>ERZ1673695.435-NODE-435-length-65892-cov-99.767076_pt1 | contig 65892 bp, 62 predicted proteins | sample MGYA00580225_ERZ1673695 | MGnify/ENA primary metagenome ERZ1673695 (study PRJEB41218, sample SAMN15661739) | gut metagenome | host: Homo sapiens | place: Canada: London | collected 2015-08-20/2019-03-30 | study: EMG produced TPA metagenomics assembly of... | reverse complement strand
TTGCCGTGTTCAGCTCACACTCAAGAGCCTTCACGCGATTCTTTTCCAGAATCAACGCTTGAGCGAACTCTACAATGACCGCTGGTTCCTTCTGAATACGTTCCAGAAGGGAGTCCGTCATGTAGCCACCGGTTTTGCGGATGGTGGGAATGACCTCATGTGTGATCCAGCGTTTGAAGGCTTTGGCTTCGGACTTACGGCTGCTCAGAATAAGCGTGTAAAGTCCGGGTTCGTTCACCACCGTCATGTTGGGATTGCCTCGTTTATTACCCTCATTTGAAATGAGGGTAATCATCTTCTCGTCCGCATCCAGCCGTGAAATGGCTTGTGACGAATTGCCGATCTCCAAAGCCCTGCACACATCTACCGCCACAAACCAAGGCTCGTTTTCGATCAGGGCTGTTCGGATTTCTCCAAACTGTTCATTCTTGAAGACTTCGATTTTGTTATCCATGATTGACTTCCTTTCCGGCAGCAGATGTGCCACTTTGATTTTTGAGGGTAGAAACGGGATTGCAGCAGTAGGGACACTCTGCAAACACGCAGGACTGATATTTCCAGAAGGGGCGATGAAAGCGGCAAGTACGACATTCCGGTATAATACCCTCGCAGCCGCTATCGAAATGGGAATACGGCGTTTCCTGCATCAAGGCGTCAAATGCCTTGGCAGAATCTCTTGTGTTCATTGCCTTGACCTCCAATTTGACAAAAAATAAGCCCCGTTATTGTTCTGCTATGCGCAGTGCAATAACGGGGCTTTGCTATACGAATTATTCTGTTGTATCAAGTCTATCAAGAAAACTTTTGATGAGCAGCGTGTGCTTCCAAGTTTTTCGTGTAATGTCGAAGCTGTACTGAGAAACGAGGAAATCTACGAGGCTGATCTTTGGTATAAGGAACTTTCCGGAGATATTGAATGATTTGAGCTTCTTGGCGTTGCACCAGCGATGAAGCGAAGTATCGCAGTAGCCGATTGCCTCAGCCACTTCAACGATGGTCAGCAGATCACCGTACTGACAAAACTCGTCTTCCATGTATTTTCGGAAGCTGGCTCGTTCCTCTTCGGACAGCCTCGTCAGTTCATTCCGATAGGTGACACGCGAATTGTAATGACCAGACCGTTCCTGATACCAGCGATCCGGTGCGCGATAGACTTCCGGGTGAAGCTCCCGGTCAATCAAATAGAAGATTATATCGTCGGTGCGGATTGTGTACCGGCGAGTTTTTTTGCCCGTATCTTTGCACGGGACTAAACCGTTTTGCAGAAGGTGCAGAGCCGTTGCTTTGCTGATATGGGCGATCTGGTAGAACTGATCTTTCGAGACCGCCTCAGGGTATTTGCGACGGATGGATTCGTAATATTTCATGCTTTCAGTCATGCGGATAACCACCTTGATTTTGATGTTCGGTATCGGTAGGTGTCATCTGCACTGGACTGTGATTTCTCCCCGAGTTCTCCCCATCTTCTCCCCAACGGGCTTTTTTCTCCCCAAAACTGGATTTCTTTCGAACTCCTTGCTCTGTCTGGGCTTTCGGGATTTTCGACCTTCAAGGGCGGAAAAATGCTGATTTTTCAAGGGTTTGCAAACTCTCGCATTGTCCGTGAGTTTCCGCCGTTTTCCTTCAAAGTTCGGATAGCGACTCTGACTCGAAATCAGGTGTACCGGCAACGGTACCGTGGGTTCGAATCCCACCCACTCCGCCAAGTTATTGTGAAAGTGCTCAATTTGCGTGATGCAAATTGAGCACTTTTCCTATTTTTCGCAGGAAACGCGAGCCGTTTGGCGAGCCGTCCTCTAAAACAGGATCAGCGAGAAATAGCGGGTCCTGCCGTCGTTTGCCCAGCATGTCATGTGGACGGCGTCCGCCATCTTCTGCGCGTCCACGCAGTAGGCCGACATGCACGAGGCGTTCTTCCACGGGCCTGCGCCCATCATCAGAAGCTCCGTCATGCCGTCCGCGCGCATCGCGGCCATCAGCTGCTCCGTCAGAAGATTCTGCCGCCGTTTTGCGGCCTTCTGCTCCGCTGTGTCCCCGAGGTCGGCGGGTGTCGTCTCGATCATCAAGATCAGCGCCGTGCCGAACCGCCGCATGTTTGCCGTCATTTCCTCGACGGTGCCGCTCATCGGCGGGCAGGCCGGCAGCACGCCGTAGTTTCCGCAGAGATTCTGCTCACAGAAGGCGCGGTATTCCGGGACGACAACGAGCGCCTCGACCGGCAGCAGCGCCGCATCCGTAAACCCAAGCTGCTTTGCAGATGAAATGTAGTCCTTCATTTCTGTTTCCTCCAATCATTTCTGTGCACAGGCCGCCGCGCATCTCATTTTGAAAACGGCAGGATGGAGACGAGCAGATTCACCGCGCCGCCCAGCAGCATGACCGCGATCGGGCTGAGCTTCGTGCCGCGCAGCAGCGCAAAGCACCCGGCAAAGATGGCGGCCATGACCCAATTCGTGCCCGCAAGCGTCACGCCCGCGCCGCCCCAAAAGGCGTTGAGCAGAATCAGGATGCCGGCAGAGGCGATCATCGCCACGACCGCCGGCCGGAGCGAGCCGAGCACGCCCTGCAAAACGGCGAGGTCGCGGTATTTGAGGTAAAGCCTTGCGATCAGCGTCACGAGGATGCAGGCGGGCAGAATGCAGCCCACCGTCGCTGCCATCGCGCCGGGAATTCCGGCCACGCGCGTACCGACGAAGGTCGCGGCGTTGATCGCGATGGGGCCGGGCGTCATTTCGGCGATGGTGACAAGGTCCGTGAACTCGCCCATGCTGAGCCAGCCGTGCCGCGTGACGATCTGCTCCTGAATGAGCGGCATGGCGGCATAGCCGCCGCCGAAGCTCAAGGCTCCGATCTGCAAAAAGCTCAGGAAAAGCTGGAGATAGGTCATGCGTTTTTCCTCCTGCCCGCAAGCAGCGTCCGCGCCGCGCCAAGCGCGATGCAGCACAGAATGATGTACACCACGTTCACCCGGAACACGCAGGCGGCGACAAACGCCGCGGCCATGATGAGGTCGGAGAGGACGCTTTTCTGCTTCACGACGCCGCTTCCCATGTCCCACACGACGGATGCAATGACCGCGCCGACGCCGGCCTGCATCCCGGCGAGCACCTTGCCGACAACGAAATTGTCGCGGAACAGCGCGTAGAAATACGAGATCACAGAGATGATGAAAAACGGCGGCAAGACCGCCGCGAGGATCGCGACCAGCACACCCGGCACGCCCGCGAGCTTGTATCCCACGACGATCGCGCCGTTGACCGCGATTGCCCCCGGAGCGGACTGCGCGATGGCGACCAGATCGAGCATTTCCTCGTCCTCGATCCAGTGCAGCTCATCGACAAATTTCCGCTTCAAAAGCGTCACGATCACGTAGCCGCCGCCAAATGTAAACGCGCTGAGATACAGTGTGGAAAGAAAGAGCTTCCACAGCACATGCTTTCTGCTTTTCATGCAATCGCCTCCGCTCATTAGTGTAACCGCTCCGCGCACGTTTGTAAATAGTGCGCGCCGCCTCTTTCCGGCTGTAGAGCGCTTACATATGGTCAAGCCGGATCCCGACAGAAAGGATCTTTACAATGTGCGGCGTTTCATTCTGCCATTTGTGCTTGTAGTTTGAGGGGATCCACATGCTGTCGCCCGGATAGAGGGTATACTCGCAGTCATTGATCCACGCTTTCAGCGTTCCTTCAATAACATAGAGAAACTCCTCCTGCTTATTCTGGAAAAAGTCCTTGTCCCTGCCCGCGCCCGGACGCAATTCATAGATCTCCGGGAACAGCGCCGAGTGCTCCGGGTTCGGACAAAGCGCGTAGTATACGAAATCAGGAGACGTCCGAAGGCAGTTGCGCTCATAGCCGCGAACGATGAAGTTCTCCTTTTTTTCCTCCTCCGCCTCGCCGAAGAAGAAACTCACATCCGTGTCCAGTCCCGTTGCAAGGCGGTAAAGAGAGTTCAGGCTGATGGTGGTCAGGCCGCGTTCGGCCTGAGAAAGGAAGCCCACCGAAAGATCCGTTAAATCACCGAGTTGTTTCAATGTCAGCCCCTTCTGGATTCGACGTGCCTTTATTTTCGCTCCGATTTGTTCGTTTTCTGTCATAATTTCCTCCTTTGAATTTTGATGATAGTAAGATTTTTGTCATATTTTTTGTATATTTTTCACCTGTCAAAAAACGTGTTTCCTTCTTGCAAAGCAAGGAACTCCGCGCTATACTACGCGTAGGGATTTTAATATATATAAAATTATCGTGCATAAATTTTGTATATATAAAATGTCCCTTGCGTGGTTTGTTTTTTATCATAAACGAAATGCATCGAAATGTCAATGCACGCGACGAAGATCCGACTGTTAAAGACGAGCAAAATTTTGATGGAGGAAAAAATGAACTGGAAAGAAGAAATTGATGGCTACCTGTCACAGCACAAAGAGGAGATCGTCCGAAAATTGTGCGAGTTCGTGCAGATCCCCAGCATCGCACAGTTCGATTCCGGCGCTTATCCCTACGGTCCCGACTGCGCACGCGCACTTGATTTTTGCGCGGATCTCTGCCGGGAAAAGGATCTGACCGTTGTCAATCACGACTACCGCTGCGTGGAGGCAAAGCTGTCTCCGCAAGCCAAAGGCCGGCGGCTGGTGATTGCCTCCCACGCGGATGTGGTCCCGGTGGACGATGATGACATCTACCCGCCCTTCGGCGGCACCGTTCAGGGCGATTATATCGTCGGACGCGGCGTGGTGGACGACAAGGGCCCCCTGATCGCCACGCTGTACGCCCTCGCATTTTTCAAAGAGAAGCAGGTTCCCCTGAACAACGACATTCGTCTGGTCTTTGGTTCCAATGAAGAAAGCGGCATGGACGACATGCGCTATTATCTGGAAAAAGAGGGCCAGCCCGATTGGGGTCTTGCCGTGGACGATGACTTCCCGGTCACGAACGGCGAAAAGGGCCAGATCCAGTTCACGCTCTCCGCAAGGAAGCACCCCTGTGTTGACTCCGTCGTCAGCAGCGGCAAGCGCCAGCGGATGATCCATGACCGCTGTGTGATCTGCCGCGGCGGTGAATGCGCGGAGGAAAGCCGTCAGGACGCTTCCGACAATCCGATCGTTCGCGCGGTAGAAAAGCACGGTCCGCTTCTGGCGGACGAAAGCGCGGACGCGCTGCTCAAAAAGCTCTGCGCCGACACCAATGCCGCGCTGCTCGGGCTTGACCGTCAGGACGAGGTCAGCGGCCGCACGCTTTTGCGCCTCTATCAGCTCCACACCCAGGATGACGAGCTGGTCTGCTCCTTCGACATTCGGCTGCCCGTCAGCTTCCCCGTCGAGGAGGCGCTTCCCATTTTGAAATCCGCAGCACAGGGCCTCCGGTTCTCTCTGGAGATCACAAAGCTGAATCCCGGCTACTACGTACCTGCGACAGATCCCATGGTTCGCCTGCTGACGGATCTGTACAACAACGAGACCGATTCCAACGACAGCCCCTACGTCATGGGCGCCTGCACGTATGCCAGAGCCTTTGAGCACGGCTGCGGCTTCGGCGGCGGAAATCCCCATGAGGTCAAACCGTTCCCTGCCGGACACGGCGGCGCGCACGGTCCCGATGAGGCGCACAACATCCCCGTGCTGTTGACCGCCATCAAGATGTATATTCTGGGCATTCACGCAATTGATGCGTCGTGGAGCTAACAAAAAGAATGGGAGGAAGAAGCAATGTCAAAAGAATCAGCACAACTGGATAAGCGGCAAATCCGAAAGGATATTTTCGCCCTGATCATCCCCGTAATTCTGGAGTCCATTTTCACCTATCTGGCAGAAATCGTTTCAGCGGGCTTTGTCGGTCGTCTGACCGGCCTGGCCGTGACCTCGCAGGGCATCGTGATCCGCGTGATCAGCCTTCTGAACGTCGTGTGGAGCGGCATCCGCATCGGTTCCATGGTCTACTACGTCCGTCTGTACGGCGAGCGCAGATACAAAGAGCTCAAGCAGGGCTATCAGAATATCATCACCATCACCCTTGGCATCGCGTTCGTCTTTATTCTGGTTCTGGCTCTGTTCCCGACGCAGGTCCTGTCCTTCTTTGTCAAGGACACCGAAATTCTGGACGCTGCGCGCAGCTACATGTACATCATGCTCCTCGGCATCCCCTTCAACGTCATCCACAGACTGAACGGCGCCTGCTACAATGCCATGGGCGACACCCGCACCCCCATGTTCATGCAGATTCTGAACAACGTCATCAACATCATCTGCGGCTACACGTTCATCTTCGCTCTGGGCATGGATCTGATCGGCGCCGGTATTGCCACGATCAGCGCGCAGATCATCTGCGGCTGCCTCGGCACCTTCCTGCTGTACCGCAAGCCTGCTTTCCGCGAAGCCGGTCTGACCAGCTTCAAGCTCAAAGACAGAGAGTCCATCAAGCAGACCTTCCTCAAGGCCATCCCCGTTGCTGTTGAGGACGGCGCATGGCAGCTTTCCGCGATCGTCATGAGTAAGATCATCCTGACCTACGGCTCCAACGCTTACGCCGGCTTCTCTCTGGGCGGCAGCGCCGAGCTCTTTACCGAGCTGCCCGTCATCGGCTTCACCGTTGCCGCGACGGCTCTGGCCGGAAAGGCAAAGGGCCAGAAAAACGGCCCCCTGTTCCGTGAGTATTTCCGCCAGCAAATGTGGATGAACGCCATCGTCAGCGGCATCGGCGGCTTCGTCATGGTCGTCTTCCCCACGCTTCTGATGAGAGCAGTCACCGACATTCCCGAGCTGATCGAGATCGGCAAGTACTACCTGATCGTCATGGGCTTCATCTACATTCCGCAGAATGTCCAGCGTACCATGAAGGGAACCATCTATGGCAGTATGGGCGACACGAAAGCGCCTATGATCATCGCCATGATCGGAATCTGGCTGTTCCGCATTCCTCTGGCTGCTCTGGCCGCCTACGTCTTCCATGCACCGCTGTTCTTCATCTGGATCGTCATCGGTGTCGATCAGGTCGCACGTTTCATCATGATGCACTTCTATATGAAGAAGAAGGGTGTCATGCAGTGTGTTGCGCTTCAGGAAGAAAACGAGGCAAAGCAGACCGCCTGATCCGCGCACACACCCTCCGAAGCACAGTCTGGCCAACAAACTCAAAGGGGCTGTCTCTTAGTGAGACAGCCCCTTTTGAGCTTGTCAAAAAAGTCTTTTTGACAAGCTCTCAAACGCGAACCGCGGTGCTGGGTTCGCGTTTGAAAAGGCTGCGCGATGCGGCGCGCATAATTTGTGCGCAGTTTGCGCACAAATTCCACACTTGCATCCCGTAGTGTGTTTTGTCCGAGGTACACGCCCCCGGACAAAACCAATTTACACTTTATTCGCGCCTGCGGGCGCGAACTCTACGAGGTTTTTTGACAGTCTGCAAAGGGGCTGTCTCTTAGTGAGACAGCCCCTTTTGCATTGCAAACCATATTACTGGCGCGTCTTCATCGTGGCGCGCATACGCGCGGAGTGGTCGAGGATGCGCTTGCGCATACGCAGATTCTTCGGCGTGACCTCCAGCAGCTCATCGTCCGCCAGATACTCCATGCACTGCTCGAGCGAGAGCACCTTCGGCGGCGCGAGACGGATGGCCTCGTCCGAACCGGCGGCACGCATGTTGGTCAGCTGCTTCTTCTTGCAGACGTTGACGGACATGTCCTCGTTGCGGTTGCACTGGCCGACGATCATGCCGGCATAGACCTCAACGCCCGGCCCGATGAACAGAACGCCGCGGTCCTGAATGCCGCCCAGGCCGTAGGCAGTTGCCTCGCCGGTCTCGAATGCGACGAGCGAGCCGACCTGACGGCGCTCGATGTCGCCCTTGACAGGTGCGTAGGAATCGAGCACGGACGCCATAATGCCCTCGCCGCGCGTGTCGGTGAGGAATTCGTTGCGGTAGCCGAACAGACCGCGCGTGGGGACGAGGAACTCCAGACGCATCCGGCTTCCGAGCGGCGTCATGGTCGTCAGTTCGCCCTTGCGCTGCGAGATCTTGTCGATGACGGAGCCGACGGAGCCTTCCGGAACGTCTGCCACCATGCGCTCGATCGGCTCGCAGAGCTTGCCGTCGATCTCCTTGTTGAGGACATGCGGCGTGGAGACCTGGAACTCATAGCCCTCGCGGCGCATGGTCTCGATCAGGATGGACAGGTGCATCTCGCCGCGGCCCGCGACATTGAAGGCGTCGGTGCCGACCTCGGTGACGTGCAGAGAGACGTCCTTGAGAAGCTCTCTTTGCAGCCGGTCGCGCAGATTGCGGGAGGTGACATATTTGCCCTCCCGGCCTGCAAACGGCGAGTCATTGATGGAGAAGGTCATTTCGATCGTCGGATCGGAAATCTTCACAAACGGCAGCGGCTCCGGCTGCTCCAGCGTGCAGATGGTGCGGCCGATGGTGATGTCGGAGATGCCGGAGAACGCGACGATCTCACCGGCGGACGCCTCCTGAATGGGGCTCTTGCCGAGGCCGGTGAACTCATACAGGGCGACGATCTTCGCCTTTTCCTTCTTCGACGGGTCGTGATAGTCGGTGACGAGCACCTCCTGATTCTGGCGGATGGTGCCGCGCTCGACACGGCCGATGCCGATCCGGCCGACAAACTCGTTATAGTCGATGGAGGACACCAGAAGCTGCAGCGCGCCGTTGCGGTCGCCCGTGGGCGGGTCGATGTAGCTGACGATGGTGTCAAACAGCGGCGTGAGGTCGGTGCCGGGGACGTCGGGGCTGTAGGACGAAGTGCCCTGACGCGCCGAGCAGAAGATCGTCGGGGAGTCGAACTGCTCCTCCGTCGCGTTCAGGTCGAGCAGCAGCTCGAGCACCTCGTCCATGACCTCATGGACGCGCGCGTCGGGACGGTCGATCTTATTGACGACAACGATGACCTTGTGGCCAAGCTCCAGCGCCTTCTGAAGCACGAAGCGCGTCTGCGGCATGGGGCCTTCGGCTGCGTCAACGAGCAGCAGAACGCCGTCAACCATCTTGAGAATGCGCTCGACCTCGCCGGAGAAGTCGGCGTGGCCCGGCGTGTCCACAATGTTGATCTTATAATCTTTATAGTGTACGGCGGTGTTCTTGGCCAGAATGGTGATGCCGCGCTCGCGCTCAAGGTCGCCCGAGTCCATCACGCGGTCGGCCACGACCTGGTTGTCACGGTATACGCCGCCCTGCTTTAACATCTGATCGACCATCGTTGTTTTGCCGTGGTCAACGTGGGCGATGATTGCTATATTACGGATTATATCCTGGGTCATATCCATGAGCCCCTTTCGTTCGAGATAATCTTCAACAAATGTGTATTTTAACACAGGCATTTCCCGATTACAAGGACTTTCTGCGTAAAATTCATGAAAATTCCTCCTTTTTTCAAGCGCCGCGCTCTGCTGCGGCACGTTTCCCCGCGGGCGTCATAGAATGGACGGAAGGAGGGAGTCTGATTGGCAAATTCTATTGATCCCAAGCAGGAACAGCGCGTCTGGAGCCGCGTGATGGCAGCGCAGACAGGCTCCGCAGCGGAGCCGAACGCCTGCGAGCGGCTCTCCCGGCGGGACGCGCCGGTATTTGACGGGGAGGCGGCGCTGGCACTCTGCACGGCGCAGCTCGGCGCGGCATGTACTTACCGCACGCTTGCGGCGCGGGCGCGCGGCTGTGCGCGGCAGAGCCTTGCACGCCTTGCCGAAGGCAAGTGCCGGGAGGCGCGCAGGCTGGCGGCGGTCTATTTTATGATGACCGGCACAAAACCCTGTCCCAAGCGCTCCGCGGCGCCGTGCGTCCGCAGCCTGAGTGAGGCGCTCCGCCGGGCCTGCTGCGAGGAGCGCTGTGCAGCGGAGCTGTACCGCCGCTATGCCGCGCGCGGCGGTGAATACGCCAGCCTGCTGGGCGGCATGGCAGAGCGCGCCGAGCAGAACGCGCAGACGCTCCTGTGCGTCCTGCAAAGCGTTCTGTGCGTATGAGCGCCTTGCGCAGCCGTTTTCCCGCGGCTGTATAAAACCGGCCGCCCCTGCAAAAAATGTGCGCGTGTCAAAGCTTCCTTTGGCACGCGCACATATCATATTATTGTATTCAGCTGTGGAAAACGCTTACTTTACGAGAACCTTCTTCAGCCGCGCAAAGCGGGGCAGGCCGTCTTCCTTCTCAAGCTTCGTCTCGCCCTGAATGAGCGGCAGCGCGTACTTGACAAAGTCCTCGGTGACGTTGTTGCCCTCGGCGTTGATCCATTCCTTCGGGAACTTCTTCTCGAAGTTGGCAACGTCGGACAGGTCAAAGAGCTTGGCCTTGCAGGTGTAGCCGTTCGTGCGGTCGCACTCGAAGCCGACCATCTTGTCGGTCACGCCGTTGAGCATCTGCTCCACGGCGGTCTTGCCGGACATGAACGACTCGTCGATGTCGGTCTGGGACGCGCAGTGCGCGGCGCAGCGCTGCAGCAGGCTCAGCTCGATGCCGCGGACCTTCGCGCCGGTCTTTTCCTTCATGACGTTGGCAAGATGCGCGGCGAGGCCGCCGAGCTGTGCATGGCCGAAGCCGTCGGTCGCGGCGGTCTTTGCCTCGGAGACGAAGCGGCCGTCGGCGTAGTGGATGCCCTCGGAGACGGCGACGATGCAGTTGCCGTTCTTCTCATAGCAGGCCGAAACGTCGGCAACGAACTTGTCCATGTCGAAATCGACCTCAGGCAGATAGATGAAGTCGCAGCACGGCTCCTTGGCGTTTGCAAGCGCGGCGGCGGCGGTCAGCCAGCCCGCATGACGGCCCATGCACTCGATGACGGTGATCTGGCCGATGTTGTAGACGCGGGAATCGCGGGCAACCTCCATGATGGAGGTGGCGATATACTTGGCAGCGGACGCGAAGCCCGGGCAGTGGTCGGTGCCGAACAGGTCGTTGTCAATGGTCTTGGGCACGCCCATGACGCGGCAGTCATAGCCGACCTTCTTCATATACTTGGAGATCTTGTTGCAGGTGTCCATCGAGTCATTGCCGCCGTTGTAGCAGAAATAACGCACGTCATACTTCTTGAAGATCTCAAGGATGCGCTTATAATCGGTATCGTCAACATCGGGGTCGGCGATCTTGTAACGGCAGGAGCCGAGTGCGGACGAGGGCGTGTAGGGCAGGCGGTCAAGCTCTGCGCGATCCTCGGCGTCCATGTCGAGAAGCTGGTCTTCCAGAACGCCCTTGATGCCGTGATACGCGCCGTAAACCTTGGTGATGCAGTCAGCATCCAGCGCGGTACGGATGACGCCGTAGGCCGAGGCGTTGATAACAGAGGACGGGCCGCCAGACTGACCGATGATCAGCGCGCCCTTCAAAGATTCGGACATAGTAATTACCTCCATGGAAATTAGATTAACTTGAACAAAACAGACTATAGCACATCGGAAGGAAATTGTAAATTCGTCTATTGAAAAAACAGATGAATTTTGCTAAAATCTTTTATAGATATTCAATAAACAAGGAGAGATGTCACTATGCCTCTGGTAACTTCCACCGAAATGTTCAAGAAGGCCTACGCTGGCGGTTATGCCATCGGCGCTTTCAACGTCAACAACATGGAGATCGTGCAGGGTATCACCGAAGCCTGCCGTGAAGAAAAGGCTCCGGTCATTCTTCAGGTCTCCAAGGGCGCACGTGCGTATGCAAACCACACCTACCTCGTCAAGCTCGTCGAGGCGGCTGTTGCGGAATGCCCCGAGATCCCCATCGTCCTGCATCTTGACCACGGCCCCGACTTCGAGACCTGCAAGGCCTGCATCGACGGCGGCTTCACGTCCGTCATGATCGACGCCTCCTCCAAGCCCTTCGCAGAAAACATCGAGATCACCAAGAAGGTCGTCGAGTACGCACACGACCACGGCGTTGTTGTCGAGGCTGAGCTCGGCACGCTGGCCGGCATCGAGGACGAGGTCAAGGTCGCCGCACACGAGGCTTCCTACACCCACCCCGAGGAGGTCGAGGAGTTCGTCACCAAGACCGGCTGCGACTCTCTGGCCATCGCCATCGGCACCAGCCACGGCGCATACAAGTTCACGGCTGCGCAGTGCACCCGCAACGAAAAGGGCATCCTTGTTCCGCCTCCCCTGCGCTTCGACGTTCTTGAGGAAGTCTCCAAGCGTCTGCCCGGCTTCCCGATCGTTCTGCACGGCTCGTCCTCCGTTCCCCAGGAATATGTGAAGATGATCAACGAGAACGGCGGCAGAATGCCCGACGCCGTCGGCATCCCCGAGGAGCAGCTTCGCCATGCCGCAGAGCTTTCCGTCTGCAAGATCAACATTGACTCTGACCTGCGTCTGGCCATGACCGGCACCATCCGTCAGTTCTTCAATGAGCATCCCGACAAGTTCGACCCGCGCGAGTATCTCAAGCCCGCACGCGCCAACATCAAGGAGCTCGTCCGCCACAAGCTGGTCGACGTCCTCGGCTGCGCCGGCAAGGCCTAATTTCCGTAAAAAATCTCCTCTGCTTTTTCGGCAGAGGAGATTTTTTGCGCTTTTCTGTATTTTTTCGCGGCAGCCGTCTATCCTTCTTCCTCAAACGCGCCCTCGTGATACAGCATCCACTGCATCCATGTCATGCTCCCGAGGTCTGCCCACCGCAGCCCGTATTTTTCCGTTTCCTGCCACGTGCAGTAGCGAAAATCGTAGAAAATATCGAGCTGGCACGGCAGAATGTCCTCAATGATGACGCGCATCTGCGCAAAGCCGGCCGGGATGCCCATCTGCCTCGGAAACCACACCCGCACATGCTCCGGCCGCCCCGTCTCCGCCACGCGGCAGAAAACGCCGCATGTCTGCAAGCACCGGTTGAGCGCCTGCAACGTAAAGCTGTCGCCGCCGAACTGCAAAAACGCCGCGATCGCCGCGCGCCGTGCCTGCGTGTCCTTCAGCCCCGCGCAGTAGCGAAACAGCGCCTCCATCCGGTCGAGGCCCTCGTCCTCCGCCGTAGCGGGGATGCTTTCGCGCTGCATCCGCGAAAGCTTTGCCTGCGCCGCGTCCAATGCGCCGCCAAGCGCCTGCAATTCCCCGAGTGAGAAGCTTCCCTCCCGGAAGCTGTACACGCCGAGCGGCCGCAGCAGCCGCACCAGCTCCTCTGCATAGCCCATCACACGCCCTCCGTGATCGTCAGCGTTCCGAGCTGCGGCAGCCGCCTTGCATTCCCCGGCAGATCCTTCGTCGGCGCGGTGATCGCGTAGGTTTCGACCAGTCCCGTGTCGAGGATGACCTTTCCGAGCTGTGTGCGGTAGACCGGCTTTCCGAGCAGCCCTCCGTCAAACCACGCCGTCAGCGCCGTCCGCACCGCCGCCTGTGCGCTGTCAAAGCTCTTTCCGGGCTTCGGCAGGATGCGCACTGCCAGATCGACCCGCTCCGGCTCCGGCGTCATGACCGTCACATCGACCGCGATCTCGCGCACGCTGTCCAGATCGTCCTGAATTTCCTGCAAAAGCGCCTGCTCCGGCACGCCGCCCGCGGCGGAGACGACCACGCCGACCGTCCCGATGCCCTGATGGCGCGGGATCACGCGCACAGCCTCCACGCCCGGATGCGACAGCGCCCGCAGCTCATAAAACGCCGCATTTGCGCCGTTCGGCAGACGGATGAAGCTGTCTAAGATGCGCTCGCGCAGGCTTTCGTCGTCCTCCTCTCCGCCAAATGCCGCCGGATTTGTCACGCCTGTCACGCCGACCGGCGCCCTCGTCATGTTCGTGATACGCTCCGCCGGCACATTTCCGGCCGTTCCGACGATCTCTGCCTCTGCCGCCGCGTCGGCATACAGCGCGCCCGCGCGGATGAGCGCATCCTCGGTCGTCACAAAGCGCACCAGCCCCGCCGTCGTGCAGACCGTCCCCGCCGGGACGCGCAGCGGCTCGGCGCGGGCGCTGTCGATCTTGAAGCGCAGGATACCCCCGGCCTTGTGCCCGCTTTTGCGCGTGATGCCGCGAAGCTGGCCGTGATAGTCCAGATATTTTCCGGCCGCGCTCTGCGGAAAGCTCTGCGTCAGCGCCCAGTCGGCGTAGATATAGAGCGCCTGAATTTCCGCAGCCGCCGCGTACAGGCGCACCGCCAGATCCGCCGTGTCCTCCATCGCAAAGCCGGTTTTTTTCTCAAATGTCTCCAGCATACCCTCGTAAAGCTCGGAGATTTCCTTCATACGCGCACCTCCACCGTTTCTCTGTTTCCGTCGCAGCTCATCGTGAGCCGCACATCCGCCTGCGTGTCCGAGATCATGCGCACACGCGCCGCCGTGACCTCGATCCCCATCGACGCGAGCGCCTGCGCCGCATACTGCCGCGCGGCCTCATCGCGCTCCGAGGGCGCCGCCTTTCCAAGCTCCCGCAGGCTGCTGCCCAGCTCCGGCAAAAACGGCAGCGCGCCGCGCCGGCACGTCAGCTTGAACAGCGCGCACGCCAAAAGCGCCTCGCTGTCATGCAGCCGCACAAAGCCGCCGAAGCCGTCCGGCACGTAGTCTCCGCCGCGCAGCAAGTTTTCCGTCATTCCGTGACCACCTTTCTGCCGTTCACATACGCCTCGCCCGTGATCTCCACGCGGCCCCGGATCTCGATCGTGCCGCCGCTTTTGAGCCGCACCTCCGACGCGCCCGCGTAGATCACGACCTCGCCCGGCGCAGCCCTCCCGCCGTCCTGCAAGACGCCCGGCACATACAGCTCGTTTCCCTTGATGACGAGCACGCTGTCCTGTTCGCCCGGCTGCCAGCAATAGCCGCCCGGCGAGATCACCCGCGCATGGCGTTTTTCCCCGTCCGTCACCACCGCCGCGTCCTCGCCGCCGATGGAGACCGTCCCCAACGTTGCCGGCTCAAACTCCGGCGTTTCCTGTACGATCCTTTTTGAAAGCCACATATCATTCCCTCAGCGTCAGGATGCAGTACATGCCGTCCGCGCCGCAGACCGACTCTGCCGCCTGCACCGTGTACGTTCCCGCGATCCCCATTTTCTCAAGCTCCAGCTCCACGCGGTCCATCGGCTGCGCCGTAAACGCCCCCGGCACGCGCACCTCGATCAGCCGCTTGCCGCGCCGGTCGTCCTCCAGACGCTGCTGTGCCGTGCGCCATGTCGCGCGGAGCTTGCTTCCCGTCATGCCGTGCACCTTGACGCAGCTTCCTCCAAGCGCGATGAACGGCGCATTTTCCGCCGCCGTCTGTGCGCCGGTGCGCGTGTTGACCATGACCTGACGCGAGCTGAGCCCATAGCGGCTGTCCAGCGCCCGCACGCGGAGGCACTGCGCCTGCCGCAGCCGCACGGTCTTTCCCGGCGTCTCCGGCTCCAGCACCAGCGTCCCGTCCGGCAAAAACCGCGGGAAAATGCCTGCGCTGTGGCGGCAGAAGCCCGCCAGCACCTGCCAGCAGCTATACCCCGTCTCCACGACGAAGCGTTCCACAGCCGGCATCTGCACCGTGCGGAGCTTCGTCACGCCGTAGGGCAGCACATAGCTTTTCAGAATATCCGCAAGCTGCGCGCTGAGATACTCCACCGCCCGCACCTGATTGTCCAAAAGCCGCGCCGCCATGCCGCGTCCCGTCATTTCCGCGAGCAGCCCCCTTGCATCGAGCGTGATCTCATAGTCATCCACCACACCCGTGAAAACCGTCGCCCCGTCCTCCTCTGCGGTAAAAAACACCGCGCCTCTGAGCGTCTGCGCAAGCGCCCGCTCATAGGGGAAGCAGACCGAGAATCCGTCGCAGGGGTCTCCGTCCGTCAGCTTGATATCCCACTGCAAAAGCGCGGGCAGCGCCGACCGCCGCCCGTCGCACATCGTCACATATCCCGTCATTGCACCCGCACCTTCTGTCCCGGTGCAAGCCCCGTCGGGCTGGAGAGCTCCGGATTCATGGCCAGAAGCTCCTCCATCGTCAGCTCGCGCTGCGCGCAGATCTCCCATGCGGTCTCGCCGCCCGAGACCGTGTAATAGATCCTGCCGCCGCGTCCTCTGCGTCTGGTCACGCGGTATGTGCGGCCCGTCTGCCGCGCGCTGCCCTCGCAGAACTCGAACCGGTACGCCACATAGTTCTCTCTCGGCTCCTGTGTCAGCCGAAGCTGCGTGAAATACGCCTCCGCGCCCGTCCACGCCGGATGCAGGAGCGCGCCCGCGCCGTCCTGCCGGAATACGCGCACCAGCTCCTGAAAGCTCTGCATCGCGCCGGGACCGAAAAACTCGCCCTCACCGCGCAGAACGGCACATGTCCCGCCCAGATCCTGCACCGTGAAGCCGCCCATCGGGATCTTCTGCACCGCCGTCTGCCGCTCATAGCTGAGCGTGTACGTTTTCGGGTTGTTCGGCCAGACAAAGGACTTATACTGCATCTTCAGCATCGTTTATCCTCCGTATCTTCTTGCGTCCCGCTCAAAAAAGCGGGAGATCTCCCGCATCGAGCGCTGCGTCTGCGCACCGGAAACGCCCTGCGTCTCAAGGCTCTGCGAAAAGTCCGCGCAAAGCCCTCCCTCAAAGCGGCTGTGCCGCATCACAGACGGCTGCACGCCCTGCGTCTGCTGTGCGCCTTCCAGCGCCTGCTCGCTTCGCAGCTGCGCCGCGCGCAGGGACGCCCGCGCGCCGGTCTGCTCCAGCCGCAGCAGCTCCTGCAAAAGCGCCGCCGCACCATGCTCCTCCGTGCGCTCCGCGCCCGTTTCCGGCGCTTCCTCCGCAGACACGCCGCGCGCATCATTTTCCGGTTTCTCCTGCGCCTCGCGCGTTTGTCCGCGCCGCCGTGCGGCATGGCGCGCAAGCGCCTCCTCCGGCTCCGCTTCCAGCTCCGCCGCCAGCGCCGCGTGTGCGCTCAAAAGCTCATCTACATACCCCACCGCGTTTCAGCTCCTCAAATCTGGCTTCGTCAAAATTCGGATTTTCCTCGCCCAGCGGCGCGCCGCAGCAAAGGCAGGTGTTTTTCTCCGCCTCCGCGCGGCATTCCGGGCACAGCTGCCGCAGCTCCTGCTCCTCGTCCAGCGCCAGATTCATCACGCAGTAAAGGTAATCCCCGTTTGTCATTTCCTTCGCCCGCGCCTCTGACGGCAGAACGCCGAACGCGCGCAGAACGCGCCATTTGAGCCGCTCATACGGCGCGTTTTCCATTGCAGCGCCGAGCGCCGCACGGTTTTCCGCGCTGCAAAGCGGATCTTCCTCGGCGCACAGCGCCAGATACCGCTCCGTCAGGCGCGCGATCGTCTCCGCCGGAAGCCGCGCAAGCACATCCGCGCCGCTTTGAAACGCCGCCCGTCCGTCCCTGTCGAACGCCGCCCGTGCCAGGATGCAGGCGTTGAGACAAAGCCCCAACGCCTGCGCATCGCCCTGCGCCAGATGCTCTGCCTCGCTTCTCGCCTGCAAAAGCGCCGCTGCCGGGATCAGGCGCAGCTCCAGCCCGCCTGCCGCGCGTTTTCCGCTCCTGCCGAGAAACCGCAAAAGCCGCCCGTCCATCACAGTCCGGTCTCCGTCCGGCGCGCCGCCTCGATCGTGACCTTCTCCATCACATTTCCGCCGACCTCCGCGCTCTCCTGCATCTGGCTCCACTGGCATCCGGAATAGATGATGTTGCGATCCGGCTTGCACACGACCAGCGAGAAATCATCGAGCTGCATAAAGTCGATGCCGTCCCGGATGGCCTCGTCCGTCGCGTAAATGCGCGTCAGCTCCAGCCGGTACTGCCCCTGTCCGCGGATGGTCGCCACCGGCGCCTCCTGTCCGAATGCATAAATGGCCTTGCTCGAGCGCGTCGCCGTCACCTTATAGCTCTGCACGACCGCCACGCGCACACCGTTGACCTCCAGATAAATATCCGCCGAGGTCGGGATCTTCACTGCTGCCATCTTCCCACCTCCTTAAACGCTGATGTGCGCGGTGAGATAGATGCGGCTCAGGCCGTGCACCACGCGGAACTCAAACTCGACCACGCAGACCGTCGGATCCGTCGTCGAGGCCGTGACCGTCAGATGGTCGTAGCCCTCGATGATCTCCTTTGCGATCCGGTCCTCCAGCTCCACCACGACCTGATTGCGAATGGCATTGCGCGTCAGGGCGTTGTTTTTTGCGCGCGTGAATCTGGCGCGCAGCGCCGTGCGGATCGAGGGGATCACGTCGTCCACGATCAGGATCGTCGTCAGCTCGCGGAATGTCTTGTCGCTGACCTCGCCGGTCTTCGTGCGCGTGGTCAGACCGCGGATGACATGCACCTTGCCGCCCACGCACTCCAGCACCGTCACGCCCGCCGCAGCCAGCGCGTCATACTCCGTGTCCTCATACGCCGCCGTCACGCCCGAAAGGCCCAGAAGCACCTGTCCGTTCAGCGGCGTCGCCGGGTCGGACTGGTCGCACAGAACGCCCGCCAGCGCAGCCGCCGCCATGCAGCCGCCTGCGGCGGCCTCCTCGCCGGAGAGATACACATCCGGCGCCATCAGCACCATGCGCTCGGAGTTGAGCTTCTCCGCGCGCGCCGTCAGCTCCGCGATCGAGGGCGAGGCCATCCCCGCAAGACCGATGCACTCGCCCCTCTGGCCGGACGCCTCCTCCACCGCATCGCGCAGCGCCAGCTGCACCTTTTCCTGCGCGCTGCCAATGGCGCAGAAGCTCGCGCTTTTTTCCGCGAAGATGCGCGCGAACGCCGCCTGATACGCCGCCTCCGTGTCCTCCGCGACCGGGCACGCGAAAACCGTTCCCGCGCCGTTCTGATACGCCAGCTTCAGCATCCTGCCGAGCTGGCTGCTCTCGCCGAAGGTCTCGCGTCCCGAGGCGTAGGAGGTCACGGTATAAAGCCCGCTTTTCGCCTCCGACTGACCCACCAGCGCGATCACGCGGTCCGTTCTGCCGGTCGCGGTCACGCTTGAGGCGTCATAGTCCGAATATACGCCCGGACGCTCATGATACGTAATGCTCATTTCACTTCACCTTTCAAAATAAAGTCCGTAAATTCCGTCCCGTCCTCGTTTGCCAGCGCATAGAGATACGCGCGCGTCTTTGCTGTGATCGTGCAGCGGAAGCAGTCGCTCACCGCGTCATAGGCGCACGTCCCCACGGAAAACGACTCGATCCGGACGCCGGCGGGCTCCTCCGCCAGCAGCGCCGCGACGCGCTCGCTCTCCGTCATGCACGCCCGCCCGCCAAGGCTCCGCGGGCAGTAGACCTGCATCAGCGCCTCCGCCTCCAGCCGCCTTCCGTACAGCGCCCGCGCCGCACCCGTTCCGTCCGCCTGCATTCCAAGATATGTGTACGCCCCGTTTGCGCCGCCCTTCATCTCCCGAATGCCCACCGCCGTCACCGGCCCCGTCAGCTTCGGCATGATCCCCTCCGGGAACGCCTTCACCGCCGTGATCTGTGCCTTCTCCAGCGCCCGCAGCAGCGCCGCGATCAGCTCGTCCAAGGCTCGTCGCCTCCCTCCTTCTTCAAAAGCCCCCACACATACAGCGCCTCGTCCGCCACGACCAGCGTCTCCGCCCTGCATGCGCGGTAGCGCTCGCCCCGAAACCGGACCTCCGCGTCTTCCGGCAGCGCCGGCTCCGCCGGGCCGACGTACAAAATGCGCCCCACCGGGATCTCGCCGAGCATCCCGATCGTTTTGCGCATCGTCTCCCGGCTTTTTTCCGTCACCGGCTGGAGAAAGGCGCGGACGGTCTTTTCTCCGTCCGCGCATACGATCGTCACCCCGCTTCCGTAGGCCGCGAGGATCCGCTCGATCAGCTCTCTCATGCCCGCACCCCCAGAAATCCGAGCGCGCCCGTGCAGAACGGCCGCATCAGCAGCTCCGCCTGCGTTCTGAGGTCGGCTGCGTCGGTCCCTTCTCCGCCGGACGTCACCGTCACCGCGCCGACCGTAAACGATTTGACGCCCGCCGTCCGCGCCGCCAGAAAATGGCTCGCCGCCAGCATCGCCGCCGCACAGATAAAGCTCCCGCGGCAGTCCTCCGGCGCGATCCCGCGGCGAAGCCTTGCCCTCAGCTCTGTCTCTGCCGCGCCGCAGAGCTTTTCGAGCGTCGGCTCCTCATTTTCTCCGACGCCCGCAAAAACAGCCGCGATCGTGTAGATCTCGTCGGTCATAGCCAATCAGATCACCAGCACCTTTGCTGCCTCGGGCATGATCTTCCCGAAGCCGGAGATGGAGGTGATGGCGGCGCGCTCGAGCTGACGGTCGATCAGCTTGTCATACTCCACGCTGACCTCGCCCGCCTGCACCATTTCCAGCGCATAGCGGCGGTCAAGACCGATGATCCTGCCGCCCGGAACGCACTCGCTTCTGACCAGCTCCGCGCCGAGCGGCGTGGCCAGCGCGCCGGTGCCCTGGAAGTTGAGACCTGCCGCCGCGTCCTGAAGCTCGCGCAGGCCCAGCATCTTCACCATCGCGTCGCCCGGAACCAGCAGGGTGTTGAGCGTGTACGGGTCGAACTGTGCCCAGAACTCCACGAGCTGCGCATAGGTGAGCGTTCCCTTCGTGCCGCTCATCGGCGCCGAGCCGATGCTGAGCACCGCGGCAGCGTTTGCATTGCCGTCGCCGTTCACCAGCACATCGACCGCGTCCTGCACATGCATTCTCTGGATATACGCGCCGATCTGGCGCAGCGTGACCGAGAACAGGTCAAGCTTCTGGAATCGGATGGCTTCATACGATGCCACCAGCATTCTGCCGCGCTTGTGCAGGCGCACGAGATTGCTCTTGCTTCTGACCTCGGTGGCAGGGATGCTCGCGCCCTCTGCGACCTGCATCAGCTTCTTGTCCTTCTCCGACGGAACGGAGTAGACGCTGCGGTAGTCCATCGAATCGATGGTCGTGGTCGTCGCCGTGATCTTCGGCAGCACATTGCCGTCCTCCATGCCCTGACGGACGGCGCGCGCAATATACTCCGGGAACAGCACGCTCGACTCCATCGTGCGGAAAAACTTCTCGACGGGGTCTGAATACGCGCCCTTGGCGCGGATGTCAAAGCGCTTGAGCTGACGCTGGAACGCGTCCGTGCCCTCCAGCGCCGTGCCCTTGTAGTTCTCACTCGGGTCGAGCGACTCCAGCACCTGTGCAAACGTCTTTCCGCTTTCGCGGTACATGCCCTTTTCCAGCTTTACAGTATCAAAGCCCATGCTTTTTCTCCTCTCTTACAGAAACAGTCCGATCTTCTTTTCCGCCGTGTCCACATGCACGACGAGGCAGCTTCGTCCGCCGCTTGCCGCGGTGCGGACGCCGCCCTTGCCGTCTGCCGCCAGCAGCGCATAGCCGACGGCGGGCGCCGTGCCGGTGTACGGCAGTTCGACGTAGCCGCCCATCACAACGGCGGCGCAGCCGTCTTTCACCTCCGCGGCCACGCCGCAGAACACGTCGTTTTCGCCGCAGCCGCCCACGGTGTCGTTTGCCGTGAGCTTGCACACCGCGCCCTGCTCCGTGCCCTCCGCTGCCAGGAAGGTCACATACTTCTCACCGATCGCATCAAAACAAATCGCCATTTTTTACCTCCTAGATTTTAAATCAGAAACGCGCTGTCGGTTTTCAGCGCAGTCTCTTTCCCCATCATGAGCTGCGGCGCGGGCGCAAACAGCCGCGCTGTCTTTTCCTCCAGTGCAAGCCCCGCCTGTTTGAGCTGCTCCGCGCCGAGCGCCGCCGCCATCTCGCGCAGCACCGGCTCCTTGAGCCCCAGCTCCAGCAGCATCGCCGCCTTCACAAAGCGTCCCTCCAGCTCCTTTCGGTACTCGCGCCCGAGCGCCGCCTCTTTCTTCAGCCGTTCCAGCTCTGCACCGCTGACGCCGCCCTCCGCGCCGAGCTTTTTGAGCACGCCCGCCTCCTTCTGCGCCGGAACGGCCACAAAGGAAAACTCATACGCATCCACCGGCTCACACAGCACCGCCACGCACTCCTCCGCGCCGTAGCGCACGCCCTTGCGGTGCTCGCATGTGCCGTAGTCCGCCCCGCAGACCGAGCAGATGCTCCTGCCCATCGCGCACCCGACCGAGACCTCCTTCTTGATGCCCGCCTCGATCTCGCGGATGACCTCCGCCGTCTTTTCTCCGCGCAGGATATACGCCCAGGCCTTGATAAACGCGCACCCGTCCCCGTATTCCACGCCCGCGTCAAAAATGCGCGCCACCTGCTTCTCGCTCGACCATGCATGATCGACGATGCCCGTCTTGCCGATGAACATCGGCGCGAGCTTCTCGAGCGCCTCCGTCTGGAACCGCTCGTGGTCGCGGTCCGTCTGATCGTCGCACAGCCGCACCGAAAAGACATAGACCTCCTCCGCCGTCAGCGGAGACTTCGCGTGCGCGTTGATCCGTTCGAGCTGCGCTGCATCCGGCGCGCCCGCCGTCAAAACGCCCGCCTGCTTTTCGACCCTCATCTTGTTTCCTCCGTTTCCCGTTTGATTTTTTCGGCCTGCTGCCGGTAAAGCTCCGCGTGTGCCTCCTCGACGATGTCCTGCAGCGAAATATCGTCCCAGACGATCTCCGCCTCACAGCCGTAGCCGTTCAGCCGCAGCCACATCTCGCAGATCCGCTGCAAGACCGGCTGCACGCAGCGCCGGATGGCCCACAGCTCCGAGGTCAGCAGATCCGCCTGCTGCTTGGACATCCGCTCGGTCGAGGCCCAGCTCAGCCCCAGCATAAACGGCGGCAGCCCCGTTTTTGCGACAAGCTGCTCCAGGATCTGCCGTACCGGCGTCTCCGAGTCCAATATCTTGCCGTCCGCGCCGATGACCTTGATCTCCACGTCTCCGACCGCCACAAAATCGCGCACCGCGCCGGAGCGCCCGTCCTGCATCGCCGCCGTCCATTCGCGCGCCATCTGCTCCGCCGCCGCACTGCTCTCCGCACGCTCGTCCTTCGGGCGGTAGACCACCGAATAGCGCACATTGCCCGCGCGCTCCCAGTTGATGCCGATGGTTTTGTAGATCTTCATCAGCACATCCGTCAAAAACGGCATGCTCCGCAGCAGCGACGCGCCGTAGGGATTTTCCGCGTCCGGATTCCACGTGGAAAACAGCAGCAGCTTCTGCTGCGGAAACGCCCGGAACTGCCCCTTTTCATACGTCCCGAGCGTCAGCTCCAGCGGCGAGTCCGACTGCTGCACATGCACCCTCGTCACATCGCCCCAGCAGACCGCGACCAGCTTCCCCTGCGAGACGACCATCTCTCCGATCGCGCGTCCATAGGTCAGCAGGCTGTCCAGATACGCCTCCAAAAAGCACTCCACGCCATACTGCCCGCGTCCGATCGGCGCCGTCAGCAGAAATTTCCGCAGTTCCCGCTCTGCCTGCTTGTCTGCACACGCCGCCGTGAAGCCGCCCGTCAGGCGCACCAGCTTCCCGATGGCCGCATCCAGAATCGGCACCGCCTCGCGCATCGCGCGATACATCTGCGCCTCGCCGCCAAGCGGCGTCTGCCCCTGCCCCAGCAAAAACGCGCCCTCCGGGCGGCTGCGAAGCTGCGTCGCGCAGCCTGCCGCCGTCTGTTCCTTTTTCTTCATTCCTTCACCTCATTTTCAGTATCCGCCGCGCGTCACCGCGCGGGCGGCGAAGCCTCCGCCGCCCGCCTCCAGCACGCCGGTCACAAAATATCGCATGTCGTCCATCGCGTGGTCGTGCTCCTTTTTCACCTGATCGCCGCCCGCCTTCCGGTCCCACACATAAAGCTCCGTTTCGCGCAGGCAGTCCGTGCAGCGGTCGCAGATCACGATTTTTCCGCTCTTGAGCGCGTCCGCCGTCCGCCGGATGCCGCTTAAAACGTCGTTGTCGGCCTTCCGGACGTTCCACCCGTCCCGCCGCAGCGTCTCCAGAAAGCTCGCCGCCGACGGATCAACGATCACCGCCTCGATCCGCCTGCCGCCCGCAAGCCGCCGCAGCGCCGCGGCATATTCCGCGTCGGTCATCTGCCGTCCCTCGCGGCGTGAGTCGAAATAGAACTCCTCCGTCCTGTACCACACGCCGCCCATGCTTCCCCACAGCCCGAACGAGGCCGGATTGACCGTCCCGTAGTCGCAGGAGATATACCACCGCTCCCACGGCCCCTCCGGCACGGGCGGGGCCTTCGAGGCGTCGAAGAAGTCGTAAACGCGCCCCTCCGCCGCCGTCCACTGTCCCAGCACGAAGCGCCGGTAAAAAACGCCGCTGTAAAGCCGGCGGTATCTCTGCCGGATCTGCGGCGTCAGCGAGGGATTGTCCTCCATCGTAAAGTGCAGATGCAGGCAGTTCTTGCGCCGCGCCCCCTTCACCCACTCCTTGTAGAACCAGTGCTGCGGCCCCTCCGGGTTGCAGTTGAACCAGAGCCTGCTTCCCGCCACCGAGCAGCGCGCGCACGCCTGCTCCACGAACGAGCGCGGCATCAGCACCACCTCATCGAGCAGGATCCCCGCAAACGTGATGCCCTGGATCAGCGCCGCAGCCCGTTCGTCGTGACCGCCGAAGATGAAAAAGCGGTTTTCATGCCCTGCAAAGCGCACCGTCATCCGACGCTCCGTGTTTTTCTGCTCCACGCGCATGCCCATCGACTCCAGAAGCGGCAGCAGCTCCGCCAGCACGTTTCTTTTCAGGCTCTCCATCGTCTTTCCGCACAGCCCGAACTGCCGCCCGTCAAAGCACGACATCGCCCACAGGAAATAGCCCAGTCCCATGCAAAGCGTCTTGCCCGACCGCACTGCGCCATCGCAGACGATGGCCTCAAAGCGGCTGTCCGGGCTTGTCGGCCTCCACCAGAGCATCGCCCGGAGCTGCTTCGGGGAAAAGCGCTCAAGCTCCATCTTCCATGCCCTTCAGAATCGCCGTCAAAAACCGCTCCGCCCGCTCGTCACCCTCGTCCGCAAGACCGGCAAGCTGTTCGAGCACCTTCGTCCTGTCCAGCAGCTTGACCTCCACCGTTCCCTTGTCGCTGCGCTTGATCTCCGTCAGCAGCGACAGGTCCAGCGAGGCAATGTCCACATCCTCGCACAGCGCCAGCTTCACACAGTCGTTCGGCTTCCCGAAGGCCAGCTTCCGCAGTTCTCTTTTGATCCGCTCCAGCTCCGACGTCTTTTTTGCCCTGCCCGCGTTCTGTTCCGCCATCCTACCACGGCTCCTTTCACCCGTAGCGTCCGCGCCGTGCAAAGTTGCCCGTTTCCCGGCAACGGCAGATTTTTTCTCCGTCCGCGCGCAAAAAAGCTCCCCCGCCCGGTCGTTTCCGACCGGACAGGGGCGCTTTTTCCCTGTTTTATCCCGTTTTCAATCTGTGATTATTCCGTTTTTGCCTCCGGCGCATCGCTGTAGAGCATCGGATACGCCCTGTGATCCGTTTTCCGCAGCTGCACATGCAGCGCCACGCAGCCGACGCCCACGCCGACCACAAACGTCCACACCAGCGCAAGCGGCCACGCATCCGCAAGCCGTCCGACCAGAAGCTGTGAGATGCGCTCGAAGCCGTACACAAAAATGCTGCTGATGCTCGCCACGCGCCCGCGGTGCGTTGCGGGGATGCGCCGCGTGAGATAGGGCTGCTTTCCGAGCGTCACGAAGATCTCTCCCACCGTGAACACGAACATCGCCGCGTAGTACAGCGCCGTCGCCTTTCCGATGAAAATGAACATCGCGAGCGCCGCCACGATCAAAACCTCGCCCGTCACGATCTTGTCCGTCTCCTTGAGCCGTGAGAACCACTTTGTGATGAGCGGCGTGCCGGCCACGACCAGCGCACAGTTGAGACTCGTCATCGTCCCGAACAGCACCGCGCCTCGCGCTCCGAAGACCCTGCTCATGTTGATCGGCATCAGGAAATTGAACTGCGAGTACACAAACGCCGCCAGCGCCGAGCACGCCAGAAATAGCAGCAGCACCGGCCGGCTGAAAAGAACCGACAGCGCCGATTCCCCGTCCTTTGCATCCTTTTCGTATCCGCCCTTCGTCTCCTCCCGCACTCTTGTGATGTCCTTGACAAAGAAGAAGATGAGCACGGTCGATGAGAGCGTTGACAGGCCCGTGATGAGGAAGGCCAGATTCAGATGCTTTTCAAACAGCAGCCCGCCGAGCGTCGGCGCCAGCACCAGCCCCAGATTGCTTCCGAGATAGCTGAGGCTGTAGGCGCGCTCACGGTCGTCCGACGTCGTGAGATCCGCCACCAGCGCGTCATAGCACGGCCATTCGAGCGTGGCGAAAACGCCGCCTACGCAAAACACGACGATCGCCGTCATGCCGATCTCCATCAGCGAACACGCGATGTAGCACGCAACCGTCACAAGGTCGCACACAATGATGAGATTTCGCTTGTTGAAGCGGTCGGCGAGCTTTCCGCCCAGCAGAGAAAACGGGAGCTGCACCACACCCACGATCAGGCTGAACATGGCCGCCTGTGCCGCCGTCATCCCGATCTTGACCGTCAGGATGAGCGTCAGCATCGGCCATATGAGCGCGCCCATATTCGTCACGATCCGCCCGTAGAACAGAATGTACATTTCGCGCCGCAAGCCCCGGTACATGTCAAAAAGCTTCAGGTTTTTCACGCATTCACCCTCTTTCCACGATAAAACCATACTAGCATTCCGCTTTTCAAAAAGCAATATCCCCGTTTTTCAAAAAGCGGTTCTGCTTGCAATCGCGTACTTCCTGTGCTATTCTTAAGGCAGCACCACACAATTGCGTCCGCGCGCTTCGGCGGATCTTTTCCGCCGATCCTGCGGTTTGAAAAGCTTGAAAGATTGCGCAGCCGTTGGCGTCAAAGACGCCTTACGGATGCGGCATGCCCCTTGCGGGTACATACAGTATTCCTGCGCTTTTCAAATCTTGCCTTGACGAAAAATCTCTCGCCGAATCTACTTGCCGAATTGTGTGGTATTGCCTTAAAAACAAGAGAGAAAACATGCAAAGGAGTCTTTTCATGGAACAGAAATATGCACAGTACACCATCGAGCAGGCTGTTGCGCTTCTCGCGATCGACAGCCCCACCGGTTTTACCGAAAACGCGGCACAGTGGGTCTATGACGCCTTCACCGCGCTCGGCTTCTCCGCTTCTATCACCACCAAGGGCGGCGTCCTCGTCGATCTCGGCGGCGCAGACAGCGAGGAAGGCGGCCTGCTGCTTCAGGCCCATACCGACACCCTCGGCGGCATGGTCGCAGAGATCAAGGCAAACGGCCGTCTGCGTCTTGTGAATCTCGGCGGTATGCGCGCAGAAAACGGCGAAACGGAAAACGTCCGCGTCTATACGCGCTCCGGCAAGGTCGTCGAGGGCACGCTCCAGCTCTGCAACGCCTCCATCCACGTCAACGGCCAGTACGGCGAGACGAGCCGCACCTTTGACACCACCGAGGTTTTGCTGGACGAGCCGGTCACGACCGCCGAGCAGACCCGCGCGCTCGGCATCGAGGTCGGCGACATCGTCTGCTTCGACCCGCGCACCCGTGTGACGGCCTCCGGCTACATCAAAAGCCGCTTCCTTGACGACAAGCTCTCCGTCGGCATCCTGCTCGGCTTTGCCAAATACCTGCGCGACGAGCACAAATCGCTTCCGCGTCACACCTATCTCCACATCACCGTCTATGAGGAGGTCGGCCACGGCGGCTGCGCCTCCGTTCCCGCCGGTGTGACCGAATCCATCAGCATCGACATGGGCTGCGTGGGCGACGGCCTGCAATGCACCGAGCGTCAGGTCTCCATCTGCGCCAAGGACTCCGGCGGCCCCTACAGCTACGCCGTGGTCGGCAAGCTCATCGAAGCCGCGAAGCGCGAGGGCGCGGATTACGCCGTCGATGTCTATCCCCATTACGGCTCCGACGTAGAGGCGACGCTCCGCGCCGGCTATGACATCCGCCACGGTCTCATCGGCTCCGGCGTCTACGCCAGCCACGGCTATGAGCGCAGCCATATTGACGGCGTTCTGAACACGCTCAAAACGCTCAAGGGCTATCTCGCGCTCTGATCTGCGCAAGCGGCCCTTCCGGCACCCGACAAAGGAGGAACCCGCCCATGGACACCCGAACCCCGCTTCTCTCTGCGAAGCGTGATTTCAACCGCCTCGGCCTCAGCCTTCTTGCCATGGCGCTCATCCCGCTTTTGGTGCAGCTCGTCCTGGCCTTCGTCATCGCGCTCCTCACGCCCTCCGGCGTTTTGACCGAGCGTGCCTCCATCGGCACGCTTCTCGGCCTTCTGCCGCTCTATGCCGTCGCGTATCCGGCCGGCCTTCTCATTTTGCGGACGGTCCCGGCAGCCCCGTACACACCGGCAAAGCTCCGTGCGAAGGATTACTGGACGCTGTTTCTCATCTGCCTTCCGCTGCTGTTCGGCGGCAGCCTGATCGGAAACGCGCTTTCTGCGCTGCTTTCCGGCGGCAACTCGACCAACCCGGTCGACTCCATGCTCTCCGAGCTTGGCTGGCTCGAGGTTCTGACCACCGTCGTTCTCGCGCCGCTGTTTGAGGAATTTATCTTCCGCAAGCAGCTCATCGACCGCAGCGCCCGCTACGGCGAAGGCGCCGCCATCGTGTTTTCCGCGCTGATGTTCGGCCTGTTCCACATGAACCTCTACCAGTTCTTCTACGCTTTCCTGCTCGGCCTCGTTTTCGGCTACGTCTATCTCCGCACGCGCCGCCTGCGCTACACCGTTTTCATGCACATGAGCATCAACGTCATCGGCGGCGTCCTGCCGATGCTGCTGCTGCGCTATGTCGGCGATGACGTTCTGGAAATGGAGGATTTCTCCGCCGCGCTCAGCGCGCCGGACGGCGCCGTGACGAAATATCTGCTCATGAGCGCATATTCTCTGCTCATTTTTGCGCTCTGCATCACAGGCTTTGTCCTCCTGATCGCAAAATGCCGCCGTCTTGTCCTGCTTCCCGCACCGGACGAGCTCCCGCGCGGCACGCGCCTCCGGACGATCTGCTGCGCCGGCGTGATTTCGTTCACGCTCGTCTGCGTGCTGGTCGGGATCCTATATCTTTTCCTGCTCTGATGCCCGCCATCCGCGGCCGCGTTCTGAACCAATGCACACCCAAAGAATCCGATTGAATTAACTGTCAGGAGGGACCCACGCAATGGAAGGTCTATTAGAGAGACTGCTGAAAGAGTGCCAGCCATTCACCGCGCAGGGGCACGTCGCCACATACATTCCGGAATTGGCAAAGGGAAACCCCGCCGACCTCGGCGTAAGCGTGCTCAGCAGCAACGGCAAGCAGTACCGGGCAGGGAATTGGGACAAGTGCTTCTCGATCCAAAGTGTCGTCAAGCCCATCCTGCTGCTGCTGGCGCTGCTGGACAATGGCGAGGCGGAGGTGCGCGCGCATGTGGGCGTAGAAGCAACCGGCCGCCCCTTCGATGCGATCAACGTCACAGACCAGCTCTTGTCGAGCAACCATCTCAATCCGATGGTGAACATGGGCGCCATCAAAATGTGCACCCTCATTCACGGCAAGACGTATGAGGAGCGCTTTCAGCGCCTGCTGGATCTGACCCGGCTCCTTGCCGGAAACAGTGAGATCGAGATCGACCGTTCTGTCTACACCTCGGAAAAACAAACAGGCAGCAAAAACCGCGCGCTGGCGTATCTGCTGCAAAGCAACGGGCTTCTGAATGATAATGTTGAGGAAGTTCTGGATTGTTATTTCAAATGCTGCTCCATCCGTGTCAACAGCATGGATCTTGCAAACATCGGCTTTGTCCTTGCAAACCGGGGCAGGCTGCCGCATACGGAGGAGCGGGTCTTCCCGGTGCGCTTTGCGCATTATGTAAACGCGATCATGGTGACCTGCGGCATGTACAACGGCTCCGGCGAGTTCGCCATTCAGGTGGGCGTTCCGGCGAAAAGCGGTGTGGGCGGCGGCATCATGGCCTCTGTCCCGACCCGCATGGGCATCGGGATCTTCGGCCCGGCGCTGGACAGCAAGGGAAACAGCGTCGCGGGGATCCGCCTGCTGGAGCGCATGTCGCAGGAGCTGCACCTCGGCGTATTTTGAGGCAGCACCGCACAATTGCGTCTACGCGCTTCGACGGATCTTTTCTGCCAATTCTGTGGTTTGAAAAGCTTGAAATACATACAGTATTCCTGCGCTTTTCAAACCTTGCCTTGACAAAAAATCTCTCGTCGAATCTGCTTGCCGAATTGTGCGGTGTTGCCTTAACTCCCCAGCCGCCGACCTCCGGTCCGCCCTGCCTCGCAGCCCCGGCCAGAATTCTTTTCCCGTTCAGCGGAAATCGATTGACAAACCGGGAACTGTATGGTAGAATAATCCCCGTCTTTAAGGCAGTGATTCGGAGAGATGTCCGAGCGGTTTAAGGAGCTGGTCTTGAAAACCAGTGACACAGCAATGTGCCGTGGGTTCGAATCCCACTCTCTCCGCCATTTTTTCTCCGCATATCCTGTTCTGACCGACCTGCGGAAGTACCCAAGTGGCCGAAGGGGCTCCCCTGCTAAGGGAGTAGGCGTCTAAAAAGCGCGCGAGAGTTCAAATCTCTCCTTCCGCGCCAGAAGAGAACGATCATTCCGATCGTTCTCTTCTTTTTTATGCCTGCGCATGACCTTCGCGGTCACAAGCATCCGGAAACCGTGATCGCAGCCAATCAAAAAAGCCGAGGGATATGGGTTCCCTCGGCTTTTTCGCGCTCATTTTTTTGTTTCAAGCTCTGCAACACTGCCCTTGTTCCCAACGGTCAGATTGCAGATTCCGGCTGCATTCAAAACCTCGACGATCTCGCGGATCGCGAAATAGTTCTTCCCGCCGACCAGCAGCCGGTCAATGGGATAGCGCTTGCCGTTGACGATGATCTCGCCGTTCTTCGCGGGCGCGGCGTTTCCGTAGTCCACCCACGGGAGCCGGCCGTGCTTCTTCCAGATGCGCGTATTGTACCCGCTTTTCTGGCCGAGATTTCCGACCGCCGTGACCTGCACGCCGTTTTTCCAGACCGGCGTACATTCGACGGCAAGCCCGCCGCCGATGTAAAGTCCCCAGTGTCCCGGCATCCAGAGGCCCTCGCCGGGCACGAGCGCCTCCCAGTTTCCCGTGGAGACGTTCTGGCATTTCGAGATCATGCCGTCTGCGGACACGTCCGGCACGCCGTTCGCCGCGTACTTTGCCCCGCCGTAGATCGCGCTCTGGCTGCCGTTCCAGCCCCACAGAATGCCCTTCGTGAGGTTCACGCAGTCAAAGCCGAAGTATCCCTTTCCGATGAGCTTCCGCAGCTCCGCCTGCTTTGCCGCCGTGTACCAGCCCGGATACTGCGCAGCCTTTTCGCGGATGATGTTCTCCGTGACCGGCATCCCGAAGCAGCCCCACATGTAGACCGTCTTGTAGTTGTTCGCAATGTCGATGTGCTTGTTTACAAGCTCCGCCGCATTCAAGCCTCGCCGCCTCCTTTCTCGTCCACCGCATCCTGAAGCTTCTGGCTCTGCGTTCCGAAGTAGAACGCGATGATGACCGCGTAGATGGTCATGAAGTCCTGCGAGATTTTGCCAACGACCGCCATGTAGGCGAACACGCCCGTCAGCACCAGCGTCACCAGCGACTTCACGCTCAGCAGATTTCCCAATCTTTTCTTGATATTATCCATCGTATGTCCCTCCATCTTCTTTGTCGTTCGGTTTTGCAAATACACGTTTTACAAGCAGGAGCAGCAGCTCCCCGCCGAAGGCCGCGCCCGCGAACACCAGCACGTCCGAAAGGTCGCACGTCCGGTCGAGCAGCAGCGCCGCCGTCTTGACGACCATCGCCCACGCGAGCGCCGCCGTCAGCGCCCAGAGGCAGTAGTACACCAGCTCCCGCGCCATCTTTCCCTTGGTCACGCGCGACTTCTTCACGATCTTCGGCATCTCATCCACCCACCCCCAGCTTCGCCAGCGCAAAGCCGATCAGCCCCGCGATGAGCGCGGCAATGACGCCCTTCACGACCGCCTCCCAGCGGCTTCCCGGCAGCGCCTTGAGGCTTTTCACATCGGCCTTGATCTCGTTCACGTTTTCCTCGATCGTCTCCTGCTTGGTGGCCAGAACCTCCACCGAGGTCGCCAGCTGATGCAGCGCCTTGTTGTCTGCCTCCAGGTCGTTGATGCGGTGTGTGTTCGACTTGCACCGCGCTTCCAGCGAGGCGACCTGCGCCTGAATCCCGTCTTCCATCTTGTGCTCCTTTCTCGCGGGCATTGCCCGTCATGTGATTTCTTCGTCCAGTGTTACGATCAGATCCGCGCCCTTGCCCTTGGCAGACACACGGAAATACTTCGCCCCCTGCGGCGGCGCAACATTTTCGTCCGTAGAAAATGCCGCAGCGGCGTTCGGGTCCTCCACCTTGGTCGGGTAATAGATGCTGTTCCCGAGCTGATTGTAGCTAAGTACGTTCCCCTTCAGCGAAAAGTCGGCATTGTACCACGCCAGCCTTGCGCCATATTCGTTCCATGCAATGCCGTCACCGCCGATGCGATAAATATGAACCGCGCCGCCGTCAAACGGGATAAAGCCGGTGGTCGTGAAGTGGCTGCTTGCCGACAATACGCCGCTGGAGCTGAGCATCTGCCCATCCGTATACGGCGCAGAGGCCCCGCTCGTGTCCACAGCGATCGGGACAAGGTTATGATACGATACAACCTTTGCCGCCTTCGCCGTAATGACCACGTCGCCCGTGACCTTCGCGATGCGGATGACACCGGAGCTTTCCGTGTAGGCGGAGGCCGTGATATCCGCGCCGCCCATCGTGACTGAGACCGTCTCCATCGTGTAGCCGCTCACCGCCGAAAGCGCCGCCATATATTCCGTGCCGTCCTCGGCAGCGACTGCGTCATTGCTCGTCGTCACATGCGTCAGCGTGTTCGTGATGCTGTGATAGACCGTTGCCGCGTACCCGATGGTTCTGTCCGTTCCTGCGCCGTAGCAGAACGAATAGATCACCTGCTCAGACGGATTGATGACGTTGATGTTAAAGGCCGTGTCCTTGCCCGTTCCGGCCGTCTTGTCGTAGGCCGCGGGATCACCGAATGAGATCCCGTACATGGTGACGACGCCGGAGTTGTTGCGGTAAAAGCAGGCGTTCGGCGTGCACATCCGCCATGCGTCAAACTGTGTGCCTTTTCCGTTTTCCACGCTGTGGAGCTTTCCGAACTGGAAGCAGTGATTGTGCCCGTGGACATTTGCGATGAACTTCGCCGCATTTTTCCCCTGAAAATTGATCCGTTCTCCTCCGACAACGGCTACTTCTCCATTCACATACGCCTTTACGATGTTTCCCGCGGGATACGCGCCGCCCAGATCGAGCGGATAGTGCGCCAGCACGAGGATGCCCCACTTGGCGGCATCGGCCTTGCCTCCCACATCGCTCAGCGTCTCCGCAAACCACATCAGCTGCGCATCGGAGAAGATTTTCGGAGCACTTGCGCCTCCCGTCGTCTCGCCCTCGCATGCGTTCAGACAGATCACGCGCAGTTTTCTGTCCGGAAAGTCCCGATAGCAGTAGCCGTATTCCGTGCTTCCGTAGACCGCGCCCTCGTTGTATTTCCAGATGTTGTTTTTCAGGAATGCCGCGCCGACGAGCGTGCTGTACTCTCCGGTGTCGTGGTTTCCGACCGTTCGGAACTGCGGCACATCGCGCCATGCCTCACCGAGCCAGCCGTTGATCTCGTCAAACTGTGCCTGCATCAGTTCGGTCGTGGTCTTTGCGTTTCCGAACGTCACATCGCCGAGCATACATGCAAAATCGAGCCTCGGCAGGCTGTACGCCAGCACCTTGAGCGCCATGCAGGCGTGCAGATTTCCGGCGTTGATGTTCGTCTGCCAGCCGTCTGTCTGCGGCCCGGCGTGGTGAAAGTCGGAGACCGCCGCAAATACAATGCTGTCGTCTTTCAAGACACGCCTGACCTTCTCCGCCACCGAAAGCGCCTCCGCCTTCACATAGTCCGGAATCTCCGCGTGCTGTATGCTTTCTTTTGCCGAAATCGCATCCACCGCATCTCCGAAGCCCTTTGCGTCGTCCCAAGCGAGCTTTGCCGCCGAGCCGGTTTTCGCGCGAATCCGGTCTGCCGTGTGGGTCAGCGCCGCACCGTTTGTCAAATATTCACTCAAAACGACGCACCTCCCGCCGAAGGAACGGTCTCCGCCGTCCAGACTCCGTTCACGACCCGCAGGAACTTTCCGTTGTCCGCCGCCGTCACCGCAGGCGTCCCCGGCTCTCCTTTCGGGCCTCGTTCTCCGGCAGGGCCCTGTTCACCGCGCGGCCCCTGCACACCGGGGTCTCCCTTGTCGCCCTTCGGCCCTTGGAGGCCCTGCGCGCCGGTCTTTCCCTGCGGCCCAACGGGGCCTTGTTCTCCTCGTGCGCCGGGTTCGCCCCTTTCACCCGGAATGCCCTGCGCGCCGGGCTCGCCTTTGTCGCCCTTTGCACCGTCCCTGCCGTCTGCGCCCTTGAGCTCTGCCAGCGCAATCAGGTTTTCCCACGTCTGTCCGTCGGCGCAATAGCGGATATATCCGTCTGCCACCTGCATGTCGGTTCTGCCGCCGCCCATGCCGCCGGAGCGCGCCGCCTCATTGATGGCTGCGACCAGATTTTCCTTTTCCTTTGTGCCGAGCTTTGACAGATCTCCGATTTTTCCCTCCAGACCGTCAAACCACCGTTTTGACGGCGCTTCCGGCGGCTCCGCTCCGCCGTCCAGCGCCTGCGCCACCAGAAAATCGAGCTTTGCGGACTTCGCCAGCGTCTTTCCTGCGTACCACTGCAGCTCGCACTGTCCGAAGCCCGCCTTTTCCGTGTCAGCGCTTGTGACCGTCCAGTACGCCGCGTCCCCATCGACCGTGAGCGGCACGGGATACGCGGCATCATCGCCCGCCCGCCGCACCAGAAGCGCGGGCGTCCCGCCCGAAAACGCCGCCTTGAACGGCAGCAGGGAAAATACAACGCGCACCGCCTCATGCTCACCCGTGCGCCCGATGTGCAGCACACCGCCTCCCAACGCCTTTATTTCCTTCATATGCATCATCTCCTCTGTTTGTAAGGGTCGTCCCTCCACCCCTAGCAGCAGAAAAAAATCAAATTGCACGCAAGCGGGCAACTTTCCCTCCTCCCGCACGCCTCAAAACCACAAAAAGGGCGCCGGCCTAAGCCAGCGCCCAAATCATGGTTCTTATCCTTTTTGGCGGAGCTTTCTCAGCAGCTCCTGAAAATACTCCGGCAGCTCGCAGCTGACCGTGACGCGCTCTCCGGTGCGCGGATGCACAAAGGTCAGCTCCCGCGCGTGCAGGCACTGCGTGTCCACTCCAAGCTCCGGCTTTTTGTGTCCATAGACCGTGTCTCCGAGAATGGGGTGGCTTCGCCACGCCAGATGCACGCGGATCTGGTGCGTCCGCCCCGTTTCGAGCCTGCACTCCAGAAGCGTATAGCCCGCAAATCGCTCCAGCACGCGCCAGTGCGTCACGGCCTCGCGGCCGTCCTTTTTCGTCACGCACATTTTCTTCCGATCCGCCGGATCGCGTCCGATCGGCGCGTCGATGGTGCCGCTGTCCTCGCGGATGTTTCCGCAGACGATGCAGGCATAGGTGCGCGCAAGCGTGTGATCCTTGAGCTGCGCGGCAAGCGCCCGGTGTGCAAAGTCGTTTTTCGCCGCGATCAGCAGCCCCGACGTGTCCTTGTCGATGCGGTGGACGATGCCGGGGCGAAGCTCGCCGCCGATGCCGGAGAGACTGTCCCGGCAGTGATGCATCAGCGCGTTGACGAGCGTCCCGCTCCAATGGCCCGCCGCTGGATGGACGACCAGCCCCTTCGGCTTGTCGACAACGATCACGTCCGCGTCCTCATACACCACGTCCAGCGGAATGTCCTCCGCCTCCAGCGCGGCCTCCTGCACCTGCGGCAGCTCGAATTCCAGCGTGTCGCCCTCCGTCAGACGGTCGCTCTTGCGCGCGGCGCGTCCGTTGAGCCGTACCGCGCCGTCCTCGATCAGCTTCTGCGCCGCGCTGCGTGAAAGCTCCGGCGCAAGGCGCGTCATCGCCGCGTCCAGACGCTCGCCGGAGCGGTCAGCGGTCAGAAGCATCGTTCGTATCCTCCGCGCCGTCCTGCGCCGCGTCCTTCGGCTTCTTTTCCGACAGGAAATCCTTGTCCCAGATCAGAATGTACAAAACCAGCAGCACCGCCGGGACCGTGATGAAGATATCCGCCACGTTGAACGTCGAAAACCACGGAACGCAGATCATGTCGATGACCTCGCCGGTCGCGATGCGGTCGATCAGATTGCCGATCGCGCCGCCCGTGATGGCCGCCAGCATCCACAGCTCCGGCTTCTTGCGGACGTATTTTTTCGCAACGGCCCACACGACGAACGCGATGTACACCGCCGCCACGACCACGAAAAACCAGCGTTTTCCGCTCAGAAGCGACAGCGCCATGCCGTCGTTTGTAATGTAGTGCAGCTGCAGCCAGCCCGGGATCAAAACGACCGTCCGGCCGGTAAGCTGCGCCGCGGCCAGCGCCTTTGTCCACTGGTCGAGCGCCGCGACTGCCGCCGCAAAAAGCGTCAAATATACATATAACAAGGGAATCCCCCTCCTTTTCTGGCCATACTATACCATAGCGGATGCCTGTTTGTAAATGCGCGTTTCACCGCGCGTCTGCGGCGGCGATGACCGCCTCCGCCGTGAGCATCCCGTCCACCGCCGCCGACATGATGCCTCCGGCGTAGCCCGCGCCCTCTCCGCAGGGATAAAGCCCCTCTACGGCAGACTGCCTGTTTTCACCGCGCACGATGCGCACCGGCGAGGAGCTTCTGGTCTCGGGCGCGGTCATGACCGCGTCCGCGCGCGCAAAGCCGTGCAGACGCTTGTCCAGCTCCGGCAGCGCCTGCTCCAGAACGGATGTGATGCGCTCCGGCAAAACGTCGTGCAGCGCACAGAATTTGACGCCGGGGCGGTACGTCGGCGTGACGCCGCCCGCCTGCTGCGACGCTCTGTGGGCCAGAAAATCGCCCACGAGCTGCGCCGGCGCGTGATAATTTCCGCCGCCTGCGCGGAACGCCGCCTGCTCCAGCTCGCGCTGCCAGTACATGCCGCCGAGCGCCGACTTTTCCGGAAAATCCTCCGGATTCAGCGTCACAAGGAGCGCCGCGTTGGCGTTTTCCCCGTCACGCGCCGCGTTCGACATGCCGTTTGTCACAAGTCCGCCCGGCTCCGACGCGGACGCGACGACCTGCCCGCCGGGGCACATGCAGAACGTGTAGGCGGAGCCGCCCGAGGGCAGATGCACATTCAGCTTGTAATCCGCCGCCGGAAGCCCGGCGCAGCCCGCAAACGGGCCATACTGGCTCGCATCGATCAGGCTCTGCGGATGCTCAATGCGCACGCCCATGGAAAACGGCTTCGGCTCCATCGGCACACCGGCAGCGTGCAGCATCTCAAAGGTGTCGCGTGCGCTGTGCCCGATGGCAAGCAGCACCTCGGTGCATTCGATCACCGTCTCCACGCCGTCCTGCATGGCCCTGACCGCGGTGATGCGCCCGTTTTCTGTGCAGAGCGCGGTCATCCGCGTGCCGAAGCGCACCTCGCCGCCGTAGTGGAGGATCTTCTCGCGGAGATTTTGCACGACCCCCACCAGAACGTCGGTGCCGATGTGCGGCTTTGCGTCAAAGAGGATCTCCGCGCCGGCGCCTGCCTCGCAGAACTGCTCCAGCACCCAGCCGATGCGCTCGTTTTTCGTGCCGGTGTTGAGCTTTCCGTCAGAAAACGTACCGGCGCCGCCCTCTCCGAACTGGACGTTGCACTCCGGGTCGAGCGCGCCGCCCGCCCAGAACGCCTCCACCTTTTCCTTCCGCCGCTCCGCGTCCAGACCGCGTTCGAGCACGATGGGGCGAAGCCCCGCCATCGCCAGCACCAGCGCGGCAAACATGCCCGCGGGCCCGAAGCCCACGACCACCGGCCGCGCCTGCGGGAGCTGTGCAGGCTTCGGCGGCGCATAGAACACGTCCTTCGCCGGCGCGGCCTTGGCGCAGTGCGCCATTTTCAGGATCTTGTCCTCGCGTCCCTTCACCAGCACATCGACGGTGTAAATGAGCCGCACATCGTTTTTCTTCCGCGCATCGACCGAGCGTTTTCTGATGTCCAGACGCTTGATCTCCGTATCCCGGATGCGAAGCTGCCGCGCCGCGGCGCTGACAAGCTCCGCGCTGCTGTGTCCGGGTGCAAGGGAAATGTCTCTGATTCGTATCATACCGGTTTCTCCTGTGATCCATCGGCGCCGAGCCGTCCGGCAAGCCAGCCGGAGGACCACGCCCATTGAAGATTGTATCCGCCGCAGTCACCGTCGATGTCCAGCACCTCGCCGCAGGCAAACACGCCCGGCGCGATGCGGCTTTCCAGCGTGTCGGCGCGGAACTGCGCCGTGCGGACGCCGCCCGCCGTGACCTGCGCGTTGTCCATGCCCATGACGCCGGTCACCGCGATCGGGCAGCACCGGATGAGGCCGCAGACCGCCCGCAGCTCCGCATCCGTCAGCTCCGCCAGCGGCTTTGCCGCGTTCAGTCCCGCGCGCCGGACAAGCGTTTTTCCGAGCCGCGACTGCAAAAGCCCTGTCAGAAGCTCCTCCGCCGCCAGCCCCGGAAAGCGCGCCCGCCGCGCCGTTAGCAGCGCCCAAAGCGCCTCCTCGTCCAGCGCTCTGCAAAAATCGATCAGCAGCGTCCGCTCGCCGCCTCCGGTCGAAACGGCGCGGGAGAGCTCGAATGCGGCAGGGCCGCTGACGCCGAACTCGGTGAACTGAAGCTCACCCTCGCTCGTCCGGGTCACGTGCCCGTTTTCCTTCAGCGCAATACGTCCGTCGGCGCGGACGCCCTTGAGGGCACGAACGAAGTCCGTCTCCGTCCGGATCTGCACAAGGCTCGGAAAAAGCGGCGTGCGCTCGTGCCCGAGCGCCTCCAGAAGCGCATATCCCGCCTCCGTACCGCCGAGCTTTCGTCCCGCGCAGCCGCCCGCCGCGACGATCAGGCGGTCGCCGAAATATGTCTCGCCCGTCACCGCGCGCGCCTGATAGCCGCGCGCCTTCTTTTTGACCTCGCAGACCTCGCACCCGCAGACGACCGTCACGCCCGCCGCCTCCAGCGCAAAGCGCAGCACATCGACCACGCTGTTCGCCTGATCGGAGAACGGGTACACGCGCCCCGAGGGCTCCGTCACCGTGACGAGTCCCAGCGTCTCAAACGCCGCGAGCGTCCGCTCCACGCCGTACCGCTCGAGCGCCGGAAGGACAAACCGCGGCGTCTGGCCGTGGTAATTTTCCGCGCCGAGATTTCGGTTCGTGAGATTGCAGCGGCCGTTTCCCGTCGCAAGGAGCTTGCGCCCCACGCGCGCCTGCCGCTCCAGCAGCGTGACCTGATTTCCGGCGTCCTGCGCCGCAGACAGCGCCGCCGCCATGCCGCTTGCGCCGCCGCCGATGATGAGCACCTTCATAGCTTTGCCTCGTTTTCGTTCATTTTGTATCAGTATACCGGAAACCGCCGCGTTTCTCAAGTCGAACCGCGCATCGCCGTCACGGAAAATTCCCGCTCCGGGCGCGCAGCGCTTTTCAAACTCAAAAGCGGACGCCCGGTGGGCGTCCGCTTTTGGAATCTGTCTTATTTGGCGGGCTTGAAGCTGTCCTTCAGAAGGACGCTGCGGTTAAAGACCAGGTGATCGGCGCGGCAGTCGCGCGAGTCCATGCAGAAGTAGCCCACGCGCATGAACTGATACGGCTTGGCGGTCTTTGCGCTGCGGCCCTCGCCGAGCGCGTCATACGCCTTCGCGTCCTCGACCAGCGCAGTCTCGACCTTGCAGCCGGTCAGCACGGAAAGGGAGTCCGGCGCGAGACAGTCGAGGAAATTCTCGGCAGCGTCGGGCTGCGGGTCGGAGAACAGGTTGCCGTAGAGGCGCACCTCGGCGTCCACGCAGTTTGCCGCGTCCACCCAGTGGATGGTCGCGCCCTTGACCTTGCGGCCGTCGGCGGGATCGCCGCCGCGGGAGTTGGGGTCATACTCAGCGTAGACCTCGACGATGCTGCCGTTTTCGTCCTTCCTGCAGCCGGTGCAGGTGATGAGATACGCACCCTTCAGACGGCACTCGGCGCCGTTCGGGGTCAGGCGCTTGTACTTGGGGACGGGGATCTCCATGAAGTCGTCCGCCTCGATCCAGCACTCGCGCGAGAACGTGATCTCATGCGTGCCCTGCTCGGGATGGACGGGGTTATTTTCCACGGTGAAGGTCTCGGACTGGCCCTCCGGATAGTTCGTGATGACGAGCTTGACCGGACGCAGGACGGCCATCGTGCGCTCGGCGGTGTCGTTGAGATCCTCACGCAGGCAGTGCTCCAGCAGCGCATATTCCACGGTGTTGGCGGCCTTTGCAACGCCGATGCGTTCGCAGAAGTCGCGGATGGAATGGCTGGTATAGCCTCTGCGGCGCAGGCCGCAGAGCGTCGGCATCCGCGGATCGTCCCAGCCGGAGACGTAGCCCTGCTCGACGAGCTGACGGAGCTTACGCTTGGACATGACGGTGTGGTCGATGCCGAGGCGGGCAAACTCGATCTGGCGCGGCTTGTGATAGGGGATGGAGACGTTGCTCACGACCCAGTCATAAAGCGGGCGGTGCGCCTCAAACTCCAGCGAGCACAGCGAGTGCGTGATGCCCTCGAGCGCGTCCTGAATGGGATGGGCAAAGTCGTACATCGGGTAGATGCACCACTTGTCGCCCTGACGGTGATGGTGCATATAGCGGATGCGGTAGATGACCGGGTCGCGCATGTTGAAGTTGCCGGAGGCAAGGTCGATCTTGGCGCGAAGCGTCTTGCTGCCCTCGGGGAATTCGCCGTTTTTCATGCGCTCGAACAGGTCGAGATTCTCCTCGACCGAGCGCTCACGATAGGGCGAGATGGCGGGCTTGCCGATGTCGCCGCGGTACTCTCTGGCCTGCTCGGGCGTCAGGTCGCAGACGTATGCCAGACCCTTTTTGATGAGCTCGACCGCGAATGCATAGTCCTTTTCAAAATAATCCGAGCCGTAGAAGAAGCGGTCGCCCCAGTCGAAGCCCAGCCAGTGGATGTCCGCCTGAATGGCGTCCACATACTCCGCGTCCTCCTTCGTCGGGTTGGTGTCGTCCATGCGGAGGTTGCAGATGCCGCCGAACTTTTCCGCGGTGCCGAAATCGATCGTCAGCGCCTTGCAGTGGCCGATGTGGAGATATCCGTTCGGCTCCGGCGGGAAACGGGTGTGGACCTGAAGTCCCTCATACTGGCCGCCGGGCGCCAGATCCTTTTCAATGAATGCATCGATGAAATTTTTCGACTCGATGGCTTTGCGTTCTTCTTCCATGAAAGCCGCCTCTTTTCCTGTGAAATACGATTGAACTATTATACCGGAACTGCCCCCGTTTCGCAATCCATAAATGCAAATTCTCCGCGTGTTTTGTAAAAAATGTGAAAACAAACCGATGAAATTGAAATTCCCCCTTTTCAAGAGGCCAAAAATATTATAGAATACAAAATAGAATAAGCAAGGGAGTGTATTGTTCCATGAGCGAACCGAAATATAAGCGCGTGCTGCTGAAGCTCAGCGGCGAAGCGCTGGCAGGCGAGGCACGCCGCGGGCTGGATTTTGATGTGATCGGCGGCGTGTGCGACGTGGTCAAAAAATGTGTCGGGCTCGGCGTGCAGGTCGGCATCGTGGTCGGCGGCGGCAACTTCTGGCGCGGCGTCAAGGACGGCGGCGGCCGGATGGAGCGCACGCGCGCAGACCATATGGGTATGCTGGCGACGGTCATCAACGCCCTCGCCGTGGCGGACTCGCTCGAGCAGCGCGAGGTGCCCGTCCGTGTGCAGACCGCCATCGAGATGAACAAGATCGCCGAGCCGTATATCCGCAGCAAAGCCATCCGGCATCTGGAAAAGGGCCGCGTCGTGATCTTCGGCTGCGGCACCGGCAACCCCTATTTCTCCACCGACACCGGCGCAGTGCTCCGCGCGGCGGAGATCGAGGCGGACGTCATCCTGCTCGCCAAGAACATCGACGGCGTCTATTCCGCCGACCCGGCGAAGGACCCCAATGCCGTCAAGTATGACGAGATCACCTATGACGAGGTGCTTGCAAAGCATCTGGCGGTCATGGACACAACGGCGACGTCCCTTTCGATGGACAATCATATCCCCGTACAGGTCTTTGCACTCAAGGACCCCGAAAACATTTTGAAAGTTGTGATGGGCGAGCCCATCGGCACGATCGTTAAGGAGGAAGTATAACATGGCAGATCTCAAGGAATTTGAAAGAAAAATGGACAAGACCCTGGAAGTGCTCGCTTCCGACTTCGGCACCATCCGCGCCGGCCGCGCCAACGCGCAGGTGCTTGACCGCATCACCGTAGAATATTACGGCGCACCCACGCCGCTCAATCAGGTCGGTACGATCTCCTCTCCCGACCCCAGAACGCTGGTCATCCAGCCGTGGGACACGACGCTGCTGCGCGCGATCGAGAAGGCCATCCAGACCTCCGATCTCGGCATCAATCCGCAGAATGACGGCCGCGTCATCCGCCTTGCCTTCCCGCAGCTCACCGAGGAGCGCCGCAAAGACCTGACCAAGCAGGTGCGTCAGTACGGCGAGACCTCCAAGGTCGCCGTCCGCAACGTCCGCCGCGACGCCGTTGAGTACGTCAAGAAGGCGCAGAAGAAGGGCGAAATGACCGAGGACGACCAGAAGAAGGCCGAAAAGGACATTCAGGAGCTCACCGACAAGTTCACCAAGCGCATCGACGAAATGTGCGCCACCAAGGAAAAGGAACTGATGGAGATCTGATCCGATACAGGCATTCAGAACGTAAACAGGGACCCAAAAGCCGCCGAACGGCGGCTTTGGGCGAGTCAAAATAGTCATTTTGACTCGCCCTCAAACGCGAACCGCGCCGCGTGGTTCGCGTTTGAAAAGGCTGCGCCCGTCTGCGCGCATAATTTGTGCGCTGCTTGCGCACAAATTCCACACTTGCCGGGCGTAGCGTGTTTTGTCTGACACCGCAGCGTTCAGAAAAAGTGCCGGCGGCACTTTTTTAGCGTAGGCCGAAGCGGCTATGCCGCGAGGGGGAACCACGTGGTGCGCATCGCCGTGCGCGGCGAAACTCTACGAGGTTTTTTGACAATCTGAAAAGCCGCCGAACGGCGGCTTTTGTTGTGAGGGCATGAACTATGGCTACGATCTTTCAGAAAAAACAGCAGCCGCTCCCGCCGCCGCGTCACATTGCCATCATCATGGACGGCAACGGCCGCTGGGCGCAAAAGCGCGGCCTTCCGCGCACCGCCGGTCATGCGGCCGGCAGCGAGACATTCCGGCGCATCGCCACGCGCTGCAAAAACCTCGGCGTGGAATATCTGACGGTCTATGCGTTCTCGACCGAGAACTGGAAGCGCTCGTCGGACGAGGTCGGCGCGATCATGAGCCTGTTTGAAAAATATCTGCATGAGGCCATCGACGAGATGGAGGCAGACCACATCCGCCTGAAGATCCTCGGCGAGCTCGGCCCCATCTCGCCGGAGCTGCGCGCGCTCATCGAACGCACGGATGAAATTTCCACGCATTATCAGGGCTTTCAGGCCAACATCTGCATCAACTACGGCGGGCGGGACGAGATCGTTCACGCTGCGCGGCGCTTTGCCGCCGACTGTGCGGCGGGGCGCAGGTCGCCGGAGGCGCTGACGGAGGCGGATTTCTCGCACTACCTGTATACCGACGGCATCCCCGACCCGGAGCTGATCATCCGGCCCTCCGGCGAGGAGCGCATCTCGAACTTCCTGCTGTGGCAGTCTGCCTATGCGGAGTTTTATTTTACGGACGTGCTGTGGCCGGATTTTGACGAAAAAGAGCTTGACAGGGCGATCGAGGCGTATCACAAGCGCGACCGCCGGTTTGGAGGCGTAAAAAAATGAAGCAGAGACTTCTCGTGGCCGCCGTCGGCGTGCCGCTGCTGATTCTGGTGCTGGTGTTCCTGCCGCCGCTGGCGACGGGGCTGCTGGCAGCCGCCATCGCGGGCGCAGCCGCCTATGAGCTGCTGCATACGGCGGGAAAGAACATTCCGCCGTTTGTGTACATCCTGACGGTCGTGACGGCGGCGCTGACGGTGCTGCTGTGCGCGCGCGAGGCGGTCTTTTCCGGCCTCCCGGCGGAGACAGCGTGGACGGCCTATGCCGCGTTCGCGTTTTTGTATGTGATGGCGCTGTTTCTCACGGCCGTCTGCACGCACGGGCTGGAAAAGGCCATGCCGTTTGCGTCCGTTGCCGTGTGCATCGTCGCGGCCTTCCTGTTCCCCGCCATGTACAGTGCCATCGCGCGCCTGCGGAACATCGGCCCGGCGTTCGTGCTGATGCCGTTCGTCGTGGCGTTCATCGGCGACAGCTTTTCCATGCTCGGCGGCATGGCGCTCGGCCACAAAAAATTTGCCCCGCGCGTCAGCCCCAACAAGACCTGGGCGGGCTTTCTGGCAGGCCCCGTCGGAAGCGGACTCGGCATGGCGGTGCTCTGCCTTGTCTGCCGCGGCGCATGGTCAATGACGCTGCCCGTGTGGTATTTCGTGCTGGTGGGCGTGCTGGCGAACGTATTCGGTCAGCTCGGCGACCTTTCCACGAGCCTCATCAAGCGTGAGGCGGGCATCAAGGACTACAGCCACATTTTCCTGACGCACGGCGGCGTGCTCGACCGCTTCGACTCGATTTTGTTCATCGCGCCGGTCGTCTACGCGGCGGTGATGGGGATGGAGGCAGTGCTGTGACAGGATCGATCAGCCTTCTCGGCTCGACCGGCTCCATCGGGCGGCAGACGCTCGACGTGGCGCAGGCGCTGAACATCCCCGTCTGCGCGCTGGCGGCGCTTCGGAACGTGGAACTTCTGGAGGCGCAGTGCCGGAAATTCCGGCCTGAGCTTGCGGTTTTGTTTGACAAAAGCGCGGCGGAGGAATTAAAGCGCCGGCTTTCGGATATGAATATCACGGTGGCAAGCGGCATGGACGGCCTTCTGGCCGCGGCCGCGCTCGGCTCTGCCGGCACCGTTGTGACGGCGGTCTCGGGCATGATCGGCCTCCGGCCCACGCTGAGCGCCATCGCGCACGGCAAGCGCATCGCGCTTGCGAACAAGGAGACGCTCGTCTGCGCGGGCGAGCTGGTCATGGCGGAGGCGAAGCGCTGCGGCGCGGAGGTCATCCCCGTCGATTCGGAGCATTCGGCGATCTTCCAATGCCTGATGGGCTGCGGCGACCGGCGCGAGGTGCGCAGGCTCCTTCTGACGTGCTCCGGCGGGCCGTTTTTCGGAAAAACGCGCCGGCAGCTCGCCGCGGTCACGCGCGCGGACGCGCTGCGCCACCCCAACTGGAAAATGGGGCCGAAGATCACGGTCGACTGCGCCACACTCATGAACAAGGGCCTCGAGGTCATCGAGGCGATGCGGCTTTATTCCATGCCGCTTTCAAAGGTCACGGCGGTCATCCACCGGCAGTCGATCGTCCACTCGCTCGTCGAGTTCTGTGACGGCGCGGTGATGGCGCAGCTCGGCACGCCCGACATGCGCATCCCCATCGGGCTTGCGCTGACGTATCCGAAGCGCGAGGAAAATCCCGCGCCGCCGCTGGATCTGCTCACCTGTCCGCCGCTGACGTTTGCCGCGCCGGACGAGGAGACGTTCCGCTGCTTCGGCCTTGCAAGGCAGGCGGCGGCACAGGGCGGGACGGCCTGCGCCGTGCTCAACGGCGCAAACGAAGCCGCCGTCGGGCTGTTTTTGCAGGACCGGCTGGGCTTTCTCGAAATCGCGGACGCCGTCGAGGCGGCGCTGAACGCCGTGCCGCAGTCGGCGGACACGGGTCTGGAGGCGGCGCTGGACGCCGACCGCATGGCAAGCGACATCGTTTTTTCAAGGTTTGGGTGATTTCATGTATATTCTTATCGCGATCCTCATTTTTGGCTTTCTGATCTTCATTCACGAGCTTGGCCATTTTCTGACGGCGAAGGCGCTGGACGTGCAGGTGAACGAGTTTTCCATCTGCATGGGCCCCGCCATCTTCAAAAAGCAGAAGGGCGAAACGCTCTACGCGCTGCGGTGCCTGCCCATCGGCGGCTACTGCGCGATGGAGGGCGAGGACGAGGAATCGGAAAACCCCCGCGCGTTCACCTCGAAGGCGTGGTGGCGGCGGCTGATCATTCTGGCGGCGGGCTCGTTTATGAACTATGTGGCGGGCATTCTGGCGCTGGTCATCATCTATTCCTGCGTCGCGGGCTTTTCCACGCCGCGCATCGAGTGCTTTTATGACGGCTGCCCGTATGCATCGGAGGACGGCCTGCACGCGGGCGACGAGCTTTATAAGATCGACGGCCGGCGCGTGTTCATCTACTCCGACGTGGAGATGCTGCTCGACCGCAACACGACGGGCGTGTTCGATCTGACCGTGAAGCGGGACGGCGCACTTGTCGAGCTGAAGGACTTCAAAATGGTCCCGGTGGAGTACACCGTCGATGGCGTGACGGAGATGAAATACGGCTTTTATTTTGCAGCGGAGGAAAAGACCGCGGGCGCCGTCCTGAAAAATGCGTGGAACACGTCCTTGGACTTTGCGCGCCTTGTCTGGATGGGACTGGGCGACCTGCTTTCCGGCATGGTCTCGGTCAAGGAAATGAGCGGCCCGGTGGGCATCGTCTCGACCATCGTGGACACCGGCAGGAGCGCGGCGAGCGTGGCGGACGGCCTTTTGAACGTGGCGTATCTGGGCGCGTTCATCGCCATCAATCTCGCCGTCATGAACATGCTGCCGCTCCCGGCGCTTGACGGCGGGCGTATTTTCCTGCTGCTGGTCGGCGCGGTGTTCACCGCGATCACCAAAAAGAAGATCCCCTCCAAGTATGAGGGCTATATCCACGCAGTCGGGATGATCCTGCTGCTGGCATTCATGGCGCTGGTCACCTTCAAGGACGTCTGGACACTTTTTAAGACATAGGGGCAGAATCATGACAAAACAGATCCATGTGGGCAGCGTCGCCGTCGGCGGCGGCGCGCCCGTTTCCATTCAATCGATGCTGAACACCCGGACGACCGACGTCGAGGGCTCTTTGCGTCAGCTCCGCGCGCTGGCGGCGGCAGGCTGCCAGATCGCGCGTCTGGCCGTCCCGGATATGGACGCGGCCAAGGGCTTTGCCGAGATCGCGTCGGCATCGCCGCTGCCGCTGGTGGCGGATATCCACTTTGACTACCGCCTTGCCATCGCCGCAGCGGAGGGCGGCGCCGCCAAGATCCGCATCAACCCCGGCAACATCGGCGGCGAGGAGCGCGTCCACGCAGTCGTGGATGCGTGCCGGGAAAAGAAGATCCCCATCCGCATCGGCGTCAACGGCGGAAGCCTTGACAAGCGGCTTCTTGAAAAATACGGCCATCCGACGCCGGAGGCGCTCGTTGAAAGTGCGTTTTCGCACATCGAGCTGCTTGAAAAGTTCGGTTTTTACGACATCTGCGTGTCCATGAAGTCCAGCTCCGTGCCGCTGATGATGAAGGCATACACGCTGTTTGGCGCGCAGTCGGACTATCCGCTGCATCTCGGCGTGACCGAGACGGGCACGGAGTACATGGGCACGATCAAGTCCGCAATGGGCATCGGCGGGCTTCTGTGCATGGGCATCGGCGACACCGTCCGCGTGTCGCTGACAGCAGACCCCGTGCGCGAGGTCTACGCCGCAAAGGCCATTTTGAAGGCGGCGGGGCTTCGCCGCGACGGCGTCAACATCGTCGCCTGCCCGACCTGCGGCAGAACGCGCATTGACCTCATCGGCCTTGCAGGCAGGGTCGAGGAGGCTCTGAAGGACTGTGAAAAGCCCATCACCGTGGCGGTCATGGGCTGCATCGTCAACGGCCCCGGCGAGGCGCGCGAGGCCGACGTCGGCATCGCCGGCGGCGAGGACTGCGGCGTGCTGTTCGTGAAGGGCGAGATGAAGGAGCGGCTGCCGTATGACGAGCTGCTCCCGGCGCTGCTGCGCTATGTCGAGGCGCTGTAATTTTTAATCACCCTTTGAAGGGCGGACGACCCTGTCCTCCCTCAAAATCCGGCGATTTTCCGCGGCCGTTTGTAGGGGCCGATGCCCACATCGGCCCTCAAAAATGTTGCGATTTCGCATCGGATTTCCATAAAAACGTGCAATTCCGGCGGGCGGACAGAGGCGTCCGCCCCTACGGCGTGAAATGAAAACCGACACGGATTCGCCGGAAAACCACCAGAAAACAGATGCTTTCGGCGGGTCGATGTAGGCATCGACCCCTACGTTGCGAAACGGGAAATGCGGCGATTTTTTGCATGACCTGCGTGGTTTTTCATACCATTTGTAGGGGCGGACGACTCTGTCCGCCCTCAAAATCCGGCGATTTTCCGCGGCCGTTTGTAGGGGCCGATGCCCACATCGGCCCTCAAAAATGTTGCGATTTCGCATCGGATTTCCATAAAAACGGACAATTCCGGCGGACGACCCTGTCCGCCCGCAGAAGCCCTCTTTCTTTTGGGGGGGCAAAAGGAGAACCCATGTCACAGGTACATTTTCTTGATCTCTTTCTTGGATACGAGCCGCCGGAGGCCATCCGCCCGGCGGTCGAGGCGCTGACGCTCGACCACGCCGACCTCGACCGTGAGGCGCGCACGATCTCGCTGTATCTGACCTCCGGCTGTTATATTCCCGAGCAGAGCATGGAAGGCATGGCCTCGGAGCTGGAATCGCGCTACGGGCTCAAGCGGCTCGCGCTCTCGGTGCAGTATCCGCCGGAGGCGCTTGCGACATTCGATTATCACGATCTTTACCGCGTCTTTGTCAAATGCTATTCGCCGTCTGCCGCGATCCTGGCGGGGGCGAATTATGTGCTCGAGGGCGAGACGCTGACCATCCATCTGCGCGCAAACGGGAAAAACGAGCTGCTTTCCCATCTGCCGCGCGCCGAGCGCTTCCTGGAGGAGCGCTTCGGCGTACATATCTCCATCGCCGTGGAGGCGCACAGCAGCCTAGAGGGCAAGGCGCTGTTCGAGGAGACCGCGCGCATCCGCCGCGAGGCGATCAAAAACGCGCCCGCGCTGGCGGAGCAGGCCGCAAAAGCCGCCGCGAAAGCCTCTGGCGGCGCAAAGGGGCAGTCCGCGCCGCAGTCGGGCGGCGATCTGTTCTACGGCAAGCCCTTCCACGGGGAAAAGGTTCCCATCCGCGATCTGAATCTCGACATGTTCCGTGTCGTGATCGAGGGCAAGGTCTTTGCCGTCCAGCACCGCGAGCTCAAAAAGCGCAACGCGTATGTGATCTGCTTCGATGTGACCGACTACACCGGCTCCGTCCGCATCAACCAGTTCATGGAGGCGGACAAGGCAAAGCCCATTCTGGAGAACGTGCAGGCGGGCATGTGGGTGCGCATTCAGGGCAAGATGACCTTCGACCGCTATGACAACGAGATGGTCATGCAGCCGAATTCCATCCAGAAGCTCAAGGCGCCCAAGCGCGAGGACACCGCGAAGGACAAGCGCGTGGAGCTGCATCTGCATACGACCATGTCCTCCATGGACGCGCTGACCGAGACGGCTGCCGCCGTCAAGCAGGCAGCGGCGTGGGGTCACCGCGCCATCGCCATCACCGACCACGGCTGCGCGCAGTCGTTCCCCGATGCAATGAAGGCCGCCTCCAAGGCCAAGGTCGCGGGCACCGACGAAAACATCAAGATCCTCTACGGCTGCGAGGGCTACTACGTCAACGACGTGGACGACCGCATCGTGGTGCACGGCGACGGCGAGGCCGATTTTGACGCCGAGTATGTGGCGTTCGATCTGGAGACGACCGGGCTTTCCGCCCAGCATGACGTCATCATCGAGATCGGCGCGGTCGTGATGAAGCGCGGCGAGGTGCTGGACACCTTCCAGACCTTTGTTGCCCCCGGCCGGAGGCTCACGCCGAAGATCATCGATCTGACCGGCATCACGGACGAAATGCTCGCCGGCGCGCCGCCGATCGAGGAGGTCCTGCCGAAGTTCCTGGAATTTGTGAATGGGCGGCCGCTCTGCGCCCACAACGCCGACTTTGACATCGGCTTTGTGACCGCGGCGTGCGAGCGGCTCGGTCTTCCGTTCCAGCCGACGTCGGTCGATACGCTCATTCTGGCGCAGAATCTGATGCCCGACCTCGGAAAATACAAGCTCAACATCGTGGCGGACGCGCTGAGTCTGCCGGACTTCAATCACCACCGCGCATCGGATGACGCCATCACCTGCGGCTACATGCTGGCGCGGTTTTACACCATGCTGGAGGAGAAGGATATCCACACCCTTCAGGCCATCAATCCCGCGATGGTGGCGCTTCGCAGCGGCGGCAAGATCATGGATCGCCGCGCGCGGCACATCCTTGTCTTTGCGAAAAACTCCATCGGTCTGCGCAACCTCTACCGTCTCATTTCCGACGGCAACCTCAAATATTTCAAGCGCTATCCCATCATGCCGAAGTCGGAAACGCTCCGCTGGCGGGAGGGTCTGCTCATCGGCTCGGCCTGTGAGGCGGGCGAGCTGTTTCAGGCGGTCATGGCGCACAAGAGCCACGCGGAGCTCAAGCGCATTGCCTCGTTCTACGACTTCCTCGAGATCCAGCCGCTGTGCAACAACGCCTTCATGCTGGAAAAGGGCCTTGCCGAAAGTGAGGATGAGCTGCGCAGCTTCAACCGCACCATCGTGGAGCTGGGCGAGGAGCTTGGAAAGCCCGTCGTCGCCACGGGCGACGTGCACTTCCTCAACCCCGAGGACGAGATCTACCGCCACATTCTGCTTGCGACCAAGCAGATGGCGGACGCCGACCGCTCGCTGCCGCTGTACTTCAAGACGACCGATGAGATGCTGGCGGAGTTTTCCTATCTCGGTGAGGAGAAGGCCTATGAGATCGTTGTCAAAAACCCGAACATGATCGTTGACTGGTGCGATCAGGTGCGGCCGGTGCCGCACAATCTGTTCGCGCCGAAGATCGAAAACTCGGTCGAGGATCTCAAATCCCTCGTATACGGAAAAATGCACCGTCTCTACGGCGAAACGCCGCCGGAGCTGGTGCAAAAGCGCGTCGATACCGAGATGAACGACATCATCTCGTGCCACTACGACGTAATCTACATGTCGGCGCAGAAGCTGGTGCAGAACTCGCTGGAGCACGGCTATCTGGTCGGCTCGCGAGGCTCGGTCGGCTCGTCCATCGTGGCGTTCATGTCCGGCATCACGGAGGTCAACTCCTTCCCGCCGCACTACCGCTGCCCGAAGTGCCATTACACCACGTTCGAGGTGCCGGACGACTGCGCCTGCGGCGCGGACCTTCCGGACGCAGTGTGCCCGCAGTGCGGCGCGCCGCTCGACAAGGACGGCTTCAACATCCCGTTTGAGACCTTCCTCGGCTTCGGCGGCGACAAGGTCCCCGACATCGACCTGAACTTCTCCGGCGAGTATCAGGCGCGCGCGCACGCCTACTGCGTCGAGATGTTCGGCAAGACGCACGTTTTCCGTGCGGGCACCATCGGCACCGTCGCGGAAAAGACCGCCTACGGCTACGCGAAAAAATATCTCTCCGAGCGCAATATGACCGTCAGCAAGGCCGAGGAAAACCGCCTTGCGGCAGGCTGCGTCGGCATCAAGCGCACGACCGGCCAGCACCCCGGCGGTCTGGTCGTCATTCCGCAGGAAAACGAGATCTGGGACTTCTGCCCGGTGCAGCATCCGGCGGACGACAAGGACTCCGAGTGGATCACGACGCATTTTGAATACCACTCAATGGAGGAAAACCTCCTCAAGCTGGACATGCTGGGACACGATGACCCGACCATGATCCGTATGCTCGAGGATCTCACCGGCGTGGACGCGCAGAAGATCCCGCTGGATGACAAGCAGACCATGTCCATCTTCACCTCCAGCAAGGTGCTGGGCTTCGAGGACGACCCGGTACTCGGGCCGGTCGGCTCGTGCGGCATTCCGGAGTTCGGCACGAGCTTCACGCGCGGGATGCTGCAAGAGACGCAGCCGACGCATTTTGACACGCTCATCCGGCTCTCCGGCTTCTCACACGGCACGGACGTGTGGCTCGGCAACGCGCGCGACCTCATCCTCTCCAAGACCGCCAGCGTCAACGACGCCATCGGCTGCCGCGACGACATCATGCTCTATCTCATCAAGTGCGGTATGCCGGAAAAGCGGTCGTTCAAGATCATGGAGGCCGTCCGTAAGGGGCGCGGCCTGCCCGAGGGCGCGGAGGAGGAGATGAAGGCGGCCGGCGTGCCGGACTGGTACATCGGCTCCTGCAAGAAGATCAAGTATCTGTTCCCGAAGGCGCACGCGACGGCATACGTTATGATGGCGTTCCGCATCGCGTGGTTCAAGGTGCATAAGCCTCTGGCGTTTTACGCCGCGTATTTCTACCGCCGGAGCCAGAAGGACGGCTTTGACGCGGCGATGATGTGCCACGGCATCGAGACGGTCCGCGAAAACATGACCGCCATCAAGGCCAAGGAGGACGCCACCGCGAAGGACGATGATCTGTTCACAACGCTGGAGCTCTGCTATGAGTTCTATCTGCGCGGCTTCTCGTTCGCGCCCATCGACCTTTATAAATCGCACGCGACCAGATTCCAGCTTGAGGACGGCAAGCTCCTGCCGCCGTTCGTCGCCATCTCCGGTCTCGGCGAGACGGCGGCGTGGGACATCATGGACGGCCGCGAGGGAAAGAGCTTCCTCTCGATCGAGGAATTCTCGGCTGCCTGCCCGAAGGTGTCGAAAACACACATCGAGGAGCTGAAGGCAGCGGGCGCGTTCGGCGACATGCCGGAGACGAGCCAGATCACACTCTTTTAAACGCTCAAAGGGGCTGTCTCACTAAGAGGCAGCCCCTTTGTTTCTGTGCAAACCGGTATCTCAGATATCGAACACGCCGAGCGTCACAATGCCGATCACGACCAGCGCGATCATGGCATAGTGCTTCCACGACAGCTTTTCCTTGAGGAAGATGCGGCTCCAGACGACGGAGGCCACGCAGTACGCCGAGATGATCGGCGCGGAAAGCGCGACGTGCGCCGTGTCGGAGAGCGCGAAGATATAGGCGAACTGGCCCGCCGTCTCGAACGCAGCGCCGAGATACTTGGGGCCCTCCTGCTTCGGGACGAGCTTCTGCTTTTTGATGAGCACGACGTAGACGAAGCAGCACGCGGCGGCAAACAGGAACGTCAGCTCATACGCGCAGTTCGCGGCGGAGGCCGCGTAGTCCGTGCATTCCTCAAGCGTTGCGAACAGGCCGGCCTCCGACGCCTGCGAGCTCAGACGCTCCAGCACGAGCGAGTCGGCAAACGTGCCCGCCGCATCGAGCAGGCAGTACGCCACCGGCAGGCAGAGCGCCAGCCAGGACTTTGCGTATTTGTAGTTGGAGGCAGCCTGACGCGCCTTGCGAAGCTCGTCGTCCTCCGTCGATTCCACGACGCCGAGGCCGATGACGCCGATGCAGACCAGCGCGACCGCGCCGATGACCGCCCAGCGCATACCGCCCTGGATCTCCTCGTCCAGAGAGCCGGTGATGAGGCAGAGCACCGCCACCAGCGCGCCGGAGGAGTTGCAGATGGGCGACGAGATGGAAAGCTCAATATACCGCAGGCCGACATAGCCCAGCGTCATCGAGCCGATGTAGAGCAGAGATACCGGCAGGTACGTCCAGATGATCTGCCACGAGATCGCCGCGCCGCCGATGAAAATTTCATACGCCGCGTGCAGACCCATGACCACGCCGACGGCCATGACCATTTTCAGATGTGCGTATTTGTCCTCGCCGCGGCAGCCGATCTTCGAAAACAGATCCGAGCCGCTCCAGCAGAGGAGCGTGATGAGTGAAAGCCAGAACCACATTGTTTTTTCTCCTGTTTTGTTCGGTGTGTGTGTTTACTTCGGAAGCTCCGCAAGACCGGCCTCGACGAGCTTTTGCAGGCTCATGAGGATGCCGAGCTTGGCGTGATACCACGTCAGGCCGCCCTGGAAATAGACCGCGTAGGGCGCACGGATGGGGCCGTCGGCGGAAAGCTCGATGGACGAGCCCTGCACGAACGCGCCTGCCGCCATGACGACCTCGGCGTCATAGCCCGGCATGGCCCACGGCACGGGCGTGACGTAGCTGTCGACCGGCGCAGCCGCCTGAATGCCCGCGCAGAATGCGAGCATCCGCTCCGCGGAGCCGAGCTCCACCGCCTGAATGATGTCGTGGCGCGACTCGGTCGCGTTCGGGACGCAGCGGAAGCCGAGCGCCTCGTAGATGCCTGCGGCAAAGATCGCGCCCTTGAGCGCGCCCGCAACGACCGTCGGCGCAAGGAAGAAGCCCTGATAGAACGACGGCAGAATGCCGAGATTCGCGCCGACCTCCTGCCCGAGCCCCGGTGCGGAAAGGCGGTACGCGCAGCGCTCGACGAGATCGGCTCTGCCGCAGATGTAGCCGCCGATGGGCGCAAGACCGCCGCCGGGGTTTTTGATGAGGCTGCCGACGATCATATCCGCGCCGACGTCAGACGGCTCGCGCGGCTCAACGAACTCGCCGTAGCAGTTGTCTACCATGCAGATGACATCGGGCTTGCAGCGCTTGCAGAACGCGATCAGCTCGCCGATCTGCTCGACCGAGTACGACGGCCGCGTGGCGTAGCCCTTCGAGCGCTGGATGGTGATGAGCTTCGTCTTTTCGTTGATGGCGGCGCGGATGGCGTCATAGTCAAACGAGCCGTCCGGAAGCAGGTCTGCCTGCCGGTAGCGGACGCCGTACTCCATCAGCGAGCACTTGGACGGGCGGATGCCGATGACCTCCTCCAGCGTGTCATACGGCGCGCCGACAGGGCTGAGCAGCTCGTCACCCGGAAGCAGATTCGCGCTCAGCGCAACGGTCAGCGCGTGCGTGCCGCAGGTGATCTGGGGCCTTACCAGCGCCGCCTCGGTGCCGAAGGTGCTGGCGTAGACCTTTTCCAGCTTCTCGCGGCCCATGTCGTCATAGCCGTAGCCCGTGGTGGCTGCGAAGCACGCCGCGTCGATGCGGTGCTCGTGCATCGCGCGCAGGACCTTTGCCTGATTGTATTCCGCCGTGCGGTCGATGGCCGCAAAGCGCTCGCGCAGCCCCTCCAGCACCTTCTCGCCATACTCGTAGACAGCGGCGCTGACGCCGAGGGACGCATACATTTCATTGATCTTCATTTTCTCTTGCCTCGTTCTTTTTGAGATTTTCAAAGACCTGCGTTGCGGCGTCGCGGATGACGTCGGGCTTGGTCACAATGATGCCGGTTTTCTCGTCACCGAGGATCAGCAGCGTGTCACCCGGCTCCACACGGAACAGCGTCCGCGCTTCCTTCGGAATGACGATCTGCCCCTTCTCGCCGACCTTTGCGGTACCGAAGATGTGGTACCCCTTCGGGCGGCCCAAGAGGTGCTTCCCGCCGGACATGGCAGCCTCCTTCCCGTAAACGGCGCGCCGTTTACGCGGTAAAAAATCATACTTGTATAACTTACAGGAACGCACCGCGTTTGTCAACACGCAAATACGCCAAAACCGCAAAAAACCGCGCCGCCCATTTGAGCGGCACGGCTTTGTGCGTCATTCGGTCCTCAGTGCGACGACGGGATCTTTCTTCGCCGCAAGACGCGACGGAATCAGTCCCGCAAGGAAGGTCAGCAGCATCGAAATGCCGACCAGCACCGCCCCTGCCGCCGCAGGAAGCGCCGCGCCGAGCGCGGCAATGCCGGTCAGGTGCCGCACAAGGGCGTTGATGGGGAAGATGCACAGGAGCGTCAGCCCGATGCCGAGGAGCCCTGCGGTCAGCCCCTCGATCAGCGTTTCGGCGTTAAAGACGCGGGAAATATCGCGTTTTGACGCGCCGATGGCGCGGAGGATGCCGATCTCCTTGGTGCGCTCCAGAACGGAAATATAGGTGATGATGCCGATCATGATCGACGAGACGACCAGCGAGATGGCAACGAACGCAATGAGCACATAGGAAATGGCGTTGACGATGGTCGTGATCGAGCGCATGAGCAGCGCCACATAGTCGGTGTAGGTGAGCTGCTCGTCCTCGGAGACGGCGTCATTGTAGCGCGCGATGCAGTCCCCGATGGCGTCCTTGTCTGCGAAGGTCGCGGCGTAGAGGCTGACCTTCGCCGGTCTGTCCGGCTCGACATAGCCGAGCATATCCAGAACGTCGCGGCAGGTGCGCTCGGAGTACTGCGCGGGCGCGTAGGTCTCGTACAGGTAGTCCGTCTGTGCCTGCGTGCGCTCCGCGCTGTCCATCGCGGCGGCAAGCTGCTCGGTGCTCATCGCGCCGAGCTGCTGCAAGACTCCCTCGGCGTACTGCTGCGCGATCGACTCGCGCACCATCTGCTCGACATAGCGCGTGCGCGTTTCCTCGTCCATCTGCGCGATATACGCCCGTACCTCGCCGGCGTCCACGCCCATCTGTCCGGCATAGGCGTCCGCCATCTGCGCCTCGATCGTCTCGCGCGTCATGGACTGCATGGTCTGCGCGGTCATTGTGTCCAGATATCCGGCATCGGGCTGCTGCATCATGCCGCGGTACATATCCGCCTTCTCCTGCGCCGTAGCGCGCGTCAGAAGCGTCGTAATCGCCTCAGCCTTTTCCTCCTCGGTCGGTTCGGACGTGTCCTCCGTCCGGAAGGGAAGCCCCAGCAGCACGTCAGTCTCCGGCGCGGCAAGCTGCGCGCGGACAACGCCGCTGTTTTCAGTCTTTTCCATCACATAGTGGCTCAGTGCGCCCGTGTAGCCGATGGCGCCGCTGAGCATCGAGGACGAGGCGTCCGGATTCGGTCGGACGATGCCGGAGATCTTCAGCGTCGTGCCCACATCGTCCGAGCCGTAGAGATAGTCGAGCCCCGCATCTGTGCGGGAAAGATCGGTGTAGCCGCCGTCTGCGTCCTTGCGGTACTGCTCACAGGGGAGGATGAGCCGGAACGTCCTGCTGCAAAGCTCCTCGTAGCTCCAGCTCAGAGCCTTGGTCGAGACCTCGATCTCGTTCATGGCGTCCTGCATCGCGGCGTTCATCTCCGCCTCGGTCTTGAGTCCCATCGCGTACATCACAAGGTCGGAGATCTCGCTGCTGCGGCTGACGACGAGCACGACCTCGTCATAGCGCTCCGGCCAGTGGCCGTAGAGCACGTCGTACTGCGATTGGACGAGCGGCGAAACGCTCTCGCCGTTTTCGCCGGGAAGCAGCTCCTCCCAGACGTCCATCGCGGTATAATAGCCGCCGAAACGGGAAAAATAGGCGCTGTAGTCACCGCCGTAGAGGCTGGACATCATGTTCTGCATCAGCTCCATGACGTCGGCCTTGACGATGCTGCCGTCGGCGTCCTTCGCATAGATCGGGAGCGTCAGGTCATACGAATACCGGACGGCGGAGAGATACTGGTGGATCTCGCTGTCCGGGTCGTCCAGATACTTCTGAAACGCGGCCAGATCGTTCGTCTGCATCTCGGTCTGGTTGAGGCTGTTCATCAGCTCATACATGACCGTGGAGGCGTAGATCCTGCCGTCCTCGTGCCGCTGCGTCCTTGCTTCGTCATGCGCGCCCATCAGCGCCGTGACCATCGCGCTCATGTCGGTGCTCTCGGCCTCGATCGTGATGGGATAGGACGAGAGCGTGTCCTCCTGCACATCGTCGATGTAGTTCTGAATGCCGTTGGAGAGCGCCAGAATGAGCGCAATGCCGATGATGCCGATGGAGCCTGCAAACGCGGTCAGGAGCGTGCGCGTCTTTTTGGTCATGAGGTTGTTGAGCGAGAGCCCGAGCGCCGTAAAAAACGACATCGAGGTCTTTTTCGGCTTTTTCTGCGGCACGTCAGGCGTCTCCGGCGGCACATAGGGGTCGGAATCGTCCACAACGCTGCCGTCGAGCAGCCGGATGGTGCGCGTTGCGTACCGCGCGGCAAGGTCGGGGTTGTGCGTGACCATGATGATGAGCTTTTCATGCGAGATCTCCTTGAGCAGCTCCATGATCTGCACCGAGGTCTCGGAGTCGAGCGCGCCGGTCGGCTCGTCGGCAAGCAGGATCTCGGGGTCGTTGACAAGGGCGCGCGCGATCGCCACGCGCTGCATCTGCCCGCCGGACATCTGGTTCGGCTTCCTGGCAAGCTGGTCGCCGAGCCCCACGCGCTCCAGTGCGCGTCTGGCGCGCGCACGGCGCTCCACGCGCGGCACGCCCGAGAGCGTCAGCGCAAGCTCGACGTTTTGCAGCACCGTCTGGTGCGGGATGAGGTTGTAGCTCTGGAACACGAAGCCGATGGAGTGGTTGCGGTAGGAATCCCAGTCGCGGTCGGTGAACTGGCGCGTGGAGCGCCCCTTGATGAGCAGGTCCCCGGTTGTGTACTGGTCAAGCCCGCCGATGATGTTCAGCAGCGTCGTCTTGCCGCAGCCGGATGGCCCGAGCACGGCGACGAACTCCTGCCGACGGAACGCCAGCGAGACGCCGCGCAGCGCGCGGACGGTGGAATCGCCCGCGGAATAGTCCTTTACAATGTTTGTGAGCCTCAGCATCCTGACCCCTTCTTTTCCAAGCAAATGAAATTGATTTTAGAAACAATCGTAGCGCGTTTTGCATATGAAATCATGAACAGAGTGTAAAAAACGGAACGGAACGCCAAACAAACGCCGGATTTTGGGGCACTTCGTGAAAACCATCGAATTTTTCGGGATTTTTCAGCACAAATCCGGCCGATTTCTGTCTGTTTTTGGCTATATTATCACTAGACATCGATAATTGAATACAGTATAATTCTAATTGAATCGATAGATTGCGTCGGGATTCTCCGGCGAAAGTTTTGAAGGAGGAACTTATCATGTCTGTTAAAGTTGCTATCAATGGTTTTGGCCGCATTGGCCGTCTGGCTTTCCGTCAGATGTTCGGCGCTGAAGGCTACGAAGTCGTCGCCATCAACGACCTGACCTCCGCCAAGATGCTCGCACACCTGCTCAAGTACGACTCCACGCAGGGCAACTACGTTGCCAAGGGTCACACCGTTGACTTCCACGAGGGTGAAGGCGAAGACAACTACATCGTTGTCGATGGCAAGAAGATCGTCATCTACAAGATGCCGAACGCCGCGGAGCTGCCCTGGGGCAAGCTGGGTGTTGACGTTGTCCTCGAGTGCACCGGCTTCTACACCAGCAAGGCCAAGGCTCAGGCGCACATCGACGCCGGCGCCCGCAAGGTCGTCATCTCCGCTCCGGCCGGCAACGACCTGCCCACCATCGTTTATAACGTCAACCATGAGACGCTGACCAAGGAAGACAACATCATCTCCGCTGCCTCCTGCACCACCAACTGCCTCGCTCCGATGGCCAAGGCTCTGAACGACCTGGCTCCCATCGAGTCCGGCATTATGTGCACCATCCACGCCTACACCGGCGACCAGATGCCGCTCGACGGCCCGCAGCGCAAGGGTGACCTCCGCCGCAGCCGTGCTGCCGCTGTCAACATCGTTCCGAACTCCACCGGCGCTGCCAAGGCCATCGGCCTCGTCATCCCGGAGCTGAACGGCAAGCTCATCGGCGCCGCACAGCGCGTTCCCACCCCCACCGGCTCCACCACCATCCTCAACGCCGTTGTCAAGGGCGCTGTCACGGTTGAGCAGATCAACGCACAGATGAAGGCGGAAGCCACCGAGTCCTTCGGCTACAACACCGACGAGATCGTCTCCTCCGACATCATCGGCATGCGCTTCGGCTCCCTGTTCGATGCCACCCAGACCATGGTCCTGCCCCTGCCGAACGGCGACACGCAGGTTCAGGTCGTCTCCTGGTACGACAACGAGAACTCCTACACCAGCCAGATGGTCCGCACCATCAAGTACTTCTCCGAGCTGGGCTAAGCGTATCCTCCGCGCACCGGCTGCCGCAGCGGCCGCCAACAGACAGACAGACAAAAAGACCTCCCGCCGGACATCGTCCGGCGGGAGGTTTGCGCTTGTCAAAAAAGTCTTTTTGACAAGCTCTCAAACGCGAACCGCGGGGGGCTTGGTTCGCGTTTGAAAAGGCTGCACCCGGCTGCGCGCATAATTTGTGCGCACACTGCGCACAAATTCCACACTTGCCGGGCGTTTTGTGTTTTGTCCGATGCCGCAGCGTTCAGAAAAAGTGCCAGTGGCACTTTTTTAGCGTAGGCCGAAGCGGCTATGCCGCGAGGGGGAACCACGCGGGGCGCATCGCCTGCGGGCGCGAACTCTACGAGGTTTTTTGACAGTCTGAGACCTCCCGCCGGACATCGTCCGGCGGGAGGTCTCGCTTTCAGAAAGTCTTTTTGTCGTTCGGGCGCTGCTCAGAGCTGATACAGAGCGGTGAATTTCTTCTCCAGATAATCGAGATAATACTCCACATTCAGGCTCTCGCCGGTGATGGCGCGGATCCACTCGTCGGGCGTGCTGATCGAGGCGATGGAGAACACATGCTCCTTGAGCCAGTCGCGGATGGGCAGCAGATCGCCCTTTTCCGCAAGGCCGAACACGTCGAGCTCCTTTTCCATCGTGCGCAGGATCTGCGCGCCGTAGGCGTTGCCGAGCGCGTAGGACGGGAAATAGCCGTAGCTTCCGCTCCAGTGTACGTCCTGAAGGCAGCCCTGTGCATCGTCCGGCACGTCCACGCCGAGATATTCCTTGTACTTCGCGTTCCAGAGCGCCGGGATCTCGTCCACGGTGATCTCGCCGTTCACAAACGCCTTCTCCAGCTCATAGCGGACCAGGATGTGCAGGCAGTACGTCAGCTCGTCCGCGTCGCAGCGGATCAGCCCCGGCTGGGCGACGTTCACCGCCTCATAGAGCTCGCGCTCCGTCATGTCGGCAAAGGTGTCGCCGGTGATCTCGCGCAGCTTCGGATAGACGAAGTGGATGAACGCCTCGCTGCGGCCGATCAGGTTCTCATAGAAGCGGGAAATGCACTCGTGCATGGCGCTCGACATGCTGTCGCAGGCGTGCTCACGGTAGAACTCGTCCGGCTCGTTCTGCATAAACAGCGCGTGGCCGCCCTCATGGAGGGTGGTGAAGATGTTGGAGATGAAATTCTCCTCATAGTAATGCGTCGTGACACGCACGTCATGCTGGCCGAAGTTCGTTGTGAAGGGGTGCTCGGTCGTCATGAGTACGAGCGCCTTCTGGCGCAGGCCCTCCAGCTCGAGCAGGTACTTGGAGAACGCCTCCTGCTGCGGGATGGGACACGGGCGCGTCATGAAATCGGTGCGGATGGGCTTGCCGTCCTTCTGGATGCGCGCCAGCAGCGGCACGATGCGCGCCTTGAGGGCGCCAAAGAAGGCGTCGAGCTGCTGGATGCTGCCGCCCTTTTCAAAATCGTCCAGACAGGTGTCGTAATAGGTCGCTTTTTTCTCATCGCGCAGGTCGATGGTCTTCTGCGTGTAGCCGATGAGCGCGGCAAAGGCGTCGCGGAAAATGGAGAAGTCGCTTTCCTTCTTGGCCTCGAGCCATTTGGCGTAGGCGCGGCTTGACGCCAGCGACATCTCATAGTTGAGCTTGGCATCGATGTTCTTGATCTTTTCCCAGTCGTCGCTCAGATGCTCGACGACCTTCTGCTGAACCGGCGTCAGACCCTCGTGGTCGGCTGCCAGCTCGGTGACAAGGCGTTCGAATTTCTTGGAGTGGGTGAGCTTGAAATACTGCTGGCTCAGGACGGCGATGTCCTCACCCGCCTGCGGGAGGCCCTCCTCCGGAGCGCAGCACTGGATGTCGAAGTCCATTTTGCCGATCGCGCGGGCATAGACCGCCGCATCGTCGAGGATCTTATGAAGCTGTTTGTATTTCTGCTGGTTTGTCATGGCGTATCCTCCTTGATTTCGATATTGTCATCGTAGCACGTTTCTGCATTTCGCGCAAGACGGCGCGGAATTTTTTGTCACGCTCAGATAAAGTGCGTCCAGAGGTGCGGCTCCGTCTCGGGCAGGCCGAACGTCCTTTTCCCAAGCTCGATGCACTGCATCAAAAACGTCATGTTCCGCGCCAGCACGCGCATGGTCTGCCGGCCCTCCTCGTCCAGCTCAGCCTCGCCCGGCTCTCTGCCGTAGATGCTGTTCCAGTACTGGCTGGAGACGACCGGCATGCCGGAGATCGTGAAATACTTGTTCAGCTCGTCAAACGTCGCTGAGCAGCCGCCGCGTCTTGCGCACACGACGCTCGCGCCGACCTTCATGCGCTTGTCAAAGCGCGTGCTGTGAAACAGCCGATCCAGACACGCGATCAGCGTCGCGTTGGCCGAGGCATAGTAGACCGGGCTTGCCACGACCAGACCGTCCGCCTGCTCAAACAGCGGCGCAAGCTCGTTCACGGCGTCGTCAAAGACGCACCGTCCCGTCTCCGCGCACTTGCCGCAGGCGATGCAGCCGCGGATCGCCTTGCCGCCGATCTGCACCGTTGTGACCTCCACGCCGTTTTCGCGGAACACCGTTTCCATCTCCCGCACGGCAATGGCCGTGTTGCCGCCCGCGCGCGGGCTTCCGTTGATGATCAGTACCTTACTCATGTCTGCGCCTCCTTAAATTCGTGTTTTCTACCCGATGGAGAAACACTCCCACGAAAGGGGAACCTTCGTGGGAGTGGATGTCTGACGGGTCAGCTTTCAATAAATTTTATGATCTCATCGAGATCGTATTCTCCTTCGTCCATGTGGACGACGAGCGTTTTTTCCGGCGGAAGCGTCTTGGCCCACTCGTCGTAGAGCGCCTTGAGCTCATAGACGTACATGAGGTCAAGATCGTCCTCATACGCGCGGCCGCGGCCGCGGATGTGCTCGAGGATCGTCCCGATGGAGCAGTCGAGATAAATATACTTGTCAATCTCCGGCATGAGCGCCGAAACGCCGTTTGCCAGCTGGCAGAGCGTCCGGTATTCATCCTCGGTCATGTCGCCCTGATCGCGGCGGTACTGCGCGATGACCAGATTTTCAAGGAAGCAGCGGTCAAAGAAGAACAGCTCCGCCGTCTCCTCACGCCACTTCGGGCGGTCAAAATAGAGCGCCAGAAACGACACCTGCGCGTGGAACGTCCAGCGCTTCGTGTCCGCGTAGTAATCCGTAATGAAGGGGTTGTCCTGCGGGCGCTCCTCATGCCACGCCGCGCGGCTTCCGAGACGCCCGATCAGACGGCTGAGAAGCGTTGTCTTGCCGGAGCCGACCGTTCCGCAGATCGCTATGTATTTCATCGCTCCGACGCCCCTTTCTCCGTTTTGCGCAATGCGCAAAGAAGTGCCCGCTTCGCGCACCGAAGCGAGCACCTTTACTATACACGAAATCGCGCCGCTTCGCAAGCCTTCGCCCGCGAAATTTGCAATTTTCCGGTTTTTCCCGTCAGTCGAGACACTCAAACCGCTCCGCGCCGCGCGTTTTGATCCAGCGGAGCAGCAGCCGGTCAAGCGCGAAGAACACGGCAGCCAGCACCGTCAGGAACACGCGCATGTCCGCATCCGGCAGCACCAGCACATACAAAAGCGCCGGCACAAGGATCAGCCCCATCAAAATGAGCATCGTCAGCAGCACCGCCGAGCCCTGCTTGACGGCCTGCATCTCGTTGAGCCACGTCAGATTCGGGTGGCGCAGGTTTTCGGCAAGGCCGACGTCCGCCGTCACCAGCGCGAAGGCCGCCGTGCAGAGCGCGGCAAACAGTGCCCGCCCGCCGAGAACGGATGCGGAGGCCGCCGCCGGCAGCAGCGCCGCCGGAAGCACGATCAGAAGGTGCATCCGCCGCTTTGCCAGCAGGATCTCGCTCGACGCGACCGGCGCTGTCCGCACGATCCAGAGCCTCGACCCTTCGAGCGACACGGACGAGGCCGCAAAGACCATCGTACACAGGAGATAGCAGATGCAGCCCGTCACCAGCGCCGTCAGAACATCCGGCGTGATGTGCAGGATCCCGGTGAGTGCAAGCACCTTGCCGCGCCCGAACAGCAGCAGTCCCGCACCCGCCACGCAGAACACCACGCCGAGCCCCGCGTTCAGCATATATCCCGCGCTTGAGCCGAGGCGTGCAAACTCACGCCGCAGAAGCGCCGCGCGCGGCGTGGCGGTTTTCATTTCCTTTTCGCGGTAGCGGATCTTTGCCGAGCCGCGCTTCGTCGTCACAATGCCGATGAAGCTGCGCGAGAGCAGCGCATAGCTCACTGCAAACGGCAACAGAAGCAAGACGAGCGACGCTGCAAGCGCAGCCGCGCTCTCGCCGGTCATCGCCCTTCCCAGCCAGACCAGCGGCGACACGCCGCCAAGCGTCTGCGCGAGCTGCGCGCCGTGCGCGGCCAGCGCCGTGACATACCGGTTCATCCGGCTGATCACGACGAAATATGCCGCGAGGAACACGACCGAGAGGATGAGCGTCATGATGTTTTTGCCGCGCATCCGGCTCGTCAGCAGTGACAAAAGCCACGCAAACAGGCACGTCACCGCCATGGTGAACAGGTTCAGCGCCGGAAGCAGCACCACAAAGGCGCAGATGCCGAATGCGCTGGCGTGTCCTGCGAGGAGCCATGCCGCAAGCGCCGGGATCGCCACGGTGAGCTGAAACACGGCGTTGAAGATCACAAGCGCCGCCATCCGCGAGCCGAGGATGTACCGCGGCGGCACGGGCATCGCCAGAAGCAGCTCGTTGTCGCGCGCCTCAAAAAGCTGCGTCTTTGCCGTAAACACACTGCCGATGAACATGAGCGCAAACGAGACGATGGCGTACATCACGAAATACAGCCACGCATACGCCGTCCCGGCGAAGGCCTCCGCCAGCACGGAAAACAGACCAAAGAACATCCCGCCGAATGCGGCGAAGCAGTACAGGAACAAAAGCGCGTACAGCACCTTCCGTCCGGAGCCTGCCTGCTTTTTTCCGCCGCGGCGGCGTCCTGCGCCGGAGTAATACGCGCCGAAGGCGGCAAGGCGCGTCTTGAGCAGCGTCTTAAACATGGCGTTCGCCCTCCAGCTCCAAAAACACGTCCTCCAGCGACTGGTCACCCTTGACCGCCTCCATCGTGCCGGAGGCGACCAGCCTGCCGGAGCGGATGATGGCGACCTTGTCGCAGAGCTTTTCCGCGACCTCCAGCACGTGCGTTGAGAAAAAGATCGCGCCGCCGCGGTCACAGTGCTCGCGCATGATGGTCTTGAGCTGGTGCGAGGCCGTCGGGTCAAGGCCGACGAACGGCTCGTCCATCAAAATGAGCTTCGGCTCGTGCAGCAGCGCCGAGATGACAGCCAGCTTCTGCTTCATGCCGTGAGAGTATTCGCTGATGGGCTGCGCGAGGTCGTCCGTGAGGCCGAAGCGCTCGGCGTAATTGCGGATGCGCGTCTCGCGCTCCGTCTTTCCCACGCCGTAGACGTCCGCGATAAAATTCAGATACTTGATGCCGGACAGGAACTCATAGAGGTCTGGATTGTCCGGGATGTAGGCCATCACCTGCTTGCAGGCGATGGGGTCTGTGCGGATGGACTTCCCCGCAACGGTGATCTCGCCCGCGTCAAAGCGCAGGATGCCGCAGCAGGATTTCAGCGCCGTGGTCTTGCCCGCGCCGTTGTGGCCGATGAATCCGTAGATCTCCCCCGGCGCGATGTGCAGCGACAGATCATCGACCGCTTTTTTCTCGCCGTAGGCTTTTGTCAGATGTGCAATGTTCAGCATGGTTTCTGCGTCCTCCCCGTTGTTTTTCCCGTCTTATCCGGTGTTTCCGGCTTTTTGCTCTGTATTGTTTTGGCTGTATTTCTTAGACGCACTGCGCGCGAAAAAGTTCTGCCTCCACGCAGTTTTTCGTCAGAATTTCTGTTTCCGCAGGCAGTGTCCTTCACATTTGGCATTTTTCGCTTTGTACAGCCATCGTCGTCCGCTCCGAAAAGCGCGGGCCAATACTGCGGCCTTGCCTGTGCCTTTCCAAAACTTCCTGAACGCTCAACAGGGCCGCGCTTCCGAGGAAGCGCGGCCCCGCCGTTTGGAAGGAAAGAATGTTACTTCGCGGTTTTGGTGA
>ERZ1673695.433-NODE-433-length-65933-cov-15.170011_pt1 | contig 65933 bp, 54 predicted proteins | sample MGYA00580225_ERZ1673695 | MGnify/ENA primary metagenome ERZ1673695 (study PRJEB41218, sample SAMN15661739) | gut metagenome | host: Homo sapiens | place: Canada: London | collected 2015-08-20/2019-03-30 | study: EMG produced TPA metagenomics assembly of... | reverse complement strand
TGACCAATACTAATACACCGAGGCCTTAACCTCATAAATCCTTTATCCGCCTAAATTTGGCAGATCTTTGCACCGCAAGGCGCAAAGCGCTGGTCGGGGTCGCGTCGACGTACTGGAGTACGTCTTAGCTCGCCCTCCTTACGCGCTTCACGTCTTTCGGCACAAATCTCTACCAAATTAAAGTTGAAATTTGAAGGCCAAAAGCGAGAACATGTGATATTATAACTCATGTGCATGATGACAAAGCAGATAGACGCGAAAGCGTTTATTCATAAAGTTTCTAGTGGTAATAGATAAGTGAGAAAGAAAATCTATGATTTTCGTCTTCGAACTTAGTTTGTTAGCTGGGAAAATTGACAAAGCAGGTAAACGTGAAAACGTTTATTCATAAAGTTTCTAGTGGTAATAGAGGAGTGGATCCACCCGGTCCCATGCCGAACCCGGCAGTTAAGCACTCCATCGCCGATGGTACTACGGAGGGTATCCGTGGGAGAGTAGGTCGCCGCTAGAATTAATTTGAGAAACGGCCCTGAGGAAATCCTCGGGGTCGTTTTTTGTGTTATTTATTCTGTGCGTAACAAGGGAGTGGGTCCACCCGGTCCCATGCCGAACCTGGCAGTTAAGCACTCCATCGCCGGTGGTACTACGGAGGGTATCCGTGGGATGGCCAGGGAGCCAAAAGGCCGGTTCTGCCTTTTGTGCGAGGTCGGCTAGTTTGTGTATCATGGCCAGGGAGCCAAATCAGTGTTTTTCTGATTTGTGCGAGGTCGGCTAGTTTGTTTGTCAGAGTAGGTCGTTGCCGGAATTAATTTAAGAGGGAGAGGGAAGTCAATTGAGACTTCCCTCTCTTGTTTTGTTTTGTGAGAAGCCGTTATGTGATGTGCCATGAGTTCTGATTGTTCCTGTATAGTTAAAAGAAAAGCAGCTCAAGGAGAAATTTTCTCTTTGGGCTGCTTATTTGTTGTTGAGCGGAGATTAAAAAGTCCGGCGCTAAGGCCGGACTTTTGTCTTTAATGTGCCGTTTCGAGCTCCGGCAATTTGAAATCTTTGAGGAGCTCTTTGATCAGCTCTTTTACCTTAACGATCGATTTGACCTGTGAAACGTTGCTGCCGCAGAAGAAGAGGCCGTTTTCCCAGTCTCCCTTATAGGCGCACACGAGGGCGTCCGCGATGCAGAAGGACTCATGCTGGAGGCGGCAGATACAGTGTGAGAGGCAGGCTGCGCGGCAGCTTACCTTTTCAAGGGCGCCGGCGAAGTAGCGTTCGATGAGCGGGCTCATTATCGCGCGTCCCGGAAGGCCGCATGGGCTTTTAATGAGGACGACGTCTTTTTCTTCCGCCTCTATATAGGCCTGTTTGAAACGGTCGGAGGCGTCTCCCTCCTCGGTGGCGGCGAAGCGCGTGCCCATCTGGACGCCGCGTGCGCCCATCTCGAATGCTTCGCGCATGTCCTTCCCGTCCCAGATGCCGCCGGCGGAGATCACAGGAATGTTGTGGCCTAGTTCTTTCAGATATTTTACCAGAGCGGGGACGACCTCTTTCAGAGAGAGGTTGCCGTCAAGCGCCTGTTCCTCGTCACGCGCGCCGAGATGTCCGCCCGCGGTGTTGGGGGTCTCGACGACGAAGGCGTCAGGAAGTCTGTTGTAATGCTTGAGCCAGCGGTTGAGGATGAGGTTTGCGGCTTTGACGCTGCTCACGATTGGTACGAGTGCCGTATCAGGGTGTCCCTCCGCCAGCTGCGGCAGTTTGAGCGGCAGTCCGGCGCCGGAGATGATGATGTCCGCCCCCGCCTCGCAGGAGGTACGCACAAGCTGTTCGTAGTCGCTGAGGGCGCACATGCAGTTTACTGCGATGACGCCGCCGTTTGAAGCCTCTTTAGCCTCTTTTATGTAACGTGCCAGTACTTTATGGTTGTTTTCATCGATTACTTTTGCGCCGGCGCTTAGATTGAAATCGGGAGATGAGGCCGATATTCCCACCGAGGCGATAGTTCCGACGCCGCCGGCGGCGGCCACAGCGCCAGCCAGCCTGGGGCCGGAGACCATGATACCCATTCCTCCCTGTATGATGGGATATTTGGGCTGGTGTTTACCTATTGTTAATAAAGGTAATTCTATTTTTTTGTCGGTCATTTTAAGTTCCTTCCAAGCATTTATTTAAAAACTTCTATCCATTCTTATAATAATGGAACTCTGTATATACTATTCCATAAACCCTGCTTTGGCAAGCCCTTTTTACAATATTGTGTGAAAATAAAAGGAATGATTTTGGTATTATAATTTACATATAGTTGACATTTAGCTCATCGCAAAATATAGTATATTATAAGTTTTATAAAGGGAGCTGATGTTACGTGTGTGTACTTGCTTCGCGCTCTGTCGGGCTCTGTGACTGTAATAATTTTTTTGTCTCTTGCGAGCGGCGGGAAGATCCGGCGCTCGTATCGCGCCCTGTTGTCGTCCTTAGCGGCAATGACGGATGCGTTGTGGCTCGTTCCAATGAGGTAAAGGCTATGGGGGTGCCGATGGGCGAGCCGTATTTCAAGGTCAGAGGATTGCTGGAACGTGCCGGTGTCGTGGTGCTGAGCGGCCGCCTTTCCCTTTATAATAAAATTTCCTCCGAGGTGATGTCGCGTATTGCAAGATTCAGCGATGTGACGGAGGTCTACTCAATAGACGAGGCGTTTATAAATCTTGCGATATCTTCCGTTAAGGATCCCGTCGCCTATTGCCGGGAGCTGCGGGCGGATGTATGGAGGCATTGTTCCATACCGGTCTCGGTTGGCATCTCTTCTACCAAGACGCTGGCAAAGCTGGCCTCTCACTGCGCCAAGCATAAGGATGAAGGGGTCTTCTGGCTTAAACGGGAGCTCTATTCCGACCCCGGATGGATGGCACAGTTTGAGGTCGGCGATATCTGGGGTGTCGGCAGGCGTATGGCTAAGCGTCTTAATCTTTATCACCGTATTTTGAATGCCGCCGACTTTGCCGCGGCGGACGACCTGCTTCTTAAAAGGGCTTTTTCGGTGAATGCCCTCTATACGGCCTGGGAGCTGCGCGGCTATCCGGTGCATCCTCTTTCGGGAGGACGGTGCGCACCAAAGTCTATCCAAGTCTCCCGTTCCTTTGGCGAGGCGGTCTTTTCTTATGACGAGCTGCTGGAAGCGGTCTCTTATTTCACTCTTTGCGCCGCGTGGCAGCTGCGCGAGGCGAGGCAGCGCGCGTCGCGTATGGGGATATATATAACGACGAGCCGCTTCCGCGAGGAAAATTTTTATGCGCGCGATGACGAACGTTCTTTCCCCTCTCCGCGTTCGCTGGACTGCGATTTTTTGTCGGCGGCGCGTGAAATGCTCGCGGGTATATATCAGAAGGGCTGCGCCTATAAGAAGGCGGGAGTGATTCTCTATGACTTCACCGACGTAAGCTGCGGAGTCCAGAGGCAGTTGTTTGACGAGGATGGACGCTCGGAGGCGCGGGAGGGGAGGTTCATGCAGGCAGCTTCCGTGACAGACTCGTTGAACCGCGAGTTCGGACGCCTTGTAATCGGCTCAGCCGATAATTTCGGCGCTCCTAAGAGGCCGTCCAAATGGTATCCGCAGCGAGGGCACGGCGCCGCCGGTGATTATCGGGAGCGTCCCGCGCTGCCGATAGGCCCGGCACGTAAGGTCAGTTTTTGACTGTGGATGAGGCGCCCATATCGCCGCGGTCAAAAACTGTCAGCGCTGCGGGCGGGATTTGGACTGCATACAGACAGCGGGGCAGGAATCAAAATTCCCGCCCCGCTTAGTTGTTTTTATTTATCCGGTGTCAGTTTGTATCTGTATTTTGCCGGTATCTGTTTTCTAGAACTTCTTGAAAATCGAGGGTTTCGCGCCGCAGATGGGGCAGGGGCTGCTGGTCTCGCCCTTGTGGATGAATCCGCAGATGGGGCAGAGGTAGTAGTCGGCGTCGGTGTTGCTCATATCCGAGAGCGCCTCTTTGTAAAGCTTCGCGTGCACCTTCTCGGCCTCGTTGGCATAGTGGAAGATACGGGCGGCCTCTGTGTTGCCTTCAGCCTTTGCCTGTTCGATCATCGGGGGGTACATCTCTGAGAATTCGTAGGTCTCTCCGTCGATACCGGCCTGGAGGTTATCAGCGGTGGTGCCGACTCCGCCCTTGGCTCTGAACTCAGCGAAGGCGTGGATGGTCTCCGCCGCCGCGGTGGCGCGGAAAAGCTTGGCTACGCCGGCGAATCCGTCTTTCTCCGCCTGTTCGGCGAACATAAGGTACTTACGGTTGGCCTGTGATTCTCCAGCAAATGCGGTTGCGAAATTTTCCTGTGTCGTTGACATGATTTGATTTCCTCCTTGAAATTTTTATGTCTTTTCTTTTTAGTGTTATCTCTAAAACAAGCTTAGTTATTTAAAACAGTTTTAGTTTAAATCTTTTCTCTAATTTTGTCAAGTTTAAAATCAAAGTTTTTAATATTCAACGCCCTTGCGCGCGGTGATTCCCTGGCGGTAGGGATGTTTGATCTCTTTCATTTCGCTGACGAGGTCGGCCATGTCAAGCAGTGATTTCGGCGCGTTTCTCCCCGTGAGCACGATTTCGGTCTTTTCCGGTTTGCCGCGAAGCAGCTCCGCCACGTCGTCGGCGTCAACAAGTCCGAAGTCTATCGCCACGTTGATCTCATCCAGTATCACGAGGTCATATTCGCCTGAGTCGATGAATTTTTCCGCCTCTTTGAGTCCGCGCGCCGCCTCTTTGAAGTCTTCGTCCGTTTCGTCTCCGCGGAAGATACATTTTTCGCGTCCGGTGTGGACCAGCGTCACCCCAGGCAGGTGTTTGACGGCGGTGAGCTCGCCATACCGCGCCCAGCCCTTCATAAACTGCACGATCGCGACGTGCGCTCCGTGACCGCAGGCCCGTACAGCCAGACCAAGGGCGGCGGTCGTCTTGCCCTTGCCGTCTCCGGTGTATATCTCGATGAGTCCCTTTGAACCAAACATCTTATCACACACCTTCCTCTCTTATTCTCCCAATGATGGGAGGCCCAGCCATCAGTATTTTGTATGTCTCTTGATAAAATCTTCTATGAGTTTTGCGGAGATGCTGACGCCGCGGTAGTATTCCGGTATTTCGTGGGGGGCGAACCAGCGGACGTCGGTGACTTCGGTGGTATCGGGACAGATGTCGCCCGATTCCCATTCGGCGATAAAGCCGAGCATCAGCGAACGCGGGAAGGGCCAGGGCTGGCTGGTGAAGTATTTTATGTTTTTGACGCGGATTCTGGATTCCTCGTAGACTTCGCGCGCGACACATTCTTCAAGGCTCTCTCCCGGTTCGACGAAGCCCGCGAGCACGCTGTAGCGCCCTGCGGGAAAGTTGACGCCGTGGCCGAGTAATATCTTCCCCTCTTTTTCAACGCAGACGATGATCGCCGGCGAGATAACGGGGTAAAAGACTTCGCCGCACGCGAGGCATTTCATCGCCCCCTCTCCAGGGTCGAAGACATTCTGTGCGCCGCATTTGCCGCAGTATTTGTGGAGCCGCTGCCAGTCCATGTAGTGAAAGGCTTTGCCGATACGGAAGAATTGCTCCTCGCCGACCGCCGTCCAGCAGCCGCGCCGTTCGCAGGCGTCAAACCCGTCGGGCAGCTTTGCAGTCATTTCAAGCTCGGCCCAGCGGTCTCCATCTTTATCCTCTTTGTCGACGCAGCCTGCGTTGAGAAAGTGTTGCCTGAGTCCGTCGATCTCCGCCGCTTCCGGTATGGCGCCGTCTTCTTTGAGGATTATTTTGCCGTTTTGAAATATATAGTAAAAGGACATTCCGAAGCCTTCCCTCGCTTGGTGTAATATTAACTATTATAATTGCTTATTTTACTGGACTTATGCCAAAAAGAACACTATCATTTATGATAAGCCGTTGATTGAATATGTCTTTAAGGGGCGGAGCATTCGTTCGTTCTCACCGTCTGCCGGTTTGTTTGATCGGAGGCGTAAAGGTTGGGAGCCGCCTGGCGTATTTTGTCCACAGGCAAAAACTTTCAGGAGGGTTTTATAATGATCGAAAAGTTGGAAAATGTAACAGCGATAGCTAAGGCGAATGTATATTTTGACGGAAAAGTAGTCAGCCACACTGTTTATATGGAAAACGGCGACCGCAAAACGCTCGGCCTCTTCCTCCCAGGCGAGTATGAATTCGGAACGGGCGACGCGGAGATCATGGATCTCACCGACGGCGTCTGCCAGGTGCTGCTTCCCGGTTCCTCCGAGTGGCAGGAGCTCAAGGCTGGCGAGACCTTCAATATACCGGCGAACAGCAAGTTCGGTTTCCGCTGCTACGTGCCCGTGCAGTATGTCTGCTCCTACGTAAAGGCCTGATTCTCGATTATATGACGCTGGCATAGAGTTTTTACCCCGCGGGCGGAGAGTTATCTTTCGCACGATGCGGCTGTTTTGTATTGACGATGGCCCCTGATAAACTTGAGGTTTTATTAGGGGCCACTATGTAAGTCGTAAGTCCTAATTTTCCGGGAACTTGGCGTGGGGCTTTAGTTCGAGGATTTTGTTTTTGATGTGGGTGAGCCGGCGGTCGTCCGGCGGGTGTGAATTGAAGCCGCTTGGCTGAGTATTGTTTATCTTCGCGAGCTTACTGATCGCGCTGTACATGCCGACGGGGTCCTCTCCCATTTTGACGGCGAGCTCCACGGAGTAGTCGTCCGCCTCGATCTCCTGTTCGCGGCTCCAGCCCGAATTTACAAGATTGGCGCCGACATTGACGGCGGTGCCGGCAATATTACCGCCCAGCAACTGTCCGAGGACCGCCGCGGCGATTGAGAGTCCGGCGCTGCGTGAGGCGCTTTTGTGGAGATGGTTGAGTTTGACGTGTCCCGCCTCATGGGCAAATACGGCGTAAAGCTCGGCCTCGGTGTCGAGTATATTCAGCAGGCCGGTGGTCACCGTTACGGATTCTCCGTTTGTCACCCAGGCGTTCGGCGTCTTTTCGTCTTTTATATAAAACGGCAGCGCGGTCAGCGCCGTCGGCTCCGCCACCTTATTCCATATCCTCTTAGCCTCCGCATGTGAGATAAGCGCCTCCGAAGGGAGCGGGGCGGCGATAATCGCCAATGCTATCGCCACGAGGACGGTTTTCACTATCTTCATACATTCTCACCTTCCGTCGATCCTGTTTTTTTATATTATACCCAAGCGCGGCTTTAAAGACAAAAAGGGACGCAGACGGCTGCGCCCCTTAATAATATGTTTGTCCGCCGAATGCTTTATTTTTTGATTGGCTGCCGCCATTTACCTTCGAAGACGAAGCCGTCCAGCGGCAGGCGTTCGCGCTTGTCAAGCTCGCGGTCTCTGAGCTCGCCCTCAAGCAACTCCGGTTCTCCCACGTAACCTACGGCGACGGCAACCAGCGGTTCGTAGTCTTCGGGCACGCCGTAAGTTTCGCGTACGGCGTCCGTGGAGAATCCCGCCATCGGGTGTCCCTGCAGGCCCTGCGCGGCGGCTTCAAGCAGAAGGTTTTCCAGCGCGAGCCCGCAGTCATGCATGGCCCAGCGGTTAGGCTTACCGTTGTAGTCGAATTTATTTTTTACTACGAGGATGATAAGCATCTGCGCCCTCTTTGCCCATACCTGATTGGATTTTGCGAGGCAGGAGAGCATCTTCTCAAATTCCTGCGGGTCGCTCTTGGAGGCTGTGATGAAGCGCCAAGGCTGTTCGTTGAAGGCGGAGGGGGCCCAGCGCGCCGCTTCGAAGAGGGATAGTATCTTTTCCGGTTCGAGGTTTTTGTCCGAGAAGGCGCGCGGGCTCCAGCGCTCGGCGATGAGTTCGGTTATTTTATGGTCTGCTGCCGCTTTTTTGTCGATCATTTTGTCCACCCCTATAAGTGATATTTATATATAAACTTATTATAACGGTAAGGTTACAGGGTTAAGGGCGACGGCGAAAGCGTAAAAACCACGGGTTAATTAAAAAAACAGCAAAATTATTGAAAAGTAAGCAAAATTACCCGATATAAAAACCCCGGCCTTAGCAACGGGCCGGGGTTTTTATATCGTTATCGCGGATGCTTTACTGCTTATTCAGCGGCGTTGGTGCGGACGCACTTGAACCAGAAGATTGCGAAGCAGAGCGCGGCAAAGGCGATACCGACTGGATAACCGACCTTGGCGGCCGCGTCGATCGCCGCCGCTCCTGTGAGGGGCTCGCCGGAGACCATTTTTGAGATCATCGGGCCGAAACCTTCGGGGGCCACAAGGATATATGTGCTTGAAACCGCCGACATGAAGGTCGCCGGTATCGCGAGCGGCCAGAAGTTGTGGTGTACCTTGCAGAGGAACACCGCGGCCGCCCAGAGGGCAATCATCGCGAGGGTCTGGTTCGACCATGAGAAGTAGCGCCAGATGACCTGGAAGTTCATGTTCGAAAGCAGCGCGCCGCAGAGAAGGAGCGGGACGGAGAGCAGCAGACGCTTTGTGCGTGGCTTCTGGTCGATGCCGAACCAGTCGGCAAGGGTGAGACGCGCGGAGCGGAAGGCGGTGTCGCCGGATGTTATCGGGCAGACGATGACGCCGATCATCGCGAGCACGCCGCCCACGGGGCCGAGCACCCTGATGCAGATGTCATAGACGAGCGCCGACTGCCCGGCGAGGCTGGTCGTCGCGTCCCAAAGTCCCTGTGTGCCGTTGTAAACGCTGACGCCGGCCGCGGCCCATATCAGCGCGATGACGCCTTCGGCGACCATCGCTCCGTAGAATACCTTGCGGCCCTGATATTCACTCGTTATGCAGCGCGCCATCATCGGCGACTGCGTCGCGTGGAAGCCCGAAATCGCTCCGCAGGCGACGGTGATAAACATCAGCGGCCATATCGGAAGCGCGCGCGGATGGAGGTTGGCAAAGCTGTTCCACATCTCCGGCAGCTCATACCCCTGTACCACGAGGCCGCCGCCGACGCCCACGCACATGACGATCAGCGCCGCGCCGAAGAAGGGATAGAAGCGACCTATTATCTTGTCTATCGGCAGGAGCGTAGCGAGGAAGTAGTAGACAAGAATTATTGCCAGCCAGAAGGTGACGTTGAGCGATTTTGGCGTAAGGAGCGCCAGAAGTCCGGCGGGGCCCGTCGAGAAGGTGGTTCCGACGAGCACGAGCAGCACCACCGCGAAGATACGCATGACCGTCTTCATCTGCGGCCCGAGGTAGATGCCGACTATTTCGGAGATGCTCGCGCCGTTATGGCGCTCCGAGAGCATACCTGAGAAATAGTCGTGCACGCCGCCTGCGAAAATCGTACCGAAGACTATCCAGAAATAGACGACCGGTCCCCAGAGAGCGCCGGAGAGGGCGCCGAAGATAGGTCCCAATCCCGCGATGTTCAGCAGCTGGATGAGGAAGGACTTCCATATGGGGAGCGGCAGATAGTCGACGCCGTCCGGATGGGCGATGGCGGGCGTCTCTCTGTCGTCAGGAGGCAGAAGCCTTTCCACAACGACCGAATATGTCAAAAACCCTACAACCAACGTTAAAAGCGCAATAAAAAACGTCAGCATAAAAAACCACCTCTCTAAGAGTTAATAAAAGATACTCTATCTTGTGAAAATATAGCACTGCGGCTGACAACGGTCAAGAAAGAGAGTTATCTATTTTTAGGTATATTTTATTGCCAAATGCAGTATAGTATTATAATTTTAATGTAGGTTTATCTATAATACCTTATTTTATTAAGAACAGAAATCATTAAAAAAGAGCCTTTCGCGCAGAAAGGCTCCCGGCAGCAGAGCTGCGTTTTATTTTTAATTAAATCCGACAACGACGGCGGCGATTACGAAGAGAGAACCGCAGAGGAAGAGGATGCCCTGGAACTTTATCTGCCATTTCGCCCAGGTGGCCCAGTCGATGCGGGCGGCGCCGATCGAGGCCATCATGACCGCCGAGGTCGGGACGATGAGGTTTGTAAAGCCGTCGCCGAGCTGGAAGGCGAGCACCGCCACCTGGCGCGTTACGCCGGCGATATCCGCGAGCGGCGCCATCAGAGGCATCGTCAGCGCCGCCTGTCCGGAACCGGAGACGACGAAGAAGTTGAATACCGACTGGAAGAGATACATCAGCCAGGCAGAGATCACCGGCGAGAGCCCGGAGATCATCAGTCCGACGTTGTGGAGCACCGTGTTGAGCACCGTCGGCTCCGTCGGCGAATCTCCGCCGAGTACAAGGATGATGCCCTTTGCCATGCCGACGACGATTGCCGCGCCGAGGAGGTCGGAGGCCCCCGCTCTGAAGGAGACGGCGATATCGTTGATCTTCATGCCGTTGAGTTTGAATATAACGCCGATGATGCCTGAGACGAGGCCCATGACGAAAAACTGCGAAGCTATCTCCGGAATATAGTATCCTTTTTCGACGACGCCCCAGATGGTCCAGACCATGCCGAGCGCGATCGTGAGAATCACGAGAATGTCGCCGAGGCCGAACCTCTCGTCCGTCTCGCCCGCCGCTTCGAGCTCTTCGCGGAAATAGTTGTCGGACTCACGGACCGGTGAAAGAGAGGGATTTTTGCGTATCTTCACGGCGTAGCGCCAGGTGTAGAGCGTGCCGAGCAGGGTAAAAAAGAACCACATAAAGATGCGGAAGCCGGAGCCGGAGAGCACCGGTATCTGCGCGATGCCCTGCGCGATCGCGACGCTGAAGGGGTTCATCCACGAAGCGCCGAAGCCGATCTGCGTCGCGCAGTAGGTGATCATCACGGCCACTATCGAGTCGTAACCGAGCGCGATCACAACGGGAACGACGATAAAGACGAAGGGGATTGCCTCCTCTCCCATGCCGAAGACGGCCCCGCCGAGGGAGAAAAGAAAGAAAAGCACGGGTATTATCAGCGTATCCATGCCCTTTGTCTTTTTTATCATGCGCTTCATGCCCGATTCGATCGCGCCGGTTCGGAGGACGATGCCGAAGGCTCCGCCGACGATGAGGATGAAGGCGACGACGCCGACGGCCGATCCCCACTTGTCTCCCGAGACGAGCCCCTCAAAGGCATAGTTGAGGATGCCCGTTTCGCCGTAGGGCTCGAAGAGCTTTACGCCGTTCATTACCGGCTTGCCGTCTTTGCCGAGCTCATACTGGAACGACTCCGGTACGAGCACGCTGCGGCTCTTCTCGGAGCTGCCCATAATATATGTTATCTCGTGGGTCTCAAACTTTCCGACCGGTACGGTCCATGTCAAAAGCGCGGCGAAGAGAACGACAAAAAAGATGATAATGTAGGTATCCGGTATCCACCGTGTCCTGTTTTGTGCCATGATTAAAATTCCTCCATTGTGATATGTGATATTTTTAAATATCTCATGTAAAGTGATCTTTTATATTATATAATAAAAACAAAAAAGCAAAAGAGGCATGAAAAATGTTTATACTTATAAAAAACGCAGACATTTATGCTCCTGAACCGCTCGGCATCTCTTCCCTGTTGATATCCCACGACAAAATCGCCTGGCTCGGTAAAAATTTTCCCGCCGAGGCGACCTTGCCAGACTTGGAAATAATCGACGCCGCGGGGAAAATCCTCATCCCCGGCATCGTAGACAGCCATGTGCACGTCATCGGCGGCGGAGGCGAGGGCGGTTTTGCTACGCGTACGCCCGAACTCGTCCTCTCCGATATGGTAAAGGGCGGCGTGACGACGGTCGTCGGTTTGCTTGGCACCGACGACGTGACGCGCAGCACGGGAGCCCTCATCGCAAAGACGAACGCGATACGCGCCGAGGGCATGAGCGCCTGGGCGATGACCGGCTCCTACCAGCTGCCGGTCAAGAGCCTCTGCGGCGGTGTCCGCGACGATATCGCGCTGCTCGAACCGGTCATCGGCGTCGGCGAGGTGGCCCTCTCCGACCACCGCTCATCGCAGCCCACCTTTGAGGAGTTTATGCGGCTTGCGGCGGCGGCGCGCGTCGGCGGGATGCTCTCCGGCAAGGCGGGAGTCGTAAACGTGCACCTCGGGGACGCGCCTTCGGGGCTGGATTACCTCTTCCGCGCCGCCGAGACGGAGATACCGCCGTCGCAGTTCATTCCCACACATATGAACCGCAATCCAGAACTCTTCAAAGAGGCCTGCCGCTACGGCGCGATGGGCGGCTATGTAGACCTCACGACGAGCACGACGCCGCAGTTCCTTGAAGAGGGCGAGGTCAAGTGCGGCCGCGCGCTCACCGAGCTGCTGGCGGCGGGCGTCCCCGCTGAGCGCATCTCATTCTCATCCGACGGGCAGGGCTCGATGCCCGCCTTCGATGCGGCGGGAAACCTCACCGGGCTCACCATCGGGCGCGTCACCTCTATCTTTGAGACCATGCGCAGTACGGTGAAGAACTATGACCTCCCCCTTGAGACCATGGTGCGCGTCGTCTCGACGACTGCCGCCGACCACTGTAAGCTGCCGGGCAAGGGGCATATAAAAGAGGGATATGACGCGGATCTGATCCTGTTGGAGGCCGACGGCCTCGGCCTCGATACGCTCTTCGCGCGCGGCAGAAAGATGATGTCCGGCGGCAGGCCGCTAGTTAAGGGAACCTTTGAATAACAGGAGGTACGAAACAATGAAAGATAATACAGTTATCATAAAGAAAGAGGGGCCTGTCGCCTGGGTGACGATGAACAGGCCGGAGTCGCTCAATTCCCTCACCGTGGGGCTGTGCGCCGCGCTCAAGGCGGCGCTTGCGGAGTGCGAGGATGACAACGACATCCGCGTCGTTGTGCTCAGCGGCGAGGGAAAGGCCTTCTGCGCCGGCGGCGACCTGCGCACGATATTAGAGCTGTCAGATTATGAGGCGGCGCGCGAATACGTACACGCCGCCGGGGAGATAACGGCGGCGGTCATGCGCTCCCGGAAGCCCTTTATCGCGATGGTCTGTGGCGCGGCGGCCGGAGCCGGTTTTAATATCGCGCTTGCCTGTGACTTTGTCTGCGCCTCAAAGAGGGCGAAGTTTACCCAGGCCTTCTCCTCCATCGGACTCATATCCGACTGCGGCGGCAATCTGCTGCTGCCGCGCCTTGTGAGCCCACAGACCGCGAAAAGGTTGATGATGCTGCCGGAGACGCTCTCCGCGGAGGAGGCGCAGGCGCTGGGGCTGGTGACGGCGCTTGCCGAAGAGGGAGAGCTGCGCGAAGAGACCGCCGCCCTCGCCGCGCGCCTCGCGAAACAGCCGCCGCTGGCGCTCGCGCAGACCAAAAAACTGCTGAACGGCGGTAAAGAGCTGGAAGATATCCTTCGCGCCGAAGAAGACATCCAGGCCGCCCTGATAATCGGCGAAGACTGCAAAGAGGGTGTAAGAGCCTTCTTTGAAAAGAGGCGGCCGGAGTTTAAGGGACGGAGCTAGGTTTGTGGGCGGCTCGGTATGAGATGAAGGCGGTGCTGCTGTTCCGTAGTTTTCTTATGATAAAAATATTAAATCATTCTAATCTTTCATAGGCTGTTTTGCCGATAGGTTCAATAATTAAACTTCTTTAGGCTATTCTGAATTATTACTTTTGTAATATTACAGAATAGCCTTTTCTATATTATGCAAAAATAGATAAGACCTTCTGAAGTTATCTTCCATATATAAGAATATTCGAAAATGAATTACTAATGTGCGTTGTGCTACGTTGACAGCCTCGTGTATTGATGCTAGTATTTTTATTATCAAAATACGAAATTTATTCCGTATAGTGAGAAAATAAGGTGGTGATTAGAGGAAAGAGGACGTTAGAGTATTATTTTTATCTTGCAGGATGGGGGAGCGTCGTCAGTATTTTTAATGAGAGCACGTAGATGTTTAGGAGGGTAAAAATGAAAAAAAGTGTTTTTATGTTTTGCTGTGCTTTGTGCATAGCATTTTGGGGAATCACCGCGAACCAGGCCGAGGCTGTGATGAAGCTTCAGCTGGCGCACGAACAGCCGGAAATACATCCTTATCACATCGGCGCGGTGGAATTTGCCAAATTAGTCAAAGAATATTCCAAGGGCGAAATGGAAGTTACAATCTTTTCCAACGGAACGATGGGAAAGGCATCCGCGTTGGCGGAGAGCTGCTCTATGGGTACGATGGACTTCGCGTCCGTGTTTTCGATCATCCTCGAGGCCTATTCACCGAAGTTCGGCGTTTTGACAATGCCGTATTGTTTCAGGGATTGGGATCATTCGGACAAAGTTCTTGACGGGCCGATCGGTGACGAATTAAAAGCCTCTGTAGAGTCTAAGGGGATAAAGGTGTTGGCGTTTTGGAGGAACGGTCTTGCCGAGGTACATTCAAGAATGCCGATACGCACGCCCGAAGATATCAAGGGGAAAAAACTTAGAATCCAGGAAGGTCCCAGCTATGCGGCTCTGAGCAAAGCGCTTGGCACAGTCACGACGCCGATGTCGTTCGGCGAGGTCTATTCAGCGCTGCAGTTGGGGACGGTAGACGCTCAAACTCAGACGATAAATAATATTTATGCCTCTAAAATGTTTGAAGTGGGCAAGTATTTTACGAAAATCAACATGAACTTCAACACACAGCCTTTCATAATGAGCATGCAGCTATGGAAGTCGCTTACCCCGGAACAGCAGGATATAATCGAGCGCGCGGCGCTTGGCGCGACAAAGGCGGAGAGAGCCTATCACGTGAAAGATACCCAAACATCGTATGATGGCTTCGTCAAAGGCGGCGGCAAGGTGATAGAACTCAATAAGGCTGAGCTCGAAAAATGGAAAGATGTCTGCGCCCCGGTATATAAGGACCCGCAGTTTTCCGCTGTTATGGAGATCTTCAATAGAATACAAAAGCAGTGATAACATCAGTGTTATGGTGTCTGCATGATGTTATATGCAGACACCGCCTTATCATATTACAGTCAATTCAGATCGGACTCTGATCTTACAGCCGAGTAGTTTGTTTAAACGTCAACACAATAACACAAGAGGAGCTGACGTATATGGCTTGGTGTATCCTTGAAAAGTGGTATAAGGTAATAAATTTTCTGACGTGGGTCCTAATGGGCAGTATGTGTCTGCTGATCGGGTTCCAAATAATCAATAGATTTGCGCTCCATCTTCCGGCACCGTGGAGCGAAGAGTTTTGCCGGTACAATTTTGTCTGGCTCACGATGGTGGCAAGTGCTAAGGCGACGCATGACAGACAGCATTTGGCGGTCGATATAATGCCATATCTTCTTGAGCGCAGGCCTCTGCTGAAAAATTCCGTAAAGCTGTTCGCTCAGATTTTGGCGCTGTTTTTTTTCGCCGTCATCTTTAAGCAGACTGTGTTCTTTTGCCTGAACAGTATCGGTACCTCATGTCTCACGGTGAGAATGCCCATTTTATATGTCTATATAATCCTTCCTGTTGGTTTTTTGTCGATGTTTCTCTTTGAGCTAAAAAACACGTCCGTGACAATAAAAAATCTTTCTAAGAAATATTGAGGTGATTATAGATGAGTATAGGTGCATTTCTCGTTCTCTGTCTGGTCGTGTTTTTGTTTGTCGGCCTGCCGATAGCTTTTTCATTGGGACTTACAGCCGTCTCCTATTTTTTCTATACGGACAATCTGCGCTACCTGATAGTTCTTGCGCAGCGGACATTCAACGGAATAAATTCTTTCGAGCTGATAGCGATACCGCTCTTCATATTAGCCGGAGATCTTATGTATGAGGGAAAAATTTCTCAGGCGCTGGTAAATCTTGCGAAGTCGCTGGCCGGTTCGATGCGTGGATCTATGGCGATCATCGCGACGCTCGCCTGTATGTTCTTCGGCGCCGTCTCAGGTTCCGGTCCGGCGACGACCTCCGCCATCTCTTCAGTAATGGCTAAGGGGATGAAAGAGGACGGTTATCCTCCGGTATTCAGCGCCTGTTCGGTCGCCGCGGCGGGGCCTCTAGGTTCGCTGATACCGCCGAGTATCACGATGGTCGTCTATGGAGTTACAACTAATACCTCCGTCGGAGAACTTCTTTTAGCCGGTGTATGGCCGGGGGTTATATTCGGTCTTTGCCTGATGGTATATGAGTTCTATATATGTAAGAAATACAATTATGGAACGGTTATTCCCTTCTCCCTTGAGGCTCTCGCTAAAAATCTTGTCGTTTCGATTCCGGCCCTGGTCACCCCGGTGATTATACTGGGAGGCATATATTCCGGAATATTTACCCCTACGGAAGCCGGCGGTGCCGCAGTATTTTACGCATTACTGGTGGGGATGTTATGGAACAAGAGCATTAAGGTCAGGGATCTGCCCCGGATATTGCTTACCAGCGGCGTTGCGGCGGCGACGATAATAATTATAATCGGCAACGTATCATGTCTCAGCTTCGTCCTTACCAGGGAACAGATTCCCGAGCGTCTCGCCGCGATGGCGGTGCAGAATCTCAGCGCTCCCTGGCAGTTCCTGCTTGTGGTAAATATTATCTATATCTTTGCGGGTATGATCGAAAACGGATCATCAGCCATCGTCATGCTTGCCCCGATCCTTCACCCGATAGCCTTGAAGTTCGGCATAGACCCCGTATTCTTTGGCGCTATGACGGTAGCCAATCTGGCGATAGGGATGATCACTCCTCCGATGGCGGCGTCGTTATATATAGCCGGGCGCATATTCGAGGTTGAGATCCCTGATGTTATTAAAAACATAATGCCTTTTTTCTACGTCATGCTCGTAGGTTTGTTTATCGTCTGCGCCACAGCGCCGATGGTCACATGGCTCCCAAGCGTGCTTATGTGAGGCAGAAGACAGGTTTGTGAATAGAGGAGATATTTCATATGTTTTATCACCAGAAAAACACCTGCTATGAGACCCATACAAGAATGGTCGTGGGAACGAACTGTATAGAACAGCTTCCCGAGGAGATAAAAGCCTGCGGCGGCGAAAAAATTCTGATCGTTTCCGACCCAAACGTCAGCAAAACGGAGTTTTATGCAAACTGCATCGACTATGTTAAAAAGAGCGGATGCCCCTATCTCGTATGGAATGAGGCGGAGGAAGAGGCTCCGCTGCGCAATGTCGACACGGTCTGCGGGATACTGCTGAAAAATGCCTGTAATTTAATGATCGCGGTTGGCGGCGGCAGCGTTATCGACATCTGCAAACTGGCCGGCGTCCTCGCTACAAACGGCGGTAAGGGGCCTGATTGGGCCGGATACGAGAAATACTCGATACCGCCGATGACGCTTTTTACAATACCGACGACGGCGGGAACCTCCGCTGAAGTAACAAATATGGCGGTGGTGCACGACGAAGAAAAGAACGTTAAATTCACCGTAGGACACCGCATATTGGGGGCGGCAAAGGTTACTTTCCTTGATGGGAACAGCATCGAAAGCTGCCCGCGCGGACAGATCGCCTGCTGCGGCATCGATGCGCTGAGCCATAGCTTTGAATCTTACATAGCGCTGAATGCGAATCCGATTACGGAGGCGCTTTCCCTCTCCGGGGTCAGGCTGATAAGCCGCAATCTGCGGGCAGTTTACGGCAACAGCAGCAACCGGCAGGCCGCGCTTGACCTTATAGTGGGCAGCGCTATGGGTGGACTTGCCTTCAATAACACCGGGTGCGGCAATATGCACTGCATTGGAAGACATGTGGGGCCCCAGTTACATATCAACCACGGTCTGTCTATCGCGCTTGTAATGCCGTCTGTGGCCAAATTTAATTTTCCGGCGCAGATGGAGAAATATCGCCGTATTGCGGAGGCCATGGATTTGGACGTGCGCGGCGTACCTCTTGCCGATGTCGGAGAAATTGTTGTCAATGGATTGAAGAAACTTATCAGTGACGTCGGCATCACTGTAAAAATGTCAGATTTCAAGCCCTCAGTGGAAGATTTTGAAAAGATAGCTCAAGACAGCTACACACAATATCAGAAATTCTATCACTACAGAAACCCGGTAAAGATGACGTTCAAAGATTATATGATGATTTTGGAGGACTGCTGCAAATGATAAAACAAAATTCAAGGATACCATGCGTAATTATGAGAGGCGGAACCAGCCGTGCGCTTTTCTTCCATGATAAAGACCTGCCGCGGGATGAGGCGCTGAGGGACAGTGTCATTTTGAGCGCTTTCGGAAGCCCCGATATTCGTCAGATTGACGGCCTTGGCGGTGCGACCACATCCACCAGCAAGGTTGCCATAATCAAAAAGAGCGAAAGAGACGACGCTGATGTCGACTACTTTTTTGGTCAGGTGAGCGTCGATCATCCCGTAGTAGGGAAGACGATGAACTGCGGCAATATTTCTTCCGCGGTGGGCCCCTTTGCCGTCGATGAAGGACTTGTTGAAGCTGTTGAGCCGATTACCAGGGTTAGGATATACAACGTGAACACAAAAAAGATCATAAACGCTCGCGTACCGGTAAAAAACGGACGGGCGCTTACTGAGGGGGACTTCGCTATCGACGGGGTTCCCGGCACCGGAGCAAAGATACAGCTGGAGTTCAACCACCCCCAGGGTGCGGTGTCTGGAGTGGTACTGCCGAGCGGCAGACCGCTGGATACCATTGAAATTGACGGCAAAACATACGAATATTCCTTCGTTGATGCGGCAAATCCGGTTGTTTTTGTTCATGCCTCTCAGTTTGGCCTGAAGGGGACGGAATCGCCTTATGAATTTGAGGCCAGAGCCGACTGCAAAGACATAACACGTCTGCTTGAGACAATACGCGGTACGGCGGCAGTTACGATCGGGCTCGCGAAAGATATCGATGACGCTGCAAAAAATAGTCAAACGCTGCCTAAGATCGGCATATACACCGAACCTGTCGATTACGTTACCCCTGATGGGAAAGAGATAAAGAAAGAGGATATCGATATTATCGGAAGGCTCTTCTCTATGGGGCGTATGATACAGGCCTATATGGGAACGGGCGCGGTATGCACGATGGTGGCCGCCAACATTGAGAATACTCTTGTGAATAAGATTGTGGCTGGCGGCGGCGACGGATGTAAGAAACTGCGGATCGGGCACCCGTTTGGGATTATGGAGGTTGAGGCGGAGCTTGATCATTCCCCGGACGGTATCGATGTCAGCTGTGCCATGATCGGCCGGACGGCAAGAAGGCTGATGGATGGCTTCGTATATGTCAGAGAGGAATAAATTCTACTCTAAAATTAATGCTGATGGTCATGCTTGATGAAATCACACGATAAAGACAGCCACGCTTAAATGTATCCTGTCCCAAATGAAAATTTGGTTATTTCAGGCCTTTTTCATCAACACGGAAGGAGATGTTTGTCACCATGATAAAAAGAAATTTTGTGATCAACGGAACTCTCAAGTTTGTCACGTTTGAGGAAGGAGATACGTTGGCCGACCTTTTACGCAGGCTGGGGCTTCGGAGTGTAAAAATAGGCTGTAACGCGGGACAGTGCGGATCGTGTTCGGTGCTGGTCGACGGCGATGTCGTCCGTTCCTGTATAAAAAAAGCTAAGGATATAAAAGAACATTCGGCCATTGAGACGCTGGAAGGGATGGGGACCGCGAAGGCTTTGCATCCGCTCCAGCAGGCATTTATCACATATGGCGCGGTACAGTGCGGATTCTGCACTCCCGGTTTTTTGATGTCGGCTAAGGCTCTGCTGCAGGCCAATCCAAATCCGACACGCCAGGAGGTGCGCGACTGGTTCAATAAGCACCGTAATATCTGCCGCTGTACTGGTTATAAACCAATCGTCGATTCGGTGATGGCAGCCGCGGCCGTGATGCGCGGGGAAGCGTCAATGGAGGACATCACCTATCATTACGAAGAGGGGGCCGATATCTACGGCACCAGCCACCCCCGTCCCGGGTCTCTGGCTAAGGTCCTTGGCGTATGTGATTACGGCGAAGATTTCGCCGCCCAAATGTCGGACGAAGCGCTGCATTTAGCCGTTGTGCAGGCGAAAGTACACCACGCTAATATCCTCGGCATAGAATATAACGAAGCTGAAAATATGCCCGGAGTCGTAAAGGTAATAACCGCGGCCGATGTTAAAGGCTCAAATATTCTGCGCATAATACCCCCTCTCGGAAGTCCGCACTACTACAGCGACGGGCTGGACCATCCCATCATATGCGATAAAAAAATATTCCGTTACGGTGATGTTGTCGCGGTGGTCGCCGCGCATACAAGGAAACAGGCGCGCATGGCGGCGGAAAAGGTAAAAGTTATTTATGAAGAACTGCCCGCCTATCTGACCTTTATGGAGGCGGCGGCAAAGGACGCCATCCGGGTACACGAGCAGTCTCCTAACGTTTATATAGAACAGCCACTGTTTAAGGGCGGCGACACAAGAGAAATATTCGAAACATCTGAATATTCTGTTGAAGGCAATTTCTCGACCACCCGTCAGCCGCATCTGCCAATAGAACCGGACACCGCCCAGGCATACTGGGGAGAGGACGGCGTGATGATGATCCACTGCAAAAGCCAGAATCTGTACGGCAATATAGCGGCCCTGGCGGATTCTATCGGTCTTCCGAAGGGAAAAATCAGGCTGGTACAGAATACCGTCGGCGGCAGCTTCGGCTATTCGATGTCGGCACAAATGCCAGCTCTGGTTGCCGTCTGTGCGATGGCGACTGACAAGCCGGTATCGCTCACATTGTCATATCCGGAACATCAGCATTACACCGGCAAACGTTCCGCATCATACACTAACGCGCGTCTTGCCTGTGATAAAGACGGAAAGATTACAGCCCTGGAATTCCATATGGGCATCGATCACGGAGCGTACAGCGACGCCTCTACCACGCTCACTACGAAGACTATCCGCTTCCTCGGGTATCCGTATAATGTCCCAAATATCAGAGGGCTTTCCCAGATGTGTTTCAGCAATGGCAATTTTGGAATCGCCTTTCGTGCTTTTGGCTCTCCCCAGGCGTATATGGCGAGTGAAAGCCTTATAGACATGCTGGCGGCCGAAGCTGGAATAGATCCGTTTGAATTCAGGTACATCAACGCGGCGCGTGAAGGAGACCTTTCCCCAAATTCCATGTCATACAGGAATTATCCCATGAGGGAGATGCTGGACCTGATGCGCCCATATTATAAACAGTGGAAAGAAGAGGCAAAACGCAAAAACACGGCCGATAAAAAATACGGAGTTGGCGTAAGTTTTGGCGGCTATCACGTCGGCAAGTCGCACGACAGCGCGGAGGTCGCCCTAGAGCTGAACGAGGATGGAAGCGTTTCGCACTACAACACCTGGGAGGAGATGGGACAGGGGGCTGACATCGGTACGCTTGCCCATACCTATCGCTGTCTTCGGGAACTCAACCTGCGTCCTGAGCAGATACATCTTGTGCAGAACGATACGGGAACATGTCCGAACACGGGGTCGGCCTCCTCAAGCCGTTCTCATCATATGGCCGGCTGGGCTACAAAAATTGCCGCCGACAAACTGCTTGACGCGATGCGTAAGCCGGATGGTTCGTTCCGCAGTTATTCCGAAATGATACGGGAGGGAATCCCGACAAAGTACTTTGGAAAATATGAATCGCCCTCTGACGTCGGACATATCGATAAAAATACCGGACATGGTTTTGACAGTGTCGGACAGAATTTTATTCTGAATCTGGCCGAAGTAGAGGTGGATGTGAAAACCGGCAAAGCGAAAGTTCTGCGCTACCGAATCGTCTCAGATATAGGTATCGTGGGCAACAGGCTGGCGGTAACGGGACAGGCCCTCGGCGGGATGTCGCATTGTGTCGGTTTCGCTCTTACGGAAAATTATGAAGATATGAAGAGACACGGAACGATGGCAGGGGCCGGTATTCCGTCAATAAACGATATCCCTGACGACGCGGAGGTAGTCTTCAACGAAACGCCGCGGGAATACGGACCTCAAAATTCCACCGGATGTTCTGAATCGTATCAATCAAGCGGACATGTCGCGGTGCTCAATGCGATATATGATGCGACAGGCGTAAGGATTTACACTTTACCGGCTGCTCCGGAAAAAATTAAAGAGGCGATGAACGCATTGAGTCGCGGTGAAGCAGTCAGGCAGGAACGCTGGGATCTTGGCTGCGATATGTTTGAGCGTCTGGATCATTTCGAAGCGAAGGCTACGGCGGAAAAATTGAAATAAACGCAGCCATAACGGATATTTTACTATGGGCGTGAATAGAGGATGGGCTAAATGGAAGTAATAGCGAAGACCTTATCTCAGTTTGCCGCTGGGACAAAATATGAAGATCTGCCGGGTGACATCGTCCAATGCGCTAAAGAAAGGATCATAGACATCTTGTCGGCGGCGATGGCAGGCGCGTCTCTTTGGGAGTATCGCAACGGGATAATAGATACTTCAAGAAATATGGGAGACAGCGGGTATTCGACCATTATGGGGAGGAAGGAGACCGCCTCTTTCCCGGCGGCGGCGGCCATAAACTGCGCCTATGCCCATTCCATGGAATTAGATGACGGGCACAGGAACGCGGGTGCCCACGCAGGGGCGGTCGTCATTCCGACGGCGCTTTCTTTGGCGGAAAAATTAAATATAGACGGCCGGCATGTCATTCTGGCGGTCGTTATCGGTTACGATGTCGCGTACCGTTTTGCAAGAAGCATGTCCCCGCTATTGATAGAGAACGGTTTTCATCCGTCTGCAGTTTGCGGGACGATGGGCGCCGCGGCCGTCTCCGCTTCGCTTTTACGGCTGAATGCGTGTCAGGCCGCAAAAGCGCTGTCATTATCGGCACTGTTTGCTTCCGGCCTTATGGAGATAACCCATTCGGGGCAGTCATCTAAGGGGGCGATGGTCGGGCACGCCGCCTTTGCCGGAATCTACTCCGCGATTATGGCGAAGAACGGATTTTCAGCGCCGGAGGCCTCTTTTAGCGGCATGAGCGGGCTATTTAAAGCGATGTCCGACAACAATGTTGACGCGGCAAAAATGCTTGAAGGCCTTGGAGAGAATTATGAAATAAAAGATACATATGTAAAACTTTACCCTACCTGCAGGCATACCCATGCGCCGATCGAAGGTACCGTGGCTTTGTGCTCTGAGCATAATATAATGGCTGAAGAGGTCCAAAGGATCGATATCGGGACCCATCCGGTTGCATTTAACCTGACCGGTGCCGCTGGAGCCCCATGTGATATACAGCAGGCGAGATTCAGCACGCCCTATTGTGTGGCAAGCGCGCTGATTAACGGTACCTTTGGGATAGTCGATTTGAAAGAGGAGAATATTAATGATGACAGGCGGGCACAATTAAGTTCCCTCATACATGTATATGTCGATAAAGAAGTAGCCTCTGAATTTCCTAAAAAACGGGGAGCGAAAATACGTATAGAGCTAAAGAACGGCACTTCATTTGAAAAGACAATATATAATCTTAAGGGTGCCCCCGAACTTCCGGTAGGGTATATGGATTTATGCGACAAATTTAAAAACATGGCGCAGGTATCGGTCTCAGAAGAGAATATAAGAAAAATATGCGGCGACGTGCAAAACTTTGAAAAATTGGCGGAACTAAGCGCGTTTATGAGGCTGTTGAAGAATACAAATTAGATATCATATATGTCATTTAACGGTAAGAGGCCCTTATCCAAGCAGGATTTTCCTTTGTTTATATGTAATCACGGAGTTATATTAGCAAAAGGGTTTTTGTGTTGACATCTTTAAAAAATTGCTAATTGAAAGCAGCGGCGGAATGCCATTATAATTTAAAAATGTCGGCAAAACTATATTTTGTACGGAAGGGCTGATAATTCTTGAAAGATAAAGATGATATCATACACAACGAAGAATTGAGAAATAAAAAGTCCGTCATTATGTCCGTATTCAAGGCTTATAAAATACTGGAATTATTTGGAGAAAAAAACAGCCTGAATTTCGCGGAGATAAGCGAACGCCTTGATCTGCCTTCCGCTACGCTGTACCGGTTTTTGTCGACTCTGATCGTTTGCGGTCTGCTGGATATGGACCCAAAATCCAAACTCTATTCCCTTGGCCCCAGCATGATATATTTGGGAAACGCCGCCATCTCGTCCATAGACATAGTCGCTTTGGCGAGACCGTTCATGGAAAAACTAAAGGATGAAACTAACGAAACGATTTCCCTTTTTATCAGAAAGGGATTTAAGAAAATCTGCATCGCCAAAGTCGAGAGCGACCTGTCGATCAGATATTCGGCAAAGATAGGGGAGACGAACTACTTACACGGAGGCGCTTCCGGTAATATCTTGATGGCGGGTATGACAAAAAAAGAGCTTGATATGCTGGAATCGTCGGCGGGCTTTCCTAAATTGACGGAATACACCGTGACGGACAGAAAAAAAATCGAAGAAATCCTGGATAAAACCCGAAAAGACGGATATTGGGTGAGTTATAAGGAACGCCGCGACGATACGGCGGGCATAGGCGTACCGATTTTTAACCACCTCGGCCAAGTCGTGGCAAGTTTGAATATAACCCTGCCCTCCAGCCGCTTTGACGAAGTGACGGTGGAGAAATGGATACCGCTTTTAAAAAAAGCCGGAGTTGATATCTCCAGGAAAAACGGCTATTACGAAAACTTCGCACAGGAGCCGGGACCGCGGCGATAGCTGAGAGAGCAATAAGCGACAGCTATTTTCGCTGTTACGGTTCCCGCTCCAACCCCTCCAGCCTCTCATAGTCCTTTGAAGTTATCATTGCCGCCTCGGCGGAGTTTTCGATGAGCAGGGCGATTATTTCATCGGTGCGGTGTGTCATCGCCTTTTTGTGGATCTTTTTGAGCAGCGCGGCGGGAGCGCGTTCGGCTATTTCACAGCCCGCTTCGCCGGTCTTCGCGTGCCACTTTGAGTATAGCTCCACGAGCCACTTGGCCTCGGGCGAGATGTCACGGAAGGCGGCCATGCCGGTTTTTTTATTTGGCACGGACTCTATTTCGACGCCGCTCTGGGCGCAGCGGACCATGAAGTCTCGGAATACCTCGTCCATCGTCAGCGCAAGCAGCGTCTCCGGCCTGTCGAGTGAACGGGCGAAATCCGACTCCATGAATTTCTGCGCGAAGTCCCAGATATCGAGACGGCGGCGGCAGGCGGCGGTGAAGACCGTTTCGAGATATTCGCGGTGGATCTGCTCAAGCGTCTTTTTCGCGAGTTCGGCGCTGCGTTTTTTCGCCTCCGGGCCGTAGTCGTTGTATATTGCAAAGGTTGATTTCAGCATGGCGTCTAGTCTCTTTCCTGATAGCCGTCCATTTTGAGGGCGGCGGCGCGTCTTGCGTCTTCTTCCGTGATCTTCGCGGCATATTCTTCAGGCGGCAGGTTTATCTGCGCCGCGGAGACCTCGTAGTGGAGCAGTTCGAGCGAACGCGCCGGTTCGGAACGTTCCGGCGCGCAGAGCGCGGCGAGCCTCGCCGTCTCCGCGATCGCCTTTTTGGTGATGTCGGTCCGCGGGTAACGCACGCGCGCCACGCGTTCAAGTATCTTCAGCAACCGCCCGTGGTCCGGCTCCTTCAGCTCTACGGACTGGAAGCGGCGCTCCATCGCGCGGTCGTGGGCGATATAGAGCCGGAACTCTTCGGAGGTCGTCGAGATGAGCATGCTGAGCCCGCCGCTGGTGATGTATGGTTTCAGCGTGTTGAGCAGGTTCGAGGGGCCGGAGTTTTCGCTTAGGCGGTGGGCCTCGTCGACGTAGATGATGATGTTGTAGTATTCGGCCTCGTCAAGGATGTGCTTGAAGCGGAGGTCTCTCTTTTTGCGGTCCTGGTTTATCAGGTCAATGTTGAGTTCGACGACGCGCCGTCCCGCGAGCCGCCGGTAGCGGCCCTCTTCGATGAGCGCCGCGAGCTTGCGTACGGTCGTCGTCTTGCCGCAGCCCGCGGGGCCGGTGAGCGCGACATTGTTCTGCTCTTCGGAGGCGAGGGCGACGGCGATGCGGTCCAGCGCGGCGTAATCCTCCAGTATCTGATCGACGCCGCTGGTTTGCCCGTTAAGTTCACGCCCGTATTTCGCGCAGAGCGGCGGTAATTTCCCCTTCATAAGGCTCAAAGCGTCTCCCCCTCTTCAAGAAGCGAGGCGAGCGTCAGTTTCTCATGGCGCTCCGCCCCCTCGGCGATCCAAAGTTTTGCCGCGCGGCGCGTGTGGCGCAGCCTCACACGCCGTTTGACGGGAGCGGGGCGGGGCTGTTCTTCGAGGGCGGCGTAGGTCACGCGCCCCTCTTTTTCCACGGCGCGTATCTCTTCGTTGAGATCCTCCGGTCTGTAGATGACGTCGGCGGCGGAGACGTAGGTGCCGAAGGCGCGGTTCAGCCGCTCCTCCTCGCTTACGTGCCAGATGCGCTGGGTGCTCGCGGAATAGAGTGTTTCCAGCAGCTGGGCGTCCTCCGTCCTGCTTTCGAGCGACAGGCGCGAGAAGTTGTCGTAGCCGAAGGTGAAGCTGAGGCGGTCCCAGCTCTGGCGGAATTTATCGAGGTAATTGAGGAGTCCCCAGCGGTCCAGCTCTGGGATGAGTATCACGGCGGAGCTTTTTGTGTTTTGCGCCGCCGCGCCGATTGCGGCGATCAGGAGCGGCGCAAAGCCGCGGTCCGCCGAGGCGCTGCCGCTGGAGCAGACGAAGAGCGGCCGTCCCTGCGGCGCGCTGAGGTATTCGCCGAGCTTTAGGGTGTTCAGGCTGCGGAAGAGTCCCGCGCCGCGTCTCATCAGGGTTATCAGCGCGCGGAAGTCCGCCGTGCTTGCGTCGGCCTGCATCTTGATGCAGCGCTGGGTGTTGGTGTTGTCCCCGTTTGTGGAGAGCAGATCGGCGAAGGGCAGGGGCGCGTCGCGGTCGCCGTTTTTCTGGAAGCGCAGCTCATGTTCGAGGATATACCTTGCGAGGGCAAACTCCCTAGTTATAAAGGCGCTGGCTGCCTCCGCCTCTTTGAGCCGGTATTTTACGGGAAGTATCCCCGTCTCGCCGCCGATCGTCTTGGTCATCAATGTTTCGATGAAGCGGTGCTGGCGGCAGAATATCTGGAACAGGTTCAGCGACGGCAGGGTGCCGATCACGCCCTCCTCTCCCTCGGCTCCGGCGCAGGCCGCGAGGTTGTGGACGACGTTTTTCGCCGTCTCAAGCATGTAGAGGAGCATCCTGTCGGTGACGAGTTTGCCGAGGTCGTCAAAAAATTTATCGTTGGCGTCGCGGGATTTTATCTCCTGATAGACCGCCTGGCGTATGACGTAGGCGATATTTTCGCTGCCCACTCCGATATCTTCGTTGGCGATGAAGGGTTCGATGAGGTCGGGAATGAGGGACCCCTCGCTTGAGAGGTCGGCCAGCAGCGCCTCCTGCGCGAAACTCTCGTAGAGCCGCCCTTTATGGTCCAGCACGATGAGCGCGCGGTCGGGAAAGGACTCCGGCCACGTCTCTATGATCCTGCCGATGCTGGCGTTTTTCCGTTCGCTGTTGCCGAGCAGGAGCGTGTCCTCCCCGCATATCAGCCCGGCGCTGAAATCTTCGATCTCCACCATGATCATTCTCCGTCCGCGGTCTTCGCCGCCGGTATTAAAAACAGCTTTTTAAGCAAAACAAACAATTAAGGTCCATACCACGAAAAAGAATAACATAGAGCGGCGAATTTGAAAATGTACCGGCCGCGCGGCATAAAAAAGCCGCGGCTTTCGGTGCTAAAATAGAACGATGAAGAGCATTCTATGTTTTGGTGATTCGAATACTTACGGTTATATCGCGGGCGGTCTGGGACGTTACGGTTTTGACGTGCGCTGGCCGGGACGGCTGGAGCGGCTGCTCGGCCCTGGGTGGCGCGTCGTTGAGGAGGGGCTGTGCGGACGCACCACCGTCTTTCGTGAACCGGCGCGGCCCGGCGGAGCGGGGATAGATTACATTTCTCCCTGCGTCGCCACGCATCGCCCCCTTGATTTTGTCGTTCTGATGCTCGGCACCAACGACTGTAAGGCGGAGTTTCACGCCTCCGCTAAAGAGATAACGGCGGGGCTGCGCGGGATCGTCGATGTGGTGAAGGCCGAGACCTCCGGCGCGGCGAAGATCCTCATAATCTCACCGGCCTCTTTAGGCGAGAGTGTCTGCGGCGGCAGTGATTTTGGTTTTGACGCCCGTTCGTACCATGTCAGCCTTGAACTTGCGGATAGGTTCGCGGAACTAGCCGGGGAGAGGGCGTGCCTGTTTCTGGACGCGGCGCGGATCGTTACGGCGAGCGGCGTCGATTTCGTCCATCTCGACGAGAGGGCGCATGATTTGCTTGCGCGCGCGGTGGCGGGGATAATCCTGAGAGAATGCTGAGAAAAGAAAAACGCGGGTATGCGTATATTCACCATACCCACGTTTTTTCAGTTATTTTTACTTTTTGCGGCTGTTTGAGTACCAGCAGGATAGTCCCTGCGCGTTGAGCTCGAGATCGACGCGTAGCGACTCTTCGACCGTCGCGGCGGGCAGCGTGGTGCCCTCTTTCTCCACGGTTTCTCTATAAAGTTCCGCCAGCCCGGCCTTTATCTTTGCCTTGTCGCCGGCCGCGGCCTCCGTTATTTCAACATATTTTTTTACACCCTCGGTCAGCAGCGCCGCGTTTTTACGCACGTTCGTAAGTTCGCCGAAGTGGGTGATGAATATCTGTTCCGGCGCGAGCGCGACGATCTTTTCCGTCGTCGCGATCATCGCCGCGGGGTCAAACTGGACGGGGGAGGCGGTGGGGAAGGCCCAGCGGCCGTCCGCGCCCTCCATCCAGCGGTATGAGATGCCGAAGGCGTCTCCCGCGAAGAGCGACCGTGTGCTCTTTTCAAAGAATATCATGTGGTGCTTCGCGTGACCAGGCGCGTCGTAACAGACGAGCGTCATCTCCCCGAATTTGAGTTCGCGCCTATCCTCCGGCGCGATGACGCGCTCCTCCGCCACGGGGATTATCTCGCCGTAGATACGTTCCGTCTCCGCCTCGCCGTAGACCGCCTTGACGCCCTCGACGAGCTTTGCGGGGGATACCATGTGGCGCGCGCCGCGCGGGTGGACGACGAGTTTCGCCTGCGGGAACTCCCGCATGTAGCTGCCGGCTCCTCCCGCGTGGTCGAGGTGGACGTGGGTGACGCAGATATAATCGATATTTTCACGCTTCACGCCGAGAGCCTTGAGGGCCGTGAGCAGATGAGGCAGCGAGGCGTTATGCGCCGTTTCGATTATGGCGGCGCGCCCCTCGGAGACCAGCAGATAGATTGCCGCCATCCCCTCGCTCTCGTAGTGTGCGTCGATGCCGTATATACCTCTGCCGTAGCTGCGCATTAGAGAAGCGCCTCCATCTCGTCGAGGGTCTCTTCAAACTGTTTTACGACCGCTTTGACGGGTTCGGGTGTGCTCATATCCACTCCCGCGCCCTTCAGCAGTTCGATTGGGTAGTCGGAGCCGCCCTTTGTGAGGAAGTTCAGATACCTTTCCGTCGCGGGCGCGCCCTCCTCAAGGATGGCCTGCGCGAGCGCGGTCGCCGCCGAGAAGCCGGTGGCGTACTGATAGACGTAGAAGGGGCTGTAGAAATGAGGTATCCTCGCCCACTCCATTTTCAGAGGTTCGTCGATGACGATCATTTCTCCGTAGTATTTCCTGTTGAGCTCATACCACAGCTGCTTTAGCCCCTCGGGCGTCGTGTCGCCGCCGTTTGCCGCGCGCAGGTGCACCTCGCGTTCAAAAGAGGCAAACATCGTCTGGCGGTAGACCGTCGTGCGGATATTCTCAAGGCGGCGGTTCAGCAGGTAGAGACGGCGTTTCTTCTTTTCCGTCTCGGAGAGCAACCCGGAGAGGAAGAGCACTTCGTTTGTCGTAGAGGCCACCTCGGCGGTGAAGATGCAGTAGTCGGCGGTCGCGTAGGGCTGGCTGCGGCGCGAGTAGAAGCTGTGCATGGAATGGCCCATCTCATGGACGAGGGTCATTACGTCGTTGAGGTTGTTTGTATAGTTCATGAATATATAGGGGTGGGTGCCGTAGGTACCCCACGAATAGGCGCCGCTGCGCTTGCCGCGGTTGGGGAAGATATCCGCCCAGCCCTCGTCGAGCCCCGCGCGTACCTGCGCGAGATATTCTTCACCGAGCGGCGCGAGATAGCGGAACATCATCTCCTTCGCCTCGCTCCAGGCGATCTCCTTAAAGGGATCGGCGACGAGGGGGACATAGAGGTCGTACATATGGAGCTCCTTGACCTTCAATATCCGTTTGCGCAGCTCCATGTAGCGGTACATCGGCGCAAGGCTGCCCTCAAGCGTGTCCACGAGGCTGTCGTATACGGAGATGGGGATATTGTTGGCGTCGAGCGCCTCCGCGAGCGGCGATTCATACCTGCGGCACTCGGCGTAGAACTTCGAGGTCTTGAGCATGCCGTCGAAGGTTGCGCCTAGGGTGTTCTTCATCGCGGCGTAGGGAGTGTAAAGCGATTCGAAGGCCGCCCTGCGGACCGAGCGTTTGGGCGAACGCAGGTAGGAGACGGCGCGTTCCTCCGACATCTCGACCTTTTCGCCCTTCTCATCGCGTATCGGGGGGAACTCCATGTCGGCGTTCGTCAGCATTGAGAAGGCGTTGTCCGCCACGCCCGCCATGTCGCCGGCGCGGGCGATTATCAGCTCCTCGGCCTCCGAGAGGACGTGGGCGCGCTGACGTAGCAGTTCGCGCAGAGAGAAGGCGTAATCGGCGAGCTCCGGTGACTTCGCGAACTCTTCGAGGCGCTCCTGCGGCATATCGAGGATCTCCGGCGTGACATAGCTGGCGCAGGCGGAGAACTCCACCGAAAGGGCGGAGACCCGGTTCGCCGGTCCCTGGTATTTAGAATCGGCCGTATCCTCGTGGCTCTTCATGTTCGCGTAGACGAAGAGCTTGCCGAGGGTTATCGAGAGCTCGTCGCGCAGCGCGAAGAACTTCGCCATCTGCGCTGGCGACTCGGCGAGCGTCCCCTTGTAGGAGGCGATCTCCGGCAGACGCGCCCTGAGCGCCGCGAACGCCTCTTCCCACCTCTCCTGCGAGGGGTAGATATCCTCCAGCCGCCATTTATAATCCGCGGGCATGGCGGCGCGTTCCGGCAGCACCGCGCCGCGTCCCAGCTCCAGCTCCGCCGCCTGTTCGCCCCGGCGAAGATTAGAAGTTTTCTTAGTGGGCGAACACGCGGGCGTCTCTGCCGATGTATTTTTTATAGACATTGCTCATTCCTCCAGTTTTTACGTCGTTATATTTGACAGTTTTTCTATTCTACCTCAATTTATGCTTGCATATACAGATAATAAAGCGGAAAATATAGATGAAAAATCCGGCGCAGGCCATAATAACGGGAGGACATGATGAAATACGATTTCAATAAATATATAGACAGAAGGGGCACCGACTGCGAAAAGTGGGACGGCCTCAAAGACGATTTCGGCCGCGACGACCTGCTTGCGATGTGGGTCGCCGACATGGACTTTCCCGCTCCGCCCGAGGTGCTCGCGGCGATACATAAGAAGGTTGACGAGGGCGCTCTCGGTTATCCGATGATCCCCGACTCACTGCGCGACGCGATCTGCGCCTGGGAGCGGGAACACTACGGCTGGGAGTTCGGCCGCGAGGCGTTGAGCTGGGCCCCCGGTGTCGTCGCCGGACTGTCGTTCGCGGTAATGGGCCTCACCAAACCCGGCGACCAGATAATAATCCAGACGCCGGTCTACATGCCCTTCTACCGGACGATCCGCGAAGCGGGGCGCATCATCGTCAAGAACCCGCTTATCTATGAGAACGGCCGCTATACGATGAACTTCGACGAGCTTGAAAAGCTCGTCACCCCGACCTGCCGCACGCTGATCCTCTGCAGCCCGCATAACCCCGTGGCGAGAGTCTGGAGCCGCGAGGAGCTCGAAAGGCTCGCCGACATCGCGGTACGCAAAAATATGATCATCATCGCCGACGAAATACATCAGGACCTCGTCTTCAGCGACGCGAAGCACATCTGCATCGGTTCGCTGCCGGGCATGGCCGAGCGCACAGTCACCTTCATCGCTCCGAGCAAGACCTTCAACATCGCGGGGATGAAGGCCTCCGTTGCGATAATCCCCGACGAACTTCTGCGCGGGATATACGTCTCGGTCCTTGAGAGATTCCATCTCAACTCGATAAACATCCTCGGCATCACCGCCATGGAGGCCGCCTACGGCAAATGCGGCGAATGGCACAAAGAGCTGATGGACCACCTCGAAGGCAACCGCGATTACATGGAGGCCTTCGTCAAAGAACGGATGCCGAAGGCGCACATGGACCATCCGGAGGGCACCTACATCTTCTGGATAGACTTCCGCGGCTACGGCTTCAACGACGAGACCCTGACGGACTTCCTTGTCAACGAGGCGAAGGTGGCGCTTGACCCCGGCACCTGGTTCGGCGTCGAGGGCGACGGCTTCGCGCGGCTCAACATCGGCACGACGCGCGCCATGCTCAAAGAGGGGCTGGAGCGTATCGCCGATGCGCTCGACAAAAGAGAGAACGGAAAATAGGATAAAGGAGAAATCATTGTGGCTAAAAAAGAGGCACCAGTGCGTTACTGTCGTTTTATGGTCGACGGACGCTCGTACAGCGGTCAGATACGCGGCAATTCGGTCGATATAGTGGAGGGGGACCCCTTTTCGGGGATAATCTCGCAGATAAGGCTGAGTTACCCCGTGGAGCGCGTTAAGTTCCTGCCGCCCTTTGCGCCCAAAAAACTCTGGTGCATCGGACGCAACTATGTGGGACATGTGAAGGAGCTAGAGCATGAAATTCCCTCGGAGCCGCTGGTATTCCTCAAAGCGACCTCCTCGATCATCGGAGCGAACGACTTTATCCGCATTCCTGCCTGGGCCGGTACCATCCATTACGAGGGAGAGCTAGCCGTCGTCATCGGCAAGGGCGGAAAGAACATCAGCGAGGAAGAGGCCTACGAACACGTCCTCGGCTATACGATCATGAACGACGTCACGGCGCGCGCGCTGCAAAATAAAGACGGCCAGTGGACGCGGGCCAAGAGCTTCGACACCTTTGGCCCCCTGGGTCCGGCAATCTTGCTGACAAAGGAACTGCCGAAGGAGACGCGCGTCGTCACGCGTCTCAACGGCAGGGTGGTACAGGACGGCGCGATCGAACAGATGATATTCCCCATTCCGCGCCTCATCTCGCACATCAGCCGCTTTGCGGCGCTTGAAGAGGGCGATATAATCTCCACCGGCACGCCGCAGGGCGTCGGCGAAATAAAGGCGGGGGACCTCATAGAGGTCGAAATCGAACCCATCGGAATGCTGAAAAACATCTGCAGCGAATAACCGGGGATATAACAAGTTATGTAAGGAATCCCCGCGGCATTAACGTCGGACGACGGAAGGCCGCGGGGATTTTTGTCTTGAGGATTGATAGGATATAATGCGGCATAAGGTGCCGCGGACGTTGTCCGTATAAAATCCGCCGGAGGTGTGGAGCTGTGTCTGTCATTTTTTCAAGGGCTGTAAGTGAAAAATCCGTAAATAATGGGCGGTTTCGCCGTCTGGCGCTGCTTTTGCCGCTGCTGTTATCGATTGGCCTCTTCACCGAATGCGCGGCCCTTTCGTCCGAGCCGGAGCGCATCACTGAGGAGGAGGCGCTTGAAGCCGAAGCCGTCCTAAACGAAGAAGACGACGACTGGCTGCTGATAAGAAAAAAACAGAAACGGCTCTTTGTGGTCCGAAACAGGAAGGTCATCCGGTCCTACGCCGTCGCCACCGGCGTCAACGACGGGCAGAAACAAAAACCCGGCGACGGGCGGACTCCGGAGGGAGTATTCAAAGTGTTGCAGATACAGAACGCCTCCTACTGGACGCACGACTTCAGGGACGGCAAAGGCGAGATCAAAGGAGCTTACGGCCCCTGGTTCATCCGCCTCAAGACACCCTGGCGCGGCATCGGCATCCACGGAACGCACGACCCGCAGTCGATAGGCAAAAACGCCACCGAGGGCTGTATCCGCCTGCGGAACGAAGAACTCAAAGATCTGAAAGAAAAATATATAAAACTGTCAATGGTTGTCGTTATCAGAAAATAGCGTGCGCCGCCTGACGGTTTGCGGAACAAAAGAGCTGGAGACGCATCTGTGCGCCCCCAGCAGTTCGATTTACCAGTCCCTCTTCGTAAGAAACTTATATGTTGATGAGATATGGTCGTGCATCACCTTTTCGGCCTCGTCGGCGTCGTGTCTCATAATTGCCTCGAAGAGACGGAGGTGTTGCTGAGGGCTTTTGTATTCGCCTTTCGGACGTTTTTTTATCTCCATGACGCGCTCTGAGTAAAAATTGTCGAAAAAGAAAAGATACAGCTGAGAACGCCAGTTTACCTGCTTGACGGGGTGGAGGTAATAGGGATTGTCGGCTATCTCCACGACAAGGTTGTGCATCTTTTCATTTACGACGTGCAGCCCCCAGGGATTTTCCCTGACGTACAGGTCCTCTTCCGCGATCAACTCCTCGATCCTCTCCTTGAACTCCTGCCTGTAGAACTGCGCCGCCTCACGCGCGCAGGCAGGCTCGATGCTGTGGCGGTAACGAAATAGCCTGTCGAGGTCACGTCGAGAAAGCATCGGCACCGAACATCCTTTATTGAGCGTCGATTCCAGCAGTCCGTCAGAAACAAGGCGCTTCAGCGCGCTGCGTACCGGCGTCCGGCTCATCTTGAGTTGTTCCGCTATCTGCGACTCCACTACGTTTGCTCCCGGCGGATAGCGGTGCATGATGATCATTTCGATGATCGCCTGGTATGCGTTCTCCTCTGAGGATACTGTCGTCATACTATCACTCCGTTTCAGCACTCTAATTTTTCTTTTTTATAAATGCCGGTAATAAAATAAAACATAACATTCAAGATATAAGATTAACCCCTTTACCCCCGGATGACAAATGCCGATATCCAAAGGGTACTTTGGCGCGTTCAATAAAAATATAGTTGTTTCCCCGCCTCTTTTTAATTATTTTTACCCTTGATAGATAAAAATATCTAAATTGACAAAGCCTTTTTACAAGTGTACACTATATAGTGTACAAAATCAATGACTTTTAGTTTTTGTTTTTTAGAATATTGTAAACTATAAGTTTTGAAAGAGATTTTTTGGTAAATAATAATAACCGGAGGTTTTATGATGGCATTTGATTTAGTCATAAAAAACGGCAGGGTTATAGACGGAACCGGTTCTACCGCCTTCAGAGCGGATGTGGGAATCACGGGCGACAAAATCTCGGCCGTCGGCGTCATCAATGATGACGGTTCTCCGTTCATTGACGCGGAAGGCCGCTGCCTCTCTCCCGGATTCATCGATACGCACTCCCATGCCGATTGCTCCATGTTTTTATACCCTGACTGTGAAAGCTATCTCAGACAGGGTATTACCACATTTATTGGCGGGCAGTGCGGTGACTCGAATGCGCCGATATTTAACTGGTGGATGCGTAAATACTGGGAATACGACATGTGGAACGATATTGACCCATTCATATTTTCGCCCAGGACGATACAGCCTGTCGAAAGGGTGCTTCGGACGGTATATGAGAAGACTGGCCGACGGATAGAGTGGCGCTCCTTCTCAGAATATGCGGAGCATGTCGCGAAACAGGGGCTGGGCTGCAATATGATAACCCTCGCGGGGCACAGCCAGATACGCGCCGATGTGATGGGACTCAGCCAGCGGCGCCCTCCCGACGGTGAAGAGATGAAAAAGATCAAAGCGCACATTGACGAAGCTTTTGAGGCCGGAGTTTGGGGGCTGTCGACGGGACGCGATTATCCGCCGAGTGCCTACGCTGATTTTGACGAAATCGTAGAGCTAGCGGAGTATGTGAGAGATCTTGGCGGCTATTACTTTACGCATTGGCGAAGGACGGGGCCGCGTGTCGGCACGCCGGAGAGGCCTGACCGTCTAGCCGGTATCACCGAGCCGCTTGAGATCGCGCTCGCTACGGGGATAAAGACGCAGATATCGCATCTGGCGACTGGCTTTGAGATATACCCCGAGGACTCGCGTATGGACGCCTATGCCGCGCGGGTCACGCTGGAGCATATCGACGGCTATATCGACCGCGGCGCTGACGTGGCCTTTGACGTGATCCCCGGCAACAGCGGCGGGATATGTACGACGCCATATCTTGCCTCGTTATTCATGCCCTGGCTCAAAGAGGCAGGATCACTTGCGCAGTTCATCAAAAATCTCGGCGCGCGGGACTATCGCGAGAGGCTGCTGGCGCTGCTCCAGGCAGGCGAATGGTATGCCGTCAATCCGAATGTCTGTCCCTCATGGGATCTGAAAATTTACATCACCGAGAGCTCCCATGTGGAGGCGGGAATGAATATACGCGAGATAGCGCGTGCGGCGGGGCGCAGCTCGCTTGAGACGGTCTTTGACCTCCTGCTCGCCGAACCGCGCATCAGGATCATGAAATATGACAAGTCGGACGAAGAGGTACGCGGGCTGCTCTCGCATCCGCGCGGCTTCGTCTGTACCGATACCTACGCGACGGACCTTAACGGCATGTACGGCAACGGTATGGAGATCCCCGAGGTGCTGCCTCATCCGCACACATACTGCGCATTTCCGAAGTATATCCTCAAGTATGGCACAGGTACGCTTGAGGAGCGTATCCACAAACTGACGGGAGCGCCTGCCGCCTTTATGGGCATCAAGGGGCGCGGCGTGATCGCCGAAGGCAACTACGCCGACCTGCTGGTGATCGACTGCGAGAATTTAAGGACGAATGAAAATTATATAGAGCCGCGCGTATATCCGCAGGGTATAACGCATGTCATCGTGAACGGCCAGGAGGCGGTAACGCCGGAGAATGCCGCCGTCCGCCGCGCGGGCCGTATTCTCAGGAAGTAACGTTTGAAACAAAAACAGATAAAAAGGAGTCTTAACATTATGGATGATCTCTACCTTATTGACGGCTGTACATTTACCGAGGGCGTATTCATTGGTCTTTCTGAGAGGGTGAAGAAGTCGCTCCTTACCGCCTTTTTTCTCACCACGCCAGGTGAGAGTGACGGTTTCCGCGAGTGTGTATCGAAGATCGGCGGTCTCTATAACTTTGCCGACCGCCCGGACAGCGGCTTTATAATCGCGCGCACCGCCGACGATATCGTGAGGGCGAAGAAAGAGGGCAAAAAGGCGCTCATTATCACCTTTCAGGACCCGCAGCCGGTGGAGAATTCGCTCGATAAACTGCGCACCCTCTACGAGCTTGGCCTCCGTGTAATGCAGATGACCTACAACAAGGCCAATTACATCGGTACCGGCTGTATCGAGAGCGTTGACGGCGGTCTCACCGACTTTGGCAGGGAGGCTCTCAGGAAGATGAACGAGCTGGGCATTGTCGCGGATGTTTCGCACTGCGGGCACAAGACGACGCAGGATGTCCTGAAATACAGCGAGAAGCCGATTGTCATTTCGCACTCTTGTCCGCTGGCGCTTACCGACAACGTGCGCAATAAGACTGACGAAGAGCTGCTTATGTTAAAGAAGAACGGCGGAGTTATCGGTGTCTCATCCTGGGGACCGCTTTGCTGGAAGAACGATACCGTTAAGGGGCGTCCGTCGCTCGCAGACTACGTGGATCACATCGACTATGTCGTGAACCTTATCGGCATAGATCATATCGGCTATGGCAGCGACAGCACCCCCGATGACACGAAGGACGAAAAGGGGCTTTTGACGCAGTCCAGCTTCTATGCTCCCGTTGTCGACGGCTACAACCGGGCGGTGGGGATCGACCCGGCGACGCGTTACGCGGTGGGTGTGGACGGACCGTGGGATCTGGAAAACGTCTTCGCGGAGATGCGCCGGCGGGGATACTCCGAAGAGGATATTTATAAGTATGCCGGCGGCAATTTTATGAGGGTCTTACGTGAGAACTGGAAATAAAAAGGAATAAAAGGGGGATTTGTGATGAACAAGAAGTTACTTATAGCTTTGGTCTGTGTCGTTATTGTAGCGGCGGGATATTTCCTTTTCGGGCAGAAACCGGCAGGGGATAAGAGCGCGGATTCGTCGTCGGAGTACCGGGACACGATCATATTCGCGACAAACACCGATATTCTGACGCTTGACCCGCAGATACAGAACGATACCACGACGGAACAGGTCGTGCGGATGCTCTACAACAACCTTCTTAAGTTTGACGATGAGGGTAATATCGTCGGCGACCTTGCGGAGGAGTGGGGACCGTCCGAGGACGGCCTTACCTGGACGGTCAAGCTCAAACAGGGTGTGAAGTTCCATAATGGCAAGGAGATGACCGCCGCCGACGTGAAGGCCACCTTTGAGCGTGCGATGCACGCGAAGGCCGGTGGTCTGCGCACGACGGAGATCATCAAGATGTTCAGATCCGTCGATGCGCCGGATAAGTACACGGTGACTATAACGACGGACAAACCATACGGTCCGATGGAGGCGCTGCTGTGCAACCTCTCGCTTGCCGTGATGGACGCGGAATTTATTGATAAGTACGGTCTTGACCTTGGCAGCAAGACGGAGGCGGAGAACGGCACCGGCCCCTATAAGATCGCCTCCTGGACGAAGGACGACGAAGTCGTTATCGAGCGTTTCGGCGACTACTTTGACGGTCCGGCATTTACTCAAAAGATCGTTGTCAAGCCTATCCCCGAGGCCGCTTCGCGCGTTATCGCGCTTGAAAACGGCGAGGTGGACGTCATTGGCAACATCAGTGCCAATGACCTTGCGACCCTCGAAAAGCACGAAAGCATAAAGGTCATGAAGGTCCCGACGATCAGCCAGCGCCTTTTCCGTTTTGGCTGCAACGACCCGATAATCTCCAAAACAAAGGTTCGCCAGGCGATCGTCTACGCGATAGACAGACAGGCGATCATCGATTCGCTCTTCGCCGGCACAGTGTACCCGTCGACGGCGCCGCTCGCGCCAGTCACCTGGGGGTATACGAACCTTGGCGAGATCAAACGTGACATAGAAAAATCAAAACAGCTGCTCAAAGAGGCCGGATATCCAGACGGATTTGAGACTAAGATCGTGACCTGCGAGAGGTACATGAAGGGGACGCAGATGGCCGAGGTCCTCGCCTCGCAGCTCGCCGAGGTGGGCATTAAAGCAAAAATCGAGGTCTGGGAGTGGAGCGCGCTTTCCGCGAGCTGGGATGGTGTGAAGAAAGAGGATTTTAACCAGCCTATATTCGTTATGGGGGCCGGCCCCTCGATGAGGGATGCGGACGGCGGTCTTCGCGGTCTCTATACGACATCCGAGAGCGGCCTCAATGACCGTAATTACGGTTTTTATTCGAACGCCGAGGCCGACAGGCTAATATACGCGGGCATGAGCGAGACTAACAAAGATAAACGCGCGGAGCTTTACGCCGAGGCTGAGAAGATACTGTACCTCGACGATCCAGCGGCCTTCTGGCTGTTCGATATGTACGGCATGTGTGCGATGAGCGGCAAGGTCGAGGGTGTAAAGGTCAGTGCTATCAATAATGTCACCTTTGAGAGGGCGCGCGTCAAGAACTAGCGTACCTTTCACTGCAAAAATATCCGGGCGGCGGCTCGCGGCGGCTATGCCTTCCGCGGGCCGCCCAGCACCCGGCGGCATCCGCCGGACCTTTCAATAACGCTGAAAGGAGTTTGAATATGCTCTCATACACAATAAAGAGAATCGTGCAGATCATACCTGTAATGCTCGTCATCTCTCTGCTGGTATTCCTGATGATGCACATGATACCGGGCGATCCGGTAAAGAACATGATGGGGCTCGAAGCCTCCAAAGAGGCGGTCGAAGCGGAGCGTGAGAGGCTGGGCCTTAACGACCCGCTGCCGATACAGTATATGAACTTTATGAAGAACGTCGTGAAGGGGGACCTTGGCACCTCAATCTTTTCAAAAAAGTCGGTGACGAAGGAGATACTTGATCGTTATCCCTATACGGCGAAGCTCGCCCTCGGCGGCACAATATTCGCCGCGGTGGTCGGCGTTCTTATTGGAATCACCTGCGCCGTCAGGCGCAACAGCATTACCGACAGTTCGCTGGTGGTATTGTCGCTCGCCGCGGTATCCACGCCGTCGTTTTTTCTCGCGCTCATAATGATGCTCTTTTTCTCACTGAACCTCGGCTGGCTTCCCAGCATCGGCCTAAAAACGCCGCTTCATTATGTACTGCCCGTCATTACGCTTGGTATGCAGTCGGTCGGCCTCATTGCCAGGACGACCCGCTCGGCGATGCTTGACGTGCTGACGCAGGATTACATCAGGACTTCGCGTTCACGAGGAATCCCAAACAACATCATCATCTACAGCCATGCGCTCAAAAACGCGATGATCCCCGTGCTCACCGTGGTAGGTCTGCGCTTTGGCGGACTGCTTGCCGGTTCGACCCTCATCGAGACCGTCTTTTCAATACCGGGCATCGGACGTTATCTCGTAGACGGCGTCCTCAAGCGGGATTTCCCCGTAGTTCAGGGTACGGTGCTGGTCCTCGCTGTGACCTTCGTCGTCGTTAACATGCTTGTCGACCTTCTCTACGCGGCGGCAGACCCGCGAATCAAGTATGAATAGGAAGTGAACGGATAATGGACGCACAGGTATTTAAGAGATTTATAAAAAACAAAGCCACCATCGTCGGAAGCATAATCCTTTTGTTCTTTTTCTTCATCGCTCTCTTTGGGCCGCTGCTCTGCCATTACGACCCCAACGCCATTGACCTGAAGAGCGTCTACCAGCATCCCAGCGCGGAACACCTGCTAGGTACCGACAATCTTGGGCGCGATATGCTGACGCGCATCATCGTCGGCGCGCGCATCTCGCTGCTTGTGAGCTTCGCGGGCACGATCATCGGTTCCCTTATCGGCGTAGCGCTGGGCGTCGTCGCCGGTTACTACGGGGGCCTGCTTGACTCGCTTGTGTCGCGCTTTGTCGACCTTCTGCTCGCCTTCCCGGGACTGCTGCTCGCGATCGTCGTTGTGGCTATCCTGGGGAACGGTATCGTCAACACCATCGCCGCGATCGCTTTTTATTCGATACCCTACGTCGCGCGTATGGTACGCGGCATCGTCATCACCCTTAAAAACTCGGAATATGTGCAGGCCTGCCGTGTGATGGGGGCCTCTGACCTTAGAATAATCATCACCCATATCATTCCGAACTCGATGTCCCAGATCATCGTCAACACGACGCTGAACCTTGGCACGGCGATCCTCACCGCCTCTTCGCTCTCTTTCCTCGGCCTCGGCGTTACGCCGCCGCATCCGGAATGGGGTGCGATGCTGAGCCAGGGACGCGAGGTCATCCGCTATTTCCCGCTCGCGGCGATCATTCCCGGCGTCGCTATCACGCTTGTGGTATTGAGCTTCAGCATTGTCGGAGACGGCCTGCGCGACGCGCTCGACCCAAAACTCAAGAACAGCTAAGGGGGAGCGGAGATGGCCAAACGCATTTTAAGAGTAGAAAACCTGAAAACAACATTCTTTACCGACGAGGGGGTGATCCCCGCCGTCGACAACGTAAGCTTCCATCTCGACGAAAAGGAGACTCTGGCGATCGTCGGGGAATCCGGTTGCGGGAAAACCGTTACCTCCCTCTCCATACTGCGCCTCATCCCCTATCCTCCGGGTAAGATAACGGACGGGCGCATCTATTACAGCGACAGAGACCTCCTTTCTCTGAGCGAGAAAGAGATGCGCGCGATACGCGGCAACGATATCTCGATGATCTTTCAGGAGCCGATGACCTCTCTCAATCCGGTGTTTACCGTAGGCGCGCAGATAATGGAGTCGCTGATCGTACACCAAAACATGTCCAAGGCCGACGCGAGGAAACGCGCCATTGAGATGATTCGTCTTGTCGGCATACCCGCGCCGGAAAAATGCGTCGACTACTATCCGCATCAGCTCAGCGGCGGGATGCGTCAGCGTATCATGATCGCGATGGCGCTTGCCTGCCGTCCGAAGATACTAATAGCCGACGAACCAACCACGGCGCTGGACGTGACGGTACAGGCGCAGATACTGCGGCTGATGATCGAACTCAAAGAGAAGACCGGCACCGCGATAATCCTCATTACGCATGATCTTGGTATCGTCGCGCAGATCGCGGATCGCGTCAATGTTATGTACGCCGGAGAGACGGTGGAGTCCGCCGACGTGAGATCCATTTTCAGAGAACCGCTGCATCCCTACACCGTGGGACTGCTCAAGTCGCTGCCGAAGATAAACGAAGAGCGGGATAAACTTTATAACATCAAGGGGGCGGTGCCGAGTCCGAAGAACTATCCCCAGGGCTGCCGCTTCTCGCCGCGCTGCGAGCGGGCGGCGGAAAAATGCCGCAGCCAGAAACCGGGACTCTTTGCGGTCGGGGAGGGGCGCTGCGTGCGCTGCTGGCTCTACGAAGATAAAGAGGGTAAGGGTGTGAAAAACGATGGCTAAACCTTTGCTTGAAGTAAAAGATCTAAAAGTCTACTATCCGGTTAAGGTTAAGGGCGGAGGCCTCTTCAAGACAGAAAAGAAGTTTGTCAAAGCCGTCGACGGCGTCAGCTTTACCGTGGATGCCGGCGAGACCTTCGGATTGGTGGGAGAGAGCGGCTGCGGAAAGTCGACGACCGGCAAAGCCATCGTCAAGCTGCTCACACCAACGGCGGGGACGATCTCCTTTGAGGGGCGCGACCTCTTCGATCTTCCCAAGCAGCTCACAGACGAATATAAGAAGAAGATCCAGATAATATTCCAAGACCCATACTCGTCGCTTGACCCGCGTTTTACCGTGGAGCGCATAATCGGCGAGCCGCTTCTCGTGCACGGTATGACAAACGGCGTGGAACGCCGTTCGCGCGTGCTCAAACTGATGGAGGACGTTGGCATCCGCTCCGAATTCCTGCGCCGCTACCCGCATGAATTCAGCGGCGGTCAGCGCCAGCGAATCGGCGTCGCCCGCGCGCTTGCGCTGAATCCCTCGCTCATTGTCTGTGACGAGCCGGTATCAGCGCTTGACGTCTCAATACAGGCACAAATACTTAACCTGATGCAGGAGCTGCAGGCGAAGTATAACCTCACCTACATCTTCATCTCACACAACCTGAGCGTCGTAAAGCACATCTGTGACCGTATTGCCGTGATGTACCTCGGAAATATTGTGGAGCTTGCCGGGAAAAACGAACTTTTCGGCGGCCCGATGCATCCATACACCAAGGCACTGATGGCGGCCATTCCCGTGCCTGACCCCGAGGTTAAGACTCTATCCGTGCCGCTTGAGGGGGATGTCCCCAGCCCGCTCAACCCGCCGCCTGGCTGCTGTTTCCATACACGCTGCAAGCTGGCCCGCGAGGAATGCCGCGAAGTAAAGCCGCCCCTCAGGGATATGGGCGGCGGACATCTCGCGGCATGCCATCTTCTATAGAAATAACAGGAGGTAAGTGTAATGAAGGCTTCACCTTTACTGCTTTTTCCCGTAAGCGAATATCAGCGCCGCCTGAATAAAATACTCGCGGCGATGGAGAGAGAGGGCTTTGACGCCGTTATTCTGACAAGCGACGAAAACACCTTCTATCTCTCCGGCTTCCGCAGCATCGTATGGGACAGCAAGGTTTCGACGCCGGGCACCGTCATTGTTACGAAGGACGGCTCCGTGGCGCTGGCCACCTCGCAGGGCGGCGCGCCGACCGCCGGCGCAACATCCTGCGTCGAGGATATCCGCACATACGGCAAAGATGGCTATCCGACATACGTCAAGGCGATAACTTCGCTGCTTGAGGAACGGGGCGTAAAAAATGGCCGGATCGGCTTTGAGCTGGGAACTGGGCACAAAATGCACCTCAACTATACGATGACCCAGGAGCTTTTCTCCGAGCTCCACGGCGCGGAGATTGCCGACGCCGCGGAAATTCTCTGGGAGGCGCGCTCCGTGAAGTCGCCGCTTGAGGTTGAGGCGATCGCGAAGGCCTGCGAGATAAACGTCGCCTGCATCCGCAAGGGATTCTCAGAGCTTCGCGAGGGGATGACGGAGATGGACCTCTATGGGAACATCATGGGCGAGTATCTCAAGAACGGCGCTGACAATACGCTGCCGCTTGGACTGCGCGCCGGCGCCGACCGCTATTCGCAGAGCAACTGCCCTCCCTCATACCGGCCGATAATGCGCGGCGAGATCATCCTCGTCGACGGCGGGCCGATATACCACGGGTATTACTCCGACATCATACGCGAGGCTGTCATTGGCGAACCTACGACACGTCAGCAGGAGATCTTTGATGTCGCGCGCGAGGCCTGCTATGTCGGCATCGAGGCTGTGAGGCCGGGCGAACCCATAAGCAGCGTCTGCCGGGCGGTAGACGATTTCTTCGATAAGAGCCGCTTCGCTGAGATCAATATGTACCGTAACTGGTGCGGCCACAGCATAGGAGTCGGCGTCCATGAATATCCGATGCTTGACACCTCAGCCGATAGATTGCTGGAGCCCGGTATGGTATTCGCGATCGAACCATATATATTTGAAGAGGGCAGCGGCAGCCTCGGCATAGAGCAAAACTTCGTCGTCACCGAGAGCGGCTTCCGAATACTTTCTACCGGATATGACGAACTGATAAGACTTTAAGAGAGCTTGGATGAGACGGGACGCTGACGCGCCCCGTCTTTTTTGTCTGTAGATATGATATTTTATTTTACTTATCGCTAAATTTATTATAAAAAATATTTGACATATCATAAATATATGATAATATTCAGACGGAATAAATAGTCAATTAATATTATATAAAGGAATGAACAGTCTATGGACAGGAAGGATTGTGAAAGAGGATTGGTCGCCGCCATCCGCGGGAAGAGGGCGGCGCTCAGTCCGAGGCAGGCGGCAGTTGCCGATTATATCCTGAAGAACTATCAGAATATGGCCTATGTCACACTTGCGCAGCTGGCAAAAGAGGCGGGGAGCGGGCACGGAACGATCGTGCGGCTTGCGGAATCACTCGGCTACCCAAGCTTCTCCGCGATGCAGGCGGCGCTGCGCGCGGAGATAGAGCGGGCAAAGCCGCAGCGGCTGGCAGGGTTCTCTCCGCGTTCGAAGCATGGTACGCGGGTCTATGACACGGTCTTTGAACTGGAGGACGCGATCATGAGAGAGGCGCACGCGATGATCGACGCCGAGGAATTTGAACTTGCGGCGGCGCTGCTCGCGGAGGCCCCCTCGGTCGTGGTTGCCGCCTCAGGGAGCAACGCCTTTCTCGGGGACTACGCCGCCTATTTCCTGAGCGTGCTGCGCGGCGGCGTCATAAACGTTAAGGTGCCCGATATGGCGGAGATTGAGAATATCTGCGACAGGCCGGCGGGAAGCGCCGCGCTGGTATTCAGCCTTCCGCGCTATCCGCGGGCCGCGCAGGAGATAACTGAGCTACTGCACAGCCGCGGGATAAAAATTATCGGCATATCCGACGCGCTGAACTCGCCGATCGCCGACAGGTGCGACATTCTCTTCGTCGTGCCGCAGAGGTACTTGTCGTTTATCGATCCGTGCGCGGCGGTGATGTCTCTCGTGCACTCTCTCCTTTACGGGGTCTATTTGAAGACGCGGGAGAGCGGCCGGGCGCGCCTTGATATTTTCGACCGCTCTCTGAAAAATCTTTTTGTGAGAGCCGACGTCTCCGCGCCTGATTAGCGCTCTGCCCGCTATGGGTGCAGGCGCGTACGGAGTTCAGCTGCGAAATTTAAAGATTTTCTATCTCTGTAATGTTCAGAGATGAAAATAAAGACCTGTGCTTTCAAAGAGCGCAGGAAGAAATCTATCATAATCTAAGGAGGCAGGAATATGGCATACGATGTTCGTTTTATCTCCCAGGCTGACGTGGAATCGCTGGGAATTTCGATGAAAGAGGTAATGGACGGAGTGGAGACCGGTTGGCGCATGAACGGGGAGGGTAAGACGGAGCTGCCCGCTAAGATCGGCATTCACCCGCGCGGCAACTGCTACATCCATGCCATGCCCTGCTGGATCGGCGGCGATACGGACATGGCGGGCATGAAATGGGTCGCCGGTTTCCCGATGAATCTTGAAAAAAGGCTGCCCTATAACAACGGGATATTCGTCCTCAACGACACGGAGACCGGCGTCGTCAAGGCGATAATGGACTGTAACTGGATGACCACCTGGCGCACGGGAGCCGCCGCGGGGTTGGGGGCGAAATACTTTGCCGCGCCAGACTCCGCCGTGGTCGCCGTCATTGGCCTTGGAACGATTGGAAAGATCACGCTGCGCGCCTTCAAAGAGGTACTGCCGGCGATGAAGTATATCAAAATTTATGATCCGATCGCGGAACAGTACGGTCGTTTCATCGATGAAATGCGGGAACTCCTTCCGGGTGTGGAGTTTATAAAATGCGGCTCGGTGCGCGATGCCTGCGCGGATGCCGACGTTGTGACAAGCTGCGCGCCGATCCTCGACCAGCCGCGGCGCTCGGTCAGCGCCGATATGCTGAAAGAAAACATCTGCTGCATCACCAGTGATTATGATTCGACCCTCTGCGCCGACACCGTGAGCGGCGGGTGCTCCTTCGTCTGCGACGACCGCGGCCAGTATCTCTGGACACAGGAGCACGGAGTCTACTTCCAGAACGGTTACCCGCTCGCGGAGGGTATCTACGCCGACATGGGCGAGATAATCGCCGGGAAAAAACCGCCTGTATTGGAGGGACGCCGCGTCTGTCTGTTCATGGGCATCGCAAGCCACGACGTGATGACCGCGAAGCTGATATTGGAGAAGGCGGCGGAAAAAAACGCTGGGACGATGCTGAAACTGTAACGCCGCGGTAAAATAAATCGTATGGGATAGTCAACCAAGGGGAGGAGCTTCGCGCTCCTCTCTTTTTTATTTGTGTTATAGCCAATAAATTTTGGCTATAATCTATAGAAAAAAATCTATTTATTGCTGATTTCGTGTATGCAGGCGGTAAGAAGTGACATCACGGCGGCCCTTTCTTCCTCGCTCATGTTCGAGCCGTCGTGTTTTAATGTCTCAAAAATTATGGCAAGATTTAATAAAGGAGAGCTTTCTCGCGTTATGCCCGTATATTCGTCCCTCCTTGCCGCGGTCTGTGCCTTCGGCGCCGGCGGCAGGTGGTCGTCCGTCTCTCCCACAAGGTAAGCGGAGGTGGTGTTGAGCAGCTTTGCAAGTTCGGCCAATATATCTGCTCTGGGTACGCGCACCCCGGTCTCCCAGTTGATGATCGAATTCCGCGAATACCCAGACTCCTCCTCCATCCGGTACTGACTCCATCCCAAACGTTCCCTGCTGATCTTAAGCCTATCGCCAATTGCCATTTTTCTCACCTACCATACGAATAGGCTACATGAATGGCATGAATATTTATAGACATAATAAATCAACTACAACAGTAGACATACGTATTCTAATGGGATAGAATAACGACATCAAAAATAGGCTGTCAATAAAAACGTATTAGCGAACAAGATATTTTTATCACCAAAAATATCAAATATCGGACCATAAAAAGGGGAGATTGGCATAATATCCAAAAACTGACCGCAGCATTTTTATCTCATTGTGCGCCTCCGTGGCTCTGCTCTTTTTCCTGCTCAGGGATATGAGCGGGTTATACGCTGTTTGTAAGTGAAGGTCTATCCAGACCATTTGCCAGTAAAGGGGGAGGAAGGATAAAAGGGACTTTTGCGACGTTTGACCACGCGGATTTTTGACATTGAAGAAGGGGTTCCCAAACAAATGAAAGGGGAAATATGAGAATGACGAAGCTAAGAAAGTACGGAATAATTTTTCTTGTGTTGCTGATGGCGCTGATGAGCGTGCCGATGGCAATGGCCGAAGGGACGGCGGATATTAGTACACCAGAAGCTTTGCAGCAAGCTTTTAAAGATGGCGGAAGTTATAAACTCACACAGAATATAGAGATAAGCGTGAGAATCATAACGAGTAAAGATGTAGTATTAGATCTAAATGGATTTTATATCTCTACGGATAAATCTATTACGGTTGGAGATACTGTAAGATTATCAGGAAAACCTGCTACTGAAAAAGGTTCAGCTGGTTCTCTCGTGTTGAATAATTCCTCTGAAACCATCGGCGAGATAAAAATTAATGGGAATGAGACATCTGAAGCAATCGAAGCCATTGGAGACGTAACAAGTAAAGATAGGGTTGATATCCCATCTACTATTACAATCAACAAAGGTGTAAGGGTAATATCACAGGGATATTATTGTGTATTTGCTTCCGGAATGGGAGCGACGATTAATATCAACGACGGAGCGGAACTTCAATCAAACTTGGATCTTGACAGTGTGCCTATTCTTGGTAATGGCCAAGCTTGGGAAAGCGGTACAAAAATCAATATATATGGAGGTATTATTACCGGAGGGGCTGTAAGCGGCGGGTTGGCTATTTACCATCCGCAAGAGGGCACGCTTAATATCAGTGGCGGCGAACTCAAAGGCTACGATGGTATACAGTTTAAATCAGGAACGCTAAAAATGACTAGCGGTACTATAACCGCTACAGGTGCACATGTAGAGCCTGTGGAGTTTGGCAATGGTTCTGTCCCAACTGGTACAGCGGTGTCATTCATATCAAATGTAGGCTATACAGGCGACATGCATGTCAACATTTCGGGGAACTCCATATTAAAAAGCGCACTTTCCAACGGACTGCATATTGGGCCGGTGGGGAACTCAACTCAAAGGGTTGTCAGCGTAAAGATAGATGGAGGAAGTATTACAGGTGAGGCAAACAAAAAAGCACTAAACTTTGCCAATGTGGAAGGAGTTTCTATCGATATCACCGGCGGCACCTACAGCAGCAATCCTAAAGAATACGTCAGGGAGCCATATGTCGTAAAGCAAACAGGAAATGAGTATACCGTAGTCCGAGCTGGTGTCGTCGTCACTCCGGCCACCGCGGAACTCGTACTTGACCTTGCACCGGGGGCAGAATTAACGGCTTCCAGCGAAATTACTGAAGATTTCACGTGGGCTTCGGAAAACGAAAGCGTCGTGAAAGTTGTTGGCGCAAACAACGACAAGATCACCGTCGTAGGAGTAGGAGCGGGTACGGCCAATGTAACGGCGACCGACGCTATAAGCGGATCTGTTGAGAAGTGTGTGGTTACGGTACGCAAAGCGGCCCCCGTAAGCGTGACCCCCGCCAATATGGAATTGAAGATCGGTGAAACCGGCAAAGTAGAAGCCAAATATGACGCGAAAGACAGCGTGTCTTGGAGCAGCAGCAATCAAGCTGTCGCCACCGTCAAAGGCGGCACAGTGACGGCCGGCAAAAAAGCGGGAGTTGCTATCATCACCGCCAAGGGAAAGTATACCTCCGCGGCCTGCACGCTGACGGTCATTGATCCGGTTACACCTGATCCGACTCCTACTCCGGCCCCCGTCGATCCTGGTACCGTAGGGAAAGATAAAAACCCGGTCAACAACGAAAAAGACAAGCCTGAAAACGTAGAGGCGGCGACACCGGCCATTAAGGAAGCGACGGAGGACGCGAAAGACGATATCGCTAATACGACGAATATCAAAAAAGAAAATCTCGTCGCCACCGCCAACGGCACGCTCACAATCAGCCCCGTGCTCGCCAAGAGCGCGCTTGAAGAGGTGATGTCCGCCGACAAGGAAGTTGCGCCGAAGAACGTGGTCCTGCTTCCAATCGTATCCACTACCGTAAAAGCGAAGAATGTCGCAGCGATGGCATTTTCGATGACCGGCGCGCAGCTGGGCGCTGAAGAAGGCACAGTCGCGGGAGACGTGAAGATAATCAAGGTACTGGCAGACGGCAAAGGCGCACAGTTCAGCTATGCCTCGTCGGCGGCTGGATATCAGGACGAGACCTTCACACTCAAGGACGCGAACGACAAGACACTCGCCCTGACGGATAAGGTCGTAAAGACCTCGGACTATAAGCTGATAATCTTTGTGGCCGACGGCGGAAACTTTGACCTGGACAAGACCCCCGGTAGTGTTGTTGATCCTGTAGCGGTAGCTACCAACGCGGCCAAACCGACTCCGCACAGCAGCTCCAGCGGCTGTAACGCGGGATTTGCGGGACTGCTTCTGCTTGCGGCGGTTCCCTTTATTTACCGCAGGAAGAGGTAGCGCTGGGAGTTTAAAAAAGGCAAGATATGAAGTTCAGGGCGGCGGATGTTTCGCCGCCCTTTTCGCGTCTCACCGGCAATATACGCGGAATATAAAGCCGGTATCTTTTCCTCCATACCGCTGCGGTTGGCGGCGTAAGGAGTACAATAACCGCCGTATAGCCGCGCGGTATATCGCGCGGCTATGAAGTTGTTATTTTAACTGTTTATCAAATAGTTTTGCGTGAAATTCAATATTGCCGTACACCAACCGCGGAGATGGACTCTTTTAATGGGTTTTATTAAAAAAGGCTTCGATCCGCTCTGCGGCGTTCTGACGCAGATTCATATAGTAGAAGCCGTAGTCCCAGCCGTGGTAGATGCCGCTGCCGAATGGGACGGACTTTATTTCGTATTTGTCCCGGTCTACGGAGGCGCATTTTACCACACCCCGCTCTTTGTCCACCGCGGCGTCGGCGATTCCGGGAGTATCCAGTGTAAGCCCTGTCGGCGAGTCGGGTGTCTCTTTCGTCATGCTGCCCAGATTGTTGCCGGCGACGGCCACTGTCTCATCAAGCGTCCATGATATCGGGTTTATTGATATGCCGCCGTCGAGCAATACGGGGTTGTCTCCGGAGACGACGGGCGCCTCGGTATTGTAGGAGACGATTACGCCGGTGTCGTTCGCTCCCGCGGCAAATTTTAGATGTGTGTTCTGTGCGAGATAGTCCTTGGTCACTGAATATCCGATCACATAGGCCGCGATCATCCGTTCGTAACGCTCAGGATGCCTCTTCATATATTCGGCAAGGACGAAGGTCAGGAGGTTTGAACCCTGCGAGTGTCCGGCAAGTATATATGGGCGCCCGTGGTTGTAATTTTCAAAGTAATAGTCCAGCGCTGCGAAGACGTCGGCCTTTGGTTCTCGCGAGGCGATCCTGTTGCGCTCCTCCTCGGAGATGGAAAGGACGTATGCCGCATCCATCTGTCTGTAATATGGCGCGTAAATATTGGCGGATGGCTCAAAGACCGTCGCCTGCTGCGCAAATATCTTTTGGGCTCCGGCGCGCATCGCCGCGTTGTCGATGGAACAGATTACCGGCTCACTGTCGTTTGCCCTTGCATAAGCGGTGGGGTAGAGGTAGATGACGTCCGCAGAATGCACCGCCGTCTCCGGCAGATGCAGCCAGTTCTCTGACCTGGAATAATCAGAGGGCGATACCGCCTCCCGATGTGAACCGCCGCAGCCGCCAAGCAATATAACGGCGCATAAAACGGCCAGTAAAACGCAGATACTTTTTCCTCCGTGGATTTTCATTACGCAGCCTCCCATGCAAAATAGAAATATGTGGAAATAATTACCCTAATAAAAGCAGCGTTCGTACTTAAGCGGCAGAGAATATCATGCCGCGGCCTTATATGGTTAAAACAGCTGGCCTATATGCGTCCCTTTCTCTGTTTCCAAAGCTTGAGATAGGCGCGCATCGCATCGCGCAGGTGTACGGAGGTGGCGTGCGCCGCGCCTTCGTAGTCTTTTTTCTCCACGAGGCGGATTATCTCGGCATGTTCTTTAAGCGCCTGTTCGGTGCGCGAGGCCTCCTTAAAAGAGGTGAAGCGGAAGGTGCGCAGATACTTCTGCGTTGTTTTTATCTGTTCCTTGAGCCGCGGCATCTCGCAGCTGTCATAGATGCGTTCGTTGAACTTCGCCGTCCAGCGGCAGACCATCTCGATGTCGCCCGCGGTATGGGCCTCCTCGGCTTTGCGGCAGTACATCTTAAGCTCTTCGAGCTCTTCTTTTGAGATTTTATCGATCACTATCTTTATCGCGCAGACCTCGAGCGCTTCGCGTATCGTATAGTATTCGCGGATGTCGTTTTCCGTATATTCGGCGACGATAAGTCCCTTGCGCGGTATCTGGTTGATGAGCCCCTCGCTCTCAAGCATTCTCAGCGCTTCGCGTACGGGCATGCGGCTCACGCCAAGCTGGTCGGCTATCTCCGTCTCTATCAGCCGCTCGCCGCTGGGGATGTCTCCGTCGAGTATCTGCTTGCGCAGCAGATTGGCGACCTCCGCCCTCAGGGTGCTGCTTGGCGCTATATCCAGCTCCGCATCCAGTTTTATTGCCACAACGCCGTCCCCCTTGTCCCATCTTCCAACTTATATGATAAGTAAATACTAACATAAAAAACCAAATATTCGTCCGTCATAAAATATGAGAAATTTTTGTTTTTCAATATTGACTTTCCGCTCCTTAGGGATATTATATAACTACCGAGGATACATGGATACATGGATACACAATAATTTTTGTGGGAGGAATTATCACATGAAGCGTTCAGCATTAGTATCGGTTCTGGCAGCATTGTTTATTACCGCGTTTGTATTTACCGCGGCGGCGGCGGATTATCCGTCGAGACCCTTTGAGTTTCTTGCCCCGGCCGGCGCCGGCGGCGGCTGGGATACGACGATAAGAATGGTAGGCAAGACGCTCGGTGACTTGAAGATCATCTCCCAGCCGATGCCTGTCACCAACAAGCCCGGCGGCGGCGGCGCGGTCAACCTCGCCTATATGCAGAAGAAGAAGGGCAATCCCTACACGATTACCGTCTATTCGCCGCCCATCCTTCTCATCAACCTCACGGGGCAGACGAAGCTCGGTTATAAGAACCTGACCCCCATCGCGATGCTGATCAACGATTTCGGAGCTTACGCTGTGCCGAAGAACTCAAAGTTCAACAGCATGAAGGATGTTATTGAGGCAATCAAGAAGGACCCCAAGAGCGTCAAGGTCGGCGGTACGAGCTCGGCGGGCAGCATGGACCATCTGCAGTTCCTGCAGGCGGCGCGCGCCGCGGGCGTAAAGAATCTTAAGGAAATCCCCTATATCTCCCTTCAGGAGGGAAGCATGGCCTCGCTGATGGGCGGCCATATCGATCTTCTCTCGACCGGCATGGCGGAGACGGTGGGCGCGCTCGAGGCCGGAGACATCAAGGTGCTCGCGGTGAGTTCGCCCACGCGCATCAAGTCCGGCCCGCTCAGCAAGGTGCCGACTCTTAAAGAGAGCGGAATCGACACGGTGTTCATCAACTGGCGCGGGATTTTCGGCACCCCTGGTATGGGCAATGCGGAGCGCGACTACATGACAAACGCGCTGAAGAAGATGTCGGAGAGCAAGGAATGGAAAGACATCTGCCTTAAGAACGGCTGGGAGGCGGTCTATATGAACGCCGATGAATTTACGAAATTCCTTGACAAGACCAATGAAGAGTATAAGGTCATCCTTGGAGAGATCGGTTTCTTAAAACAGTAGCGAAAGATAATTTGAATATCGGCGGCGGGGTAACCCAGCCGCCGGTTTAACGTAAGGGGTGGATTTTTATGAATGCGGATATTATCGTCGGCCTTTTTTCTGTCGTTTTCAGCATCGCCTATGTGGTCGCGGCCTGGCTGTTGCCCGCCGCGTCGATAGGAGACCCGATGGCGCCGAAGTATTTCCCCCTGGTCGTCGGCACGATGGGGACTATTTTTTCGTTGATGCTTTTATATCGCGGCGCCAAGCGCGGCCATGTCGCAAAGGCGGGCAAAACGCCCGACCAGGGCCATTGGGTGCTGATCGGCGGCCTCATAGTCTGCTGTCTCGCCTATGCGGCGATCCTTGAGACGGCCGGTTTCCTTGTCAGCACGCCGCTCTTTCTCGGGGCGATGCTCTTTCTGATAAACGGTGTCAGGGGCTGGAAGGTCAATGTTTTAACGGCGCTCTGTTTTTCTTTCGGTATCTGGTATGTCTTTGACAGAATATTTCAGATCACGCTGCCCTAGGAAAGGGATTTAAGATGGAAACTATAAATTTGCTGTTATCAGGTTTTGTCAACGCGCTTACCCCGCTCAACCTAGTTTGGCTCTTCGCCGGTTCCGCGCTGGGTACGGTACTGGGAATGCTTCCCGGCCTGGGGCCGACCACCGGCATCGCCCTTCTGATGCCGCTCACCTTCACGATGGCTCCCGATACGGCCCTGGTCACGATGTGCGCCATATACTACGGCGCGATGTTCGGCGGTTCACGCAGCTCCATCCTGCTGAATGTCCCAGGAGACGGCGCCGCCGTCGCCTCTTGCTTCGACGGCTACCCGATGTCCACCTCCGGCCATGCCGAGGAGGCGCTGGCGATATCGGCGATCGCCTCATTTATCGGAGGTCTGATCGCGACCGTCGCCTTTGTGGCGGTCGCCGTCCCCGTCGCGCGCTTCGCGCTTAAATTCGGGCCGCCGGAGTATTTTATGCTGATGTGTTTCGCTCTTGCCGCGACCGCCGCGATATCTAAGGAGGCGATGCTCAAGGGGCTGCTTTCGATGTGCCTCGGGCTGATGATTGCCACGGTCGGTATTGACCCGCAGTCCGGCGCCATCCGCTTTACCTTCGGAGTCACGGCGCTGCAGACGGGAATAGATTTCGTCGTCGTCATCATCGGCGTCTATGGGCTTGGGGAGGTATTCCATAACATGGACCATATCCGCTCCGGGACGGCGGTCAAGGTGCAGTCCAAGTTCGGCCGGATCTGGGTGTCGATGGCGCAGTTCAAGCGCTGCTGGTGGCCGATGATCCGCCAGACCCCAATCGGCTTTATCATCGGGGTGCTGCCGGGCGCGGGCGCGACGATCGCCGCGCTGATGGCCTATAACAATGAGAAACAGCTCTCTAAAAATCCGGAGAACTTCGGCAAGGGAGAGATAGTCGGGCTGGCCGCGCCGGAGGCGGCGAACAACGCCTGTTCCGTAGGCGCGCTGATTCCGATGATGACCTTGGGCGTTCCCGGTTCTGGGACGACGGCGGTTATGCTCGGCGCACTGATGATCCTCGGGCTTCAGCCGGGGCCGCTGCTTTTCCAGCAGCACGCGGATATCGCCTGGACGGTCATCGCCAGTATGTTCCTTGGCAACGTCGTCTGCGCCTTCATCAACATCCCGCTGGCGAGCGTGCTCGTGCGCGTCCTCTCCGTGCCGACAAAAATACTCTATCCGCTGATCATGGCGATGGCGCTTATCGGCGTCTATACGATCAATTTCAGCGTCGTTGACTTCGTATTGCTTGTAATATTCGGCCTCGTGGGATATTTCATGAAGAAATACAAGGTGCCCACCTCGCCGCTGATACTCGCGGTCGTAGTCGGCGTCTCGATGGAGCAGTCCTTCCGGCAGTCGATGATGCTCTCCGACGGAGACGTTTCGATTCTTTTCCGTTCGCCGATATGCTGGGTCCTCTTCTTCCTGACGATCTTCTCGATCATATGGCCCTTCATCAGCGAATGGCGGAAAAAGAAAAAGGCGGCGGCCTAGACGCCGCGGGAGGGATTCTTTTCCCTCTCCCCAATTATGAAAGGTGATGAGTGGATTGCTACTGCTTCACACGGCAACTGCCGGAACGTTGGAGTCCTCCGACTGTTTTGTGACGGTTGCTCCGAACGATGACTTCGTTCTCGACTACAGAGGCGCGAACAGCGCCGTATTTGCCAAAAGGACGGAGCGGCTTGTGCGCGGCATGCTCGCTGACCACGCCGTCGGCGGCGCTAAGATTACTATACAGGACCAGGGAGCCATCGAAATAACGATAAAGGCGCGGCTGGAGACGGCTCTCCTGCGCGCTTCGAGGGAGGAATAGGCGATGAGGGCCACTCGTTCAATGCTCTATATCCCCGCCGACTCTCCGGGAATGCTCCAGCACGCGCCGGTATTCGGCTGCGACAGCATCCTGATGGACCTGGAGGACGCGATCGCCTATACGGAGAAGGACTCGGCGCGCCGGATGGCCGTCTGGTTCCTTAAAGAATTTGACTTCAAAGAGCTCTTTGTCACCGTGCGCACGAACGGCGCGGATACGAAGTTCTTTGAGGATGATATAGAGGCCGTGATTCCCTGCCGCCCCGGCGCGGTGCGTCTGCCGAAGTGTAATTCGGAAGAGGACATCCGATACGCGGATGAGAAAATTTCCGCGGTTGAGATGAAAAACGGGATGGAGATCGGCACCGTGAAACTGCACGCGATGGTGGAGACGGCGCTGGGGCTTGAGAACGCCTTCCGCATCGCCTCCGCCTCGCCGCGGGTTACGGCGCTGACGCTTGGCGGGCAGGACTTCACCGCCGATATGGGAATACAGAAGACGCGGGAGGGGCGCGAGCTCTTCTACGCGCGCGGACGCATAGTCGCCGCCGCCCACGCCGCGGGAGTCGCTTCATTCGATACCGTCTGGACGGACCTCAATGACCAGGAAGGGCTGTTTATGGAGGCGAAAGAGATCGTCGAGCTAGGTTTCACGGGCAAAGCCTGTATCCACCCGAGCCAGATCGTGACGATACACAGGGCCTTCATGCCGGCGGAAAAAGATCTGCGTAAGGCGCTGCGCGTCGTCGAGGCGGCGGAGAAGGCCGAACGCGAGGGCAAGGGCGTTATCTCGGTGGACGGCAAAATGGTCGACGCCCCGATCGTCGCGCGTTCCGCGCATCTGTTGAAACTTGCCGAACTCTATGGCTTTGACAGGGAGGCGCTGTAAATGAAGACGACGGTAAATTCACTCGGCAGGATAGTGCCGCTTGAAATCCCCGGCGTGGGGAGCTTCTTTCCCTACACCGCGCCATTTGATCGAATCTCATCGCTATCCGGCCTCTGCTCGGGGCCGCGGGCGATACGCGCGGCGGTCCCCTGCCGCGATAAGCGCGCCGCATCTCTGCGCGCGGCCATCGAACGGTCCGGCCTCTGCGACGGCATGACGATATCCTTCCACCACCACCTGCGCAACGGCGACGCCGTCATCCCGATGGTGCTGGCGGAGCTAGAGGCGATGGGCTTCAAAAACCTCACCTTCGCGCCGAGCTCGATCCCCGACGCCCACGACTGCGTGGCGGACTACATAAAAAGCGGCCTCATCGGCAAACTCTACACCTCCGGCGTCCGCGGCAGACTGGGCAAACTTCTATCCAGCGGCGAAGTCGACATCCCCGTAGTAATCCGCAGCCACGGCGGCCGCGCGCGCGCCATCGAAGAGGGCTCGATCAAAATAGACGTCGCCTTCCTCGCGGCTCCCGCCTGCGACTGTCTGGGAAACATAAACGGTATCTGCGGCCCCTCCGCCTGCGGCTCCCTCGGCTACGCGATCACAGACGCGAGAAACGCCGCGCACGTGATAGCGGTGACCGACAACCTCGTCGAATACCCGCTGTCGCCGAAAATATCGATTCCCCAATACCTCGTCGACCAGGTTGTAGTCGTAGACAGCATAGGCGACCCCGCTAAAATAGCCACCGGCGCGGCGCGCATCACGCGCAACCCCGTGGACCTGCGCATAGCGCAGGACTCCTTCCGTCTCATGAAGGCGGCGGGCATAATAGAGCCTGGCTTCTCCTTCCAGATGGGAGTAGGCGGTGCGAGCCTTGCGGCGGCCGTCTACCTTGAAGAATACATGTCGGAAAAGGGCATAGCAGGCAGCTTCGGCCTCGGCGGAGTCGGTGGATACCTGGCGGCGATGCACGACAAAGGCATGTTCAGGACAGTATTTGACGTCCAGTCCTTTGACGCGGTAGTGACTAAGTCTATGATTGCCAACCCGAGCCACATAGAAATAGACGCCTCGTGGTACGCGAACCCCTTCAACGCGGGGGCGCTCGTCAACAACCTTGACTGCGTGATCCTTGCGGCGCTGGAAGTTGACACCGACTTCAACGTCAACGTCCTGACGGGCAACGACGGGGTACTGCGCGGAGCCTCCGGAGGTCACCAGGACACGGCGGCTGGGGCGAAACTCTCGATAATAGTCTGCCCCTCCTTCAGAGGAGGAGTGCCGTCGATAAAAGACAAAGTGACGACCGTCACGACGCCGGGCGAGACCGTGGGAGCGATAGTGACGGAACGGGGAATATGCATCAACCCGCGCCGTCCCGAACTGCTGGAGTCCGCGCTCAAGGCAAAACTTCCAGTAATGGAAATCTCTGCCCTTAAAAAAGAGGTGGAAAAACTGACGGGAGTGCCGGAGCCGATAGAATTCAACTATGACAAACTGCTTGCCGCGGTGGAATACCGCGACGGAACGCTGATAGACGGCGTATACGCCGCGAAATAAAATCAATCGCTGAAAAAGGGACGCACGGCGTACTTTGCCGAATGCGTCCCTTTTTATTATGCCTTTACCTTTGGAAAATTTCTCCTGGATCTCCGCGCCGGTATGTTCTGGATTTTATATCCTGCCTGCGAGATAAAATCGCAATAGCCCCTTGTTTCCAGAAATCTGCCCCAGATAATTATGAAACATCCTGTCCAGAGATGATACGAGTACATTGTCCTGGAGTCCCATTGCCTTGTCTTTGAGAATCTATGGAATACGAAGCGTAAAACCTCTGCTTTTATAAAAGTATCCAATTTTCCAAATGAAACAACAATTTATTATATTGTGTCATTTTGTTGTCAACTGTGAAAATATGTAGCTGATGCAGAAAAATAACTTGACATTTATAAAACATGAGGATATAGTGACGTTAACAAAAATAGCGGTGTAAAAGCAAGGGAATTTGGTTAAAAACCAAAGCGGCCCCGCCACTGTTGCCATGACGAAATCGCGGGATCACTGGACGTCTGTCTGGGAAGATGCGAAATTAGGATGAATGGAAGCCAGGAGACCTGCTTACACCGTCGAGGGATAAATCTGCGCGGGCGGATATTGTTTCGTGAGCCATCGTCTTTAGATTGTACGGCGGCCATGTGATGTTGTCTGTGCGGTGTTTTTCTTTGCAGGCGGCATTTTTTTTACCCTCCGCTTGCTGGCATTTGTTGGTCTTGTAACTTGACAATAAAATAATATAACCAATAAAAGTAAATAATAAATATTTACTACAGTATATTTTACTGTCATTAGAGTGGACTTTTAGTTGTAAGGGACAATGTTGTATCTGCTGAGTTAAATGTCCTAAAGAGAATATAAGATAACTATATTTTAAATTTTACTATAAATTCTAAAAATATTAGAAAAACAAAAAGAAAAGAGGATGAGGATTTGATCAGGCTGATTGAAAAGGGTGTCTATCTGTTTAACGGAAACGCGTTGGTGGAGGATGTTGAGAAAAAGGGGCTCACTGCGGTCAACGAGGAGATTCAGGCTGCTGGAATGAAGCCTCTGGAACGGCTGCCGGAGGACAGGGAGAGCGCCGCCGGAGGGACGATCGCGGCCAATATTATCGCGGCGCATAACGTCTCCGGCACGAAGAATAATTATCGCATACGCTTTGACAGCCTCGCCTCGCATGACATCACCTATGTGGGCATCATCCAGACCGCAATCGCCAGCGGCATGAAGCGCTTCCCGATCCCCTATGTCATGACTAACTGCCATAATTCGCTCTGCGCCGTCGGCGGGACGATCAACGAGGACGATCATCTTTTCGGCCTCTCGGCCGCGAAGAGGTACGGCGGAGAGTTTGTCCCCGCGCATCTGGCGGTCATCCATTCCTATGTACGGGAGATGATGTCCGGCTGCGGACGGATGATCCTCGGCTCGGACAGCCATACGCGTTACGGTGCCCTGGGGACGATGGGCGTCGGCGAGGGCGGTCCGGAGCTTGTGAAACAGCTTGTCGGACGCACCTATGATTTTCCGCGCGCCGACGTCGTCGCCGTCTATCTCACCGGCGCCCCGCGTCCCGGAGTCGGCCCGCAGGACGTCGCGCTGGCGATCATCGGTGCGGTCTTCAAAAACGGTTTTGTAAAGAACAAGGTGATGGAATTTGTCGGTCCCGGTGTCTCGAACCTTCCGGTGGAGTTCCGCAGCGGCATCGACGTGATGACTACGGAGACGGCCTGCTGGACCTCCGTCTGGCGCACCGATGAGAGGGTCGAGGAATATTTTCATATTCACGGACGCCCGGAGGCTTACAAGCGGCTCGAGCCTGCCGCCGCCGCCTGGTATGACGCGGCCATCGTGGTCGAGCTCGACAAGGTAAAGCCGATGATCGCCCTTCCCTTCCATCCCAGCAATGTCTATACGATAGACGAGCTCAACGCGAACCCCTATGAGATATTGAAGCGGGTGGAGAAGGACGCCCGCAGCAAGCTGGAGAATCCGGAGCTGAAGCTCAACCTCACCGAAAAGATATCCAAAGAGGGCAAGATCCGCGTGGATCAGGGGATCATCGCCGGCTGCTCCGGCGGGACCTTCGACAATGTCGTCGCTGCGGCGCAGATTTTGCGCGGAGGCAGCGTCGGCAACGGCGAATTTTCGCTCAGCGTCTATCCCGGCAGCCAGCCGGCGATGCTTGAGCTCATCGGCAACGGTTCTGTCGGCGCCCTTATGGAGGCGGGCGCTGTCGTGAAGACGGCCTTCTGCGGCCCCTGTTTCGGTGCGGGCGATACGCCGTCAAACCACGGATTCAGCATCCGCCATACGACGAGGAACTTCCCCAACCGCGAGGGTTCAAAGCCGGGAGAGGGACAGATTTCCTCCGTCGCGCTGATGGACGCGCGCTCTATCGCCGCCACCGCGGCCAACGGCGGCGTGCTGACCTCGGCTGAGCGTTATGGGGAACTGCTTCACGACGAACCCTATAAGTTCCGCGGCGATCTCTATGAAAAGAAGGTCTATCACGGCTTTGGCAAAGCAGACGACAGCCAGGAGCTTATCTACGGGCCGAATATCAGGCCCTGGCCGAAGGTCTATCCTCTGGCAGATAACCTTCTGCTGAAGATGGCCTCCGTCATCACGGACCCCGTGACGACCACCGACGAGCTGATACCATCGGGAGAGACCTCTTCTCTGCGTTCCAACCCGCTTAAACTTGCGGAGTTCGCCCTCTCGCGCAAAGATCCGCTTTATGTGGGGCGCGCCAAGGCCGCCCAAGCTCTGGAAGACGACCGCCGCGCGGCCGTCGAGGGGGGCGTACCCGTCATAGGCGAGGCGGAAAAACTGCTTGTCTCCGCCGGCATGGCCGATGCTGCGGCGCAGACCGCCATCGGCAGCGTCATCTTCGCCGTAAAGCCGGGCGACGGTTCGGCGCGCGAGCAGGCCGCATCTTCGCAGAGGGTGCTGGGCGGACAGGCCAACTTCGCCGAGGAATACGCGACGAAGCGTTACCGCAGCAACCTTATAAATTGGGGAATGATCCCCTTTATCACCGACAGCGCCGACCGCGATAAGTTTAAGGCCGGCGAATGGCTCCTCATCCCCGATATCCGCGCCGCGATAGAGAGCGGAGCGGAGGAGGTCGAGGCGCGGCTTATCGGCCCCGGCGGCGAAGGCGAAAAGATAAGCCTCAAAATGCCGGGGCTTACGAAGGACGACCGGGCGATAATCCTTGCCGGCTGTCTTATGAATTTTTACGCGAACGAAAACAAATAGACGCATAAATAATTAATCATAAATAATTAATATAGAAGGAAAGCAGAGGGACTCAATCACATGGCAAAGATTCAAATGACCACTCCCCTCGTGGAGATGGACGGCGACGAAATGACAAGGATCATCTGGCGGCAGATAAAGGAGACTCTCATCCTGCCCCATGTGGAGCTGAAGACGGAATATTACGACCTCGGCCTCAAACACCGCGACGAGACGGACGACCAGGTGACGGTGGTCTCCGCCGAGGCGACGAAGAAATACGGCGTCGCCGTCAAGTGCGCGACCATCACCCCCAACGCGCAGCGTGTGGAGGAGTACGGCCTTAAAAAGCAGTGGAAGAGCCCGAACGGGACGATCCGGGCGATCCTTGACGGCACGGTATTCCGCGCACCGATCATGGTGAAGGGCGTACGCCCCACCGTGAGCACTTGGAAGAGGCCCATCACCATCGCCCGCCACGCCTACGGCGATATATATAAGGATGTCGAGATGAACATCCCCTGCGCCGGAACGCTGAAGATGATCTTCGAGCCCGCGGACGGCGACGCCGGCAAGCGCCAGGAGGAGACGGTTTTTGAATATAAGGGCCCCGGCGTGGCGATGGGGATGCACAACCTTGAAAAATCAATCTCCAGCTTTGCGCGCGCCTGCTTTAAATACGCACTGGATACCGGGCAGGATCTCTGGTTCTCGACAAAAGACACCATCTCCAAGAAATACGACCAGACCTTCAAGCTGATCTTTGAGGATATCTATGAAAAAGAGTTCCGCGCCGAATTTGAAAAGGCGGGTATCACGTACTTCTATACGCTGATAGACGACGCCGTGGCGCGCGTCGTCCGCTCCGAGGGCGGCTTTATCTGGGCCTGCAAAAACTATGACGGAGACGTGATGTCCGACATGGTGGCCACCGCCTTCGGAAGCCTCGCGATGATGACCTCCGTGCTTGTATCGCCGGATGGTGTCTACGAATACGAGGCGGCCCACGGTACGGTGACGCGCCATTACTACCAGCATCTGGAGGGAAAGACGACCTCGACGAATCCCATGGCGACCATCTTCGCCTGGAGCGGCGCGCTCCGCAAGCGCGGCGAGCTGGACGGCAACGCCGCACTTCAGGAGTTCGCCGGACGTCTGGAGAGGGCCTCTATTGAAACGATTGAGAGCGGCGAAATGACGAAGGATATCTTCGCCATCTCCGAGGTGCCGAATAAGAAGATGCTGACGACTGAGGAATTTCTCCAGTCGATAGCCGGGAAGCTGTAAAATATAATTACAGAGGCGCGCTTATTTTAGAGGCGCCTCTTAACCGTAACGAAAGGTGGTTTGCAGTTATGAGGATTGTCCGTACCGCCAGCGCGGGTACGCTGGAATCGTCGGATTGTCAGGTAACGGTCTCCCCCGCGGAGACCACCGAGCTTGAATACGGCGGCGCAAACAGCGCCATCTTCGCCAATAGGACCAGGAGGCTTGTAGACGAAGTTCTGAAAGAGCACAATATAGGCGGCGTCAAGGTCTCCATCCATGACCAGGGAGCGATCGAAATAACGATACGGGCGCGTCTGGAAACGGCGCTGGAACGCGCGTCGGAGCCGGAACGTCCGACGTGTGCCGAACCTGATTCTGATGAGGGCAGTATCGCTCTCGCGTCGTGGTGGAAATCTGTGACATCCGACACCTCTAAGGAGGCGATGTGATGAAGCCCAGCCGTTCGATGCTCTATATTCCAGGGGACTCCCCCGGGATGATACAGCACGCGCCGATCTTCGGAGCCGACAGCATCCTGCTGGACCTTGAGGACGCCGTCGCGCTCACGGAAAAGGACGCGGCGCGCCGGATGGTCGCGGTCTTTCTAAAGAGATTTGACTTCAAAGACCTGTTTGTGACCGTCAGGATAAACGGCGCTGATACCGAGTTTTTTGAGAAAGACCTGGAAGAGATAATCCCCTGCGCCCCAGAGGCCGTGCGCTTGCCGAAGTGCAACGGTCCCGAGGATGTGCTGCTCGCCGATAAAAAAATAACGGAGATAGAAAACAGATGCGGCCTGCCCCTCGGTTCGGTCAAGATCCACGCGATGATCGAAACGGCGCTGGGCCTTGAGATGGCCTTCGCCATCGCCTCCGCCTCGCCGCGCGTCAGCGCGCTCACCATCGGAGGCCAGGACTTTACCGCGGATATGGGGGTTCAAAAAACGAAAGAGGGGCGCGAGCTATTCTACGCCAGATGCCGGGTCGTCGCGGCGGCCCACGCCGCCGGCGTAGATTCATATGATACGGTGTGGGCTGACATAATGGACAACGAGGGGCTGCTGCGTGAGACGAAAGAGATAGTCGGCCTCGGCTTCACGGGCAAGGCCTGCATCCATCCGAGCCAGATTGCGACGATACATAAGGCCTTTATGCCGGCGGAAAAAGAGCTGCGCAAGGCGGAGCGCGTCGTGGAGGCCGCCGAAAAGGCGGAGCGCGAGGGTAAGGGCGTCGTCTCGGTAGACGGCAAAATGGTCGACGCCCCCGTCGTTGCGAGGTCAAGACATCTGCTTGCTCTCGCGGAGCTTTATGGCTTAAAGAGAGGAGAACTTTAACAATGAAGAACGTGACAAACTCTCTTAACAGAATAGTCCCTGCGGAGATAGCGGGGGTAGGCTCCTTCGCGCCCTACCGGTCGCCCTTTTCAACGATAGCGGCGCTCGGCGGCCGGATGAAACCGGCGTCGCCGATCAAGGCCGCGGTTCCGAGCAGAGATAAAGTCGTCCCCTCGCTGCGCGCGGCCATCGAACGGTCCGGCCTCTGCGACGGCATGACGATATCCTTCCACCACCACCTGCGCAACGGCGACGCCGTCATCCCGATGGTGCTGGCGGAGCTAGAGGCGATGGGCTTCAAAAACCTCACCTTCGCGCCGAGCTCGATCCCCGACGCCCACGACTGCGTGGCGGACTACATAAAAAGCGGCCTCATCGGCAAACTCTACACCTCCGGCGTCCGCGGCAGACTGGGCAAACTTCTATCCAGCGGCGAAGTCGACATCCCCGTAGTAATCCGCAGCCACGGCGGCCGCGCGCGCGCCATCGAAGAGGGCTCGATCAAAATAGACGTCGCCTTCCTCGCGGCTCCCGCCTGCGACTGTCTGGGAAACATAAACGGTATCTGCGGCCCCTCCGCCTGCGGCTCCCTCGGCTACGCGATCACAGACGCGAGAAACGCCGCGCACGTGATAGCGGTGACCGACAACCTCGTCGAATACCCGCTGTCGCCGAAAATATCGATTCCCCAATACCTCGTCGACCAGGTTGTAGTCGTAGACAGCATAGGCGACCCCGCTAAAATAGCCACCGGCGCGGCGCGCATCACGCGCAACCCCGTGGACCTGCGCATAGCGCAGGACTCCTTCCGTCTCATGAAGGCGGCGGGCATAATAGAGCCTGGCTTCTCCTTCCAGATGGGAGTAGGCGGTGCGAGCCTTGCGGCGGCCGTCTACCTTGAAGAATACATGTCGGAAAAGGGCATAGCAGGCAGCTTCGGCCTCGGCGGAGTCGGTGGATACCTGGCGGCGATGCACGACAAAGGCATGTTCAGGACAGTATTTGACGTCCAGTCCTTTGACGCGGTAGTGACTAAGTCTATGATTGCCAACCCGAGCCACATAGAAATAGACGCCTCGTGGTACGCGAACCCCTTCAACGCGGGGGCGCTCGTCAACAACCTTGACTGCGTGATCCTTGCGGCGCTGGAAGTTGACACCGACTTCAACGTCAACGTCCTGACGGGCAACGACGGGGTACTGCGCGGAGCCTCCGGAGGTCACCAGGACACGGCGGCTGGGGCGAAACTCTCGATAATAGTCTGCCCCTCCTTCAGAGGAGGAGTGCCGTCGATAAAAGACAAAGTGACGACCGTCACGACGCCGGGCGAGACCGTGGGAGCGATAGTGACGGAACGGGGAATATGCATCAACCCGCGCCGTCCCGAACTGCTGGAGTCCGCGCTCAAGGCAAAACTTCCAGTAATGGAAATCTCTGCCCTTAAAAAAGAGGTGGAAAAACTGACGGGAGTGCCGGAGCCGATAGAATTCAACTATGACAAACTGCTTGCCGCGGTGGAATACCGCGACGGAACGCTGATAGACGGCGTATACGCCGCGAAATAAGATCAAATGCCGGAGAACGGATGCGGACGGCTGAGCTTCTCCCCAGCCGCCGGCATTTATTCTCCGGCGATTTTTACCGCCTTAATCTCCCTCTCTTCCCGCCCTCTAATGTTTATGGAGGGACCGCCTGAAAATAACCCGCCGCTAAGTAAATTATAAGATTTTTAAGGGAAAATTATCCCTAGATTGTTTATATTTTTTCGGATATGAGATATTATGTAGGGCGCTACACCGATGTGATATAGAATACCGTTTCTGCGGTGTAAAGAGGTAAACGGAGAAAGTACGATATCTTTGGCAAGAAAATGTCGTTTTGGAGATGTAGTTGACAATTGGAATAAACATCCCTAAATGTTGGGAATGAAATGGGAGGAAAGAGATCATGTCAGAAAAAAAGATGGTAACGCTGGATGGTAACGA
>ERZ1673695.430-NODE-430-length-66004-cov-81.262354_pt1 | contig 66004 bp, 63 predicted proteins | sample MGYA00580225_ERZ1673695 | MGnify/ENA primary metagenome ERZ1673695 (study PRJEB41218, sample SAMN15661739) | gut metagenome | host: Homo sapiens | place: Canada: London | collected 2015-08-20/2019-03-30 | study: EMG produced TPA metagenomics assembly of... | reverse complement strand
GCCCACGAGCTGCGCACGCCGCTGGCGCTGATGCAGGCGCAGCTGGAGCTGTTTTCGGCGGAGCACCCCGGTCTCACGCCGGAGGCGGCGGAGTTTCTGCGGCTTTTGCGGGAGCAGACGGAGCGGCTGACGCAGATGACCAAGACGCTGCTGGAAATGAGCAATCTCCAGCAGGTCGCGCGAAACGAGCAGATCGAGCTTGCGCCGATGATCGAGGAGATCTTCACCGACCTTGCGCCGCTCGCGGAAAAACGCAATATCACGCTGGAGCACGAGGGCGACGCCACCATGACCGGCAGCGACGCACTGATCTACCGGATGCTCTTTAATCTCACGGAGAATGCCGTCAAGTATAACCGCCCCGGCGGGTCGGTGAAGGTGCTTGTCTGTCAGACGGAGCAGGCGCTTCGCATCCGCGTCTGCGACACCGGCTGCGGCATCCCGGCGGAATATCAGAGAAGCATTTTCCAGCCCTTCTTCCGCGTGGACAAATCCCGCAGCCGCGAGTTCGGCGGCGCGGGACTGGGGCTTTCTCTGGTGTGGGAGATCGCCGGCCTGCACGGCGGCTCCGTTCTGGTGGAGGAAAGCTCGGAGGCGGGCAGCACCATCGCAGTGGAGCTCCCAATATAGCGCGATTCCCGCGCAGAGCGTCTGCTCTGCGCGGGAATTCTGTTTTTCGCTTATTTCTGCTCCTGAATGTAGAGGCTGACGCGGCTCTGGATGTGCTTGGAGGCCTCCTCCACGCTCTTGCCGCCGGAGAAATAGCCCGCAGCCTCCTCCGTGATGATGTTTATGACGTTCTGGTCGAAGTCGATGTAGCTGGTCGTGGAATCGATCAGCGCCATCACGGCGTCAAACTGCTCCTGCGTGACGGCGTAAAGCTCGACCATCGGTTCGTTTCCGTAGCTCATGCCGCCGGTTGAAATGGGGATCGGCTCGCCGTTTTCATCGAGCACCTGCTTTCCGTCGTCATCGGTCAGGTATTCCTGCGTCATGGCTTCCTTGGCTTTGGCGTCAAAGACAGATTTCAAGATCGGGAATCTCCAGGCCTCCTTCTGTGCCTCCTCGGAGAGCGTCGTGCGGATAAACGCCCATGCCGCGTCCTTGTCCTTGCAGGTCGTGGTGATGGAGAGCGTCGTGCCAAAGGCAAACGCATTGCCGCTCGAGCCGTCCTCGCGCGGGAAGCCGATGAAGCGGACGTCTCCATCGAGCACGGCGAACGTATAATAAAGGTCGTCGTAACCGGCAATCGTTGTCGGTGAGAGCAGCTGTCTGCCGTTTTTCATACGGGAGAAGTCGCTCTCATACTCCTCGCTGCTCTGCCAGTCAAACTCCGCCGGGAGCGGCTTGATGAATTCGAGCAGGGCGCGGAACGCATCCGAATCGAAGTCGCAGGTGCCGTTCTGCCAGTCTATAAAGTTCTTCGCGTTCATCGCGACGCAGTACAGGAGCATCTGCGACTGGGTGTACTCCGGGCTAAAGACCGTCGCACCCTCGGAGAGCTTGCCGAGCGCATCGTTGACGTCGGCCAGCGTCCATGTCTCATACCCGCCGACGATCTTTCCAATGCCGATCGCCGTGGTGACGCCAAAGCCGAGCGGAAGCTGGTAGAGCTTGCCGTCCGTCTGCGCGGCCTCAAGCGGCTGCGTCATGAGTGCATCGCGGGAATAGACGGGATCCTTGTCGATATACGGCCAGAGGTCTTCCAGCAGGCCCTTGGCGGCATACTGGCGCAGCGGCATCGACATGTCGTTTGCGATCAGATCGGGGGCGTTGCCGGAGATGATCTCGGTGTTGAGCTTCGTGAGACCGGCGCTGGGATCTCCGTCGGACGAATACTCCGCGTAGTCCCTGACCACGATGCGGTAATCGGCGTTGGTCTTATTAAAGCGGACGATCTGGCTGCGGAGGTCGTAATCCAGCCAGAAGCAGGCAAGCGTCAGCTCCGTTTTCTGCGGCACCTCAGAGGCATCCACACGGCGCAGCACCACGATCTGCTGTCCGGCGCCGTTCTCGCTGAAATCGTGGCTTACGGCGGCGATGCGGCCGTCTGAGAAAAAGCCGAGGCGGTCCGTGCTGATCTTTCCGGAGTCAATGTCACATGCCAGCCAGTCAACGACCTTCTCCACCTCGCCGCTGTCCCTGCGCTCTCCGAACAGATCGCTGCCGTTCGTGTAGAAATAGCGGTAGATGTCGTTGCCCGCATAGAGCATCCGCGCATTATCGGAAACGGGCGTCTCCTTGCCGAAGCTCTTGCTCGCGGTGTCAAACAGCTTAAAGACGGTCTTGCCCTCTGCCGAGATGGACATCAGGCCGACCTCGCTCGGCGAGAGCTGACAGAGCTGAGCGAAGCCGTCATCGCGGCTCTTGCTGAAAATGAGGCTTCCATCCGGGCCGTAGACATTGACGTTCTGATAGTCATAGGTGTAAACATAGCCCTGGTCATCGGAAAAAATGCTGTCGAGCGAGGCATAGACTGTCTCGTTCTGCGGCGCCGCGGGCGTGATGGTACGCAGCTGCGTGCCGCTCGCGTCGAGCTGGACAAGCTCAGAGAGCGTCCCGCCGCCCGTTCCGTCCTCCGAATAGCAGTCGGTCTGGCGGTAGATCCAGATCGTCCCGTCTGCACCGGCCGCCATGTTCTGGATGCTGGTGTTGACGGTATAGTCCGCCGGATCGGCCGCTCCGCACAGCGCCTCCACGTCGGGCCCTGAGACGTAGTTTTCGAGCCGGGCGCATTCTCCGCTGTCCGGGTCAAGGCGGAAAACAGCCTCGGTATAGGTGTCGTAGAACGACTCATTTCCGCTGTCGTCGATGTAGCTCGCCTTGCCGCCGTCTGAGACGCCGCCGGCAAAGAAAAGCGTGTTGCCCGAAACGCAGCTCGTGCTGACCCAGCGGACCTGCTCGGGGATGTCCAAATACTGCGCCTGATAGGCGTACTGCGACGATGCCTCCGGCGTCGTTCCCGTCTGGGCAGACGGGTCTGCGCCGTCTGGTGTTGTTTTGTCCTTGCTGCATCCTGCAAGCGCCCCAAGCAGAAGCGTGAGCGCGGCGCAGGCAGCGATCATGCGTTTTTTCATAACGTTGCCCCTTTCCTGGCGTTTTCCTCTTTTCGTCCCTATCCTAGCAGACTCTCTCGGAAAAGGAAAGCCATTCAAAGGCTTTTTAAGAAAACCTTAAGAAAAAATCAATGCTCCTAAAAATGATCTGCAATTTAAAATAATATCAAGACTTTATCTCAAAAACTCTTGTCAAATAAACGATCATCCGATATAATATAAGCACAGGGGAACCGAACTCGCAACGCATTCGGAGGCAGCGGGAACATCCTTTCTCCTTGTATCTCACAAACCTGGCCCCTCGCTCTCATAATCACAAGACAATGGCCGCAGGCGGATACCCCCTGTCAGTATTTTCTGCGCGTCATTTCTGTCATGGCAGGTTCCCCTATGCCTGCTGTGCTCCTTCCTCCGCCGCCCCTGTCTCCACACAGGGGCGGTATCATTTGCCTGAAAAGCCCGGCGGCAAGAGCTTGTCAAAAATATCTTTTTGACAAGCTCTCAAACGCGAACCGCGGGGCTGGGTTCGCGTTTGAAAAGGCTGCACCCGGCTGCGCGCATAATTTGTGCGCAGCCTGCGCACAAATTCCACACTTGCCGGGCGTAGCGTGTTTTGTCTGACGTACACGCCGCCAGACAAAACCGATTTACACTTTATTCGCGCCTGCGGGCGCGAACTCTACGAGGTTTTTGACAGTCTGAAGCCCGGCGGCAAAGTGCCGCCGGGCTTTGACATTGCTTTGGCTGTGCCTAGTCCTTCCATGTGTCGATCAGCATTTCGATCTCCGCGGTAAAGCGGCGCAGGCGCTGGTTCGACTGCTCCTTGCAGGCCATTGCGACCGCAACGAGCCGCTGCGCCGCCTCCACGAGCTGCGCAAAGGCTTCGTTCTTTCTTGCGCGGCCCTTTTTCTCAATGCGCTGCCCCTCTGTGACCACAAGGAACTTGCCTTGCAGCAGGTCAAATTCCGTCCCGCTGAACGGCGCGACCGCGCTGTAGCCCTCAGAGACAAGGCGGTCGCGGAATGCCTCGCAGTTTTCTTCATCGCCGTGGTTGACAAACACAACGCGCGGCTTGCGCGTGAATGCGTGGACCCAGTGGAGAAGGCCGTCTCTGTCCGCGTGACCGCTTGTGCCGTGCAGGGCGCAGATCTCCGCGTTGACCGAGATCTCCTCCCCGAACAGGCGGACGGTTTTTGCGCCGCTCAGAAGGCTCCGTCCCAGTGTGCCCTCCGCCTGATAGCCGGCAAAGAGGATGATGTTCTCCCATCTCCAGAGATTGTGCTTGAGGTGATGGCGGATGCGTCCCGCGTCGCACATGCCGCTTGCGGAGAGGATGACCTTCGGGCGCGGATCGTCGTTGATCTTCTTCGACTCCTCCACGCTCTCCGTCAGATACAGATTGGCAGACCAGAGCGGATTGATCCCCTGCCGCAGAAGCTCGCGCGTTTCCCCGTCCAGATATTCCGGATCGCACTGCATAAACACCGCCGTTGCCGCCTCGGCAAGCGGGCTGTCCAGATAAACAGGCCAGCCATCGTGCCCCTGCACGAGGCGCTTTTGCTTGATCTCACGGATGGCGTACAAAAGCTCCTGCGTCCTGCCGACCGCAAACGCCGGAACGATCACGCTGCCGCCCCGGTCAAAGGCGCGCTGCAAGACCGCGGCAAGCTCCGCGACCGTGTCCCCCGCCTTCTCATGCAGCCGGTTTCCGTAGGTGGACTCGATCACCAGATAATCCGCCTCGTCCACCGTCAGAGGGTCGCTGAGGATCGGCTGGTCCGTGTTGCCGACGTCACCGCTGAACACGATCTTCCGCGTCTCCCCGTTCTCCGTCAGCCACAGCTCCACACACGCCGAACCGAGCAGATGCCCGACGTCGGTAAAGCGAAGCTCCACGCCCTCCGCGACCTTGATGCGCTCTGCATAGCTGCACGGGCGCATCAGCCGCAGCACGCCCGCCGCGTCCTCGGTGGTATAGACCGGCTCGACAGCCGCGCGTCCGGCGCGCACCGCCTTGCGGCTCATCCACTCTGCGTCGCTCTGCTGAATGTGCGCAGAATCCATCAGCATGATGCGGCTGAGATTCTCCGTTGCCTGCGTCGCGTAGACCTTTCCCCGAAATCCGTCCTTGTACAGCTTCGGCAGCATCCCGGAGTGGTCGATGTGCGCGTGCGTCAGAAACACCGCGTCGATCTGTCCGGGTGCAGCCGGCAGGGGCGCGTTTTCAAAAACGTTGAGCCCCTGCTCCATGCCGCAATCGATCAGGAATCTGCCCCCACAGCATTCCAGATATGTGCAGCTCCCCGTTACCTCGTGTGCCGCGCCAATGAATGTGATTCTCATGGCTATGCTCCCTTCCTCATATCAAATCAGATTTGCTCCACAATGTATCGCTCCGCCTGCTGCGCGGCAGCCGCGCCGTCCGCCGCAGCCGTCAGGATGCCCCGCAGCTGCTTTGTCCGAACATCACCCGCCGCAAAAACACCGGGCAGATTCGTCACGGTCGTCTCGTCCGCCGAAATGTATCCCGCTTCATCCAGCACGACCTGTCCCCGGAACAATCCCGTTTCCGGCACGCCGCCAAGACACACGAACGCCCCGTCACACGGCATATCCCAGACATCTCCGCCGCGCTGTTCCCGAAGACAGATGGACGAGACCCAGTTTGCATGCAGGAATGCCAGCACCTCGCTTCCGGCGTAGCGCTCCACGTTCCGCATCATTTTCAGCTTCGACGCATAGGCCTGGCCGATCGTCATTTTTTCGCCCCGATGCACCAGACAGACCCGCTTTGCAATGCGGGAAAGGAGCATCGCCGCCTCGGCAGCCTGCTCACCCTCCCCGATCACTGCAACGGTTTTCCGTTTGTACATCATGGAGCGGCAGGACGCATAGTAGTGAACGCCGCGTCCCAGCATCTCGTCCTCTCCTTCTACCTCGAGCTTTCTCGGCGGCGCGCCGGTCGCCAGAATGACGGCGGGCGCCTGATAAATTTGCTTTGCGCCCTCAACGGTCTTGACCGGCTGCGTCAGCTCAACGCGCCGCACCTCCTCGGTCACAAGCTCCGCGCCGAAGCGCTCCGCACCGCGCTGCATTTTTTCACTCAGGCTCAGCCCGTCGATCCCGGCGTCAAAGCCCGGATAGTTTTCGATGTTTTCACTTCGGACGGCCTGCCCGCCGACGGACTGCTTTTCCAGCACGACTGCATGAAGCCCTGCTCTGGCGGCATACAGCGCGGCAGAATATCCCGCCGGGCCGCCGCCGACGATCACAATGTCATACATCGCAGCCATACAGCTCACCTCCATTCCGCCCCAGCATTTTCTTCAAGAAAGCGTCGATCTCCCTCTCCGAAGAAGGGTCGATCAGAAAGCCTGCCACCGCGCCGTTGATAAACAGCAGCAGCGTCGGCAGCTTGTGAATGTTGTACCTGCGTGCCAGAGCCGTTTCCGTGTCAAAATTGACACGCCCCACAGTGATCAGTCCTTCGTACTGCGCGGAGATCGACTCCAGCGCCGGTGCGAGCGCGCGGCAATACCCGCACCACGGCGCCCAGAATTTCACCAGAACCGGCTTCCTCGTTTTCGAGACATCATCCCGAAAGCTCTCTGTCGTGATTGCGTTGATTGCCATATTACGCTCCTTTCCCGGCGCGATGCGCCGCGTCTTTCGGCTTCTGTTTCCCTCCGTCCTGTTTATAATTGAGACATCATCCTATTTATATTTCCACTTTACCAGTATTCGCGTACCTTGTCAAGAAACCCCTCAAAAAAGCACCGCTTGTGTTTTACCGGCGGAACACTTGCGAATAGACCGATTTTATGGCATAATAATTTTTAGAACTTGGAACAGGAGTAACTGCCATGGCCGCTTTTACAAAACAGGCGATCAAAGCAAGCTTCCTGAAGCTGCTGGGAATGTACCCGCTGCGGGACATCAGCGTCAAAATGATCGTTGAGGACTGCGGCATCAACCGAAAATCGTTCTACTATCACTATCAGGATATCCCTGCGCTTTTGGAGGAGATCCTGACCGAGCAGGCCGATGCGCTTCTTGCATCCTACCAGTCTGTTCATTCCTTAGAGGAATGCCTGACCGCAGTGATCGAAAAGCTGATTGCAAACAAGAAGCGTGTGCAGCACATCTACCGCTCCGTCAACCGGGATGTGTTTGAAACGGCGCTGATGCAGGTCTGCGGCTATCTTTCCCGGCTGTACATCGACGAGATCACGCAAAGCCATCCGATCTCCGATGCCAACCGGGAGCTGATCATTGGTTTTTACCGTGGTGAGAGCTTTGGACTCATCATGGACTGGATGATGCGCGGAATGCCGGACGACGTTCTGACGTATTTCCATCAGATCTGTGTATTCCGCCATGGTATGAGTGAGGAAATGCTGACGCGCATGGTGCAGTCAGACAAATGAAGCCATATTGGACTCTCGCAGCGTTTCGCCGCACATGGCAAAACGCTGCGCGTTTTTTGCTGCCTATGAGACAGAGATTTCCGCACTTTAAGGCAGAAAATCGGCGGATGGCGTTTCTTCTCTCTTGACACGCCGGATATTGCGCACTATAATACTTCAAAAATGAATCATTCAAATTAAAAGGAGTTTGCACATGAATCTGAATATCACCATTTCCAGAAAGATCGCGCTCGCCTACAGCGCCGCATGCAAACCGCTTTGCCGGGAACTGGGCCTTCCGCAGACGGCGTTCGACATTCTGATGTTCCTCGGGAACAATCCTGAATACAAAACCGCCAGTGAGATCGTGGAGATCCGGCGCATCAAGGCAAATCTGGTGTCCGTCAATGTTGAGCGGCTGGTGCAGGAGGGCTATCTCACGCGCCGCCCGGTCAAGGGCGACCGGCGCAAGACAGAGCTTCTCTGCACCGAAAAGGCGCAGCCCATCCTCAAGCGCGGGCGGCAGCTTCAGAACGCTTTTTCCGAGCGGCTGTTTGCAAATATGGACGATGAAATGCGCAGAATCTTTTCTGCGGCAATGCGCATCATTGAAAACAATCTGAATGAGCTTCTGGAGGCGGACGAGCAATGAAGATCCTATTGACGATTCTTGTCACATTTTTTGCGGGCATGGGCGCAGGTCTCGGCACCGGCTTTGCCGGGATGAGCGCCGCTGCCGTCATCAGCCCCATGCTCATCACCTTTTTGGGCATCGAGCCGTATATGGCGGTGGGCATTGCGCTGTCCTCCGATGTGCTTGCCAGCGCGATCTCGGCGTACACCTACCACAAAAACAAAAATCTCGACGTCAAAAACGGCTCGATCATGATGGCGAGCGTGCTGATCTTTACCGTGGTCGGCAGCTACGCAGCCAGTCTCGTCCCCTCGAGAACCATGGGAAGCTTCTCCGTATTCATGACCTTCCTGTTGGGCGTCAAGTTCATTTTGCGCCCCGTTATGACCACAAAGGAGTCTATGGCGCAGACCTCAGCCAAAAAACGCGCAATCCAGTCGATTGTCTGCGGTGTTTTGATCGGACTGATCTGCGGCTTCATCGGCGCCGGCGGCGGCATGATGATGCTGCTCATCCTGACGAGTGTGATGGGCTTTGAGCTCAAGACCGCCGTCGGCACGAGCGTGTTCATCATGACATTTACCGCGCTGACAGGCGCCGTGTCGCATTTTGTGATCGGCGGCATTCCGGATATTCTGACGTGGGTGCTGTGCGTGCTCTTTACGCTTCTCTGGGCGCGCATCGCGGCCGTCTTTGCCAACAAGGCGCAGCCCAAGACGCTCAACCGTGCGACCGGCGTGGTGCTGGTCGTTCTCGGCGCTGTCATTATGGGCTTCCAGCTTCTGAGCTGAGCATTTTCCCGGAGCGATTCCACCTGAAACTGTATGAGCGCCGCGGTCAGTTCATGACCGCGGCGCTCTGAATATACATTGGCTCAGTATGGGATCACTTCTGCGGCATCTGCCAGCCGTCAATGTCGGTGTGCAGCAGATGGTGCGAACGCTCCGACAGGGGCTTGCCCAGATACTCGGCATAAAGCGCCTGTACATCGGGATTTTCGTGCGAGAAGCGGATCGCCGTCTTGCGGTCGAGACTCCAAAGGACGTTGCCTCTGCGCTCAGCGCATTCCTCACCGTCGTGGATGGGCTGACCGCCGCCGCCTGCGCAGCCGCCGGGGCAGGCCATGACTTCGACGAAGTCATACGACACGCTGCCGGATTCGATGGCTTCCATCAGCTTTCGCGTGTTCGCAAGGCCGCTCACCACCGCCGTGCGGACGGTGCCTGCGCCGGGAATGTCGAACGAGGCTTCCTTCCAGCCCTGCATGCCGCGCACGGAGGAGAACGCATCCGGATCCGGGTTCTTGCCGGTGACCAGATAGTATGCGCTGCGAAGCGCCGCGTCCATGACGCCGCCCGTCGCGCCGAAGATGACGGCTGCGCCGGTACCGGAGCCGAGCGGGCTGTCAAAGCCGCTTTCCTCCAGCGAGGCAGGGTCGATCATCGAGCAGCGGAGCATACGAACCAGCTCGCGCGTGGTGATGACCACGTCCACGTCCGGATCTCCGCAGGCATCGCGCATCGTCGGCAGATCCGCCTCCGCCTTTTTGGACGTACACGGCATGACGGAGATGACGCGCAGGTTTTTGGGTTCAACGCCGATCTTGTCCGCAAAGTGGCTCTTGGCGACCGCGCCGAACATCTGCTGCGGGGATTTCGCCGTGGAGAGGTTCTTTGCAAACTGCGGGAACTGGCCCTTCACAAAGCGCACCCAGCCTGGGCAGCAGGAAGTGAACATCGGCCACGCATAGTCATCACGATGGGTAAAGCGCTCGATAAACTCGCTGCCCTCCTCCATGATGGTCAGGTCGGCACTGAAATTGGTATCAAACACATAGTCAAAGCCAAGCTGGCGCAGCGCCGAGGCAAGGACGCCCGGTGTGGCCTGCTCCGGCGTGAGGCCAAAATACTCAGTCCATGCCGCGCGGACGGCGGGCGCGACCTGCACAACCGTCGTCAGCTCCGGGTCTGCCAGCATACGGTAGACATGGTCGGTGTCATCGCGCTCCTCAAGTGCGCCGACCGGGCAGTGCGTCACGCACTGACCGCAGTAGGTGCAGAGGGAGCTGGAAAGGGTGTTGGCCTCCGCCGTGCCGACGGTCGTGCGGGAGCCGGTGCCGACCAGATCCCAGATATGCACGCCCTGCATCTTCTCACAGACCTGCACGCAGCGCATACACTTGACGCAGCGGTTTTCAAAGCGCAGGATCGGCGCGGTATAATCGACCGTTGCCGGACGCAGCTTTCTCTGATAGGGCGCGCCGAGGAGGTTATAGTCGTTGGAGAGCTTCTGGAGCTTGCAGTTGCCGCTGCGGGTACATTTGACGCAGTTGACGTCATGCTGGCTGAGCAGAAGCTGAAGGTTCACACGGCGCGTCATACGCACTTTCTGGGTGTTCGTATGGATGACCATGCCCTCGCTGACCGCATTGTCACACGCGGCAACGAGCGTATCCTGCCCCTCGATCTCGACCATGCAGATGCGGCATGCGCCGATCTCGTTGAGATCCTTGAGGTAGCAAAGCGTCGGAATATCAATATTCACCGAGCGTGCCGCATCGAGGATGCTTGTTCCCTCCGGCACGCAAACGGTTTTGTTGTCAATGACAAGTGTTACCATCTTTCCGTTCTCCCTCCCTTGAAGATGCCATAGCCAAAGTGGTCGCAGCGCAGGCATCTGGAGCTTTCCGCACAGGCTTCCTCGTGCGTCATGCCGAATTCGATGTCTTCAAAATCGCACTTGCGCTCGCCTGCTTCGCGCTCCTTGGTGTTGACGCGGCCACGTGCGGGACATACGTCGAGATGCGGCGCGGGGATCTCCACGTCGGTGCGGATCTCATGGTGGAAGCCGAGCTGCTCGTCAATGTTGGCCGCTGCGACCTTACCGGCTGCAATGGCGCGGATGGCAGTGGCAGGGCCGGTCACGCAGTCGCCGCCGGCAAAGACGTTTTCCATCTTGTCGACCTGGCTGGAGCTTTCCGCCATAAACGTACCGCGGCGAATGGGGATGCCGGTCTGTGCAAAGCCCGCGATCTCAACGCCCTGCCCGATGGCAACGACGATGATATCCGCCGGGATGCGCTCCTCAGGCTGCGCTGCCGTTTCCGGACGCGGGCGGCCGGACTTGTCGGCAAAGCCGATGATCTGCGGCTGCACCCAAAGCGCGGCAGCCTCGCCCGCCTCGTTCGCCTCGATGCGAACAGGCGCGCAGAGCTCGCGGATCTCCGCGCCTTCTGCGATCGCGCCCTGTACCTCGTCCGGAAGGGCGGTCATATCCGCAATTCTGCGGCGATAGACGCAGGTGACGCTGGATGCGCCGAGACGGACAGAGCTTCTTGTCACGTCCATCGCGACGTTGCCGCCGCCGATGACCACGACACGCTTGCCGGTGAAGTCCGGCATGATGTCGTCGCCGATGGCGCGCAGCATTTCCACGGCGGACATGACATTCTTGCTGTCCTCGCCCTCGATTCCGGTCTTTTTGTCTGTATGTGCGCCGATGGCGACATAGAGGCAGTCGTAATCCTTGTGAAGCTGCTCGAAGGAAATGTTCTTTCCGACCGTCACGCCGGTATGTACCTCAACGCCGGTGGACAAAATGGACGCGATCTCCGCGTCAAGCTTTTCACGCGGGAAACGGTAGGCGGGGATGCCATAGCGGAGCATACCGCCAAGCTGCTTCTTCTCCTCAAAAATGGTGACACTGTGACCCATCAGGCGCAGATAATACGCACAGGAAAGGCCGCTCGGGCCGCCGCCGATGATGGCAACGCGCTTGCCGGTCGCTTCCGCGCACTCCGGATTCGGAACGTTGCCCGCATGATCGACCGCGTAGCGCTTGAGGCCGCGAATGTTGATGGGCGCATCGACCATATTGCGGCGGCAGCGCGCCTCGCAGGGATGCTCGCAGATATAGGCGCACGCCGTCGGCATGGGGTTATCCTTGCGGATGAGACGCACGGCGTCCGCATAGCGTCCTTCGCGCACGAGTGCGACATATCCCGGAACGTCAACGCCGGCCGGACAAAGCGACACACAGGGCACGGGATTTTGCAGCGAAGCAAGGCAGCGGTGGTGCTTCACATGGTTCACATAATCATCACGGAAGCCCTCAAAGCCGCTCAGGACGAGCTGCGCCGCGTCACGGCCGATGGCGCAGTCCGCCGAGGCAACGATCGCGCGCGCCGTTCTTTCGATGGTGTCAATGGTCATCATTGTGCCGGTTCCGTCCAGAACCTGCCCCATCAGCGCGGTAAGCTGGCCAAGGCCGATCCGGCAAGGCACACATTTGCCGCACGACTGCGCGTGGCAGAGCTGCAAGAACGTCAGCGACATGTCAATGGGGCACAGTCCTGGAGGGCTGGACGCGATCCTGCGTTCCATGTCCTTGTACAGCCGGTCAACGACCGTCTGTGCCCTGCTGGCAGTTTTAATATCCAATCTGCTCAAGGGTTCCTCACTCCTTCTGTTCTCCGCTCTCACTGTCCTTACGGGGAGAGCATTTTCTTTACGTTACTACAATACCATCTGTCCTGAAATAAGTCAATATTTATCGATACTCTTTTACTCATATCGGCGCACGTCTTTTCACTCCGGCGTGCCCGGCTGCAAAAGCCGGATGCTGCCGCGGCGAAGCTCGATCTTCCCTTCCCGCTGCATCGTACCGAGCAGACGTGAAAGGGCGCTGCGGTTCATGCCGAGGCACTGCGCCATTTGCTCGCGTGTCAGCCCCTCGCAGACGATCTCGCCTGTCCGGAGAGCCTCCTGCCTGAGATACGCCTCCAGCCGCGTTCTCCCGTCAGGGATCGACAAAAGACGGACATGGCTCTGAAGCGCCCAGTATTTTTCGGAGATCTCCTCCAGAAGATTTGACAAAAGCCCCGCGCAGTCTCTGCCGCCGTCCTGCGCAATGCACGAAAGCAGCGCGTCAAGCGAAAAAAACAGGATCTTGGCGGGCTTTGCCGTGCGAAGCTCCACAGGGCTGCCGACCGTTCTCGCAGACATCAGCACATCTCCGAACAGGCAGCCTGCTTCGTGCGCCGCGGAAAAGCTCGCCTGCCCGTCCGCGGTATAGCGCCACGCCTCTACACGGCCGGACAGAACGATGCCTGCGCACGAGACGCGCTCGCCCATGCTCCATAAAACCGTGTTTTTGGGCATTGTGACCGTCCGAACCGCAAGTCTCTCCAGCAGCCTGTCCAGCGTGTCCTCCGAGAAGCCCTTGAAAAGGCTGTTTTGAAGGAGGCTCTCCCGTTCTTTTTGTGTCAGCATGGCGTTCCCTCCAATGCGTTGCAGATGCAACGGATTTTATCTACAATATAGCTATAATGGGAGCAGATTTCAAGCATGGAGGAATTCTCATGAAAAAAACGATTTGGATCGCACAAACTGCCGTCTGCCTTGCGCTGCTGCTCGCCGTGCAGTTTGTGACGAAAAGCCTCGGCCAGTTCGTGACCGGCTCGTGCGTCAATCTGGTGCTGGCCATCGCAGCGCTCATCGGCGGTGTCTGGTCCGGCGTGACGGTTGCCGTCATTTCGCCGTTCTGCGCATTTCTGCTCGGCATCGGCCCCGCGTTCTTCCCGATGGTTCCCTGCGTCGCGCTGGGCAACGCGGTCTACGCCGTGCTGTTCGGTCTGCTGGTCGGCAAGTGCCTGCAAAAAAAGCAGACCGTCTGCGCCTACGGCAGTATGCTTCTCGCAGCCGCCGCGAAATTCGCAGTCTTGTACGTTGTCCTCGTCCGCTTGGTCGCGCCGGTCATTGTCCCTGCGGCAAAGCTCAGCACTGTCACCGCAGCCTTCACATGGCCGCAGCTCGTCACCGCAACGATCGGCGGTGTGCTGGCCTGTCTGATCGCACCCGTCATCCGCAAGGCGCTCGGTGCTGCATCCTCGGGAAGCAAGCGTGCAAAGTAAACCGCGGCGCCTGAAATATGTTTTGGGCAGCACGCCGGAGACCATTTGGGTTTCCGGCGTGTTTTCTTATTTTGTTATCCCCTGCGCTTCGAGATAGCGGCAGGCCGCGATCGCAGCCGCCGTGCCGTCCGAAACGGCAGTCGTGAGCTGACGCACCTGCTTTCTGCGCCCGTCACCGGCAGCAAAAACGCCCGGAAGGCTCGTTTTTGTATCCTCGCCTGCCAGATAGTATCCGTTTTCCTCCGCAACGGCATCTGCGAAGGGCGCGCTCTGCGGCACCTGCCCGACCGCGACGAACAGGCCCTCCACGTCGAGCCGCTCCGTCTGTCCTGTCTTGAGGTTCGTCAAAAGCAGTCCTTGCAGGGCCTCATCCGACCAGAGGAGCTTCTCTACCGTGCGGCCTCGCAGAATACGGATGTTCTCCTGCCGTTCCGCGCGGCTGACGAGCTGCGCGCCGGCGCGGAAGCTTTCACGCCGGTGGATCAGCGTGACGCTCCGGCAGGTGCTTGCCAGAAAGAGCGCGTCCTGAAGCGCGGTCTCGCCGCCGCCCACGACCGCAACGTCTGCGCCCTCATAAAATGCGCCGTCGCAAAGTGCGCAGTAAGACACGCCGCAGCCGGTCAGCAGCTCCTCGCCCGGAAGCCCCAGCCGCCGATGAGACGCACCGGTCGCGAGGATGACCGTCCTTGCTTCCCGCGTGCCGTCCGTGCAGAGCACGCGGAAGCCTGTCTGCGTTTTTTCCAGTCCGGCTGCCTCCGTATACAAGAGCTCCGCGCCAAGCGCCTCCGCCTGCGCGCGCATCCGCCCGGCGAGCTCCGCGCCGGAAACGGACGGAGCACCGGGGTAGTTTTCCACCAGCGGTGCAGAGACGATCTGCCCGCCGGCCGCTTCACGCTCAAGGATCGCGGTGCGTTTTCCGGCGCGTGCGGCGTAGATCGCCGCCGTCAGCCCCGCCGGCCCGCCGCCGATGATCAGGATGTCATACATGCTCGCTCTCCCTTGCGGCCAGGAACGCCCGCACGCCGCTCACGCCGGTCCACTTCTGCCCGCCGGATACAAGCGTCGGCGCCTGCCGGATGCCGAGCGCGCGCACGGCGTCTCGGTTTTCCTCCGCGAGGCGCAGCGTGTAGCGCACGCCTGCCGCATCGAGAAGCTGCTCGGCCTGCTTGCAGTTGGGGCAGGTCTTTGTGGCGAACAGCTCGACTTCCTCCTGTGCCTGCGCGGCAGGCTGTCCGGAGGCCGCATCCTGCTTCTGAACGCCGCAGTGCGTCAGCTTCGACGAGCCGATGTCATACGTTCTGCGGTCTTTGAATTCCTGCGCCTTGCCGTCGTTCCAGTTCTGCACGGGCCGGTAATAGCCGGTGATGCGGCTGTAGACCTCGGCTTTTTCTCCGCAAATGGGGCAGACCGGCTGCTCGCCCGCGAGATACCCGTGGTTTTTGCAGACAGAATATGTCGGCGACAGCGTGTAATACGGCAGGCGGTAGTTTTCCGCGATCTTCCGGACGAGGGATGCCGCCGCCTTCCAGTCGGGCAGCTTCTCACCGAGGAAGGCATGGAACACCGTGCCGGAGGTGTAGAGCGTCTGCAGCTCATCCTGCACGTCAAGTGCGGAGAAAATATCCTCCGTATAGCCGACCGGCAGGTGGCTGGAGTTCGTGTAGTACGGCGTGCCATTTTCGTTCGCCGTGATGATGTCGGGATAGAGCTGCTTATCGTGCTTGGCAAGGCGGTAGGCGGTGGACTCGGCAGGCGTGGCCTCCAGATTGTAGAGGTCGCCATACTGCTCCTGATAATCGCTCAGCCGCTCCCGCATGTGGTTCAGCACGTCCTTTGCAAATGCTTGCGCCTCCGGATGCGTCAGATCCTTTCGCAGCCACTTCGCATTGAGCCCCGCCTCATTCATACCGACAAGGCCGATGGTCGAAAAATGGTTCTCGAATGTGCCGAGGTAGCGCTTGGTGTAGGGGTAGAGGCCGCCCTCCATCAGCTTCGTGATGACCGTGCGCTTGGTCTTGAGCGAACGCGCGGCAACGTCCATCAGCTTGTCGAGTCTGCTGTAGAAATCCGCCTCATTTTCCGCCAGATAGGCGATGCGCGGCAGGTTGATCGTCACCACGCCGACCGAGCCGGTCGATTCGCCGGAGCCGAAGAAGCCGCCGGACTTTTTGCGCAGCTCCCGCAGGTCGAGCCGCAGGCGGCAGCACATGGAGCGCACGTCGTTCGGCTCCATATCAGAGTTGATGTAGTTGGAGAAATACGGCGTGCCGTACTTCGCCGTCATTTCAAAGAGGAGCTTGTTGTTTTCCGTCTCGCCCCAATTGAAATCCTTGGTGATGGAATAGGTCGGAATGGGATACTGGAAGCCGCGTCCGTTCGCATCGCCCTCGATCATCAGCTCGATGAAGGCCTTGTTCACCATGTCCATTTCCTTCTGGCACTCGCCGTAGGTGAACGCCTGCTCACGGCCGCCGACAATGGCGGGCAGGTTCGCCATGTCTCTGGGAACCGTCCAGTCGAGCGTGATGTTGGAAAACGGCGCCTGCGTGCCCCAGCGCGACGGCGTATTGACGCCGTAGACGAACGACTGCACGCACTGCTTGACCTCGCGCTGCGTCAGATTGTCCACGCGGACAAACGGCGCAAGGTATGTGTCAAACGAGGAAAACGCCTGCGCGCCCGCCCACTCATTCTGCATGATGCCGAGGAAATTGACCATTTGGTTGCAGAGCGTGGACAGATGCGACGCCGGAGCGGAGCTGATCTTGCCCACCACGCCGCCAAGTCCTTCCGCGATGAGCTGGCGAAGGCTCCATCCGGCGCAGTAGCCGGTGAGCATGCTCAGATCATGCAGATGCAGATCCGCATTCCGATGCGCCTGCGCGACCTCTGCATCGTAGATCTCGCTCAGCCAGTAGTTGGCTGTGATGGCGCCGGAGTTGGAGAGGATCAGACCGCCGACGGAATATGTGACCGTGGAGTTCTCCTTCACGCGCCAGTCGTTGATACGGAGATAGTTGTCCACCAGCTCCTTGTAGTTGAGAAGTGTGCTTCCGACGTTGCGGAGCTTTTCACGCTGCTTGCGGTACAGAATGTAGGCCTTGGCCACATCCGAATAGCCCGCTTCACTCAAAACGCGCTCCACGCAGTCCTGAATATCTTCCACCGAAACCAGATCGTTCTTGATCTTCGGCTCAAATTCCGCCGTGACACGCAGCGCCAGCATCTCGATCACACTGGGGTGATGATTCCTGCCCACTGCCTCAAATGCCTTTGTGATCGCATTGCCGATCTTGGCAATGTGAAATTCCGTAATACTTCCGTCTCGCTTTGTTACCCGATACATAACAGGTCCTCCTTTGTCTGTGTGCCTCGCACGACACGCAAATGGGATGCAGCTTTATACGCTGCATCCCATTTTAACCCAAAACATGTGTACCTGTCAATATCTTGTGCTATTCGAATTTCATTGCAACAATATATTGTTTTTCATATACCGCGCAGCGCCACATTGGGGATCTTAGGCCGCACCAGCTCCGCCCAATGGCGAAGCTGCTCCGGGGCCGGCGCGTGAAGCCCCGCCTTTAAGACCGTTTCCCGCGGTTCAAAGCGCTGGATAAAATAGCGCTCCGCACCCGCGAGCCAGTCCCCCAGCTTTTGAAACGATGCATCATCGTGGAGCTCCGCGACCGCCGTTGTCCGAAACTCATACGCGACCGTGCCGCGCAGCAGGAACGAAACGCTTTTGAAAACAGGCGTGAGCTCCGGCTCGCAAACGCCGATGGTTTGCGCGTAGCGCTCCGGGCTGTTCTTCACATCCATGGCGACATAATCGGCAAGCCCCGCCTGCACGATCGCCTCCAGCCGCTCCGGAAATGCGCCGTTCGTGTCCAGCTTGACGGCATAGCCCAGCGCCTTGATCTTCTCCAGAAGGCTCGGCAGCTCCTGCCGCAAAAGCGGCTCCCCGCCAGTGACGGCAACGCCGTCCAGCACGCCCTGCCGTTTTTTCAGGAACATCAAAAGCGCGTCCTCGTCCATCGCATCGCCGGTGTCGCCCTGAAGGAGCGGTGCATTGTGGCAAAACGGGCATCGGAAATTGCATCCGGACAGGAACACCGTACACGCCGTTCTGCCCGGATAGTCGAGCAGTGTCAGCTTTTGCAGTCCTTGTATCCGCATTCGTCCACATCCTCTCTGTCCGTGTCTGACACCGAAGCGGCGTCCTGCTCGGCATTTTCCGCTTCCGCCCTCAGCGTGCTTCGGCGCTCGCGCCTTTGCAGCAGCCATGCGCTGAGACTTCCCTTTGTCGCCGGATACGGAAACAGCTTGACATTGACCAGCCATGCGATCGAAACGCCCACGATCGTCTGCACCGCACGCATCAGGGAATGCAGGTAGACGCTGCTTTCAAAGTGGCTGATCATCAGAATGACCGCGATGGACGCGGCAAGTCCGCAGTAATCGCGGCAGTTTGCCCATTCCGCCGCACAAAGCACCGCCAGCGTGCCCGTCAGCAGGATCACGATCTCATACCATCCGCTTTTCCAGACCACCTGCGGCATATTTCGCAGCAGGTCGGTCAGCAGCAGGAACGGAAGCCCCACGCCAATGGCGATCAGCGTCGCCAAAATGCGCTTTTTGCCGTTCACCCGCGTCTTTTCGGACGATTCGCGGATCTCCATCATTGCGTAAATATAAATAAACAGTGGGTGCGGCTCCAGCCCCGGCACCATCAGACGCAGGAGCTGCCAGAAGCAAAAGCCCAGAAACATCGCAAAAATGCTTTTCAGCTTCCGTCTTCCGATGTGCAGATGCGGCCCTTTCTGGCTCTCGTCCGGCGAAGGAGATGCCATATCTTCGGTTCTCAGATCTTCATTCATCCTCGGCTCACGCTCCTTTGTCGCTCAGGCAGTCGCAGCGCACGCTGCATTTCCGGTTTTGTCTGTCCGTACTGACTGAGACTTTCTCTCGAGCAGCACGGGCGCAGCGCAGAATGCCGCCTCAGTTCTGCATACAGATCTGTTCGCCGCAGACGGGAGCATAGGTGACGAGGCTGCTGCCGTCCAGATTCTCCCGGTGCATATCCACGCCGCTGATCTGATGGTTGTCGTAGGTGTTATAGTAATAGATGCCCTTGTCGGTGTTGCAGCAGGAGGTGAACAGCGTGATCTCATACCGGCCCTCTCCCAGCTTGCAGCAGCCGCGCTGCTGGTCTACACTGCCAAGGATGTGGAAAAACTGGCTCACGCTCTCCGCCTCCGAATCTCCGGAGAGAGAATTCATCTTGACAAATGCCACCCGGACAAATCTGGACTGAGAGGACAGGTCGCCCGGAAGCCCCATGCCGCCCATGCCGCGGCTGTAGGGATCGAGCGCAAGTTCCTTTGAGAAGGTGTTCTCCCGGTTGTCCACCGCAAGGTGCATATAATTGTTCAGCTGGAACAGCTGATACGGAAACGGCGGATTGTTCGTAAGCACGCCGACCGGATTGTCATAGACCCTCAGGCCGTCCTTCACAGACTCCACCGTGATGCACGCGGTTTTGTCGGCAATGAGCCAGTGAAGCTGCGCAAGCGGCAGGTTTTCCATAAATGGCGTGTCGATCAGGTTCAGGCGCAAAAGCGCCTGCCGCGCCTCCTCAACGCTTGCGCAGGTGCCGAGGATCCATGGGATCAGCTCAAACTGGGCGATGTTCTCTTTTCCGTCCACCGGTTTGTTGTAGTGCGCATTTCCGACGAAGTTCAGTCCCGCGATCCCGAGGCCCTTCTCATTGACTGCGTCGTAATACAGAGGATAATCCTGCATGACGCACGCCATGCCGATCATGGCGTAGTGGCTCTTGAGCTGTTCGCCGTTTCGCAGGTGGAATACATAGTTTCTGGGCGTGACCGTCACACGATCTCCATATGAAATGTCATAGTCCAGCGTTCTTCCGAAATAGAAATCCTTTGTTTTGTAGGTAGCTGCTGTACACATCGTTGTTCCTCCGAAGCTTGCTTGTCATGTTGTAAAAATGTGCGTCTTTGCGCGGAAGCAGACGCTCAAATCGGCATCGGCGTCTGCGCGAGCACGATGACGATCAAGACGGCAAGCACAAACGCCGCCGCGCCGACAATGGCCGCGACCTTTCCGCTGAATTTCTTCCCCGCGGCCCTGCATACCAGCGCCGCGCAGGCAATGCAGACCGCTGCGGCTGCCAGCGCAATGCCGAGCGTCTTCCACAGCCACGAAAGCTCATATAGTATTCTCATTTTTTCACCGATCCTTTCGTCTGAGAAAACGGGAGGTCAGAACGCGAACAGATTCAGCCCCGTCTCCTCGTCATGGCGGCGGTCAACGAGACCGTCAATGATGCTGATGACCATTTCGCAGGTCGCACTCACAAACGCGCTGTTCAGATGGCCGCCAAAGACCTCTCCCCTGTCATTTCCGGCGCTCATGTGCATGTGCGCATAAAACTCTCCGTTCATGGTATTGATGGTTCCCGTCAGGGAGACGATCTCAAAGTCGCCTCTGAATTCATTCGCGTGATACTTCTGCTCGCTTACGCTATAGACGCCGACGGTAAAATGATCCGTCGCGCCGAGCGCGCAGATGTCCGCCAGCAGGATATGCTCTGCTGCCGCGATCTTTTTCACCTGTTCGAGGATCTCCTCACCTCTGTCGATCCTTGCCACGATCTTGTTTCCAAATCTTCTGTAATCCATATCGGGTTCTCCCATTTCCTGCGTGGTCCGGCTCACGCCGCGTTCTTATTTGCGTTCTTATTATAGTGCACAGCACCATGAAGTACAACTTAAAAACCGCTTCATAAATTCCCGCGAATACAAAAGAGCCCGAATGAAACAGCTCATTCGGGTCTTGTGTCTGATGCAGGCCGGAGGCTCAGCGGGCCGGGGAAAGCAGCTTCTGCGTCTGGAACCAGTGCAGCGTGCTGCGCAGCGTCTCCTTGAGCGGACGGGCATGGAAGCCGAGCGTCTTGGATGCCTTCGCATTGGAAAAATGTCCGTTGGAATCCAGCACCGAGATAGAATACGGCGTGAAAAACGGGCGCTGCTTGCGAAGGTGCGCGATCTTCTCGCAGATGGGCGCGAAGCACTTCGCCAGCGCGGCAGGCGCGTAGAGCCTCGGCGCCTTCTCGCCGAGCAGTGACGCTGTCATCGTAAAGATGTCGCGGATGCTTGCGTAATGGCCGGAAAGGATGTAGCATTCTCCGGCTTTTCCGCGTTCGGCGCAGGCCAGAATGCCCACCGCAACGTCACGCACGTCAACAAAGTCATAGCCGCCCTTGACGCCGAGCGGAAGTCTGCCGCGGCTGAGCGCCAGAAGCATCCGGGTCATGTTGCCGCACGCCAGATCGCCCGGGCCGATGATGCCGGACGGATGGACCACGCTGGCATTGAGTCCCTCCTGCGCCGCCTTGAGGACAAGCGCCGTTGCCATTGCCTTGCTCTTTCCGTAATCGCCGTCGATCTCATCCGGCGTAAACTGATGCGTTTCCGTGATCGTCTGCGGCGCGGGCTTTTCCGGGATCGCGTGGACGGAGCTGACATAGACAAGCTTGGCCGCATGATACTCCCGGCAGAGATCAATGATATTCTGCGTGCCCTGCACATTGACGGAGTAAAGCATCTTGCCGGGATTGGATGCAATAGAGACAATGCCCGCACAGTGCAGCACGCAGAAGTTTTCTCCGCCTGCGGCAAAGAAATCGCGCATTGAGTCCTTCTCAGTCAGATTTCCGTAATACGGTTCCACCTCGCTTGGCAGCGTATCGATAAGCGGGTCATTTTCCATGACCAGCGCCAGAACACGGCATTTGTGCCCCACCAAAAGCTGTACCACAGCCCTTCCGAGGAAGCCGGTGGCGCCGGTGATCAGATAGTTTTGATACATCACACGTCCTCCTTCAGATAAATATACTGGTGTTGATTATCTTTCACAGTTACAGTATAATACAATCAGCCGCAAATACCATAGACACATTGCGGCGGGCTGAAAGAACGGCAACACATTTGCCGCATCTGTTGACTTAATTTGTAAACTTTCTGTGGAGGCGCTATGAAGACGGACGCGAGAGTGAAGTACACAAGGATGGTGCTGAAAAAAGCGCTGCTGGAGCTGCTGGAGCACAAGCCGGTCAACAAGATCACCGTCAAGGAGATCTGCGAGCGTGCAGGGCTGAACCGCGCGACCTTTTACGCGCATTATACAGACTGCTTTGATCTCCTGGAGAGCATCGAGGAGGAGCTGTTCGGTCAATTTGAACGTTCGATGCAGAATTACGTGCAGTCATTTGACATTGCGGCTCTGGTGGACGGGCTTTACGGCATCATTCAGGAAAACGAGGCGGTCTGCCGGGTGCTGCTGTTCGACCGGCGCAGCACGGAGCTGATCCACCGGATGATCGTGTACGCGCACGATCTGAGCATCGCCTCCTGGCGAAGGACACTGAAAAAAGCGTCAGATGACGAGCTGGAAATGCTCTATCTCTGCCTGTCGAACGGGCTTCTGAGCGTCATTCTGGACGGATACGACCGATTTGACCGCCAGAGCGTGATCCGGTTTATCGACCTCATGTATCATCAGGCAACCGCGCCGCTCTTATAAGGCGCTTCCGGCCGCGATTCGTGCCTGCGAGCGCGGACTCTACGAGGTTTTTTGACAGTCTAAGGCCCCTGTGCAGGCAAATTGTCTGCACAGGGGCCATTTCTGTTATGCGGTATATTTATCCGTATGCGCGCATCAGCACGACCGACAATGTGCTCTGCGAAAGGAAGGGCAGGCAGATGCCGTTTGCGCCGGCGGCGATCATTAGTTCTTCACCGCTCGGGGAGATGAGCACAGGATATGTCTCACAGATGAACACCGGCCCGTCATAGCTGTCGTAGGCACTTCCGCCGACAAGAGAAAGCTCGATGGTCACATAGCTCGGCATGTCGATGGCGGTCTCGATCGTCCAGAAACCGCTCCACTGCTCTACAAGATCTTCCTGCCCCTCATAGGACCAGTCCAGATCGACTGTGCCGCCCGTTTCATCGCCGGGATAGAAGGTCAGCGTGAAGAATCCATAATCACTCGTGTCACGCACCGTTGTAGGCACGCACCACGAAACTCCCCCGCCTTCCGATCCGGCCAGACCGAGCGCCGTCGGGCCGCACCATCCATCGGCAAGCCATGCTCCAAGTCCTTCCGGGGCGCTCTGCCATGTGTACTCCGTAAAGTCCCACGAATGATACGCGCCTGTTTCCGATACGCACGGCGCAAGAATGCTCATTGCGTCAAGCGACGGGTTCCACTGACAGGTGTTGCCGTTGTTGTCGGTGATGATGACCTGTGTGTCATCCTCGTATGCCACACCGTCGAGATTTGCAAAGAGCAGCACCGGCTCACCGCTCTCTGAGCGGTAAAGCACCTCGGTGACCTCCTGACTCTGCGTGGCTGCATTCCACTCGACACGATTGATCGCAACCGTCGCATTTTCATCGACCGGCACGATGCAGTAGAGATGGCCCGCGCCGCCGAGGATGTGCTCCGCATCGATCTCCGCGATGAACGGGTATTTGCGGAGCATCGCGCTGTTGGTCTCCCACAGCCATGCGGGGAAGCCCGCCTCGAAGCCCTCGTCAAACAGCCCGCCGACATAGCCCAGATACGCCATGCCGAACATCACGTCCGGAACGTCGATCTTGTCACGAAGCCAGAAAAGCGATTGCTGGCCTTCCTCGGTGCCGGTGTACTGTGCAGGCGGCGTGTCGGTGTCGTCCGGATCGCCGTCGTGCGGCAGGCGGTCATCCGGGTCGCCGTCTGCTGCGGGATCTTCGTCTCTTTCTTTGTTTGTCAGCTTATTCTGGTCTTTGGGCGAGTCGACCTTACCCGGGCGTCTTGCCGGCTTATCATCCTTGTCCAGCTCCATCCGCGCACATGCGCAGAGAGAAAGAGCCAGCACCAGCGCCAGCAGCAGTGCGATCGCTCGTCTGTATGTCGTTCTCATAACTGCTCCTTTCAGAATTTTCCGCTTCGACCGGAACCGCCGCCGCCGCTTTCATAGCTGCTGCTTCCGCCGGAGCTGGAGGAACTGCGCTCGATCTTGCGGCGGGAGGTCGTTTTATGGGTAAATTGGTCTGTTTTTTCGGTAAGCTTGAGTGATTTGGAAATGTAGGTGTTGGCTGTCGTCTTCTTGGCCACACTCTCCATCTTGCCCAGTATGATGCCTGTAATGGCAGCCGCAAAGAGCAGCGACAGTCCGACCACAATAAGGATCGGAACCAGCATGCTCTGCCGCACGGGTTTTCCGTCCTTGGCTTTTTGCAGATAGACGTCACATTCACGGATGTAGTCTGCAAAGCCGCCGTACCAGTCATCATTCCTGAAGTTGTCCAGATAGACATCTTCCATCTTCTCGGTGCCGTACTTGTTGAACGCATATTCGCTGCGCTCGCCATAGCAGAATACCGCCCAATCACGGTCGTCCATGCTGAGCAGCAGCATGATGCCGTTGCGTTTGGGGCCTTCGCCCATGTTGTACTGGTGGTAGATGGTATAGGTCGCCTTATAGACGCCGTCCTGATTGTAGTCGCGGTAGTCTCCCACCGTCACGATGTAAACACCGACGCGATACTTCTGTGTGACTTGCTCCGCCATCTTTTCAAGCTGCTCGCGTTCGCTTTCGGTGAGAAGTCCGGCCGCATCGGTCACATGGTCAAGCTCCGGGCCGGACGTCTGCTCCGCAGATACGCTCGCGCAGAGGGCAAGCACCGTGATCAGGGTCAGCAGGAGGCAAAGTAATCTTTTTTTCATCGTTATCTCCTCCTTACCGCGCCAGCAGATACAGCCCGGTCACACTGAGGGCAATGAGCACCGCAGCGATCGCCGCGAACATCGCGAGCGTCCGGTTCTTGCTGATCGGGAGATTGCCGACCAGCTTGCCCGTCTGTCCGTTCATGGCAAAGAGGAAGTCCTTCCCCTCCCATTTTGTGTTCAGCACCCACACGGGAAGCAGCGCATAGTGCACCTTGCCGCGCTTGAGGCGGACATTGCGGCTCTTTTCATTGCACGAGGAATAGCCCGTCACCGTACTCTCCAGTGAATTCACCAGTGAGCCTTCACAGCGCAAATCTGCTCTGACGCGGCTTTCTTCGATGCTCACATCGTATTTGTCAGCCAGAAATCCCGGCAGATACGCCGTGGAGAACGGCTTGAGCTCGGAATAATCAAACGGCTCGATGGAGTCCATATAATCATCCGGCATCTTGCTGGATGCGTCCACGGGGATCTTTTCAAAGGCAAGGGAGCCTCCGCGGCTGACGTCGTAGTGACTGGTCTCCGTGATCTCATAATCGCCGGAGGTGTATGTATGCACACGGGTGGCGCGGAACTCCACCCTACCGCTCGCCTCGCCGTCGTACATCCAGAAGGGCACGTAGATGCCCTTGATCTCCTCCAGATGGTTGGCCTTCGAGAAGGTGGACGGCAGCAGCGGCTTTTTGCGATAGTGTTTCTTCAGCGCCTTGATGGCGTCGTCCTTATTGAGCTTGAATGGAAGGACGAAGTCCGGCTTCAGCATACCGGAGAACTGCCCCGGCACCACGGTGGGGTTTCCGCAGTACGGGCAGGACGTGGCTGCCGTGGTGGCGTCGCAGATCAGCTCTGCACCGCACGACGGGCAGGAATATGCCTTCATGCCGTTTGCATCCGCGCCCCAGTCGTCGCTCAGACCGGAGGTGTCCCAGTCAGAGCCGTCGCCCGCGTCTGCGGCGGCCTTCTTTTCCGCTTCTGCCGCCTCTTTTGCTGCCGCCTGCTTTTCCTCTGCCTTCTTCGCCGCCTCAGCCGCCTTCGCCTCTTTTTCCGCATAAAGCGCCTCGATCTCCGCGACATCAAAGCTGGAACCGCAGTACTCGCACTCCAGCCGTCCGGAGCTGCCCACAAAGTGGAGCGGTCCGGTACAGGCGGGGCATTGATAATTTGTTACCTGTGTTGCCATCTCAAATTCCTCGTTTTCTCTGTCGGCGCTGCCGCTGCCGGGGGGTGACAGCAGCAGCGCCGGAAGCAATGTGGTGGATCAACTGATCGGGGTGCGTTGGAAGTTTTCAGATACACCCTAGTCCTTATAAAAGGTATCGTCCCCGGAGCGGATCGTTTTTTCTGTTTCTTCGTATATGACGGACATATTTGCCGCCGAATGGTCTCTGTTCACCAGCACAAACTGCGTGAGTTCTTCCCATTCCTCGCAGGTCTCGTCAAAATACCACGATTTACTCGCTGACTCAGCATAGACATATGTACTATACCATTCCTGCGTTTCCGCGTCAAACCACAATTCCTCCGCGATCAGGCAGCGATTGTCGTCATCCATCGTAAATTCATATCTCTGCATACCGTCCTCGGAGCGCCATGTGCCCTCCAGAAGTGCGAAGATCTCCGCTGTTCTCTGACGCTCTGCGGCGGCCTTGTCCTCCAGTGCTTTCCGCTCCTCCGCGCTGTAGTACGCTTCGGTATTGCCGTACTGCGACCAGCCCTCGTCATACGCGAACACCTGCGCAAGCCATGCGAACTGCTCGGAGTCGAGATAGCGAAGCTGGAAGATAAAAGAATCGTTGCTTTTTCGGATCGTCAGACCGCTGATTCTCTCCGCAAAATCCGCCCTGATGGTCAAGACGCCTTTTTGAAAGCCGCACTTAAAATCATCGCCCAGATCCTCAAAATTTGCATCGTAGCACCGGATCTGGCTATCGCTCAGATCGGTTCCGCTGTAATACAGCTTCAATTTTCCGGCACGATAGATAGTTTTTTTGACGCGGAGCTCGCCATAGAGGACGTCTGTTTCCGCATATCGGTACGTGACCCCGTCGTCGGAGCGGCCGGCGAAGCGGCTGCAGGCAGCCAATGCGAGCAGTCCCAGCAATACGCCCGCGGCAATGAGCGCTTTTCTCATGTCCATAGCAATCACCTTCTCATCGCGCCGGTACAAACCTGACGGGTCAGCGGACGCCGGTGACGGTAAAGGTGGCATAGGTTCTGCCGCCCTCTCGAATCAGGATCTCCTGACCGATGTACCAGACGCAGCCGTAAGCGAGGTTGTCGATCTGCACATCCGTTCTGGTCTCGCCCGAGGAGATGGTGCCGTTGAAATTGCCGAGCGTTCCGCTCACATCTATACCAGCATCCATCGGGCCGTAGAAGAACTGCATTCTGTCGCCGCGCTTGAGCACACGTGACGAGCTCTCATGATAGGTCACCGTGCCGACATAGCCGCCGCGCAGGGCAACCAGAGACGTATCCGCCAGCGTGACCGCAGCGCCGCGCGCCAGCAGGCCGACATTGGCGCTGCCGTCCGTGTTTTTCCCGAACGGGAAGCCGATGCAAATGCCGACGCTGTCCTTTTCTTCTGCATAATCGATCGCCTTGCGGAGCATTTCAATGGCAACTACCGTGACCGTTGCCGTCGTGTCCGAGTCGGTATCGGGATCATACATGTGAAGCTGAATGGTATCACCGACGTTGACACGGCCGGCGACCACGCGCGTCTGGATGACGATGCCGCGGCTTTGGACCCGGAAAACATCTCCGACGTAGCACAGGAACTCGCCGTCCGTGAGCACGTTCGTTCCGTCAGAACCGGACGTGGAAGGACTTCCCTTCATGGTGAATGCCGCCGCATTGGAGGTGACCTTCTTGCCGTTTGCATCGGTCACGACACAGCGGAACTGATAGCCGCCCGCCGACAGCGCCGCAAATTCACCGGCTGCGATGCGGAGCGTCTGCGCATTCACGTCGGAAATGGTCGCCTCCACGGCGTCCTTCGGCTTCTTGCTGAGATTCTCCCAGTCAGCGCTCATGGTGCGCCGCTGCCACTGATAGGTATAGGGCGTCTTTCCGCCCGTGGCCTCCACGGTGTAGGTAACAGCCGCGGCCGCACCGGCCTCGACCGTGACGTCCTGCGGGTGCTTTGCGATGCGGAGCGCCGAAGCCTCAGCATCACCGAGCGTGAAGCTCACGCGCTGATCCGCGTAGACCATGCGCGTCAGGATCGCCGCGACTTCGCTGCGCTTGATGTTGGTGTTCGGCAGGCAGTTGCGATCCGCGTCACTGCCCTGCACAACGCCGGCACGATAGAGCTTGTAGATGGAATATGCCTGCGGGTGCGTCATGGGAACGTCTGGAATGGCGCCGTCGGCAATCGCGTTGTCCTCCTCGAGCGCCTTCGAGCCGGTCAGTGTCGGGTTGTCCGGGATCGCACGGGAGAAAATGTCCATGAAATGCGCGCGTGTAGCCGCGCTGTTCCATACATAATCGCCTGAAATGATGTTTTTGGCCTTGGCATAGTCCACATAGGTCTGATACCACGGGGAGCTGCGTGCAAAGTCTGTGCTTCCCGTGCTGGTCAGCTTATACATGCAGGCAGCCAGCTTGACGGTTTCGGCGTACGTCACATTGTCGTTCGGCGCATAGGTCGTCGCGGTCTTTCCGTTGACGAGTCCTCCCTGCACCGCAAGACGCACGTCCTCATAATACCATGCTGTTTTCGGAACGTCTGTAAAGTTCATTTCCGCCGCCAGCGAGGCAAACGGCAGCGCCGTCAGCAGCAGTGCCAGCAGCACAATGACGGATATGATCCGCCGGGGGGTGATCATTTTCATTGGTTACCTCCCTGTAAAATAGCCGTGTCGCTCCCGCCCCAACCGGGGCGGGAGTCGACGTTACATGTTTCCTCGTTTCCTTTCTTCTGCCGTCGCAGCCTTTCAGCTTACGACGGGATCTGCTTACTGGAACGTCATGTTGTTGAGAATGATGTCGGGCATCGTTCCCGGGACGCAGTCCAATTTCGTCAGTCCGATGGACAGTGCGCGGCCGTCGTCGATCTGCGCGACATACTGGATCCAATTGTAGCCGATGTACTTATAGGTGCGGCCGCAGAAGGTGATGCCGCCGATCACGCGGTCCTCGATATCCTGATAGTTTTCGAATTTGTCCTTGTAGTAGTCGAAGTCCTCCACATTGGTTCTTACCTCGAATCTGATGGCGCCTGCACCGAACGCGGTGGGATCGTCGTTTTCCACCAGGCAGCGCCCCCCATCATCGTACGACCAGCCGGATACCGGGATCTTCGTCATGATCTTGACCTTCACATCGTCTTTTGCAAACTGGGCGATCTCCACGGAGAAGTCCTTCATCTCGGCGTTTGCAGACGCTGCCTTGTTCGCCTCGGCGGCCTCGGCCTTCACGATGTCCAGATACTTTTCTATGGCTTCTGTGCCGGAGAAGCCGCTGGTGTTGTACGCACTCACCGTATAAACGCCCGACTCCTTTTCCTTAAAATTGACGTAGATGAAATGGGAGTCGTCGTCCTTGGAGATCCATTTGTAGTAGCGGTAGTTTGCCTTCATGTGGTCGCTGTATTCTTCCTTGACGAACTGGCCTTCCACGCCGAAGTAGGCAACGATATCATCGTAAGTAGCGTCAAAAATATTATTATTGACCTCGTTCATCCAGACGTAGCCCTTTTGCACCTGCTCCTCGGTCACAATGCCGTCTCCGCCGGGGACATTCGTGTTCGTCGCCGGCGTGCCGGTATTGCCGTCATCCGTCTTTGTGCCGGTGCTGCCGTTTGCAGAAGCCTCCCCGCCAATGGTGTCGGGCATGGACTTACCGGCCTCGATCATCGGCAGATACCAGTCATCATAGTAATAGGGGTGTCCCTCTGCGTCCATATCATCCCACTTGAGTCCCCACGGACGCAGATAGATGTCGTAATGGAACTCGTCGTCGCCGTCTTCATAATCGCCGTCGATCCAGATCATGTTGTCATACTCGAGAAGACCCGGATCCACGATCCAGTCGGCATGCGCCAGCCCGATGTTTGTAAACCAGCCGCCCTCGGACATCACCGTGCCATGCTCGCCGGTACCGGCTGCGTTCAGACTGACCTCGACGCGCGCCGTGGGCTCATCCTTCGTGTAGTCCTCGTCCCAGAGCGTGATGGTTCCCGTGTAGTCCGGGCCGATCTCGATGAGGCCGCAGATATCCCACCAGCTGCCCTCCATGCTCTCGTAATCACCGTAGCAGCCAGTCATCTTCCACCAGCCGTACCATTCGCCGTTCCACCAGTCGAGCAGCTCGTCACCGGTTCCGCTCGGCTCGATGGGTGCGGTGTCGCCGTCATCGGGGTCAGAGGCTCCGGCCGCCGCCACGCGCTCAAGCTTGGAGGGCTTGATGGTGACCGTGCCGTTCTTTTTGCCGAAGACCTCCGAGAAGGTGACCTCGACCTTGCTGGTAGCTTCACGGAGCACAAACGAGGTGCGGACCTCAACAGTCTCGCCCGGCTCGACCTCTACCATCTGGGAATCGACCGCCGACTCGTAGGTGTCATAATCGAAGATCACGGTCGCCATTTCCAGCTCCTCGCCGTCCTGCTTGGCGCTTTCCGAAACCGACCAGAGATACTCGGCAGCTTCCTTGCTCTTGTTCGTGAAATCCAGTGTCAGAACGAGCGCATCGTTGCCGTCAACGTCTTCCATGATGCACGCACCCTTGTAGACGAGCGTATAGTCTCCGAGCTTGATCACATCGGAATCTTCATTTTTGTCTTCCTTGTCTTTGCCGCAGGCCGTCAGGCTGAGCAGCATCAGTGCCGCAAGAAGCAGGCATAGAAGCCTGGTCTTCGTCTGTTTCATAATTCCCTCCCAATATCCTTCAAGGATGCACGAATCTGCTGATTACCAGAAAATAACACGCAATCCCGGCAAAAAGCAGGAGTGCATACATGAGCCATTTTGATTTCCTCATTTCTTTACACGCTGAATAAGGTTACCGTCCTTGTCGGTGAACTTGCCGCAGAGAATCTTGATAAAGTCAACAAGGTACCCGATGCCGAACAGTCCAGCCGTCAGCGTGTAGAGAATGCCCGTACCGATCTTGCCGACATAGTAGCGGTGGACGCCGAGACCGCCACAGAAGAGGCAAAGCAGGAACGTTGTCGTCCAGTCCTTGGAGCCTTTCGCGCCGGCAGGAGTCTCCGGCGCGACATAATCCTCTACCTCTTCGCCGTTCAAAATCTTCTTCACGGTTTCGGTCACGGTGTCGATGTAGCCGCCGCGCTCCGTTGCAAGGCCGACTGTCGCACCCTTGAGGCCCTTCTGCAACACACTATTCTTATCGACGCGCATACCGCCAACCGACATCTTGGCCTCCGTAATGACCGGCTGAATCCGGATGTGCGTGCCGTCCTTGAGGAAAAGCCAGAGACCAACGTCCACATTCGGCTCCTTCTCGAACGAGATGCGTTGGCCAGGAATGCCGCCCTTGATCTGGAACGGCATCTGGAACGCAGCCCTGCGGGCATTGAGCTTCTCCATGATCTCTTCCAGTGTGGTGGAATAGGAAAGATCAAATTCACGGGGGCTGGTCGCGAATGCGACATCTTTCATGCTGCCGGTAAGGTTATCCATAACGTTTTCCCCTTTCTAAAGTCCGGTGGGTGGCTGATAAATATTGTGTTTCTATGCGGCTTATTTTTTTGCAAAAGTGCCGCTGATGCCGTAGCCGGTGTTCTCGTTCAGGGTGAGGCTGCTGCCGTCCACGGAGAACGTGTACGTAGAGGCATCGTCGCCCCAGCTTTCCAGCTTTACCGTGAGCTGGTCGCCGTCGATGGTGTAGGTGCCGTCCTGCTTCATGTAGGCGTTCTCCATCGTGCATTTGCCCTTGCCGTTGAACGTCCAGGTGATGACGCCGTCATCGCCGAGGTCTGCCGACCATGTTCCTGCCAGCGCATCCTTGCTGCCGCAGGCAGCGAGGCTCAGCAATGCTGCTGTGATCAAAACCAGTGCTACAATCTTTTTCATGTTTCTTTTCGACCTTTCTGATTTACGATTTTCCGGTGTCTCAGCCGTTCACAGCGCCGCCGCAGTATTCACAGCAGCCGCTGGCGTCCGGCGTGGTGGTTGCGCCGCAGTACGGACAGGTGACCGCCGTCTTGGGGGCTGCCGCCTGCTCGATCTTCTCACGCACATCTTTTCTGACCTGTGTGAGCGCCTGACGGATCTCCTCGCCGAGCTTTTTGCAATTGCGGTACTCGACATTCGTTTCGGGGCTGAATCGGCTCGGCATACCCGGCCGCACGGCGGGCGGCGGCGTAATGTCTACCGAGCTGGAGTTGACCTTGAAGCGCATCTCGTTGAAATACGGGTTGTTAACAAAGATGGAGATGTAAAAATCGTAGGAATACTCATAACGCGGCGGATTGTAGCTGACCTCTTTGCCGTCCTTGTCCTCGCGCTTGAGCTCCGTGCTGCTCTCATCGATGTCGAGGTTGCAGCCCGTCACGTCCGCAAAATCCAGAACATCCGGGTTGGCCTCCGTCAGATTTCTCGCCCGCGTCACCATGAACTTCCCGGCGTCCTCGTCAAGCAGCACCTTCATGTCCGTGCCGAGTGTCCGGGTGGTATGGAAGGCCGCGACCTTCTCCTGATTCTCCTCGCGGTAGGCAAGCTGCGCCTTGATCTCCTCTACCGTGCTCTTGCGGCGCTCTGAGAACCAAGGCGAGAGCTTTTTTGCGCAGTTTTTGCAGAGATTGCCGTTTTCCAGCTTGCGGTTTCCGAGCAGGCCGATCTTGTCTCCGCAGATATCGCAATATTTTTTATCAAACAGTCCCATATGTACCTCGATCTCCTTTGTCTATTCGCGCATGTTTTATACGGTCTGGGCGTCATCCGCCTTGGCATTGAGCACCGCGCCATAGATGTAGAGCCCCGGAACCACAACGCCGGTCAGAAGGCTCGTCACGTTGAATTCACCGCTGTTGACTGCACTGAAAACGATGCTCAGGACGCTGAAAAGTGCGACGACCACACCCCATGTGATGAGTTTTCTGGCATTTTCCGTGCACTTGCTGTGCTTGATGCCCTTGATGCCTGCGATCAGCTGGCAAATGCCGCCGACCAAGGTCAGGATCAGTGCCGCGTAGTACGAGAACGTCAGCCCGGAGCCTGCACCGAGGCCCGCGACCAATGCGCCCAAGCCGCCGATGAGAACGCCGGCGAGGATGGAAAATGCAGCCGCAATGATCATCAGAATACCGGTAACCTTCAAGAAATTGTGACCCTTCATTATAATATCCTCCTTCTCCTTTTATGTCATCTTCCTTTATTCCGCAGAGCGCCGTTTCCGCACTCTGTACAGAACACATTTTTGCCGTTTGCCATTCCGCACGCGCCGCATTTCCGCTGCCATTTGGAATGCATACCGAATGACTGACCGGAGCCGTCAGACCGGCCTTCCTGATGCCTTTACACCAGATCGCCGTCGTCAAACGGATCTCCGCACTGGGGGCAGAACTTGGGCGGATGTGCCGGGTCTTCCGGCTCCCAGCCGCACTTGTCGCACTTGTACTGCGGCACTCCGGCGGGCTTGGGCTTGCCGCACTCGGCACAGAATCTGCCCTTGTTCACCGCGCCGCAGGAGCAGACCCAGCCGTCCGGCTGTGCCGCGGGCTTCTTCGTGCCGCACTCAGGGCAGAAGTTGCCGGTCGCTGCCGCGCCGCACTGCGAGCATTTCCAGCCGCCTGCCGCGGGCTTCGGCTCTGGCTTTTTGCTGCCGCAGTTCGGGCAGAAATTGCCTGTGATGCCGCTCTGGCCGCATGTACACGTCCAGCCCGCAGGCGCGGCCGGAGCCGGCTGCGCCGCCTGCTGCTGCGCGCCCATCTGATAGAGATTCTGCGCGTTCATGCCGCCAGCCTGACCTGCCATATTCATGCCCATAAACGCCATCGCGGGGCCTGCGTTCTGATTGGACGCCGCAGACTGCATCGCCGCCGCCTGCGCGCCGACCAGATGCGCCGCCGCTCTCGTCGGGTCCATGAATGCCGCGTTGCGCTGCATTTCCTTGAGCATCTGCTCGTCTTCCTCGCTCGCCTTGACCGACGAGACGCCGAACGACACGATCTCAAGGCCGCGCAGGTTGCGCCACTTTCCGGAGAGCACCTCGTTGAGCGCGTCCGCCAGCTCCATCGTGTGGCCGGGGAGCGCCGAGTAGCGGATGCCCATTTCGGAGATCTTGGCAAACGCGGGCTGCAGCGCGGTCAGAAGCTCGGTCTTGAGCTGGCCATCGAGGCGGTCGCGCGTGTAGTTCTCGCCCACGTTGCCGCAGACGTTCGTGTAGAACAGAATCGGATCGCAGATGCGGTAGCTGTACTCGCCGAAGCAGCGGATGGCAATGTCGATGTCGATGCCCGCGCGCTGGTCAACAACGCGGAACGGCACCGGAGACGGCGTGCCGTACTTGTTGCCGATGAGCTCCTTGGTGTTGAAGTAGTAGACGCGCTGATCCTTGGGCGGCTCGCCGCCGAAGGTGAAGCGCTTGCCGATATTTTTGAAGGTGCCGACGATGCTCGTGCCGAGCTGACCGGAGAAAATGGAGGGCTCCGTCGAGCTGTCGTACACGAACTCGCCCGGCACGGCGCACAGCTCCGCGACCTTGCCCTGATCGACGATGATCATGCACTGTCCGTCCGCCACCGCGACGACGGAGCCGTTCGAGATGATGTTTTCGCTTCCCTTTGTGTTGCTGCTGCGTCCGGAAACGCGCCGCTGGCCCTTGACCGCCATCACGTTTTCCGGGATCGATTCACAGTAAAAATACTCCTTCCACTGGTCGGCCAGTACGCCGCCAGCCGCGCCAAGCGCCGCTTTGATAAGACCCATTATTTCTTACTTCCTTTCTCGTTTTTTATGCCCACGGATCTTCCGCTGCGGGAATGCGGATGCCGCTGAGGATGCTTGAATACTCCCACAGGAACCATTCGCCGGTGGAGGCCTTCTGCCGCAGCTTCATCGGCCGCGGCGAGTCCGCACCCGCCGTCTTGAGGAACACGCGCAGATACCCCGGCTCGATGTCCTGCGGCCGGGGGTCCGACAACACATTCAGGACATACGGCACGTTCGGCTTGTAGCCGTTCTGCGGCGTTGCGCCTTCAAAATATGCCAGCGGCAGATAGGCCTTGCCGCGCAGCCGGTCGCGCAGGAACTGCGCATCATACGGCGTCATCGGCTTCGGCCCGCGAAGCAGGTTCATGGCGCTCACGCCGTCTGCCATATTTCTGTCAAACAGAGACAGTGCACACAGGAACAGCGCGCTGATCTTCTCCGGCGTCCGCTGCCCTGCGGCAAGCGCTTCAAACTCCGGAAGGCTCTCCGGGATCTTCTGAATAATGATCTGCATATGCTCTCTCCTTTCTAAAGCGTGTCGATCACGCCCGCAAGATACGTCGGCGACACCGACGCATAAATGAAATTGTCCACCAGCCGATCCTTCACAGCCTGCCGCACATCCGCGGCAAGCATTTCGTCCGCGTTCTCATCTACCAGCAGGAGTGTCTTGCAGTCCCACCCAAGCTTTTTCACGTCGCTTTGAATTTTCAGCCGTTCGCTCAGCTTCCAAACGCCCTGACGGATGACCTCCATCACAAGCACGTTTGCATGGCAGGCGCGGCACAGGGAGACGGTCTCCTCCGGTTTTAAAGAACGGTAGACGACAAAATCCGGATCACAGCCCGTCAGCGCCTGCATCACTGCCTCCGCCAAAAGGCCGCCCTTCATATCCAGCACAATTCTTCGCATCGCTGCTTTCCACCGCCTTTCGCTTCTTATGGATTCTGCATTTTTATTGTAGCGGAAAAGATCCGTCTCCGCCCCCGCCAGTTGGATAGGTTTTGGAAATATTTTTTCCTGCTGCATAAAAAAGTGCCGTCTCAAGCGAAAAACCTGAGGCAGCACCTATACTAAAACCTGTTTGAAATCTTTAAAAGATTTCTGAGGATAAATTGTGCCAGAAAAGGCAGATGACGCAGCTGGGCGGTTGCCCAGCAAGGAAGATAACGCATTCTGGCGCAATTTAGACCAGAAAGCATGGAGGATTTTAATCAGGTTTTAGTATTATATTGCTTGCTTATTTCATTCCTCCGACAGGTCTGCGATCAGCTTCACATCGCTGACCGCCAGCGCAAGCTGGAGCTTGTTTTCCAAACCCGTCTTTTGGAGCATATTTGCCACATGAAATTTCACAGTCGACATTTCACAGCCCATTTCTGCCGCAATGCGCGTATAGGACAGGCCGCGCAGCAAATGCCGCAGCACCTTCAGCTCCGTCTTTGTAAATTCCGTGCTTTTTGCCATTCCGACCTCGACCGTCGGCGGTGCGTCCGGGAAGATGTGCTCCCCTGCCACTGTCTGCCGGACGACCTCCATGAGGCGGTTTTTCTCAGAATCCTTGTACCAGAGGCTGTCCGCTCCGGCGGCCTTGGCCTCCTCAAGCACCGCGCCGTCGATCAGCGAGGTCACAACGACAATGACGATCTCCGGGTGCATGGCTTTGATCTGGCGAACAGCTGTCAGGCCGTTCTCGCGGTGCTCTGTCTGGACGTCCATCAAAATGAGATCCACCTGCGTGGTCCTGCACACCTCGACCGCCTGCTTCGCGCCGGAAATGGACGCAACGATCTGATGGCCGTCCTCCGCACGGAAGTAACTTTCAAGCAAACTGCGGATCATGGTCTGGTCTTCAACGATCATCACTCTCATGTGCTGTTTCCTCCTTTTCCGGCAGACTGAGCATCAGCTTGAAATCAGGACTACTCCGGATCTCCATGCTGCCGCCCGCCTCCTCCACGCGCAGCCGCAGCATCGAAAGGCCGCCACCCTCCGTGATCTCCCCTTTGGGCGGCGCACCGTTGTTGCTCAGGAACATATCCGTGCAGCCGCGCTCCTGCCAGAGCTGCACATACAGCTCCGTGCCGCCCGCGTGGCGAACGCAGTTTGCCGTACATTCGCGGATCGCCAGCGCGGCCAATGCACGGAGCTTCTGCGATCTCGGCAGTTTTCCTTCCACAAGCACCCTGACGCCCATCTCCCCCGCGCGCCGGATCGCCGCCTCCAGCGGTTCCGACTCCGGCTCCACCGTCATCTGATTGGAGCGGTAGAGAACGGTGATGGACTGCTCCCAAAGGGCGGCATTTGCCCGGATCTCCTCCAGGCTTGCCTTCCGCAGCAGCGCCCGCCGCGCCGAGAGGATGCTGTAGCCGATGTCGTCATGGACGCGGAGCTTCATTGCCAGCGTCTCCTCCTCGCGGATGATCTCCGGCATCTGCTCAAAAAGCGTCCGCAGGCGTTCGTTCGCCTCGGTCAGCTTTGCGTTTTCTTCCCTGAGCTGTGTTTGCTTCCGGATTAACTCCGTGACATCCGCAGCGGTGACCTGAGTATAACGGATCCCGGCCTTCGTTGTGATCTTCTCCTGCGCAAAGCGCATGGCCGTTCCGTCCGGAAGGCGGTAGATGCGAAGCTGCGGGCTGAGGCAGTGCACGTCCGCAGGCGGCGACCGGAGCGCGTCCTCCATTTCCGAAAGCGTCTGAATGCCGCCTTTTCTCAGAAAATTTGAGATGGCAAGCATCCGGTGATTGATGAGCCGCACCACGCCGTTTTCATCGAAGAAGCACGCCGCAATGGGCAGGCTGTCGAAGCTCTCTTTGATCCTGTCCATACGCGCCTATTTCCCTCCCGATGTTCCGAGTTTTCGGACGATGTACTGTAGTCCGTCCTCCTCCAGCTCCCATTCCACGCCGGGGAACTGTTCCTGCAAGCCGGAAAGTGAGCGCGTGTCCGCCGCGCAAAGACGCAGCTCCGCCTCGCTTCCGGCCTCGATGAAGATCAGAAGCGAGCGAAGCGACTCCAGACCGGCCTCCACGACGGCCTCGAACAGGTCGTATGCCTGCGCCGCCTGCTCAATAGTAAGCTGCCGATCACCATGGACGAATGCCTTACAGTCCACGCCGTACAAATTGAGGTTTTCGACCGACTCATTGAGGCACAGGCGAAGCTCCTGCGCGGAGATCGCGCCGCGCTGCACGCCGACAAAGATGAGGTTGTTTCTGCGCTTGATATACGTCCCGATGAGGATGACCTGTCCAAGCAGCCGTCTGGCTCTTTCGGGGTCCTCCGTCCGCTGCAATTCGGTCAGCCGGTCGCGCAGCATGGAGATCTGTTGGGCAGTCTGCGCCTCCATCATGTCGTACAGGTGGTTTTCCTCGGTCAGCTTCAGAAGCCTCGCACGCTGTGCGTTTTCCGCTGCGAGAATGTCGCCGGTGTCGCGGAGCTCGTCCCGCGTCATCTCCAGCTCCTGCCGGAGCTGATTGAGCTCGGAAATGTCCTCCTTCCAGAACACCCAGCCGCGCCGCAGCGCGTGGCGCTTCAAAAGCGTATCGCCGCTGAGACGGACGCTGTCCTGCTGCATGCTCCGCAGCTCGCTCTGCGGCAGAGGCTCCTGCATCGCAGCGGAGACAAACTGCGGGCAAAGCGCCCTGTCCGTGATCTGGACCGGCAGGCTCGTCGCCTCAAACAGCTCGTCGTAGCCGAGATTGGACTGAATGAGCCCGCATTGGATGCAGCTTTCAAAAATGCTGGCAAAAATCAGGCAGAGCGTCACGGTCATGTCTCCCGCGATCACCCAGACCCAGTGCGTCCCGCGCACATACGCGACGGCGTAGCCCACCGACATGACAAGCGGAACGAGCGGAAGCCACCGAAAACGTCTGCTGTGCGGAATACGGCAGTTGCGCAGGATCATCGTGATGGAAACCACGGCGCACAAAAACTCCCACATCACCACGAGGAAATACCCGGCCTTGTAGCGATAATCCTGATCTGACATGACGCCGGACGGAAAGAAAAATACGAACTGATGCAGGTCGTTTGTCAGCACAAGCAGCAGCAGGAGCGTCGTCGGCAGGTAGAGCAGCTTCGTCCATCGCGGGAGCCGAAAATCCTCCGCCTTGCCCAGTGACAGCGAGACAAACATGGACAGCATCGGGATAAACAGCATGGGCAGATAGTAGCAATACCACAGCAGGCGCTCTGCATCCACATTGTCAATGGAGAACTTGACGGAGCGCAGCAGCAGCCACAGCATCATCAGCGCAGCGATCATCAGCAGATAGCGCCGCACGTGGGTCTGCACGATGCGAAAGCGGATAGACAGGCCCCACGCGCCAAACAGAAAGACATAGATCCCACTGCGCAGGTAGTTCCATCCGTGGTCGTGAAAATCCGTCCGGCTGGCCCAGCGCGTCCACATCGCAAGGGCAATGAGCAGCGCCGCACAGAGCCCGTACCGGATGCTCTTTTTTGTTGCCTTGCTCATACCGCGCCTCCCATGCCGTCCGCCAAGCGGCGTCCATCTGATTTGGTAAGTCCCAGTATAACATAGGAAAAAGAAGGTTTCAACCGCACCCGGGGGTCCTTTACGGCAGAAAAAGCGCCGCCTCCCACGAGGCGGCGCCGAAAATGCAGATTTAACTCTCAGCGCGGCTGCAATAGACCGTCACGCGCGCCTCCTTGCTGACCGTGCAGGTGTAGAGCACAAGCGGATAACCGCTGTTTTGGACAGCGTCCACGTCCTCCGGACTCACCGTTCCGACGGCGCTGACCGTATAGCGGTTGACAGTGCCGTCCATCTCGGTAAAGCGCACGCTGTCGCCCACCTTCATCTCACCGAGTCTTGCAAAGTGTGTCCGGTAATTGTGCGCAGCAATAACAAGATCGTCCGTCTGCGCATCGCCGAACTGACGGCATGGAGAAATTTTCAGCAGCTCATAACTCCAGCTCGACATCACCGGCAGCCGCAGCCCGAGCGACGGAAGCTCCAGATATCCGATAAAATCGTAGCCGGAAGGCATGGCCGCGGGCGTTTGTGCGGGCGCATCCGCTGCCGGCGTCTCGTCCTGCGGAGCCTCCGGCGGCTGCTGCGGAGCTTCCTCAGGGGAACGCCCGGACTCCTGCGCCCATTCGACATCCAGCTGTCTGGACGGCGCTTCGGCGCTTTCATCCGACGTGCGCGCAGCGATCACAGCCTCGATCTCAGCCAGCAGCTTCTCGGCTTCCTGCCCGGCATTTTGATCCTCCTGCCGATTGTGTGCGAACAGGAGCAGTGCCGATCCAATCAGCACTGCTCCCAGTATCACACAGACAATGCCTGCTTTTTTAGGCATTCTTGCCCTTCTTGCGCTTCGTCGCCATCAGCAGGCCGGACAGGATCAGAACCGCGCCGAGAGCGGCCAGAACGTAGATCGGCCAGTTGAGCTGACCGGTGTCGATCAGCAAATACGTGTTGGTAACGGTCACAACATCACTGCGCACGCGATAGGACGGTGTGTAGCCCTTGGGAATGTTGGTCTCAACGACCTGCCAGTTGCCGCGGCCGTCGAGCTTCTTCCAGGTATACGTCCAGTCGTTCCAATCACCGAGGCGCACCGTGTCGTAGACCTTTTCGCCATCGTAGAGCGTGATCGTGACGGAGTCGGGCCGATTTTTCGCGTTGTCACCGCTCCACTGCTTCACGACTGTGATCTCCTCCGGAGGCGTCGGCTTCACAGGCGGGTTGGGAGGCGTGGGGACGTAGATACGCGAGTTGATGATCGTCGTCGTGTTGCCTTCCGTCTGGTAGCTGACTCTGTAACCGGCAGGCACCTGTGCCTCCTCGACCGTCCAGACATGCCCCTCGACCAGACGGTCAAAGGTATATGTCCAGCCGTTTTCTGCGTTCAGCTCCTGAGTCCTTTCCACCTTGCCGTCCTTGAGGAGGTTGACGGTGATCTCGTCTCCGGCGTGCAGATAGTTGCCGTCCGACCAAACCTTGCGAACCGTCAGCTGGCTTTCGTTGAAGGCTTCGACATGGAAGACCCAGTCGACCTCGCCCACGCGGTTGGCAAACTTGTTGTCAAGCTCAATGGGGACGCTCAGTTCAACCTTCAGCTTCGCGGTCTCGCCGGTGCGGAACGTGCCGAGCGGTGTATTTTCCTGAAGGCCGCCGAGTTCGTCCGCCTTCGCGTCAAAGATCAGCGTTTCGCCGTTCCAGACCTTCATGGAAAGCTGCTTGAGGAACTCCGTCATCGTTGCGAGGGTCTCTTTTTCCGCGACCGTCTCACTGAGCGGATTTTCCTCGCCGTGCGGGACGGCGCGCATGTAGAGATTCACGAAGTCGCAGTCCGTGGCGGCGTTTTTGAATGTGATCTCCTCGGTCAGCACGTCGCCGGGCATCACGCCCTTGAAGTTTCCGAACAGGTCGGTCGCCGTGTAGTCGCTGCCGGGCTGGAATTCGAAGCCGTCCTTCTGTCCCTTGAACGTGATCGACGCGTCCGCCGCAAACGCCGTGGCAGCAAGGCCAGCCAGCAGAACGAGCACCATCAGGAACGTGAAAATCGATTTGAAAGTCTTTTTCATATTCCCACCCCCTTAAGTGCCGCTGTAGGCAGTGACGCTGCCCTCTGAAATGGTGACGCCCCAAGCCTCCCCGACTGCTTCTGCGGGCACACTCTGGATGGCCTCTGCCATCACGTCAATGGCCTGTTTGCCGCCGTCAGCATCGGTGTATTCGGCAGTCAGCGTCATGGTGTCCGTCAGATTGGCCGCAGGCTTTTGTCCTGCCGCCACCGGCAGCGTATAGTAGTAATAGTCCCCATACTTCACCCAGTTTGCACCGAGGGTGAAGGAAGGAAGCTCTGCCGTGCCGCCGATGTGCTGACCTTGCTCGTTTGTCCGGTAGGTCACCAGCTTGACACGGATGTAGGCGTCAATGTCGCCGGTGTTCTTCACATTGACGCTGCTTTTCACAGTGCCGTTAAAGCTTTCAGTCACCTCACAAGCCACCTTGGAGGGATTGAATGTGTTCGTGATGGGCTTATCATTTGTGGTAAGCCATGCAACGGTGCCGCTGATCGCCAGTGCCAGAAGCAATGCCGTGCCAATAACCATCGCGGTCAGTCTGCCTGTGTGGTGCGCTTTTCTGCGCGCCGGCCGTGCCTTCGCTCCATCGTGCTTGCCTTCGAATTGGCCTTTATACATCATCGTCCCCTCCTTTCTCAGTGACTCACGCCGAAGATGTTCCTGACTACCTGACTAAAGCCGTTGAGCCAGTAAATCTTGTCGTTGGCGGTGTTCGTGCAGGTGATGCTGCCGTTGGGATTCGTAGCGTTCAATGTCGCTCCGTCTCCATAAGCCGGTGTATACCGCCAGCTCCAGCCGGTGTTTTCCTGAATGGTGTATGTGCCGACCGGCAATTCAACGAGTTCTTCTGTGCCGTTGCCCCAAATCGTCACCTCAGAATACTTTGTGCCGTCTTTGAGAACGTCAAACACATAGGATTCATTGTCTGCGCCGCCGGTCTTCTTGATGGTCAGCGTACAAGTCTTGACGTGAATCAGGAATTCCTTGCCCTCCGGAAGCGTGCAGGTTTGGCCTGCGCAGTCCAGATGCTTAAATGTCGTATGATTGGTCACATCAGCGTTGCCGATCTTTACAGCCACATCAACGCCAATGTCCTGCTTGGTGTTGATTTTGTTGTTGTCGATCTTGCCAGCCTCCGGCGTGCAGGTGAAGCCCAACTCTGGCTTTGCGCCAATCATGGTCACCGCTGTATCCAATGTAGTTCCGTGCTTCCATTCGGTCTTTGTGAGATTACCGCTAAGTTCAAGCACATCCGCGCCGTAATAGCCCTCGGAATCCTTGAACGTCAGCTCCGGCTTAAAGACGTTGATCTTGGCAGCTGGATCATTTTTGCCGGTTTTGGCTCCCGTCTGGTCTCCCGTTTTGGGTGCGACCGTGACTTCGATGGTATAGGTCGTATCAGCAGTCAGGTCTTTCAGGCCGTCAGGCGGAATCGCGTTGCCATCTTTGTCCTTGACCGTCACTGTGATATCCACAAACGCTGTCTGCCAGTCTTGAAGACCGTAATTCGGCTCATTGAGGGCAAGCTCAATACCACCAACCTCAACGACCGCGCCCGTTTTGAGCTGCTTGGCAGTCACGCCGCCCAGCAGATACACGTTCTTGTCCTCAGCCGTCACTGTCACGTCCTGAATCGGGACATCGACCGTGGGAACAGGGAATACGAATTTCGGTTCTGTAGCGCTACTGTCTTCATATACCCCTGCATTGGAATTGGTCGGCACCTCGTTTCCGCCAAGGAAGCCTTCTTTCGGCTGCACCGTAAACGAGATCATCAGTTTGTTGCCGCGGTAAGTGACGTTGCCGTTCGCGTCCGTTTCTGTGCCGCACCAGTTTTCAGAGAAGTCAAAGCCAGTCACACTGACCTGATCGTCGCTGAGTGTGGCAGTCGCGCCGCCATTGCCGCCGCTGGTGCTGCTCCATGTGTAGGTATCGCTGGTTTTCCCAGTGCAGGCATACGTATCAAGCCGAATGTCACTTGCTGATGCGCCCGCAGGCAGCGTGAAGTACGGGGAGATAATGTCCTTAATGACTGTCTCGCTGCCAAGCGTCGTTGACGAGCCGCCTGTTGTGATGTTGTTGGAAATTTGCTGGAAGATGCTGTTCAGAGAATCCGCATCACCGGCAGAGAGGTAATAGCTCGGGTAGTGGAAAGCGCCATTGTTGGAGGAAACCTGCTGCATGAACCAGTTTGCTTTCTGCGTTTCGTTTCCGTTCTGGTTACCTGCACTGCTGGCATCCGCGCCGGAGAAAATACCGATGGAATAGACCGTCGCACCATAGGTGTTCTTTGCAGTGCTCGCCTGACTGATTGCAGCGTTTGCTGTGTCGGAGTCAAAACCGCTCCAGCCGGGAACACCGTCCGTAAATAGAACTACGACACGATTCCGCGTTTCTCCGGATTGTATGGGGTTCGCCGCAAAAATTCCATTTGCCATCTCAAGTTCAAGGTTAGTGAGCGTGCCGCCGTCAGCAGCAAGTGCCGTAATAGAGGCACTAACATTGCCAACTCCCGTGGAGGTGTTCATATTCTGAAAGGCGTTCCCATATTGCCCTTGTGCAGCAGTTCCGTATCTATATTGATTGCTACCTACAAAAACTTCTGTGTTGTTGTAATTATAATTGATGCCGTTATAGCGTTGTCCACTCGCAAAGCCTACCACCGCAATGCGGTGATTGACATTATCGGCAGGGGCATTGATGTCGCCATCCTCACCTGCTGCCTTCGCAGCAACGGCATTGGAAAACGCTGTAACGGCGCTTTTCAGGGCATCCAGGCGTGAACCGCCGCCGTTCGTGCTGATGCTACGCTTATAAAATGGCGGGGCATATTGAGTGGCTGCACCAGTGGAAGTGCCGATAGTCTGAATTGTGCCGGCGGCATCTGTGTAGGTATACGTATAGACGGTGTTTGCATCATCCGCCGCAGGCGTGTAGAGAGGCGCATGGGTTCCAAGATTAGGAGTTTCGCTGCTGCCTTTGCTTGTTATGATCGTGCCGTCCGAGAATTTATACGTATATGTGTAACCAGAGATAAAGCCACCCGATCGCGTTAGAGTAACCTTTTTATACTCGTCTCCGACCTTCTCATATAGGTTGTTTGCATAGTCCCAATAGCACTCGTCCCATGTATTATAATTCGGCAGGTTAGTGCTTAACTCGTTGTATGTCGTTGTTTTCGTCACAGAGACAGAAACATAGGAATTATCATCCAGTTTATACCACAAGTTCGCGCTTCCGCCGTTATGACGTCTGTCATAGTTGTCCAAATTTTTTGAATTTTTTTGTTTATACTCTGAGTATGTAACCCGTCCCATCGGATCATCCATGGAGCCGGACTGGTCAAGCACCAGAATGATATCCGTCGGGACATCCTTGGTTTGCGTGGTCGTTTGCTGCGAGCCGGTGGCGAAGGCTTCCAGCGTGATGGTATAGGAGCCGTCCTTATTGGCTGTTGCCGTTTTGCTGTACCGCATGCCGCTGTCGCCCGGCTGATCTGCATAGGCGGACGAAGCCGGGACGATCAACGTGCAGAAAAGGGACAGGCACAAAAGCAGCGATAGAATTCTCTTCTTTTTCATACTCTGCCTCCTTATCTGCCGCCGGTAACGGGCTCGCCAAACGGAGCAACATAGGTGAAGTTCACAGTGGGGCTGTAAATCTCACTCTCCACGGGCGGTTCGGATTCCTCAATGGTGATGGGCGGCAGCGGTTCCGGCATCAGCGCCGTCAAATGTGCCTCAATCAGAGCAATCTGCTCCTCAGTCAGCAGGGCAAGCGCTTCCTCGGAAGCTGCCTCGATGATGGCTTCCGCCTCCTCGATGGTCATGCACGCCATGATCCTGTCAAACAGGTGGCAGGGGCAGGTGCAGAACGGATCTTCGCAGCCATCAAAACAGGTGGGGATGTGTTTCGAGTCCTGTGCCTCGGGCTCCTCATACAAGGGGCAGTCGAGCTGGTGCGGCTCGCCCTCCTCGGGCTGCGGCTCGCAGGTGCAGACCGGCTCATCCGGATTTTCCGGGTCTTCCGGGTCTTCCGGAAGCTCCTGGTCGATCGGGCCGTCATAGGGCTCCGGTTCTTCTCCTTCTTCGCCCTCTGCGCCCGGTTCTTCCGGCGTCAGCGAGACTTCGTCGGACGCACCGTCCGAATCGGACGAAAGTGCCAGCGTCGTCGGAAGCGTCACACTGACGATCAGCACAAGGCAGAGCAGAAGCGTCAGGAATTTCTTCTTCGTCATGTTGCTACCTCCTTACGGCGTTGTTGTCGGCCAACCGGCGGCCTCCAGCGCGTTTTTGCCGTTGTTCGCGCTCTGTACGGCCTGCGCCGCAATGTCCACGGTCGCAGTCGCGTTCTGGTACTCGTTGCCCATGTCGGACTTGAATGTCACGGCTGTGAAGATCGGCTCTGTGACCTCACCGGGCTTCAATACCTTGTTGTAGTAATAGAAGCCGTCTTTTTCCGTCCAGTCCGCCTCGTTCAGCGTCAGCTCGACCAGTTCGGGGTTCGCCTCCCCCTCACCTGCCAGCTTGATGCTTCTGGTGACAGACACGCGGATCCACGCATCGGACGCGCCGGTGTTTTTGACCTCGGCAATCTTCGTGACCGTTGCGCCGGGCATGATGCCCTCCAGATCTTCAAAGGGCTGCGTCTTTTCCGCGTCCGCCCATTCCTGTACAGCGATCTTCACACCGCCGGTGGTGATTACATTGTGTGCCGTTCCCTCGGCGTTAAAATACGCGAGAGTTCCCGCTGCCAGAATTGCGGCGCAAATCACCACCAACGAGATCACAAGCAGTTTTCGCTTCATATGCCATTTCTCCTCTCAGTCTTATTACATATCGCACATGGGGGGTCAGCTGGCCGTAAAGGCCATGCGGGAATACCCGGAGTGCTCCCCGGATACTCCCGTATGGCCTGCACCCCGAGGGGTGCAGAGCCATATTTAGAGAATCTTAGAAGTTTGAGAATCAGGCCGCATCAAATGCAGTAAATGCAGCTTCCCAAGTTTCAAAGCCATCTGCCTGCATAGCCTGAGCAACAACGTTGATGCCAAAGTTGCCGTTCTGAGCAATGCGCGTAGTCACATCATTTTCCGTCATTTTTGCCGGGAAAGCGATCTGAGAGAACATTGCGGACGTATCAGCATCGGCATCCAAAACCTTGGTGTATTTCAGGGTCGCAACAAAATCACTGGTGGGATGATCCGGGCCAGACATATCATAAGCAATGTCAACAAGCTCCCAGTCCTCACCGAGCGTATTGTTGATAAGAGCATTGAATGCAGCCGCCTGCGGAGCAGTCCAGACGTTATCGTTGTAGAGGCCCAGCCAGTTCATGCCGTTTTCAACGGTAACAATAGCGCGGATATAAGCACCGTTTTTGCCAGTGTTATGGACAATCGGGTCTTTGGTCACGACAGCACCGGGGTAGACGTTATACTCGTTGCTGGTGACGCGGTCGCCATCGAGATCATTGACGTTGGTTTCGTCGAGCTTGATCTTGACATCACCCATTGTGAAGGTGTTGGTCGCGGTCTTGGTGTCCGTGAAGTACGCAAGGGTCGCGCCCACGACTGCGATCGCGACGAGCGCAATGCAAAGGCATATTGCGGTGATCTTCTTTTTCATGTTCTTCTACTCCTTATCAAATATAGTATAGTATTGTTTCTGCGCCGCGCGCAGTGGGTAGACTTCGGAGCGGTGCCGGGGCTCGGCTGGCTTCTCAGGCCATGCGGGAATACCCGGAGGGCTCCCCGGGTACTCCCGGGTGGCCTGCACCCCGAGGGGTGCAGCGCCATATTTAGAGAATCTTAGAAGTTTGAGAATCAGGCCGCATCAAATGCAGCAAATGCAGCTGCTGCGTCAGCAAAGCCGTCTGCCTGAATGGCGTCAGCCTCGAAGAGAACGTTGAAGGATTCAACGTTTGCAAGTTGTTCAGCCGTTGCATTCTTGTCGATTGCGATGTTGCCCCATACATTCCAGAAGGTGATTTCGCCGGGCTTTACGGGTTTTACAAAGGTAAAGTCATACTCATAGTACTTCATGCCATCGCGGTCAACCTGCTTCACCGCAGCAAAACCACTAGTGTTATAGGTATTGACAGCATTGGAGGTGACCTGACCCTCGTTCATAGCGGTAGTTGTCCAATAGGAAGGGCCGTTGTCGATGACTTCAAACAGCGACACGGGAATCAGCGTGCGGATGCGGATATATGCATCGCTGGCACCGGTGTTCTTCACATAGGGGTTCTTGCGAACGTTGGCGCCGGGAGTCATTTTCTGGCTGTGTTCTGCAAAGTAGCCATCTTTGTAGGCTGCGGCATCGGCTTCGATCTGCGCATCGGAGAAGTACTGACCACTCCACACCTCTCCAGAGGTGGTGTAGTTGGGAGTGTTCTCGGGAGTACCCTGCATGTCAACATCAGCCGCCCACAGGTAACCGCCAACCAGAGGTTCCGTCTGTCCAACGGCATTGCCCTTACCGGCATTGACGCGGTGATACTGGGATTCCAACAGCTGGATCTTCACGTTGCCGAGCGTGAAGGTGTTCGTAGCGGTCTTGGTGTCCGTGAAGTATGCGAGGGATGCGCCCACGACTGCGATCGCGACGAGCGCAATGCAGAGGCAAATCGCTGTGATCTTCTTTTTCATGTTCTTCTACTCCTTATCAAATATAGTATATAGTATTGTTTCTGCGCCGCGCGCAGTGGGGGACTCAGGGATTGGCGGGGTTCACATTTTCCCACGCCTCGGCAGCGCTAAATTCCGTTGTGGCATTCTTGTGGAGCTGCGATGCGTATGCCGTGATTGTCAATGTGGGTTTTGCAGCCGCGCCATTGTCAATCGCATTCATCATGTCTTTGGTGACGTTTCCCCTGACGGTGACCTTGTCGTCCTTGAGGACGCTGAACGGCTTGTCGATGTCGGCGGTCTGAACCTTACGATAGTAGACACCATTCTCACCGGTCAGTTCCGCCCAGCCGTCCGCCATTTCATAGGTCATGAAATCATCAAAGTTCGCGGATTTCTCCAGCTTCACAAACAGAAAGCACTCCTCGCTTCCGGCAAGGACTGTTGCCTTGGGGTCTTTCTGAATGTCGTAACCGGGAATCATCTTGAAATTATTCTTTGTTTCTTCCAGCTTGACCTTGATATCACTGGTGGTGAACGTGTTTGTCACCGTGTCGGACTTCGCAGTCAGCCACGCCAGCGTACCGGCAGCGACGCCGACAACGACCAGAACCATCGCCAGCACCAACGCCAAAACTTTCTTTTTCACACTCGGTTCCTCCTTTTTGCAGGTTTCAATGGGGGTATTGCAGCAGGCGGTCACGCTCACACGCCCCGCCTGCCGGGTCGATTTGCTTGAGGCTTGTCTCAGTTAAATGCCGCCCAAGCCGCATCCGCATTGGCGAAGCCGTCCGCCTGAATTGCGTAGGCGTTGACGGTGATGGTCATGCCCTCGATGGTGGCAAGCTGCTCGTTCGTGATCTCGCCGGGGACGGTGATGGAGTCAAACAGCGCGTCCAGCGCAACATCAGCAGTGGGAGCAGCGACCGCTTCCTTGTACCAGAACTCGTATGTACGGGTGTTTGCAGTCGCGTCCTTGGTATTGCCCTTGTAGGTCCAGTTGGCTGCGTCATAACCGTTGAAGATACTGGTCAGATTCGCGCCATCGGGTGCGAAAATGGCGTCCAGTTCATTGGCCTTGCTGAAGGTGACGGTCATCTTGACGTAGCTGGATTCGCTGCCGCCCAGGACTGTGACCATCGGGTCTTTGTTGTAGGTGTGGCCGGGAAGCAGCTTGTAGCTGTTTGCTTTCACACGGTCGGCATTTGCAACCAGAGAGCCATCCGGATTGGCTTTCGCTTCGTCGAGCTTGATGTTGACCTTGCCGACGGTAAAGGTGTTTGTGACCGTATCGGTCGAGGTCAAATATGCCATCGTACCAAGGATCGTCGCTGCAACCAGCAGTACCGCACAAAGCGTCAGAAGCAATGCCTTACTTCTTGTTTTCATTTCGGGACCTCCTTGAAAATAGTGTTTTATAGGGAGCCTTTCGGCATTGCCCTCTTACGGGTGCGCGGCGCTCACGGCGTCACGCTGCGCCATCCGGCGCGTCATCAGATCATGGACGGCTTCCTGCTGCTTTTCGCTCAGCGGGCCTTTTTCCGCTGCGCGGCGTATGACCGCAAGCTCCTCGTCCGTCAGCAGATCCTGCGTCTCCTGCCGCAGTCTGCGTGTCAGCGCATCGTCCGGCAGCGGCTCAGGCGCGTTCTCCGCAGGAGCGCTTTCCGCGGTGCGGGGCTGACTGAATTTCCCGCCGTGCGCGGATTTCTTCGCCGCACCTCTGCCCTTCCCGGCTGCGCGTGTCTTTTTGCCGCCGTCCGGCTCTTTTTCCTTTTCCCCGTCCGAGAAAATGTCGGGAATGAACACCAGCAGCAAAAGCACCGCACCTGCCGAGATCGCGACGTACATGCCGGGCGGATGCTGAATGTATTCCGCAAGATACCCGAGATACGGGATAGAAAAGACCGGTTCACCGATCACGTTTTTATAATGTACGAGCGTGCCGTCCTCCGCTTCGTTCGCATCGCCCTTGGTGCGGAAACGAATTACGGTTGCGTCCTCCTCATCCGGGACAACGCCGACGACGCGGTGCGTCGCGACCGTCTTTTCATCGAGCATGAACGTGATGGGCTGACCGGGCTGAATGGTAAACGGGTCAACCTTTTTGACATAGATCAGCGAGCCGGTATGGTATGTCGGCTCCATCGAGCCGGAGAGGACGGTAAAGACCTGCAAACCGAAAATGCGCGCGCCCGCCAACAGGAGCGCCAGCAAGACAACGACGGCAACCAGGACAGTGCTAACGAAATTCCAGATTTTCTTAAGTGTTTTGCTCATTTTTGTCCTTTCCGGCAGAATGTTTCCATTAAAAGTTGTTTTTGCTTTCAAATGGCATCATTCGTCAAATCCCAAAGCAATTTTTCGTTTCCGTTGCCGAAAAAACGGCATTTGGAAACTTTTGTGCGCCTAAAATTCCTGAGTTTCCCTATTTTGTAGTGCAAAATGAACAATATTGCTCGGTCCAGATGCACAATATTTATGTGTGATTTCATCTCGCTGAATCATTATATAGTGGTATTATAGCATGTGCGTTTCATGAAGGCAATAGGAATTTAGTATTTCTAGGAAATTTTGTACGCCTCTTTACATATTTTTTATATGAATTTAGTACAAAATGTTCACTTTATATTTCCAGCCGCGTGGATGCTCAATACGCCTAAAAATTCCGTTTTTATGCAAAAATCGGCTCTGTCCGTTTGGACAGAGTCGATAAAGCTTGTTTCAAAATGTCGTATTCAAGAAGTTCAGCGCTTTCTGTCCTGCTCAATGAGCAGCTTGAGCGCATCCACCGAAACGCGGACGGACGCCGAGGTATCCTCGCTCATCGTCTGATCAAGCCCGGCCGCCTCACGCTCCTGATTCCAGATCACGTGGAAGCACGAGCCGCAGCGGCAGCCGCGCGCAGCCGCGACGACGAACATGGCCGCCGACTCCATCTCCGAGGCAAGCACACCGAGACGCTTCCACGCCTCCCACTTCTGCAAAAGCTCATAGGAAACCGGCATGGTCTTCGGTGCGTGCTGACCGTAGAACGAGTCCTTGCACTGCACAACGCCGGTATGGACGTCTTTGCCGAGCGCCAGCGCCGCCTGACGCAGCGCGATGGTCACATCGAGATCGGCGACCGCCGGGAACTCGATGGGGGCATACTCCGTTGAGGTGTGCTCAAAGCGGATCGCGCCGGTCGCAACAACGATGTCGCCGGATTTGACCTTCCGATCGATGCCGCCGCAGGTGCCCGTGCGGATAAACGTGTCCGCGCCGATGTTGTGAAGCTCCTCCATGGCGATGGCCGCCGAAGGGCCGCCGATGCCCGTCGAGCAGACCGAGACCTTCTCGCCGAGCAGCTCGCCTGTATAAATATTGTATTCCCGATTCTGCGACACATGATGCGCATTGTCAAACAGCGCCGCAATGGCCTCACAGCGGCCCGGGTCGCCGGGTAAGATCACGTAACGGCCGACATCGCCCTCTACGCAATGGATGTGGAACTGCCGTCCTGTATCCTGCATACTATTTCTCCTTCCGTGTGTAGGGATTTGAACTGCAAAACAGGCGCTCGCATCCGCGGAAGCCCTGTTTGATACTTTATTATGTCATATGTCCGCGCAAATAGCAAGCGTTTGTCGCGCTTGTTCGTCAGTGGGGAATGCGCCCGGCGTGTTCCGGCTGCGCCAGAAAACGCTGCGCAATTTCTCCGGCTCCTGTGTTTTTGAGATAGACCACATTGAACTCGTGCGTCCCCGTCAGCGGCGGGCATGTGAACTGCGCCAGATCGGCGCGGCCCTTCACCACGGCCTCATAGAGAAAGCTGACGCCGAAGCCGTCGCGCACCAGCTCCTTGATGATCTCAAACGAGCTGATGGTGATCTTCCGCGCAAAAGACGCGACCGTGTAGCCGCTGTTTTCCAGCTCCCACTCGAAGATCCGTCTGGTTCCGGAGCCTTTCTCGCGCAGAATGATGCACTCGCGCAGAAGCGCCTCCACGCCGATGCGCCTGCCGGCAAACGGATGATCCTTGGCGCAGATGCCGATATACGGCTCGTTCTGAAAGAGCATCCAGTCATAGTGCTGCTTGTCAAAGATCCCCTCGACAACGACGAAGTCCAGCTCGCCGTGATTGAGCAGCTCCAGCAGATGCTCGGTGTTGTCCACGAGGTAGTCGATCTGATTTTCCGGCGTCTGCAAGTATTTTTTAATGTATGGCAGCAGCACATACTCCCCGACGGATTTCGTCCCCCCGATGCGAAGCGTTGTCTTGGAATCGTCGTGAAGGCGTTTGAGAAGATCCTCCTCATTGTAGCGAAGCGACTGCGCATACTGCTCCATCAGCTCCCCCTGTCTCGTCTTGCGCAGACGCCGGTTGGCGTATGTGAACAGCGTCACGCCGTACTGGTTTTCGAGCGACTGAATATGCTTGCTGACCGCCGGCTGCGACAGATTCAGCAGCTCCGCCGCGCGGCCGTAGTGCATGGTGCTGCAAAGCGTCAAAAAGGATTCCAGTCTCTGTTCCATGGCCTCTCCCCCACTCGATCATGATATGGAATCGTTTCATTCCTTTTTATGCGTTTATTTTATCATAAAACGGCGATAGAATAAAGGCAACACCGCACAATTCGACAAGCAGATTCGGCGAAAGATTTTTTGTCAAGTCAAGGTTTGAAAAGCGAAGGAATACTGTATGTATTTCGAGTTTTTCAAACCGCAGAATTGGCGGAAAAGATCCGCCGAAGCGCGTAGACGCAGTTGTGCGGTGCTGCCTAAAGGCATAAAAAGAAGAAGGATGGAATGAAACATCATGCGCAAGGTACTCTCTCTGATCCCCGGAACGCTGCTGGCGCTCGCGATCGCGTTTGCCGCAAAATGGCTGGAGGGGCTTGAAAAGGCCGCGGGGCTGCACATCATCGGCGCCTCCGTCATCGCCCTGTTCATCGGCATGGCCGTAAACGCGGTCTGGAAGCCCAACAGCACCACCGCTCCCGGCATCAAATTCACGTCCAAGAAGCTGCTGAAGTTCGCGATCATTCTTCTGGGCGCGAGTCTGAACATCCGCACGGTCCTGACGGTCGGAAAGTTTTCCCTGACGGTCATGGTCTTTACGCTCGCGACCTGCTTCGGGCTCGGCGCTCTGATCGGCAAGGCGCTGGGGCTCAGCTGGAAGACCAGCAGCCTCATCAATGCCGGAACCGGCATCTGCGGCGGCTCCGCCATTGCCGCCATCGCGCCCGTCATCGAAGCGGACGATATGGACATTGCCTACGGCATGTCCGCGACCTTCCTGTTTGACACCGTGATGGTCGTCGTCTTTCCCCTGCTCGGCAGATGGATGGGCCTTTCCGACGCGGCCTTCGGCCTCTGGGCGGGAACGGCTGTGAACGACACCTCCAGCGTCATCGCCACCGGCTACGCCTTCAGCGAGGCTGCCGGCGACTTCGCAACCATGGTCAAGCTGACCCGGACGCTCTCCATCATCCCCGCCGTGCTGGTGTTTGCGGCGGTCAATCTGCGCATCAAGCGAAAGGAAAACGCCAATGCAAACGGCGTGCCGGTTCGCATCAGCGCCATTTTCCCGTGGTTTATCCTGGGCTTCCTCGCCATGTCCGCACTGGCAAGCCTGAACCTCCTGCCCGCCGAGGTCGCCTCCGTCATGAAGACCATCAGCAAATTCCTGATGGTTGCCGCGCTGGCGGCGATCGGCCTCAACACAAACTTCAAGTCTTTGTGCCATTCCGGCGCCAAGCCCATGCTCCACGGCTTCATCGTCTCGCTGCTGGTGGTGCTTGTGGCCATCGGCGTGGAGTTCGCCATCGGCATCGCGCCCTGACCGGCAGCCTACAGCCCTCACATGCAAAATCCAAACACCGCAATAATAAGCTGCATGATCTCGTTTGAGATCATGCAGCGCTTTTGTATGTCGAAAATGAAGTTGCCACGCAGGGCATCAAGGCTCAAAAAGTCCAGTGTTTACGGGCTTTTTTCAAGCTGTAAAATCATTCCCACTCGGCAAATTCAAGTATAGGGCTGCTTATTTACAATGGTTTTACAAGCAAAACATTCGCAAATATGTTAATGATTTGCACTTGTATTTGCGGCTGCTTCAATTTTTAGTATCAAAATAGTATCACAGAATATGAGGAATTGCAAGGCTTTCAGCCTTGCAATCATCCAGCATGGGAGCGCACACGCTCCCATGCTGGGGCAGGACGCTCCGCTCTCTCAAGTCAATGGAGGCGGGCAAGTGCCTTTGGCCTTGCCCGTCTTGGTGACCGCGCAACGCACCCATGCGGGGCAGTCAATGGCGGCGCGCTGTGCGCGCCGTTAATCTCGACCATTGACGGTCACACATGGCGGGCGCTAGGTGATAGTGTATTTCACTGAACCCGATACCCGGTCACAATCAGGCCAACAATCACCTGCCAGAAATCGTTTTCTTCTGCGCTGTAGTACCGGCTGTCCGAAATCTCGTGAAAAGACACGATGCGGTTTATTTCATCCAGCCAGGCTTCATTTTGCATACACTTCGATAATCTCTCTCAAAGATTCTATTTCCGCATCGCTCAGGTGCTTGCAGTAATATGTATAGTCACCCTCGCTTTCGCGCACGACCACATCCACGTAGTCAAGGGAATCGTCCAGAAGATAACTGCGATTTTCAATATCAAACTGGTACGCACATACGGATTCGGAATCGCTTGCGGTTGGCGTCATGGAATCAATCGAAAATAGCTCATCCAAGATCGCCGCATCTTCGGCAGACAGCGTGTATGTTTTTTCACCGGACGGAGATGTGTTCAGGTCAAAGATCGTTAGCGTCATTATTGCTGGCAGCCTATCACCGGAACTGATTTCCTGTGTTTGGAGCGAATAGGAAAGTGTCAACGCTGCATGATCTCCATTTCCCGGTGTCATTGTGACAATCAGCGTCTGACCGTCCTCAGACAAGTCCTGTGTCCAGACGGCATCCGCATCCAGATAGTGCAAATCAGCGTTCATGCCGATGAAATAATCACCGAATACAGAATAATAACGCGGCCATTGGAAAAAGTCGCCGGGCAGATCGCTCCGCTTGCTGTCCTCCAACTCAAATTCCCGGACACCATCTTCGTATTCCGGCAGCCAGTTTGCAAAATCCAGTTTCTTACGAACTCTTGCGTCAATTCCATCGTTCGGTGGATAACCGTCCTCAACCGGCGCGTGTAATCCTGCCGCTGATACTTCCGACCACTTTACGCTTGAAGCGCTGCTGGAAAATACAACGTCTTGAACCTTTATCAATCTGCCGGTGAACACGTGCAGGAACGGCGCACCCGGCATAATGGCGGTCGTTTCTTCAGTTCCATCCTCAAATATGGTTGTAAGCGCGTCATACTGTGTACCATCATTTCCAATAAAGCCGTAGACAGCGGCAAAAGCGTCCGTTCGCATAGCGCAGGCCAGAAGTCCAAACGATGAATCCCATGGCTGCGCCTCGTTCCACGCATAGAGTGAATAGCCGGTGTCTATTTTTTCCAAGGCAAACACCTGATAGCCGGAATAGTCATTTTCGTCTGCATTTTTGCTGCCGGTAAGCAGGAGCAGATAGTCTGTACCGTCAAGGTTAGTCGTCTGGCAGTCCAGCACTGTGTACTGCGCAGAAAGATATGTGTTGACCCATGCGGCAGCTTCTTCCGGAAGATCAAGTGTATTGCTGTCGCTTGCCTGAATACTATCCCACGTCCAAGTCATGCCGCCGTCATGCGTTTGAAGTGTCGTGGCGCTGTCATTTCCATCCTTATCAAGTAATATGACCGGATAGCTGCCGTCATTGCCGGAAAACGTTGGATTCTGCGGCTGCATATTGTACTGCGCATATTCTGCCGGGATATCCAGTTCCAACCGCGCCCATGTTTTGCCGCCGTCCAGCGTCCGCGCGATTTCAGGGCCGTTGTCAAAGAAGTAGCGGTAGCTGATAAAGCCGACCGTTTCAGACGCAAAGCCAGCGCCGATGACCGTGCCGGTATAAAGCGCGTTTGGGTCAGAAATTTCCCACGTTTCGCCGATGTCCTGAGAAGTACAGACGTTCGCCGCGCCTGTTCCGGCTGCGGGCGGCAGCGCGGCGACACACCAGCAGAATGTGCCGATTTCGCCGTAGTAAAATGTGATGGAATCCAGATAGCCAAAGGTAAAGGCTTCACTTTTCCTGTCACAGCCGGGGAGTGCCGCAATCAGATCGTACGGAACTTTTGCAAGCGGCTCCTTGCTGTCTGTGCTTTCGTACAGTTCAATCCACGGCGTTTGCGAATCGGCAACATACCCAATCAGCTCAACCGTATTCATGACAGGCAACGCAGAATCCACCTCTTGCGGTGTTGCTTCTGAGCTGGAATCGGCTGAATGATCCGGCGTTGTGATTTCATCCGCTTTCTGCTGTGTCAGCTCTGCAAACGAGCAGCCGGTCGCGGATATGACGAGCAGCAAAGCCAGAATGACACACAATACGCTGGTACGCCGCTTTTTCGTCAGAAACAAAATCCGTTCTTTGACCGGAGGCCCGGCAAGGCTCAGAGCTGCCGCCTTGCGCGGAGCTTGCGCCAGAATTGCGCGGGCGTAGGCAAGGCGCTTGCTCTCCGGAAGCTTGGCGGCGACTGCCTCATCACACGCCAGCTCCGCGTCGCGCTTGGAGCAAATCGCAGCAAGCCAGATGAACGGATTCCACCAGTAGACGGTCACGGCTGCTGCGCGGCAGAACGACCACAGGAAATCCAGATGCCGCAGATGCGTCAGCTCGTGGCGCAAAATCAATTCCGCCTCGTCCGTTTGCAGCACGTCCTCCGTCAGATAGACCGCTGGAATCAGACCGGCAAGGCACGGCGATTTGACCGCGCCGGAAACATAAATGTGCGCTCCGCCGCGCTTGCCGAGAAAACGCCGGTCACGGTGCAGCCGAATCGTAAACACCGCCCACGCGCCGAACAGCCAGAGTCCGAGCAATGCGCTGCCACTGAACCAGACAATTTGAAGAATTTGTGCCGTCGTCAACAGCTTTGCAGCCGGCTTCGCAGTTTCTTGTACCGGGGAAACCGGTTGCTGCGCAGGTGTTTGCGGTTTCGTCACGGTTTGTGCGGGTCGCTGAATCACCGGTGCAGTCTGCACGGGCCGCTCTGCGCTCTGCGCCGGAGCTGCCGCGTCCTCCGCCGGAAGAACCGGCAGAGAAACCAGTGTTCCCGGCAAGCAGAGTTTCAAAAGCACGACCAGCCACAGGCAATAGATCATCCGCTTCGGCACGCGGTTTTTGAATATCGTCCGCACCAAAAGCACAACCGCTATCAGCGCGGAAATGGTCAAAACTTCTTTCAGCATGAGGATTCCTCCTGTTTTTCCGCTGCGTCCAAAATGGCTTTCAGTTCCTGAATCTCCTGTTCGGACAGCGCACCGCGTCCGAGCAGATTCGAGACCATCATTCCCACGCTGCCGCCGTAGACCTTGGACAGAAACGATTCCGTTTCCTCCGGCTCGACATCCGAATAGGTGATCGCAGCGCTGTATTTCTGAAATTTTCCGCTGTCGTCCATCGTGACCGCGCCTTTGGCAATCAAACGCTTGAGCATCATAAAGATCGTCGCCCGGCCCCAGCCGGTGTCCGCGTCCAAAGCAGTCACCAGCTCCGCCAACGTCTGCCCTTGGCGCGCCCAGAGCGTTTTCATCAGTTTCCATTCGCCGTCAGACAGTTTGAGATGTTCCATATCATACCACCCCTTTTGCAAATGTTAACGCACGTTATATTTGAAGAATATCACAACTGATAACGTTTGTCAACATATTTCGTTTATCTAAAATTAGTGTTTGATGCCTGAATAGTATTGTTGCTTTATCGTTCAAAGGAGCGGCGCGAACGTTTTTGCTCTTTTTCCCGCTGTTTGGCGGCATTTAACGTTGCTTCAATCTGTTCTGCGCCGAGGATTTGTTTGAGCTGCGCATAGTCGGCAGAGTTGCGCCGGAGGGATTTGTTTTCCAGCTTGACTTCCTGCAAGCGTTCAGACAGGCGGCTGTTGGCCTTCTGAAGCTGTCCATAATCCGCTTGTAGCCGTTCAAACTTTCCTTTCAGCTCGACGTAGGCAAGGTATAATGCCCGCAGCACCTTGACAATTCGTGCAAGCAGAGGTTTTGCTTTTTTCTCGCGGTAGGAGCGTCCTGTTTCCAATGCGCCTGCCTCCGGTAGAATCTGTTCCGGGTTGGCGGAAAAGTCCGCAGCCAGCCGTTCCATGTTCTTTACCGCCGGGGCGAGCTCACTTAGACGTTGCTCTTGCTCCGCGACCTCGCTCTCTTTTTCTGCTTTGACGGTTTCTAGCGCTGCAATTTCTTTTGTCCGCTGCTCTTTCTTGTAATCCAATACAGACAGGTGCTTTTCGTGTGTGTCTTTCTTCTCCCATTCAATTCCGTGACGCTGCATCACAAGCGAAAGTTGATCTTTTTCTGAGCGTACCCATTGATTCCACTCTGTATCGCCTCGACTTCCGCCTTGAAATCCCTGTGCAGCCAACGCCTGTTTGAGAGATACCCGCGTTTCCAAGCCGCGCTTGCTGCCGGTTGTAAATGGAATAAAATCAATATGCAGATGCGGCGTGGCTTCGTCCATGTGCAGATGTGCAGAAAACACGCGGAGCTGCGGATTTCTCTCCCGAAAGCCGGTCATGTATTCTTCTAAGATTTCCACGGCAAGCTCACCCTCGTCGCTCCCTGTGTGCATATCGTCCTTATTTCCGACTTGCAGAATAATCTCATGGAACGTCTTTTCCTGCTTGCTGGCACGAATTTTCTCATAATAATCTTTGATTTTTCGGTCTGCTCTGGTCTGCTTGGCGTTGTATCGTGCAAGAGCTTCGTCAAACAGTTCATGGTAAACAGCCTTGATATTTTCCTCACAATAGGTGATATTCAGGTAAGAACGTTCCGGGTTGGTGTTCTTTGCATGAAACTTTCGGGTGTTGTGATTTACAGAGCCGCGTCCAACCCTTGCACTGATCGTTCGTTTCATTCATTCACTCCTTTCCGCCGCGTAAGCGGCGTGCCTTTGTTACTTTCTGCGAAAGTAACGCAAAAGCACTTTTGACAGCCAGCGGCCATCAAAAGCGCATTTGCGCCCTACGGGGTGGTGTGGGGGCGTTGCCCCCGCTGTCTGCGGACAGCACCCCCAGCAGGGCTGCCCTTTGAAAAGGGCACCCTGCACCCCGCCTAAACTTCATCACTCGCCGTTAGGCAGAGCGGAAAGGCACACGCCTTTCCGCTCACCCGGCAAGTGTTTCCCGTGTGCCAACTGTCAAGGGGTTCGGGTTGTATTGCCTTGCGGCAATCTCCACCCGCAAGTATGCCCCCTTGACAGTTGCCCCCGCGCCCCGTGACAACCGTGACGGCTGTGACAGCTTTTTAGACAGCAGAGCCGGTATCGGGAAGATCGTCACGGTCGTCACGGTCGTCACACACAGTCTGATCGAGCGTCAGACGGATGCTTCTCCCGGCGTGGGTGCGGGCGCTTTCATAGCAGATATGATATTTACAATTTAGCTGCCACGCCCGCACATTGAGCCGCATTGCCAGAGCATTTGGCTTCATGTTTATCTCCAGCGCAGCAGCCAGCTCGGTTGCTGTGCCGCACCAGACCGGGCGCTCCGACGTTATAAATGCCGCAACTGCTTCTAAAACAGGATCAGGTGCTTCATGGTGAAATTCTGTTTCTGCCCGCTGCAATTCCCATATCAGCCTTTCGCTGTTCCGTGTCAGATAGAGCCGTTGATCCTGTTGGTCACGCCCGGATATGTCCAGCGTCGCAGAGCAGTCTGTCCGGCGCTCCTTTTGGAGTAGAAACGCGCCATCCGCTGCGCCGAGCAGACCATTTGTGCCGGAAATCATATCGAATCGATCATCGGCTTGCTGCTTGCGTGTATGATGCACCAGCAGCAGACAAACGCCGCTTTCGTCGGCAAAGCCTTTCAAGCTGGCCATCATTTCATAATCGCTGGCATAGCTGCATTTTTCGCCGCCGTCCTCCCGAATTTTTTGCAGCGTATCGATAATGATAAGCCGTGTGTCCGGGTGTTCACGAATAAAGCCCTTGAGCTGCGTTTCCAGACCTTTGTTTAGCTGTTTTGCATAGACTGCAAAATAGAGATTTTCGGTACTGTTCTCTCCGAACATCCGGTAAAGCCGGTTTTGCAGGCGGCGGTGATCGTCCTCCAAAGCCAGATAGAGAACAGTTCCACGATTTACGGCATATCCCCACAGCGGAATCCCCATACTTACATGATAGGCAAGCTGTGCCATGAGGAACGATTTTCCGACCTTTGGAGCGCCCACAAAGAGGTATGTTCCCGCGTAGAGCAGGCCGTCAATCACTGGCGGCCTGCCGGGAAAGACCTGTTCATAGAGGTCATTCATAGACACGGTTGGCAGATACGCCGGGTCGCTGGCCCGGCGTATCTGCTGCATGATTTCCTCCAAATCGTCCGCTTGCGTCTTGTATTCTGCGGTGTCCTCTGCTATACTTTGACTAGGTTCTTTTGAGAGCGGCTGTCCTCCGTCTGCGCCAACAGGCGGATATAGGGCAGTCGTTTTCTCTTGTTCAAAATCCATCTGTCAATCCTCCCGCATACCGTCCAGCGTGGTAGAAATCAGTCTGATTGTTTCCAGCAGCTCACCGTCGATGGATTGTCCGGCTTCTATACGTTTGAGTTCTTCCAGAACGCTGTTCAGTTCATTGCGCAGAGCCTTATAGACCCTTGGATTGCCCTGTACGACGATTTCACGGCACAGAAGTCGCCTTGTAATATAATCCTGCTTGGTCAGCCCAGAGAGCTGCACAGCGGTTTCAATTTGCGCATCTTCCTCCGGAGATACCCGAAAAGCAACGGTCTTGCTGCGCCAGCGGTTGTGCCGGTCGAGATTCTTTGCAGACATGATTTATGCCCCCTTTCGTTCCAAATCCAGCTTGTTTGCCATCTCTGTCTGCCGGGTGGGAAACAGGTGCGCATAGCGATAGGTGATGTCAATGCTTTCGTGTCCTACCCGGTCTGCGATTGCCAGTGCCGTAAATCCCATATCAATCAAAAGGGAAATGTGCGAATGTCGTAAGTCATGGATTCTGATGCGCTTGACACCTGCCTCTTTTGCACCTCTGTCCATTTCTCGGTGGAGATAGGATTTTGTGACGGTAAAGATGCGGTCGGTTGGCTGCACGGCGTACAGGCTTTTGATGTAATCTTGCATTTCATCGCACAGAAACGCTGGCATTTGAATCACTCGGTTGCTCTTGGGTGTCTTGGGGTCTGTAATCACGTCACGGCCTTTGATTCGCTGATAGGATTTGGAGATCGTGACGGTCTGTTTTTCAAAATCGAAGTCGGCGGCGGTAAGCGCCAATAGCTCACCCTCCCGCACACCGCACCAGTAGAGCATTTCAAAGGCGTAATAGGAGAGCGGCTTGTCCATCATCGCGTCTGCAAATTTCAGATATTCCGCCTTTGTCCAGAACTGCATTTCACGCCCCTTGGCTTTTCCCATGTTGCCGACTTGGGCGGCAGGGTTGACCTTTAGACCGTAATGCCGCACCGCATGATTGAATACGGCGCTGAGCTGGTTGTGGAGCGTTTTCAGATATACAGGGGAATATGGCTTGCCGTTTTCGTCATGGTGATTCAGCATCTCGTTCTGCCATGCCATGATCTCTTTTGAATGAATGTCACACATCTTCCGTTTGCCGAAGTAGGGCACCAGTTTTTTGTAGAGGATATGCTCCTTTGTGCCCCATGTGTTTTCCTTGATGCGTCCTTTCATATCCGCCGCATAGAGCGCGACGAAGTTTTCAAAGATCATTTCCAGATCGGCAGTCTGTTGCTGCAAAAACGTCCGTTCCCATTCCAGTGCGTCACGCTTGGTGGAAAAGCCGCGTTTCAGCTTTTTGACTTTCTTTCCCGTCCAGTCCTCATAGTAAAAGGACGCATACCATGTACCTTTTTCCTTATCCTTGTATGCTGGCATTGCTGTTTCCTCCTTACTGCCTGTCACGCAGGCCATAGAATTTTTCTTCAAAATACCGTCTGCTCACCCGTCCGGGGATGGTAATAAAGCCTTTCTGCTTCAATTCCTCGTTCATTTCCCGCACCAGCTTGTAGGCGTAGGGTTTGGAAATGCCAAGCTCGTTGGCAACTTCCTCCGCTCGTACAAACAATTCTTGTGTCAAAGTGTCACCTCCTTATTGATGATTCGCAAATATGTTAATATCCGCGTCTTTATTATACATTAGCATAAATGTTAATGTCAAGAATTTATTTCGCTTTTTTGTTAATATTTATCTTGCGTATTTCGCAAATTTGCGCTATACTGTTTTCGAAGGCGGTGGTATGAATGACAGTAGGAGATAAGATTCGGAAAATCCGTACCTTTCGAGGTATGACGCAAAAGGAACTGGGCGTTGCCATCGGACTGGAGGAAAAGGGCGCGGATAATCGCGTTGCCCAGTACGAAACGAATTACCGTGTTCCGAAGAAAGACTTGCTGAACAAAATCGCGGAGGTTTTGCGTGTAGACCGACAAAACTTCTATACAGATGCTCCGGGGTGCGCAGAGGACTTTATGCGGACATTCTTCTGGTTGGACGAGGATAGTCCGGGGTCTATCCGGCTGTTTCAACTTGTCCGCAATCCGGTCAAAGAGCGAAACGGGGATGATACCACCGCGAAGTACAACGACAGCGACGAATGGCCTGTTAGCCAGCCAGTGGGAATGTACTTCCAATATGGTCTTGTCGATGAGTTCATGCAGGAATGGCTGCTGCGCCAACAGGAGCTTCATGCGGGGCAGATCACGCGGGAGGAATACTTTGAATGGAAACTGAACTGGCCGCATACCTGTGATGACAGCAAAGAGCGCAAGGAGTATATTCCTTGGAAAAAGAAATAAGACAAGCAAAAAACCGTCCTGCTGAATTTGTCGTTCAGCAGGACGGTTTTGCTTGTCATTTTGGAATCATTCTCTCGGAGTGCCGGATTTGAAAAATTAGTATCAATCCAGTATCACGAGCCATTTTGACGGGCAAAAAAGCCTGTATTCATGCGGGTTTCCGGCGTTTTCGGAATTACTCCCACTCAAGTCTTGGGCTTTGATTTAGGGTTATAAAATGCACTCTCGATACGCTTTTTGTCCAAATAATCCACGTATTTCGGGCTGTACATAGGTTCCTTACGAATTTTGTAGCCGTTTTGTAGCCAGCTATTTTATACGTACTAACCGTTCGCAACGACTTATTTTGAATGATTTGCAGCAGATTTCGATATGATTCCCGCCAATAATCACCCGGAAATTGACCGCCTGATTCACCTCAAAAAACATCTTGGAGGTATGACCATGAGCAAACTTATATCCTGTCAATTCAACATAGACACAGCCTGCGTGGAATTGGTTTTTGACGATGGAAGACGGATTTCCATTGACTGCACCGCCGTTGAAAACGAAGTTGCCGATAACCGCTTCCAGCGGTCAGAGCTGGATTATCTGATTTACAATGATCCACTTGCGTATGCCGATCTGGTTCTGAACGGCGATCCCGAAGCCTACCTGAACGCCGTGACAGATTACGACCCCCCTCGATAGCTGACGGGAAGAATATAGCGCAACGGGTTGCGTCTGTCAATGGTCAAGATGAACGCTTCGCGCCATTGACTGCCGCCGCCTGCCGCGCTTTTGGGGCAGACAAGGCGGGCAGGCACAGATTGTGCCTGCCCGTCAGATTCAAGTTTGTTGAATTACTTTGCAAGATTACTCTTAAAAGATTCCCTTATTGTACTTGAACTGTGCATACAAGATAAATCCCAAGCCGATGACGAGCGCCGGAATAACAATGAAAGACATTGCCTTTTCACTCCAGAAAGCTGTGACAAATGCCGCTATCAAAGATGCACCGATGATAAGTGTACCTGTACCGACGGCTCTCCCATACTTCGGTACATCTTCTTCCTTGACCCTTCTTCGGTTGTAGGAATGTATTGTGCTAATATTTCCCATTATGTTCACGATCCCAAGGAAAGAGATGAACACACCTAAAATCAACAGAGCGATATTATCCATTTGCTTCCTCCTTAAAAGTAAAACAGTTCTTCAAATTTCTTGTCCAGAGCAATGCAAAGGATCAATGCCAGCTTTGCGGTCGGATTGAATTGCCCCGTTTCAATGGAACTGATTGTGTTTCTCGATACACCAATCATTTCCGCCAGTTGTGTTTGGGATAGCTTTTTCTCTGCGCGTGCTTCCTTGAGGTTGTTTTTCAATTTCAGCTCGTCATTCATTCCTTGACCTCCACAAGCCGCAGGATAAAAAAGGCAAAAAACGTGAGGCACATCGCCAAATAGAGAATAGCGAGGATTAAGTCGGTTTTTCTCTTTAGCCTGGCATACTTTACAAGAGTGTGGGTGGTAAGGATGCTGAAATAAACAACCCACGGACTTAGAAAGTATGTTTTTGTGAAGATACGAAAGATAAGAGTGAGAACAACGCAGACCGTAGCACCGACACGTCCGGCAATGTTTCCTGCCTGCGCGGTCACCTCCATTTCTGCTAAATCTCTATTTTTGTTTTCTCTGCGGCTGCTTTCCAAAATATTCTCTTTATTCATTGAACAGAATCGCCCCTTTCCAAGTTTTCTTGTCATTATTATATCGTTGCCAAGTAAACTTGTCAAGCGCAATTATCTTACCGTCCGGCGTCTTTTCCATGAACGCCGCACTTTTTCGCTGCTTCACTTGCTGATCTGCGTCGTTCTTCGCTGTACGGTGCGGTCAGCCGAAAGGAGAACTGCCCCTTTGCAATGTCAAACTCCATGCAGCCCGTGTCCGGGTCATAGCCCGTCAGCTTGCAGACGGCCAGGGTATTTGCGGCTGTAAGCAAGCAGCCGCTTCTTCAAGTCGGTGTTGTGGGTACGGATATGGATTAGCGGGTCTTTCTCGTCAAACCAAATATCGGTGGTCTTTTCCTGCTTCGTAAGCCCTGTTCTCATGCAAGCTCCTTTCTGTCTGTAGGCATGGAAAAAGGGCAGTCGATTTCTCGGCTGCCCCTTATGGGTGGTTTATTTAGTTTTACTGTGTGCTGTTCTATAATCGGTGTTCAGTTTTTCAAAACTTGCTGGTGGCAAACAGCATTTTGAGAAACTTCGCGATTACTGAACTTTGAAAATCCCATTTTTACACGGAAGGACTTTATTCCCCTTCTTTACTTTAATCGCTGTTATTATAAAATTTGTCAAATCTCCACACGACATTCCAATATTACCAAGTGAAAAAATCAATACAAAGGTGATAAACCCTGGCATTGTTTCTGGGATGACAAAAGTGCATATTGAAGGAATAAACCCCAACAGTAACACGGGAACCAACAGCATTCCTAAATATCTTCTCTTAGTTATAGGTGCAGTAAACCATGTCATAAGACCGGATTTGACCCTGTAAATTTGAACATTATTTTTTGAAGAAATACAAATGGCATGGAGCAATTCATGAAGTGGTAATGTTAAAATTGAGCTAATCAACCCAATTATCATTGGTGTTAAAGATGCTTCAAAGGCTCCTATATATCTACGAAATTTGACCAGTAGAATAGCATATACAATCACAAAAAGGATGGACAACAACAATACTCCTCGACCTAAATTACCAGAAAAGTCGACTTCGGACTCTTTAGAATGCTCAGGGTCTTTAATCTTTGTAATGTCCAAAGATTCTTTCAGATAAAAAGATAACGTTTTTTAGCATCTCCCTTCTGTCCAATGTATTTTGCTTCAACCCCATCTCATCTGGAATAATTATATCAAGAACTTTTGAATAAATCTACCATATATGCTGAAACCATCTAAGCAGTTTCTATACCTTTTGTCCAGTTGCTCGCAGCAGACTTCGCCACTTCACTGGCGGCTTTCCGGCGTTCCTCGCTGTATGGGGCGGTCAGGCGAAAGGAGAAACGCCCCTTGCGAATCACAAACTCCATGCAGCCCGTTTCCGGGTCTGCGTCGGTCTGCCGGCACTCGCCGGGGTGTGCTGCGGCATAGGCGGTCAGCCTGTTCTTGAGGTCGGTGTTGTGGGTGCGGATA
>ERZ1673695.427-NODE-427-length-66214-cov-13.527215_pt1 | contig 66214 bp, 55 predicted proteins | sample MGYA00580225_ERZ1673695 | MGnify/ENA primary metagenome ERZ1673695 (study PRJEB41218, sample SAMN15661739) | gut metagenome | host: Homo sapiens | place: Canada: London | collected 2015-08-20/2019-03-30 | study: EMG produced TPA metagenomics assembly of... | reverse complement strand
GCCCTTTTTGATGAACCGTGGTTCCTTTTAGTGCTGTTTTTTTACAGCCCCTTTTGTATTTTTTGTTTTTATAATTAATAACAGAAAGAAAAAAATGCCAGCATTTCTATAAGAAGTTGGGAGACTTTTCCCATGGACTGTGATAATATTTCAGCATTGCAGCTTGCTTTGCTGAGGAGCAAAAGAAAAAACGGCAAAGGGGACAGCGCAATTCCCCAATCTGACGGAATTTAGAGAAAATCAGGAGGCGTTTATATGGAATACAGGAAATTTGACGATATCATTATAGCAAGAATCGACAAAGGAGAAGAAATTATTGAGAAGGTAAAAGAAATTGCGTCGGTGGAGCGGATTGCGCTGGCAGGCGTGCAGGCCATTGGAGCCGTTAATCGCTTTACAGCCGGAGTTTTTCAAACGGAGGAGAAAAAATATTTGGCAAATGACTTTAACGGCTGCTTTGAAATCCTATCCCTGACGGGAACGATCAGCACGATGCAGGACGAAGTTTACTGCCATTTCCATATCAGCGCGGGAAACGAACGCGGACAGGTTTTCGGAGGGCATTTAAACAGCGCGACTGTAAGCGCAACCTGTGAAATGGTGATTCAAATCATAAACGGAAGAGCCGATAGACGCTATGATGAAGAGACCGGCCTGAATTTATATCAATTTTTGTAAAGCCCTCGGCGGCATCCCAGCAGGGATTTGATATTTTAGTATTGGAGGCTACCTATGGAAATCAAGCGCATAGACTATGACTTTTCAATTTGCAAAGTAGAAGATTATTCTTTGGCCGACCTTACGATGGAATACTGCTTTTTTGCAAAAACAGACGAAGAAAACTCAATTGTCTGCATCACGGAGTATGTCCCGGAAAATACGATTGCATGTGATCACGGATGGAAAGCGTTCAGAATACAAGGCGTTTTGGAATTTTCGCTGATCGGGATCCTTTCCGAATTATCAACTTTGCTGGCCGAGAATAAAATCGGAATCTTTGCCGTTTCTACTTATAATACGGACTATATTTTAACAAAAAAGGAAAACTACGACAAAGCGCTGGAAATATTATCCAAAGCGGGATATCGCGTGATCTGACGAAGCCACTGCGCAGGAAGAGGGGAATAAGATCGGTCGGAACGCGCTTGCATTCCGACCGTCCGTACGAATTGTCTTTTATTTTCTATAATAAATACAAATAGCGTTTGAAGAGAGACAGTAATCCTTTGGGATATCCAGCGCAGGCTCCGCTCCGTTCATGCCATAATAATACAGGAATCCGATTGGGAAAAAGGCATTCACTCCCATGACGAAGTGCGCATATTCTTCGATCAAATCCTTTCTGGTCGCCGGCAGCAGGATCCGTTCTCCGACCTCCGCCGCAGCTTCGACATATTTGAAAGCAATTTCAGATGTCGCTTCCCGCAGCAGCTGCTGGATTTTCGACTGGCATTCATACGTCATGATCGGAACGGAAGGATACAGCTTGCCATCTTTTTTATGCAGATAATCCAGACGGATCAGGTTTGCGGCCATTTCTTCCTCGTTCGGCGTCAGGGCAAGCTCCGGGCAGTCGTAGATCCTCATAAAAAGATCGGCGTTCGATTCATTTATGATATGATCTCTGTCGGAAAACGGCCATTCCTGAAACAGGTTTGCATGCTCGATCTGCGCGTAGCCGGAGGTCCGGAAGCTTTTGTGAAGATTGCTCCAGAGAAGCCAGTTCTTTTGCTGCCCGGGATCCGTGAAGGGCTCGTCCGGGTATTGCACCGTACCGGCGATGCGATAGTCTTTTCCGTTCTGCTCGGGAATTTTACCGCGCCATTTTCCGTTGTAAATTTCCAGCATCGAACAGCTCAGCATATCGGCGGCTACGCAGTAAAGAATCCAAAGCAGCCGGCGCATCGGAAAATCGTTTCCGTAAAAATCCAGCGCCCGGATTTTGCTTTCGCATGAAAGGATTGCGTCAGTAACCTCGCCGCCGACGCTTCCGTAGACCTCCCCAAGCGCGCGCTGAAAGTTTTCCCACGTCTCGCGGGGATAAATACAAAAATCCGTTATATAATTGCCGCAGGAGATCTCTTTTATAAATTTTTTTTCGACCAGGTATTTCAGCTTTTCTTCAAAATAAACGGGAGCAACGCCGATTTCGTCAGCAATTTCACGAACCGTTTTGCTCTTTTCAGAACAGACGACAAAAATCTGCTTCGTCATGATATCGCTGATCTGATCCCAATAATCGGGAATTCTGTATCCTCCCCACAGAAAAAGCTCAGCAGGGGCATAAGAGGCTTTTCCGTAATTTGTCATAGCGTTCATTCCTTTCCTGATATTAATTTTTGCATCGAACAGACGCCTTTTTACCGTGCCCTTCGGTACGGAAAGCGCCTCCGCGATCTGCGGAATGTTCATTTCCTTCAGATAGTAAAGAATAATTACTTCTCTCTGAAGCTGTGAAAGACGGGAGATCGCATAATTTAATTCGCTGACCGCTTCGCTTTTGAGCAGCGCCTCCTCCAGATCCTGATCGGACTGCAATGTGCTGCAGACATCCTCCAGCTGAACGGCTCCGTACTGCTTCATTCGCAAAAACAGATTGAAGCGGTTTTTCGCCATGGCCCAATACCAGGGGTAAAAGCGTTCGATGCTTTTGCCGCCATGCAGCGCTTTTACCGCTTCGAAAAGAATCTCCTGCGTCAGCTCCTCCGAATCGTGCGCGTTTTGCAGGCGTTTATAACAGTACAGATAGGTCGCTTCAATAAGCGATTGATTGATATATGCCGATTCCGTCGTTCTCATCTCCGTCGCTGAAAAAATAACCGGTTACACCCATTAAGTTGGGAAACGGGCCGAAAGGTTCGCTATATCTGATGATATTATATCATACGAGCCGTATGACAAAAGACGGTTTTCCGGATTGTGAAAATTTTACATTGTTTTTAAGACAATTTTGTCTGTTTTTTGCATTTATATTCATATATCAGCGTTTCAAAATAAAAAGAAATAAAACGAAAGAAATATTGCGAAAGGTATTGACAGAAAACGAAAGAATATGATAAGATGCGTCACAGAGGAAAAATACGACTTTACAATTGGATTGGAGGCAATGAAATGAAGAAATGCAAATTATGTAAAATGACTGCCTTGTTTTGCGCTGCTTTCCTGACGGTATGCGCTTTTCTGTGGAATATGCAGTCCGTACAGGGCGATGGGGATACGGCGCTGTACTACTGGGGCTTTGAGAATACCACGGCGGACGCAGCCGGTACGCTGACATCGGGAAGCGAAGGCAGCTTTACTGCAGGCAGGCAGGGACAGGCACTGAATGTGGCCGAAAACGGCGCTGTTAAGTCGGGCGCCATACCGACAGACACGACTATGGGTTTCACCATGGCGGCCTGGATTTATTTGAACGAGGGCGCAGAGGGATACAATATCATCATGTCATCCGGAAATACGGCGGCTGAGGGCAGCGAACGCTTCCAGCTCCATATCGGACAGGCGGGACCGGAGCTCGGCGGCGGTTATCTTCTGGCTTTTGCGCCGGCCGTCGATCCCCTGGCGTTCCCGGGGGATGAGGATGAGCAGCTGGAATCCTGTCTGGTCCCTTATGAAACGTGGACGCATGCGGCGGTGACGTTCAACGGAGAAAAGGCGGTGCTGTATATGAACGGAACGCCGGTTCTGGAGCGAACCGCAGCCGCTAGCCTGGGAACTCTTGCTTTACATAAACAGATCACAATCGGCGCGCTCAATCACGATGCCGTGACGTTCCAGTTTAACGGTGCGATCGATGAAGCCGTATATGCAAACTACCCAATGAAGGCCGCAGAAATTGCGGCGCTGGCGTCCGATCCGGCTGCAGCTGCCGGCGATCTGGACGGCTGGGCGAAGGGAACGAAGACCATAGAGCCGGATGCGATTGTTACGCCGCCCGAGAACACATCGGAGCCTTCCGAATTGCCGACAGGAGGCACTACGATCTATTACTGGCCCTTCGACGAGAGCTCAGAGGATCTTTCTCATTATGAAATGTATTTTGACGAGTATGACATAGGTCTGGAATATACGGACGGTGCCGTCAATCAGGGCGTTGATACCTCCTTCGGAGGGACGCTTTCCATTCCGTTTGACGAGGAGCAGGATTTCAGCTGCTTCACGATTTCTTTCTGGATGCGATGGGACGGCTCTGCGCCCGGCTACGGCGTCCTGTTTGCCGCGGCGGGCAAAGAGCAGCCGTATCATACGGAGCTGTATACTACGACAAGCGATGGAGAACACGCGCAGCTGGCATTTTTCAATACCGGAATGGGCAATCCGATGGAGGGACTCGCTCCGATCGAAATCGGAGAGCTGTACCATGTGGCCTGTACGTATGACGGCGCCATGCTCCGTGTTTACGTGAACGGCGAGCTTGCAATGGAAACAGCGGCAAACGTGGAAACTGCCGGCTTCGGCAGCAACTACGACGCGCTGGCGCTGGGCTGCCTTACGGATTCGACGCTGCCCTTCATGGGGATGCTGGACGAGGTCATTCTGGCAGATTACGCGTTTGATGAAGAACTGATTGCCAAGCTGTACAGCAGCCCGGAGGAGGGCGCCGCTGAGATTGCAGGTCTGGTAAAAGCCAACTATCCGGAGGATTACGCGCCGGCCACGGAGGCGCCGGAGGCGACGGCAGCGCCGGCTACCGCTACCAAGGCGCCGGTTACCGCGGCGGCTACGGCGGCGAGAACGCCGGTCAAGACAGCAAAGCCTGCAGAAACGGACCATTCGACGACGATTGCGGTAATTATTATCGTGGTCACTGTGGCCGTGATTGCAGCAGCCGTCGCGATCGTACTGGTTATGAAGAAAAAGGCTGCAAAAAAGTAAGAAAATCCTGAACAAAATTATCGCAGTCCGCGCGGCGCAGCTTGCTGCCGCGCGGACAACACAGAAAGGACGGAGCATTTGTTATGGCAAAGAAGAGCAGCAGCCAAAGCGGCGTCGTGCGGATCGCATTGATCGGCGCCGGCAGAGCGGGAATGATTCACGCCCGGAATTTTCGGACTGCGGTGGATCACTGCCGCCTTGCTGCGGTGGCGGATCCTGTGGAATCGGCGGCAGAGGAAGCCGCAAGAACGCTGGAGGTAAATGCATATTATACGGATTACAGAGAACTGCTTCAGGATGACGGGATTGACGCGGTTGTGATTGCCACGCCGACAAAATATCACTGCGAGATCGCTGTGGCAGCCGCTGCCGCAGGCAAGCATATTTTCTGCGAGAAGCCGATGGCGATGACGTATGAGGAATGCCTTGTAATGGAAAACGCGGCAAAGGAGCATCACGTGAAGCTGCAGATCGGCTTTATGCGCCGCTTTGACACGGCGTTTACTGAGGCGAAAAAGGTCATCGACAGCGGAGCGATCGGCGACGTTGTCATGGTACGCTCCAATACGCGCGGCCCCAGTATTCCGCAGCCCTGGATGTATGATATTTCCAAAAGCAACGGACCGCTGGCGGAGGTCAACAGTCATGACATCGATACGCTCCGGTGGTTTACGGGCAGCGAATTTTATTCCCTTTACGCGATCGCCGGCAATTTCAGGTGTCCCGACGCCAGAAAGGACTTTCCGGATTTTTACGATAATGTGATCCTGACGGCGTCTTTTGAAAACGGAATGCAGGGAATGATTGACGGCGCGCAGGGCGTCCGTTATGGTTATGATACACGGGTAGAGGTTCTGGGTACGGAGGGCTGTATTTTTCTCGGCCGCATGGAGGAAAACGGAATGCGCGTCTGCACAAAGGAGATGCAGTGCCATACAGAGTTCATTAATTCCTGGCGATTCCTGTTTAAGGATGCGTATCTGGAAGAGGACGCGGCGTTTGTGCGCTGTATCCTGGAGGACAGCCCGCCGCTGGTCGGCGCGGCGGACGGCAGAATGGCCGTAAAAATCGTCAATGCCGGAAATCAGTCGATCAGAGAAAAGAGGATTGTTTTATGTTAAGCGCCAGAATGTACGGAATCAATGATTTGAGAATGGAAGAAGTGCCTGTGCCGGAAATCGGCCCGGATGAGCTGCTGGTTGAGGTAAAGGCGGCGGCGGTCTGCGGTACGGACGTGCGCATTTTTCAGAACGGAGCGGAAAATATTTCGCCGGAAACGCCTCTGATTCTCGGACATGAAATCGCCGGAGTGATTTGCGCGGTCGGACAGCGCGTAACGGCATATCGGGCCGGACAGCGCGTGGCGATCGCTCCTAATTTTGGATGCGGCGTCTGCGGCGCCTGTGTCAGCGGCAACAGCCAGCTTTGCGCTGAGTATCAGGCGCTGGGCATTCACATGGCGGGCGGCTTTGCAGAATACGTTCTCGTTCCAGCAAAAGCGGTGGCCTCCGGCAATGTGACGCCGATTCCGGATGGAGTTTCCTTCCGGGCCGCAGCCGTGAACGAGCCGCTGTCCTGCGCGTTTAACGGTTCGGAACGCTGCGGGATCCGGCCGGGCGATACGGTAGTTATTATCGGCGCCGGTCCCATCGGCATCATGCATGCCATGCTGGCTGAAATGGCCGGAGCCGGCTGCGTGATTGTTAATGATTTATCGGCGGAACGGCTGGCCGCATGCCGCCGGGTCAGCAGCCGGTTTGTTGCGGTTCAGTCGGATATAAAGGAAGCTGTACGGGATATCACATCCGGTAACGGTGCGGATGTGTGCATAACGGCTTGTCCGGCGCCGGCGGCGCAGAGTCTGGCTCTGGAGCTCTGCGGACTGAACGCCAGGGTAAATTTTTTCGGGGGCGTACCGGCGGGGAAACAGCCGGCAGCGCTCAATACAAACCTGATTCATTATAAACAGCTGCTTGTCAGCGGCACCACGCGCTCCAGCCTGACGCAGTTCCGCAGGACGCTTGGATTTATTGCAGCCGGACTTTTGAATGTGGATGCTTTGGTTACGGATACGTACGCGCTGGAGCAGACGCCGGAAGCGTTTTCCAATGCGGCTCATGCAAAGGGTTTGAAGCACGTGATTTGCAGAGACTGAAAACACAAAAGGATGATACTGCGGATATGAAGAAAACAGCGTATGTGATCGGAATTGATATTGGAACGCAGGGAACAAAGGCCGGATTGTTTGACGCCTCCGGCGTCTGCTATGCGGAGGCCTATGAGGCTTCTGCATTGCTGCATCCCGCGCCCGGCGCGGTCGAGCAGGATCCGGACGCCCTGTATGCTTCCGTACTGCATACGGTGCGGGAGGCGCTGGAGAAAAGCGGCGCAGCGCCGGGCGCGGTGCTGGCTCTTAGCGTGGCCGGCCAGATGGCCGGCATTCAGGGAATCGATCGGGAATGGAATGCGGTCACGCCGTACGATAACTGGCTGGATACGCGGTGCGAGCCGTATATCCGCGAAATGAAAGCAGAAGCAGAAGAGGAAATCATCCGCAGCACCGGCGGACCGGTGACCTATGCCCACGGTCCGAAAATTTTGTGGTGGAAACGGCAGCGTCCGGATGTATATCAAAAGATATACCGGTTTGTACCTTTAAGCGCTTATGTTGCCGGAAGGCTCTGCGGGCTGAAAGGCGATCAGGCCTGGTTTGACTATACGCATCTGCATTTCACTGGATTCTCAGATACGAAGAGCTATACATGGAATCCGGCGCTGCTGCGGACGTTCGGCGTGGACGGAGCCCGGCTGGGCTGCATCCGTTCTCCTTACGATGTCGTGGGCGGGCTGACAAAGGCCGCCGCGGAAGTCTGCGGCCTGCGCGCCGGCACGCCGATCACGGCCGGCTGCGGAGACTCTGCGGCTTCTTCCCTGGGCGCCGGCATAACGGAGCCCGGCATCCTCTATGACGTGGCCGGAACGGCGTCTATTTTTTCGGCCTGTACGGATTTTTTCGCACCGGATACAGAAAATCGGACTGTGCTGTATGCGCATTCTGTGATCCGCGATCTGTGGATCCCGCTGGCGTATATCAGCGGCGGAGGGCTTTGCCTGCGCTGGTTCCGAGACACGTTCCTCGGCGCATCCTCGGGCGGGAGCGGCTACGGCCTGCTGGAGCAGGAAGCCGCAGGCGTGGAGCCGGGCAGCGCCGGACTATATTTTATACCGCACTTTGCAGGCAGAACCTGCCCCAACGATCCGTCGGTGCGGGGAACCTGGCTGGGACTGGAATGGCATCATACCCGGGCGCATATGTATCGCTCCGTTATGGAAGCCATTGCATACGAATACCGCTTATATAATAAAATCATATCAGATAAAACCGGACAGAACGCTTCTGTGGTCTACGGCGTCGGCGGCGGTTCCGAAAGCACGGTGTTTAATCAGATCAAGGCGGACGTCCTTGGAGCGGATTATGTACCGATGAAGTGCGGAGATACGGGAATTGCCGGCAGCGCGCTGATCGCCGGCATGGCGGCCGGCCTGTATTCGGACGAACAGGATATGCGGCGGGCAGCTGCCGCCAACGTCAAAAAAGGCGAAGCCGTACGATTCAATAAAGACGCGCATACAGCGTATTCATCCTGTGCAGAAACGTATGTGCAAATGCTGCAGGGCGTTCAGGCCCTGTATAAGATACGACCGGAGGAAACAGAATGAAAACAGGAAAATCAAAAGAAACGCTCTTTGCAGAGGAGCGGCAGGCACAGATCTTAAAAACATTAAAGGCAGAGCACAAGGTTTTCGTACCGGCTCTGTGCGAGCTTTTCGACGTATCTCCGGTAACCATACGGAACGACCTGAATTATATGCAGGAAAAGGGACTGCTGAAACGGACGCACGGCGGCGCGGTACTGAAAAGCAAAATCGGCTATGAGGAAAATGTCGCGGAAAAGCTGAGCAAGAATCAGCGGCAGAAGGAGAAAATCGCCGAGCTGGCAGTGAGCTACGTGGAGGACGGCGACATTATCGCCCTGGATACGGGAACCACCATGCTGGCCTTTGCCAAAAAGCTGACAGAAAAGAAAAATCTGACTATTGTGACGAATGATTTGAATATTGCTGCGTATTTTGACAGCAATAAAGAAGACATCACAGTGATCCTGCTGGGCGGCGTCCTCCGCAAAAAGCACGGCTGCACGCTAGGAGGCATGACGTTAAACGGTCTGGAGGGACTGCGGGTAGACAAATGCTTTCTGGCGACCAACGGCCTGACCGCCGAATTCGGCTTGTCAACGCCGGATATGAATCATGCAGAGGTGAAGAAAAAGCTGGCCAGCATAGGAGAACAGACCATTCTGCTCTGCGGCAGCGAAAAAATCGGCCGCAATGTATTTGTAAAAATCATGGATGTAACAAAAATCGATATTCTAATCACCGATTCCGGAGTCGATGAAACAGAGGCTCAGAAGCTGGAAGAGCTGGGCGTTGAAATAAAAACGGTATCTATGGAGGAAGGGCATGACGAATAAAACAGGCATTTATTTTGCATTCTGGGAACGGAACTGGAGCGCGGATTACTGCGCGTATATTGAGAAAACAAAACGGCTGGGCTTTGATACGCTGGAGCTGGGTGCCGGCGCGCTGGCAGACATGACGCAGAGTGAGCTGAAGCGGATTGCCGATACAGCGAAATCCGCGGAAATGGATTTGACCTACTGCATCGGCCTGCCCGCGCAATATAATGTAGCGTCTCCCGATGAAGCCGTCCGGAAACGCGGAGTCGCATATCTGCAGGAGCTGCTACGCCGCATCGCGTTTATGGGCGGCGACATGCTGGGCGGGATCCTGTACGCTGCCTGGCCTGACCGTATTTCCTCTCAAAGCGAGCGGGAGGCGGCCAGAGAAAAAAGCCTCCAGAGTATGCGTGTGCTTGCGGAAACGGCGGAAAATCTCGGAATTACGCTTTGCCTGGAAATAGTGAACCGCTTTGAACAGTTTATTATGAATACTGCATCGGAGGGAGCAGCCTATCTGAAGGATCTTGAACGCTGCTGCCAAAGTGCCGGCGCCGTCCGGCTGCTGCTGGATACCTTCCATATGAACATCGAGGAGGACGATCTGTACGCAGCCATACGGTATGCTGGAGAGAAAGGGCTGATCGGCCATTTCCACATCGGAGAATGCAACCGGAAGGCGCCGGGAGAGGGCAGCGGCCGTATGCCGTGGAACGAGATCATACGGGCGCTGGGCGACTGTAAATACAGCGGCCGGATCGTTATGGAGCCGTTCATCAAGCCCGGCGGCGAGGTGGGACGCGACATCCGGCTGTACCGCGATCTGAGCGGCGGCTGCACGGAAGAAGAAATGGATCAAAAAGCGGCGAATGCCTGCGCTTTTATAAAAAATCTTCTATACCGGTATGAAAATCCGGTACGGGATTAAACGGTGAGGTGTAATATGCGTAGATTTTACAGAAAGTATTTTACGATGGCGGCGATGACTGCGCTGTGCCTGCTTCTGTCGCTGGGCGCGTTTGCCGGCTGGGCGCAGACGCTGTCCGACGTAGAGCAGTCTACTACGATGAAAGCTTCTTCTCCCATGGATAAAGAGCCGATCGTGATCGGGCTGCAGAAGGGCGAGACGGTAGTTCGGAGAGAGCCGGAGCGCATTGATCTGAACGGAGCCTGGGAGCTGACCGATCAGGGCTCCGCGGAGGAAAACAGCAGGCCGGACGCGGCATGGGCCGGCGCGTATACGGTTTCCGTGCCGTCGAGCATCAGCAGCGCGCTGCAGGAGGCCGGAGCAATCGAGGATCCCATGTACGGACGGAACGACGCAGCAGCCAAAGCGCTCGGAGAGCGAAACTGGTATTACAGAAAAACGTTTTCGTACGGAGGTCCCGGAGAAAGCGTCCGCCTGTGCTTTGACGGCGTGGCGGATCGCTGCAGGATTTATCTGAACGGGGAAGAGATCGGCAGCCATCAGGGGATGTTCGGCGGCCCATACCTGGACGTCACGGAGTATGTCGTTCAGGGAGAAAACACACTGGTGGTAATGCTGCTGCCGGTGCTGCCTTATACGGAAACCGTCGTATTTAACTGTTCCTACGCCTGGCATTATGCGGATCTGCCGCCGATCGGCATCTGGAATGACGTGTATCTCGAGGACGTGACGGAGGTCGAGGTAGACAGTCCGTTTATTACGACGGTATCCCATGAAACGGGCACGCTGGATCTGAGCGTGGATCTGACAGCCGCGCAGACCGCGCCGATATCCGGCACGCTGAACGGTACGATCCGTCCGAAAAATTTCGAAGGCGACGCATATTCCTTTACTTACGAGGTAAACGAAGCCGCTGCGGGGAACGCCAACGTAAGGCTGCGCTTTGACCTGCCGGAATTCCGGCTGTGGTGGCCGAATGGCGTCGGAGAGCAGAATCTGTATGTGCTGGAAATTTCTTTTACGGATGAAAACGGCGTCACCTCCTACAGCGAGGACACCTTTGCGGTACGCACGTTGGAGCTGACGTCCGGCAGCAAGACGGAAAATCCCGCGCAGTACAACCGTACGGTAGAGATCAACGGACGTCCCGTCTTTATGAAAGGGGCCGGCTGGTGTACGATCGACGCAATGATGCATTTTACGCGCGAGGATTACGACAGGATCCTTTCCCGCGCCTACGACCAGGGACTGAACTTTCTGCGCGCCTGGGGCGGCGGACTGGTGGAAACCGATGATTTTTATGATTTGTGCGATGAATATGGTATTTGCGTGTATCAGGAGTGGCCTACCTGCTGGGACAGCTATAAGACGCAGCCGGCGGATGTGCTGTATGAGACGGTAATTCTGAATACGAAACGGATCCGGAATCATCCGTCCCTGATCGTATACGGCGGCGGCAACGAGGGCACGGCGGCTGCCGACGAAGAGGTGCTGAACAATATCGGCAGGCTGACGTACGAGTATGACGGCACGCGCGATTTCTGGCGCCAGGACGGCGGCCACGGCGGCGCGGGCATGACGCACGACCATATCTGGTGGGGGGGACAGTCTCCGGAGCACTATGCATCTGTATATGCGGAGTACACGGGCAACCTTCATGAATACGGACTGGGCTCCATGATGAATCTGGAGTCCATCGCCAAATACGCTACGGCGGAGGAAATGGAGCAGTGGCCGATCGATCCGGAGGGCACGATCGCTTACCACACGTCGACCTTCAACGGGATGAAGGGCTGGAATCCGTCGCCGCACGGCTATGATATTGACACGCACATCTGGTACGCCAGCCTGTTTGCTGAGGTAAACGACCTGGAAAGCCTGGTGACCGGCTCCCAGATCGCACAGACCATGGCGAAGTATTTTGCGATTCAGAACGCCCGCATCAACAATCCGGACGTGTCGCTGGTATGCTACTATAAATTTAATGACGTGTATCCCGGCGCGTCGTGGAGCGTTGTGGACTGGTACGGTACGCCGAAGATGGCTTACTATTTCATACAGGATGCGTTTCAGCCTTTAATGGCGACGGCAAAATTTGACCGCTACAATACCTTTGATAAGTCGGAAAAGGATCTTACGCTGCCGGTTCATATTCTGGACGACGCAGACGAACTGAACGGCGCCGACTGGAAGGTTTCCGTTAAAGCCTATGACAATCAGTTCCGCGTGGTTAAGGAGGAGTCCTGGAGCGGCAGCGGCAGCACCGGGTACAGCCTGCACGTGGGCGATTTCTACCTGGACGCATCGCAGACGGATTCCGCGCCTCTGTATATTGTGATCGATCTGGAGAAAAACGGCGAGGCGGTCTCCCGCTCTTATGCGTTTCTGAATGCGGAGCAGGAGCAGGGAAGCCTGTTCTATGTGCCGACGGCCAGCCTGGAATATACCGTAGAGGGCAATACCTATACGGTTACCAATACGGGCGATGTTCCGGCGGTGGGCGTACATTTTATCTGCCCGGAGGTTTCGGATACGTTCCGGTGCAGCGATAACTATTTCTGGCTGGAGCCCGGAGAAACGAAACAAATTACCGTGAATTCCACGGAGGGCGTGGAAGGCTTCGACGCGTTTAATCTGGCGGATTCCGACGATACGGAAGCGCCGGGCGCGCCGGGCAGCCTAAAGGCGGAAGCTGCGGCTTACGACACGCTGCAGCTGACCTGGACGGCGGCGAAGGACAACAGCCGGATTTTGCAGTACGAAATTTATCTTAACGGCGAATATTACGGATATGTGAAGGGCTCGGCCACGGAAGCGGAAATTACAGGTCTTTCGGAGCTGACCGAATATACGGTAACGCTTGTTGCCGTAGACGGAAATATGAACCGTTCCTCTGCTTCCGGCGAGGCGGCCTGCACCACGCTGGCCGATCTGGAAGCGCCGGTGGCGCAGCGCCTGAAGCTTCTGGATGCGTCGACGGCGGAAATCGTGTTCAGCCGTCCGGTGCGCGCGGATTCTGCGGCCGTTCTGGACTATTATCTTTTAAATAACGGCGCCCGTGTCACCTCCGCCGCGCTGCTTGAGGACGGCGTTACGGTCCGGATCACCATGGAAGGCGTGGATGAGACAAATCTGTCGTCGTATACCCTGACAGTGATGGGCGTTCAGGATACCACGGCCACCGGAAACTATGCCAGACGGAATAAGTTTACGCTCGGACTGGATCTTGTCGGCAGCTGGCATTTCGAAGACGGCGGAGAAACGCTTGCGGATGACAGTGGAATTCACAGCCACGGCAGCCTGGGAGGCGCGGAATTTACGGAGGGGCGATTTGGAAACGGCCTGCTGATGCCGGAAAGCGGTGAAACGCTGCTGTCAGAGAGCACGGATTTCCGCCTGGAGGGCTCTACAATCGCGTTCTGGATCAAGCCCGGCGCGCTGAGCGGTTTCAATGTGCTGCTGGCAAAGGGCGACAAAACGGAGGGGCACTTCGAAATTTATACCAGCGAGGGAGACCTGCGGATCTACGGTCCGGAGATCGGAGATCTGAGCTTCGGCGTTAATCTGAAATATTATGAGGATCAGTGGACGCACCTTGCATTTACCTGTGAAGACCGTAAGGTGACGGTATACGTCAACGGCAGCGCGCTCCGAAGCGTGCGGCTTACCGGCGAGCTTAAGGATACGAAGCAAAAGCTTTGCTTAGGCTCCCTGCCCGCCGGCTCCATGAAAACGCCCGGCGTCTTCGACGAGGTCTATCTCTTTGCTTCGCTGCTGAGCGAGGAACAGATCGCCGGCCTGTATACCAACGCGCTGTTTACGGATGTGGCCATGGAATTCGCCCATTATCAGGTAAAAGCAGGCAGCAGCAGGAAAATCAATATCCTTTACTCCGGCGACGCATCGCCTGAGAGCGTACGGCTGATCTGGACCTCCTCCGACGAGAGCATCGCCACAGTAGATCAGGACGGTACGGTAACGACGTATGCCTATGGTACGGTTCTGATTACCGCATATACTGAGGACGGAAAATATATCGAGCGGTGCGTGCTGGAGTCCGGCGACTTCGAGGAACCGTCCGGCTCCGGCCCGAGCTTGCTTTTGATCGTGGCGGTCTGCTGCGGCGTACTGATTGCTGCCGCCGCCGTTTTCGTGATCGTCATGGTAATGAAAATCAATCGAAAAAATACAGAGGCCCGAAGCGATCGGGAGAAAGAGGAGGAATCCGGTGACAATGGAAAAGAATAAAATTAAAGTCGGTATTTTGACCATGTCCGACGGCAGACCGTATCTGCACGCGGAATATGAAGCGCTGAATTTTCAATATCAGCATGAGATTGCGGCTGTACTGGAGGCTTCCGGCAACTTTGAGGTGATTGAGGGCCGGCAGGTAATCAATACCAATACGGCGGCAAAGGAAGAAGGGATGCGGCTGCTGCAGGCTGGTGCGGAAATGACCATTTTTAATTACACCATATGGTGCTATCCCCAGTTTACCGCCGTGGCCAGAAATTTTGCACCGGGCCCGTATCTGCTCTTCAGCAATCAGCATCCGTCGGAGTGCGGCATGGTGGGGATGCTGGCGGCGGCCGGCACGCTGGATCAGCTGGATGTGAAATACAAGCGGTTATGGGGTTCTGTTCATGATCCGGAGGTACAGCGGAAGCTGTTTGCATTTCTGAAGGCTGCGGCTGCTGCGGTGCGGCTGCGGGGCCTGACGTTCGGAAATTTTGGCGGCCGCCCTCTGGGAATGTATACGGCGGTGGCGAATGTGGATGAATGGCAGAAGCGCTTTGGCATCGATGTGGAAAACATTGAACAGGATGACATTATTCGGGCCGGAGATACGATTGCGGCAGGCAGGGTAGAGCAGGCGTTCGAATGGCTGACGGCGCATGTGGGTTCCATTCAGTATGACGGCCTCGGACTGACGCCGGAAAAGCTGAAAACCCAGATTCGCTCGTACTACGGACTCCGGAAAATTATCGACGAACGAAAGCTGGACTTTGTGGGCATTAAAGCGCACGGCGACCTGACGGACCGGTATGTGACCATGGATGTGGCGGAAGCCTTTCTGAACGATCCTTACGATTTCGACGGGCCTCACGAGCCGATTGTGGCCGCTACGGAGGCCGACATGGACGGCGCGCTGACCATGCAGATTTTTAAAATGATTTCCGGCTCGCCGGTGCTGTTTGCAGATGTCCGCCACTATGACAAGGAAAATGATGTGTGGTTTTTCTCCAATTCCGGCACCCATGCCACATTTTTTGCGGGGGCCTCCTACGATCCGGCGGAAAATCTGAAATACGTGACCTTTTATCCGGAAACGCATTATTATCCGGCCGGCGGCGCCAGCGTACATCATTTTGCAAAAGCAGGGAAGGTGACTCTGGCCAGACTGACCAGAAAGAAAGGCCAGTATCGGCTGACGATCGTTCCTGCGGAGTTTGTGGAATTCGACCGGGAGAAAATGCTGGCAATGGGCGCTACGACCACGCCGGCATGGCCCTGCGCTTTTACAAGGCTGCACGTTCCGGCCGATGAATTTATTGAGCGGTATCCCTGCAACCACATTCATGGGGTATACGGCGATTATGTGGAAGCTCTGAAGCATGCGGCGTATCTTCTGGATATTGACGTTGAGATCTATCAATGACGCGGCTTCGAAAAACGGAGGAAAACAATGGATAGAAAAAGTAAACTGATTCATGCGGCGGGCAGGAGCTACGCGGCAAAGGAAATGCGGCAGTACTTTGGATTTGATCAATGGGAGAGCGATCCGGAAATTCGAAAGGATGAAATCGATTTCACACTTGCGGCCTCTGATCTGAGAAATGCGGACGGGGAGCTCCCGCAGCTCGTTCATCCGGCGTATACGCTGGATCTGTGCGGCACCTGGCAGCTTTCTTCGCCTTCGGCGCCGGCCGGGGAGGGTGGTCCCGGCTTCGCTGCGGTCGACCGGATCCCGGCGGAGGTACCGGGCAGCGTGCATACGGCCTGTACGGTGCAGGGAATATTAAAGGATCCTTATGTCGGACTCAATGACGCCGAAGCGATGGCCTTCAGCGGCCGGGAATGGACGTATGAGCGGAGCTTTATATATGAGGGCAGCGGCGAGGCGGTACGCCTGTCCTTTGACGGCGTCTGCGACCGGTGCGAGGTATATCTGAACGACATGCTTCTTGGCAGCCACCAGGGGATGTTCGGAGGCCCCGTCTTTGACGTTACCTCGGTTGTGCGAAAAGGAGAAAACCGCCTGCGCGTACACTTGCTGCCGGCAGTGCATTTTACAAAAACCGTTGTATTTAATTGCTCTGACGGATGGCACTACGCCCGCCTGTGGCCGCTTGGAATCTGGAATAAAGTACGGATCGAGGATCTGACGGACGCGGACTGCGGCAGCCCATTTATTTCTACCTTTGATTCGGTGCAGGGAACGATGGAGCTGAGCCTGCCGGTTACGGTGCGGCGAGGCAGGCTGGAGGACTATACGGTGCGGGCAATTGCCGCGCCAAAGAATTTTGAGGGGGCTGCGTACGGCTTTGACTGCCCTGCCAGGGAGCGGCTGTACGTGCGCTTTGACCTGCCGGAATTCCGGCTGTGGTACCCGAACGGCCGCGGTCCGCAGAATCTGTATACGCTGTATGTGCAGATTCTTGAGAAGGCAAGCGGCCGCGTTGTCTGCGGACGGGCGTCTTCCTTCGGCGTGCGTTCTCTGGAAATGGCGCCGTTTCCCTCCGGAGAAAAGGAAACGCAATATAACCGAACCGCGGTGATCAACCGGGAGGGAATTTTCCTCAAAGGAGCGAACTGGTGTACGATCGACGCCATGATGCGGTTCGACCGGGCGGACTACGACCGGATTCTTTCAAGAGCCAGGCAGCAGGGGCTGAATTTCTTCCGCGCCTGGGGCGGCGGACTGGCGGAAACCGATGCTTTTTATGATCTGTGCGATGAATACGGACTCTGTGTTTATCAGGAATGGCCCTGCTGCTGGGACAGTCAGAAGCAGCAGCCGAAGGATGCGCTTTATGAGTGCGTCCGCCTGAATACGATCCGTATGCGGAATCATCCTTCTCTGATCCTGTATGGCGGCGGCAATGAGGGCAACGGCGCAATTGAAGACGAAGCGCTGAACAGAATCGGCTGCCTGACCTATGAATACGACGGTACCCGGAGCTATTTCCGTCAGGACGGCGGTGCCTCGGGCGAGGGAATGGTCCATGACCATATCCACTGGGGCGGGGAAAAGCCGGAGCATTATATGACGCGCTACGGCTTCTCCAATGAAAAAAACATGCACGAGTACGGTCTCGACGCTTTTATGAATCTCAGCTCCGTGCGGCGGTACGCCTCGCTTGCGGAAATGCTGGAGTGGCCTGTCCGGAGCCGCGGAGTCATCTCCTATCATACGGCGACCTTCAACGGCGCGCATGGCTGGTCTCCCACGCCGCACGGCTTCGATATGGAGACCTACGTGCATTACGCGTCCATGTTTACGCCGGTAAACAATCTGGCGCAGCTGGCTGCAGGCTCGCAGCTGGCGCAGGCTCTGGCCAAGGTGCCTGCGATCCTGAACGCCCGCATTAAATGGCCAAACTGTACGGCCAATGTATACTATAAAATGAACGATATTTATCCGGGCGGCGCCTGGAGCGTGGTGGACTGGTACGGAGCGCCGAAGCTGGCGCACTATCTGTGCCAGGACGCGCAGATGCCTCTGATGGCCGGTGGCTGGATGGATCGCTACAACACCTATGACAAACCGGAGCACGATCTGAACGTGCCGGTATATATCCTGGACGACAATCTGCTGCTGGACGGCAAACAATGGTGCGTTACGGTACGCCTGTACGGCGCAGCGCTTCAGCTGCTGAAGGAAAAACAATACCGGGGACGGGGCTCTGTCGGAAAATCCGGAATGGCGGGGCTCTTCCACGCCGACGCCGGGCTGATGGAAAACGGTCCGCAGTTTATTGTGTTTGATCTTTCCGTAGAAGAGAAGCATGCTGCCAGATATTATATGCCTATGAATTTCGACAGGGCTCCGGGCTGCCTGTTCCGTATGCCGCACGCCGTTTTAACGATGGAAAAGGTGGACGGCGGTTCCGGGGAAGGCGCGGAGCGGATCGCTGCGTATGAGGAAACGCAGTGCCGGCTGCCGGAGGCATGCTGCTTTGCACGCCACGGTACGGGGAAAAAGGCGCTGCTCGTTCGCAATGCTTCCGACCTGCCGGCAGTGGGCGTGCATTTCCTTTGTTCCCAAAACGAGGACACGTTCGTATGCTCCGACAACTATTTCTGGCTGATGCCCGGCGAAGGCAGGCTGGTCTATGTCAGCGACTGGCAGGATGTTTCCGGCGTAGGATGCTTCAACTACGAAGGCATCGACTGCGAGCTGCGCCTGGCCCAGCCGCAGGAGGAAACGAAAAAAATCCTGGAGTTAAGCGGCGCTTCGGAGGATTGCAGCAGCGTTACGCTGCACTGGAGAAAGCTGCCGCAGGCTGCCGCAGACATTCTGGCCTACAGCATTTCCGTGGACGGACAGGAGGCTGCCGTAGTGCCGGCCGTCTCCGGGGACGGCTCGGAAACGCGCTCCTGGACGGTACGCGGTCTGCGGGAAAGCCGGACGTATACGTTCCGGCTCGGCGTCATTGACGGGCAGTGCCGGCTGTATCCGGCGTCTTCGGATGTGCCTGTTACCGTGCAGGAAGATAAAGAACGTCCGGTGGCGCTTTACGCCTATATGCGGGGAGAAGACCTGGTGGAAATCCTCTTCTCCAAGGCGCTGGATCCCGCCTCGGCAGATGCTCCGGCAGCTTACAGGATAGAAGGCGGCACAGTGCTCTCTGCCGCCGTGAGACCGGAGGCGCCCGAACGCGTGCTGCTGCGTGTCAGCATGGCTCCGGGATGCGGCACACCCAACGGAAAGCATCTGGAAATCCGCGGCGTGACGGATGACACAAAGCACCGGAACCGGATGGAGGACACGCAATGCGAAGTGTTTGGCCGCCTGACGGAAGCGGATTTTTCGATGTGCGGCGGCATACGCCGGGTGCGTACGGCGTTCAGCATCGGCGACAGCGCGCGGATCCGTTTCCAAGTGCGCAGCAACCCGGAAAATAAAACGCATCGTGTGCTCCTGGCAAAATGCCCCAAGCAGGCCAGAGAGCATTTTGAGCTGTATCTGCGCCCGGACGGAGAGCTTTGCATGTATTCCATGCGGGGCGACGTCGGTCTGGGGCTGAATGCGGATACTGCGGGCGGCTGGCTCGATGTGGAGCTGCGTTTTCGCGGAATGTCGGCCGTCCTGTACTCGGATGGCAGAGAAATTCGGGCGATGCACGACGCCGTAACGCGCGATATTGTGATGGGCGATCTGACGCTTTGCGCTTTGAACGACGGAGGTCTGCCGTTTGACGGCGAAATCCGGAATCTGGAGCTGCAGAGCTGGTGCCCGGAAAATCTCTGAGAGGATTTTCACACAGAAATTTTATGTAAGCCTATGGGAGGAAGATAAAAATGAACGGAACCGGAACGTATACGCCGGCCAGGCTGGCAAAAATGATCGATCAGACGCTTTTAAAGGCGTACGCCACAAGGGAGGATTTCGAAGCGTTCTGCAGGGAAAGCGACCGCTATGGCTTTAAAATGGTGGCGATCAATTCCGCGCCGGTAAAGCTGTGCAAAACGCTGCTGAAGGACAGCGATGTGCTTGTAGGCGCCGCGATCGGGTTCCCCTTGGGGCAGACGACGCTGGAATGCAAGGTGAAGGAAACGGAGCTGGCGATCGCCGACGGGGCGGATGAAATTGACTATGTCATCAACATCGGCCGGCTGCGCAGCGGCGATACCGCCTATATCGAAGAAGAAATGCGGCAAATGGTGAGAACTTGCCGCGCGCATGAAAAAACGGTAAAGGTCATTTTCGAAAACTGCTATCTGACCGCAGAAGAAAAGAAAACGCTGTGTGAAATCGCGCTGCGCGTTCGCCCTGATTTTATTAAGACCAGCACGGGGTTTGGCACGCCTGCGTCCGGCGTCGGTACGTCGGAGCAGGACCGCCTGGCAGCCGTCGGCGCTGCGCTGGAGGACGTGCGGCTGATGAAATCTATCGTCGGCAACAAAATAAAGGTGAAGGCAGCCGGCGGCATCCGAACGCTGGAGGACGCGCTTGCCATGCTGGAAGCCGGCGCGGAGCGCCTGGGCACGAGCGCAGGCGTCCGGATTATTGAATCTCTGCAATCTCTCAATCATGAAAAATATATGGAGGTAGAAGAACATGAAAGGTAACGCAAAAAAGTTTTTTGCATTGCTGGCGGCGCTGTCGCTGCTGGCGGCATGGGCTCCCGCACGGTCATTTGCTGCGGATGTGCCTGAACCGGTGTTTTCCATGAACGACTCTCTGGACGCTATTGCGGGAGAATACACGGAAAATACCGTGAACGGCGTCGACGGCGTATCGCTGAACGGAGTCAGCGGCCTGCGGTACGACGGGCTTGAGATGGACTTCGGAAAGCCCTTTACCATCTCGTTTGCGGTGCAGATCGACCAGTACGCGTCGGGCTTTGCTGTGATGACCGCGGTCAATCCAAAGGCTGCGGGGCATGTCGAGGTATATCTGCAGGAGGGTAAAATGATGTTTTACGCGCCGGAGGTAAACGGGAACATTCCGGTGGAATCCGGCATCAGCGTTATGGATGGACAGCTGCACCTGGTCGCCTGCTCTTATGACGGCGCCACGTTCCGCTGGTATGACAACGGTATGAAAATCAACGAGTGGCCGGTTACCGGAACCGTTGCGAATATCGGCTCCACGATTTTGTCGATCGGCGATCTGAACGAGGGCTCCATGCCGTTTTCCGGATTTATCGGCGATCTTCGCATCTTTGATTCCGCTTTAAGCGAGGAACAGATGGCTGCCGTGAGCTCCCCGAAGGAGGAGGAAGACGTCGTGGTGGAAACTGAGCCCAAGCTGCTGGCTGCTCTGGCGGAGGAGGGCGTGACGCTGGAGGCAGGCGTCGGCGAGAACACGCTGCAGAGCGAATTCGTACACAATCTGGGCGAAACCTTTACGATTGCAGCCGAATTTAGCGCTGCACCCCTCGAAGGAATTCAGATCCTTTTCGCAAAGGGAACCAAGGCCACGCCGGGACATTTCGAAGTGTATCTGGAAGAAAACGGAGAACTGGCATTTTATGCGCCGGAGCTGGCGAACAACAATCCCGTAAAATCCGGCGTAATCCTTAACGACGGAGAGAATCATGCGTTTGCCGTTACATACGACGGCAGCAGCATGACCTTCTATATTGACGGAGAGGCCACAAACACGATGGAGGTGTCCGGAACTCTTTCGAATAAAACGACGGCTTTCCGGATCGGGCAGCTGGTGGAAAACGGCTTCGGGTATACCGGTACGATCCGGAATATCCGCCTGTACAACTACGCGCTGACGGAAGCGGATGCGCTTGCCCTGAGCGGCGGAACGGGCGCGGAGCCTGACGACAATCCGAACGTCCCGAATATTCCGACCGGAGACGGCGCTTCCTGGGCGGCGCTTGCCGCAGTTTTGCTGCCGGCGGCCATGGTGCTTGCTTTAAGAAGACGTGCAAAGGTATAAGAATCAGCGCGGAGCAGCGGAAATACCTGCTGCTTTCGGCGCTTGACTTCCGAAACTGCTCCTGATAAAATAATCCGGAAAAAGAAACGGCCGAAAGGGCTTGAACGCCAGCCGGATCGGCCGGAGCTTTGGATGCCGGACGGAGCTGGGAAACTCTCTCTTTTTCCGGCGGCAGCGCAGGCTGCTTCGCAGGCATTCAGGAGAAGCAAGAGAGCATTATCCCGGAGAAACGCAAAGAGAGACGAAACTTCCGTCTCTCTTTTTTTAGAGCCTTCCGGCGGGTAAGAGTCCTGCTTCATCCGCAGGCTCGGGCCTTCTGCTCGGTCAGACAGATAAATAAAAAGGATTGCGAGGAAAAAGTATGAAGAGAAACGACATTCACAAAGTATTGATTATCGGCTCCGGCCCCATCATTATCGGCCAGGCCTGTGAATTCGATTATTCCGGAACGCAGGCATGTAAGGCATTGAAGAATCTCGGGTATGAAATAGTATTGGTAAACTCCAATCCTGCCACCATCATGACGGATCCGGAAACGGCCGATGTGACTTATATTGAACCTCTGAATTTAGAGCGCCTTACGCAGATTATTGAAAAAGAACGTCCGGATGCGCTGCTGCCCAATCTGGGCGGTCAGTCGGGCCTCAATCTGTGCTCAGAGCTGGCAAAGGCCGGCGTGCTGGAAAAGTATCACGTGAAGGTGATCGGCGTGCAGGTGGACGCGATCGAGCGCGGAGAGGATCGCATGGAATTTAAGAAAACCATGCGGGAGCTGGGGATTGAAATGGCGCGCAGCGAAATCGCCACGACGGTAGAAGAGGCGCTGGAGATCGCCGACCGGCTGGGATATCCCGTTGTGCTGCGTCCTGCCTATACAATGGGCGGCGCCGGCGGCGGCCTCGTATATAACGTGGACGAGCTGAAAACCGTATGCGCCCGCGGCCTGCAGGCCAGCCTTGTGGGCCAGGTGCTGGTGGAAGAATCCATTCTCGGCTGGGAAGAGCTGGAACTGGAGGTGGTCCGCGACGCAAAGGGAAATATGATTACCGTCTGCTTTATTGAAAATATTGATCCTCTGGGCGTTCATACGGGCGATTCCTTCTGCTCGGCGCCCATGCTGACGATTTCCGGGGAGGTGCAGAAGCGCCTTCAGGAGCAGGCCTACCGTATTGTAGAAAAAGTGGGCGTCATCGGCGGCACAAACGTGCAGTTCGCCCACGATCCGGTTTCCGATCGTATTCTGGTCGTTGAGATCAATCCCAGAACCTCCCGCTCCTCCGCGCTGGCCTCCAAAGCCACGGGCTTTCCTATCGCGCTGGTTTCCGCAATGCTGGCCTGCGGCATGACGCTGGACGAAATTCCCTGCGGAAAATACGGAACGCTGGATAAATACGTTCCCGGCGGTGACTACATTGTAATTAAATTCGCACGCTGGGCGTTTGAAAAATTCAAGGGCGTTGAGGATAAGCTAGGCACGCAGATGCGCGCTGTGGGAGAAGTCATGAGCATCGGCAAGACCTATAAAGAGGCGTTCCAGAAGGCGATCCGCAGCCTGGAAAACGGCCGGTACGGCCTGGGCTTTGCCGGCGGCTATGCGGATATGAGCAAGGAGGAGCTTTTGAAGCTGCTCTATACGCCTACCAGCAACCGGCAGTTCATTCTGTATGAGGCGCTTCGCAAGGGCGCCGCGGTAGAAGAGCTCTACGAACGAACCAAAATCAAGCATTATTTCCTTGAACAGATGAAAGAGCTGGTAGAGGAAGAGGAGCGTATTCTTTCTTATAAAGGCAGGATGCTTCCTGCGGAGCTGCTCAGAAGCGCCAAGCTGGACGGCTTCTCAGATCGCTATCTTTCGCAGCTGCTGGCGATTCCGGAGGAGGAAATCCGGGCCGAGCGTGAAAGCCTTGGCATTGTAGAGGCCTGGGAGGGAATTCATGTCAGCGCCACGAAGGATTCTGCATACTATTTTTCCAGCTATCATATGAAGGATGAAAGTCCGGCAAGCACCAATAAAAACAAAATTATGATTTTGGGCGGCGGGCCTAACCGGATCGGGCAGGGAATCGAATTCGATTACTGCTGTGTTCATGCGGCAAAGGCGCTGAAAAAGCTCGGCTTTGAGACGATTATCGTCAACTGCAACCCGGAAACGGTTTCTACGGACTACGATACGTCGGATAAGCTTTACTTTGAGCCTCTTACCATGGAAGACGTGCTCAGTATCTATCATAAGGAAAAGCCCCTGGGCGTGATCGCTCAGTTTGGCGGGCAGACGCCTCTGAACCTGGCTGCCGGACTGAAAAAGGCTGGCGTCAACATTCTTGGTACAACGCCCGAGACGATTGATCTCGCGGAGGACCGGGATCAGTTCCGCGCCATGATGGAGAAGCTGAAAATTCCCATGCCGGAATCGGGCATGGCCGTCACAGTAGAGGATGCGCTCTCGATCGCACATAGAATCGGGTATCCGCTGATGGTGCGCCCTTCTTATGTATTGGGCGGCCGGGGAATGGAGGTCGTACACGATGACGAGGATATGACGTTCTATATGAACGCCGCCGCAGGCGTCACGCCGGACAGGCCTATCCTGATCGACCGTTTCCTCCATCATGCCACGGAATGCGAGGCCGACGCGATCAGTGACGGAGAAAATGTGTTTGTGCCTTCTGTGATGGAGCATATTGAGCTTGCGGGCGTTCATTCGGGCGACTCCGCCTGTATTCTGCCGCCTAAAGGGCTGACGGAGGAGCAGATTGCCGTCATTAAGGAATATACGCGCCGGATCGCGAAGGAGATGCATGTGGTGGGGCTGATGAATATGCAATACGCCATAGAGGATGGGAAAGTGTATGTGCTTGAGGCCAATCCGAGAGCTTCCCGCACGGTGCCGCTGGTTTCCAAGGTCTGCAATATTCAGATGGTGCAGCTTGCCACCGATATCATGACCGCTCCGTATACGGGCAGACCTTCGCCCGTTCCCGCTCTGAAGGAGAAAAAATTCGCGCATTACGGTGTCAAGGAGGCGGTATTCCCCTTTAATATGTTCCCGGAGGTAGATCCCGTTCTGGGACCGGAGATGCGCTCTACCGGAGAAGTGCTGGGAATTTCCTCTGATTTCGGCGAGGCGTTCTATAAGGCGCAGGAGGCGACGCAGACAAAGCTTCCGCTTTCCGGTTCCGTTTTAATCAGCATCAACGACAGGGACAAAGCCGAGCTGGAGGCGGTGGCCAGCGGCTTCCACGAATGCGGCTTTGAGATTTACGCCACCGGCGGAACCTATGCCGCCGTCACAGCGCTGGGAATTCCGGCCAGGAAGGTTTTCAAAATAGCGGAGGGCCGTCCGAATGTGCTGGATATCATTACGAACCGCGAGGTTTCCATCATTGTAAATACGCCGATTGGGAAAAAGGAAAAGACGGACGACAGCTATATCCGCAAAGCGGCGATCAAGAGCAAAATTCCTTATATCACGACCATGGCGGCTGCGATGGCTACTGTTGAGGGGATCCGAGACGTAAAGCGTGCCGGTACGCTTCCGGTGAAATCCCTGCAGGCGTATCACGCGCAGATTACCGATAAAGAATAAGCTTTTACAGTAGATAAAAGCGCCTGCCGGCTGCTTGTGCCGGCAGGCGCTTTTGCCAATTACCCGGAATGTCATTTTTTGCGGTAATTCGAAATGGCGTTATGCAGATAATAGTAGGGGATCGCGAGCAGAACAATGCTGATCAGGATCTGCGCGATGTCTTTTCCTGCGGTGAAAAAGCTCCAGAGCTGCACGATGAAAAGCAGCGAGCCCAGAATGACCGTCAGCAGCGATTTTCTGCGGCAGAGGAAAATTGCGAGCAAGCCCGCAAGAATTTTGAAAATATTTGCCGCGTAGATGTATCCGATTTCAAACAACGCGCTTTTTGCGGTTTCCCCCGATATTCCCTCGAAGCTGCCTTCCTCGCCGAGCAGCCAGCGCAAAAATGGAACCAATTCCCAAGAGTATTTGGAGAATTCCCGCGGCGATCAGATGCTTATTTGCCTTTTTTTCTATAAACAGATTCCTCCTTGTCGTATTGCTTTTACGCGAATATTTCGCTTTTTTGTCTGAGAATTTCTTCTGCGATCGCGCAGGCAGGACAGTCGCAGTACCGCGCACCGGCCGCCTTAATTTCTTTGGCGTGCGCGGCGATGCCGGCGGCCGCTTCGGCGCCGAAATAGGAAATGCCCTGCTCGGAGCCGGCAAAAGCGATCAGCGTGTCGATCGGCATGATATCTTCTTCCAGCTCGGCGATATATTTTTTTGTTTCCTCCGCTTCCGCATCCGTTCCGACGGCGTCCAGCCAGCGCTTTGCGGCTTCTTTCGTTTCGCTGCTGCAGGTCGGCGCGTCGATCAGCGCGCGCGTTTTTTCGGTAAGCTCTTTTAAAACTTTTGGATTCATGATTTCCCCGCCTTCTGTACTAAATTTTCTTTATATTACCATTACAAAACGGAGGAAACAACAGGAAATTTTTCATGTGGGCGCGCGGGCGCCGGCTTGCAATCCGGAAATGAGGGTGATATACTAGGCGCAATTTAGTTTATTTTTATAGAAACGGCGGGCGCGGCGCAGAATGGAAGAGGCTATAAAACATTATCTTAATCAGTCCGTTTTGGAGAAAAGCAGGCTGGAAAACGGCTGGAAGGAATCCTGGCTGATTACTTTGCAGAATCGCCGGAAGGTGGTTTTCCGCGCGTGTACGGACTATGCGGAGCTGTTTGAACGGGAAAAATTCTTTTACGATACGGTTAACAGGAATATCGGAAAAATATGCCCGGAGGTCTACATTGTGGACGGAAGCTGCCGGTATTATCATAAGTCGTTTCAGATATCGGAATATATCGAGGGAAAAACGCTGCGCCGCTGTCTTCAGGAAGAATTCGACATCAGCCAGAAGCAGGCGGTTTATTATGAGCTGGGGCAGCTGACCGCCCGCATCAATCAAATTGAAGCGGATCCAGATAAAATGTATTCCATGGGCAGAGCCCCCTGGGCGCCGTATTATTCAAATCAGCTGATGCGGCCGCATTTGCAGGCAATCACAGCCAATGGACTGATTCGCGCGGAAGAGGTCGATCGGCTTTGTGAGAAAATGCAGTCGTATCCTGTACGGAACACGAACCGGCTGCTTCACCGCGACATCCGTCCCGATAATTTGATTTTCCGAAACGGGCGTATTTTTGTGATTGACGCAGAAACCTGTGAAATCGGCGATCCGCTGAATGAGCTCGCGCGGATCCGGCTGGAATGGCACTACTGGGAATATTACGATCTTCTGCTGAAGGGATATCAGAGCGTATCGCACATCGATCCTGACGGCGCGCTGCTCGATTTTTACCAGCTGGAAGCGCTGGGAGAAGTGCTTGACATGCACTATAATTACGGCTGCGGGAATTCCGCGACGCCGTTTTTCCGCGACTGCTTTCTGGAAATAAAAGAAAAGCTGCTGCGGGATTGATCGCGGCAGGCGCATATATGACAAAAGCAGTTTTCATGCAGATAGTGCTCTTTTGTCTATTTAATGTTCGCTAATATCTATGTTCTTTCTTCTTATGTTTATTGTATACTCAAATTGAATTAAAACAAATTTAAAATATTGTAAAATCAGAAAGGGAAAATTTACATAAAACGTAATTTTGTCGTCTGTATGCTGCTTGTCCTAGCGATTTGCATTCATGGAATCCCGGCTGCCGCGGCAGATGAAGAACAGGCTCCCGCCGCTTCCGGTTTTGAAACGAATATGCAATGGACGCCGAAAAGCGCCATTGACACAAATTTTACGATCGATGAAACGGGGATGCATGTAGGCGAGAGCTATCAGACCGTATACGCGATATCTGATCAATATGTAGACGTTAAAACCTCTTTTACGGTGGAATATGAATTTGATATCATCAGCACATCTCCGGATGAGCTTGTGATTCAGGAGGGATGGATCCAGGAGGGCTTTTATTTTGGGCTGCCTGCAGCGGAGGAATTTGATCTCGCCGTGCAGCCGGACGGGTCGCATTCTGCGTTTACGCTCTTTCCGGTAACTTCAACGGTTCCATCCTACCGGTTTGCCGGAGGCTTGATAGAGATGGAGAGAGGTTGCGGAAGCTGCGCATTTAAGCGTCAAAATCGAATACCTTGCTTCCTTTGAGGAACTCAATTATTATGTCAACGGAGAATACATCGGTACGGAATACTTTATCCCGGAGTATCATGAGGGCTATCTCGGCATTGCCTCCGCGTGGGTGAGCTGGAATATTACAAAAGCCATTTTTACCGCATATCCGGAAGGACTTGCAGCGGAGCAGGAACCGGAAACGCCTGATCCAACTGCGGCTCCGGAAACGCCTGAAGCAACGGAAAACGCTGTGACAGCCGCGCCGGAGACCAGCACGCCTGAACGCCAAACGGAGCGCCCGGGACAGGAAAACGGGGAAGAGGAAGAGGAAAATATGACGCCATGGCTGATCGGCGGGATCGCAGCCGCAGTCATCATAATTGCAGTTGCTGTAACGGTAATAGTTTCAAAAAAGAAGAAATAATCAGATCGGAGGAACAGAATGAACAGATATGTAAGAACACTGGTGCGCGCTTTTATGCTGCTGCTCTGTATGCCGTTGTTTGCGTCCTGCAGCGGGGAAAACGGATCGCAGTATGAGCCGGAAAAAACGCCTTATCAGCCGCTGACGGATTTTGAGGACACGATTTCCGGCGTCCAGGCAGATCCCACTAAATTTATGAACGTATCGCTTGTTGACGAGGGCGTGGATATTTATGCTTATGATTATGGAATGACTTGGGGCTACCGCTATGGTCCGACCATGATGAATTATGCGGACGGCAGTATGGACGCGTGGTTTGCGGCGCCGGGCGCCGGCGGCCCGTGGGACTTTTTTACCTATCGCCATTCTGACGACGGAACGAACTGGAGCAATGAAAAAGTAGTGCTGCAGCCTTTGGCGGATACCATGGATTATCCTTCGGTGTGTGATCCGGGCAGCGTTTATTTTAACGGTTACTATTATCTCGGTTATACGTCGACCATTTATGCAGAGGGCATCTGCAACAACGGCTTTGTAGCGAGATCAAAATATCCGGACGGTCCGTATGAAAAGTGGAACGGCTCCGGCTGGGGCGGCGAACCGGCGCCGATTATTTACTATACCGGAGACAAAACCGGTTGGGGCGCAGGAGAAATGAGCTTTGTGGAGGTTGACGGCACACTGTATATTTATTATACCTGGAAAACGCCGAATGAAAATACCACCAGAGTTTCCATTGCGGATGCCACGGATGAGAATTGGCCGGCAACCATTCAGTATAAAGGGGTTGCAATGACTTACGATGTGGGAGCCAACGAAGATTCCGCGGATGTAAAATACGTTGAGGATTACGGAAAATTTATTGCAATCAATACAACGCGGCGGATGGGGCCGGACAGCGCGCTGCAGATCTGGGAGTCGAACGACGGCTTTACGTTCTACCGGACAAATGAATTGAGGACGAACGTCATTTATTACTGCCATAATGCGGGCTTCATGTCGCGTCCTAATGGGCATATCAATCTAAACGATACGCTGTATCTCGGATATGCGTACGGCGGAACCAGCAATGAGTGGGGGAAATGGAGTACGCGCCTGCATGCCTTCCGGATTACGCTGGGCGATGAAATCGATACCTCCGACGCGGAAAAGGAAAACCGCAAGGTGGACGTCGAGCCCTGGACGCACGATGAAATGTGGACCATCGGGATTACGACAAAAAACAATCAGCATTATGAAAAAAGGATTTCCGACGGGCCGTTCCCGATAGAAATTCTCTATTTCTACACCACCTTTGAACAGGATGTGGTGAAAGATGGCGATCTTGTACACTTTTATGACTATGATGACTCAATCATTACATTTGACGGTTTGACATGCATCCCGAAGAAAACAGGCGAGACGTATGTAACCGCGGAATACGACGGATGCATTCATACCTTTAAGATATCGATTTTGCCGGACGATGCTTTCATTGCGGAACAGACGCCGAAAATTGTTGCTTTTTATTCCGCGCTGCGGTATCCCTGTGACGGTCCGGTAAAGGTTGCTGCGGACGGCTCCATCACGCTTTCCAATCAGAATCGGAAGGACCGTGTTCAGCTGCGGGCGATGGCGGAATTTGAGGACGGCAATTGGATGGAGCTGTTTAACGATCAAAAGGATAAGGTTCAGTATTCTACCGATTACTACAAGATCACATATGAATCGGCGGATGAAAATGTGGTGCGTGTGGACGCGCGGGGCGTTGTAACCGTAAGAGGCGTCGGAAGCACTTCCGTTACCGTATCCTGCGCCGGCTTTTCGTACGTAGTGCCCATTACCGTCGTGTGAGCCTGTTTTGTCAACAGTGTTTTCTTTCTGCGCAATGCTGCTGCAGCCGGAATTTTGCTCTTCCGGCTGCAGCTTATTTTCAAAGCAGCTGCACAATGCTTTCCGCTCCATGACACGGTGTGCTGCATATTGGTCTGTTTCTGTACTGATATCGACCACTCCTATCAGGGCAGACAGATGGAATCAGATACTTTACGCTTCCGCAGATCAGCGAGAGCTCTGCTCGGTTTTGCCGATCCTTATGATACGTCATATTAAGACAGTATGCTTTTTCGAAGCGTTCGCCTTCATATTCAAGCGCCGGCACACCGATAAAAGGATACCGGGACGGTTGCCTCGCTGCCGGCGTCCTTGCGTGCAAGGATGTATTTGCATTTGATAGCGGTTTTATGATATTGACCGTTTATCATAATATTGTGCCTGTGCGTGCCACAGCGCATGATATTTTCCGCTTATATCCGCAGCTAACTCCTCATGACTGCCGCGCTGCACGATCTGTCCATTATCAAAGACCGCAATATGGTCACAGAAGCGGCAGGAGGAGAGGCGGTGACTGATATAGATCGCCGTTTTATTCCCCACAATCTTATCAAAGCTGCTGTAAACCTCGGCTTCGGCCATGGGATCCAAGGCGGCGGTAGGTTCGTCCAGGATAATAAACGGAGCGTTTTTATACAGCGCTCTGGCAAGGGCGATTTTCTGGGCCTCTCCGCCGGAAATTTCAATGCCCTGCTCGCAGAAATCCCTGTATAAATAGGTATTCAGTCCATTCGGCATTTCCTGCAATCGTTCCCCAAAACCGGCATCGATCAAACACCGTTCCGCCAATGCCGGATCATAATTGATTTTTGCAGCTACATTTTCACCAAGCGGATAAGAAAACAATTTAAAATCCTGGAACACTACTGCAAAAACAGACATATATTCGTCGTAGTCGTATTTCCTGATATCGATTCCGTTGAGCAATATTTTTCCTTCCGTGGGATCATATAATCGGCACAGCAGCTTTATAAAGGTGGTTTTGCCGCTTCCGTTTTGGCCGACCACCGCAAGACGTTCTCCGATGCGGAATTTTATCGAAACATTTCTAAGAGCATACGCGTCGCTTCCGGGATACTGAAAGGAAACATTGCAAAATTCGATCTCGTAATCGCGATCCATACGCTTTTCTACCGTCAGGCTGCCTTGATACATCTGATTGGGAATATCAAGAAATTCAAACGTCAGCTTGAGAAAAGCGGCGTTGTTCCGCATTCCTCCCATTAACCCGACCGAAGAGCCGATGCTTCCTGCGACGCGCGTGACGGCTGATACATATTGTGTAACGGCGCCGATCCCAAAGGCCCCGCCCAGCGCCTTCAGGCCTACAAAGACGTAAACGGCGCCGGTAAATAAAACAGATACGGCCGATGCTGCGGCATTGTAGAGGCCGATCGGTCCTTTCGCCAGTTTTGCAAATATGCCTTTAGAATAAAATATGCCGGTTTTGTCTTTGTTGTATTTATCACAAATCAAATCCTGCCGGTAAATCCGCACATCTCCTGCCAGCTCGTTTTTGAAGCCCAGAAAACCGAAATACCCGAACAGTCGGTTTGCATAATTATGGGTATTGGAACGAACCGCATAATAGCTTCCCGCTTTATTGGAAAGCACGGGAGCAAAAAAGGTAATTGCCAGCATAATCGCGATCATTGCCAGAATGAGCAGCGGGTTATTCAAAACCGTATATCCGCCGGAGTCTTCCGGCACGCGGCTTGTGAAGAGCGAGACCGTCAGAGCGGCTCCGCCCAGCAATGTGAGAACGGCGGACAGAAGCCCTTCAATATGATTATATACCCGGTTTAAGCCCCAGCCGCCGCCGTTGCGGTTTTGCTCAATGGTATTATACAGCTCATGTGTTTTGGGGTTATCTACGTCTTCGTAATCCATGCGCATCATTTTTTCGGAATAGATCTGCTGCACCTTGTAATAAAGCCCGGCACATTCGATGTCGCGCCATCTGTGCAGAAAAGCGGCAATAAGAGAGATCAGCGCGGCCGAAAACAGGATGCTCAGAACAAGCTTTGTAAGTACGGCTGGATCCCGCGCTTCGGTCAGCTCCGTTATCAGCAGGGCGGAAAGATAAATACCCGCATAAGGAGTCAGGGCGTCCCAGACAATGCAGATAAGCCGCGACAGGATCATGCGGGGGCAGCGCTTATAAATCAGAATAAAAGCGCGTCTGTTCAGCTTCCATGCCTCACGCCAGGTCGGCAGCTTTGTGTCCTTTTGCATAAGCATCCCCCTCTCGATAATATTTGCTCTGAATTTCAAAGAGCTGCGCATATTTTCCCGCAAGGTGCAGGAGCTCCTCGTGCGTGCCTTCCTCCGCAATCCTGTGATCGCTGATCAGAAAAATCCTGTCGCAGAAGCGAGTGGAGGCCAGGCGGTGGGAAATGTAAACGGAGGTACGGTCCCGTGTCATTTCGTTATACTTGCCGTACAGATCCGCTTCCGCAATGGGGTCAAGAGCGGCGGTCGGCTCATCCAGAATGATAAACGGCGCTTTTTTATAAAGAGCGCGGGCCAGCATCAGCTTTTGCATTTCTCCGCCGGACAGCTCCGCTCCGTCTTCAAAGACGGTTCGGTTTAAATAGGTTTGATAGCCGTTTTTTAAGGAATTGATTTTAGCGGTCAGCCCCGCTTTCTCGACGCAATCCTTAATTCGTTCCATATCCTGATTTTCCTCTGACTGCGCGACATTGGCGGCTACCGTTCCTGCAAGCGGCGAAAAGTTCTGAAAAACTGCCGAAAACATCGCATAATAGTCCTGGCGGTTATACGCTCTGATATCCCTTCCGTCAAGTAAAACCCGTCCCTGCGTCGGATCGAAAAAACCGCAAATCAGTTTGACAAGCGTAGTCTTACCGGCACCGTTGAGCCCGACGACCGCAATTTTTTCGCCGGGATGAATTGTAAAGCTAATATCCTCCAGTGTGAAGTCTTCCGCTTCCGGATACTTAAAAGACACATTTTCAAGCGTTAGCTCATGTCGGACGCCGGCAGAAGCGGACGGCTTTTCTCCTCCTTCAAACCGGAACGGCTCCGGATATTCCAGAAACTCTCTTACCGTAGAAATATCCAGGCTTTGCCGATACAGCGTTGTCATGCTCTCTAAAATTCCGCTTACCCATGCCGTAAAGCCGTTAACTGCAGAAAAATACAGAAGAAATGCGGACACGCTCAAGCCTCTTGTCAATACCAGATAAAGCAAAACGCCGTAAGCCAGCCCATTGCGCAGAAATGCCAGAATGCAATCCAATATTTTCCCCCATATGTAAATATTGTTGGCGCGGCGGTGAAAAGCAGTATAAGCAGCCATGGCCTTGTCGCTGATCTCCTGCAGCCATGGCTTCATCCCGAAAATCCGGATATCCTTTGCCGCGGCATAATTTTTGGCCTGCCCGATTTGATACCAGATTTTTGCCGATATTTCGCCTTCTTCTTCCCGATGGCGGTAGCCGTATCCGGTCAGTTTTTTATTTACGAAATATCCGGTCAGGGCCGTCAGCAATATGACGATCATCAGCCATAAATTCAGCGATACCAATAAAAATAGATAAATAATAAATCCGATGCTGTTTTTCATAAGCGACGCGAGCGTTTCCCAGATGGCCTCAGTGGCTTCGCGATTATTGCTTATTGCCTGCTGCGCTTTGGAACTGAGCCTGATAAACGTTTCGTCTGTCAGGTTGGGATACGACGTGGTGCAGGCCTTTCTGTTGATATCAGCGATCAGGACGGAGCGGACGGTGATCCTTCCGTATATCGTATTGGAATCCACATAAGAAGCAGCCGCGGAACAAAACAGAAGCAGCAGGACGAACAGCAGAACAGTCGCAATGAATTCCGAAAACGAAGCCTGCCGTTCCAAAACCGACAGGATGGACGGCGATACATAGAGATTCACTAAATTGCCTGCTACAGCAAGAAAAACCTGCAACAGGCATAATAGTACGACTTTTTTCTCTTTTTCACGCCATGCAAGCGCAATCATATAAGCGGAGCATTGCCACATGTTGTACTTGGGCCTTGTGCTTTTTTCTTTTTTCAAAATTCCACCCCTTTCTGCGGCCTTATTTTATCATGACATCCTTTCCTGTTTTGATTTCGGGGACGAACGGCTCCATTCCGGTGACGAATTGCCTTATTTCTGCGGGATCAGGATTTCTGTGGTAAAGGCGCCGTCCTCGCTGTTTCGATTGATATATCCGTCCAGACGTTCAATAATCGTATCCATTCTGATTAAGCCCAGGCCGTGCCCCGGGCCTTTTGTGGTTTGAAATCTTCCGTTTTCCTTCTTCTGCTTTTTTGCAGCAGTAAAATTGGTAAAGGAAATATAAAGCTGCGTGTTTTTCATATCCATATAGATACGGATCAGCCGCTTTCCTTCTGGCAGCGTCAAACTGGCTTCAATTGCGTTATCGAAAAGATTCCCGATGATTACGCACAAATCAAGCTCTGATATTCTCAAAGCAATCGGGATAAAAACATCGGCCTTCACGGGGACGTTCCTTGATTTTGCCAGAGAGATTTTGCTGTTGAGAATGGCGTCTGCCATCGGATTTCCCGTTTTCACGACAGGATCTACCGCGGATAAATCCGTTTCTAATTCATCCAGATACCTTTTTATCGCGTCCATATCTCCGCTTGCCGCATAGGCCTTCAGAACCTGGATATGATTTCGGTAATCATGACGCCAGCCGCGGATCTGTTTATACATATTTTCGACCTCTGCATAATGGACTTCAATCAGCTCCCGCTGATAAGCGGCCAGGCGCTTGTCAATCTGCTTTGAAAAAATTTTCATGGATGCCTCCGTTATGCGTGTTTAATAAACGCCCTGTTTAAAGGCTCGTAATGACCTCTGGGCAGCGGAAGGACCGTTCCGTCAGACAGAAAAACGTCGCTTTTGGAGATTCTGTCAATATAAGAAAGATTTACGATATAAGAGCGGGCCATCCTGTAAAAGCGTTCGTCTAGTTCCTGCTCGAGCGCTCCGAGCGTCTTTTTCACGGTGTAATTGCTTTTGGCATGGATCGTTACATAATTTTTCTGTACCTCAAGGTATTTGATCTCATAGAGCGGAATGCGTACCGCTTCCCCTGATGAGGAAAGAAACAGGGCTTTTTCGTTTTTCCTGATTTTTATTACAGCGCGGTTCAGAACCTCGTGCAGCTTCTCCTCGCTTACCGGCTTTATCAGATAATGCAGCGCTGCAACGTCGTAGCCCTCCGCAATATAATCTGTGTATCCCGTAATAAACACAATCTGTACCGCATCGTTTTCTTTTCGGATGCTTCTGGCAAGCGCCACGCCGTTCATGGACTGCATTTCAATATCCAGCAGCAGGATATCGTAATCCTTTTGCTCTGCATACTGAAACAGAAAGCTTTCCGCAGAGGGGAAGGCTTCGAGGCTCAGCGGTATGTTTTCTTTTGCCGCCCATTTGCTGACAACAGATGCGATATATTTTGCATCTTCATTCCGGTCGTCGCAGATCGCTATTTTGTATCCCATTTCTTATCGACCATATGCGCGGACGTTTGTTTTGACGCAGGCCGTTTATGCATGATCCTAAGATTTATGCAAAGCCCCGGCATAGGGGAGCGTCTGCCTGTCCTGCGCGTCATAAGGGAACACCTCGCTTTCTTTGGTTTCATTATACAACAAATTTTGAATGAATCATAGCGGGGCAGGGAAGTGACGCTTTGCAGTTATGATTTCATTGCAGTTTTACTTTCTGCTTGAAGTTCTTTTGATTTCCAGCAGTCTGATAAAATTTTAAAACAAAGAAGCATCCGCCGGCTCAGGCAGTTATTTCATTTTGAGCTTACAAATACAAAAGCGACATGGCGATACCTCCCAGATACCGCCATGCCCTTAAAAATGAGTAACCTTAGTAGTCCTCCGCCGATTTCTTTTCAAAAGTTTTACCATATGAAGCCGATTTTTCTCTGTGCAGGCCAAGGGCAATCCCGCCATTGGCCGCTGTCTTGCTCTGCTTTTCCAGTCAACAGATCTGTGGCGGCGTCTGCAATGTAGCCCAGGTAACTTCCAGCGGAGCTGTCACCGCATAGCAATTTCCACATAAGACCGCCAAAAAGATAAGACTGAGCAAATTCACGCCAGCTATGCAGCTCCTCCACAACCTTTTGGGAGAGATCCCAGAGAATACCAATAGCCTCGCTTTCCGTGAGCCAGCCTAAATAGCATCCCCAACGGGTCAGCATCGCCGCCCGGCCAATATCCCATCCAGCCATAAAGCCAGGGGCATATTGACTTTTATATCGTTGTGCAAACCGCCATGCCCGCCTGGTAGACTCACGGCCATCCTCGTCCATGGTTTCGTCCATCAGTTCCTCAGGCGAGGATGCCTCACTATAAAGCTGGTACCGCAGGATATAGCCCTCCTGTGCTAAATAGCGGATCATATCCAGCAGATCGCTGCGGCCATTGATTCCCCAGGAGCGGCGTACAAGAGATACGACCTTCTGTTCCATGACTGGGATATGTTCCTCTACATCCATACTATACAGATTGTGGTCGTTAAGTGTCGATACAATACCAGATAGCAAGATGCCAAAGCGCTCCCATTTTGTGTCATTTTTTTGGTAAGGGACCGGCTCTGGTTCAGGGATGGCCTCAAGCCGGGCCATTGTTTCCTCCAAGGTAATATAAAGGTTCTGCTCCAGCTCTAAATTCCATACGAGTTCTTCCTCTTCGTCGCCATCCTCCATCTCCAGCATTTCCAGAGCCGCCGCGAGAACGCCCATATCTTCTCCAAACAGCTGCCCCATCAGGTTCTCTGTAGTGGAAGCCGTAGTCTCAGCAACTTTCTCATGGACCATTTTTTGTAATAGTTCCTCGTTGACGGCCATTTGTGCCATACCATCGGCCCCGAATATCTGACCAAGAATTTCTACTTGCCGCTCAGTGGCTGCATGGATCTGTTCCTCTGCCTCAGCAGCAGATAGTGATGCTTCTTTTTCAGAGCTGGAAACCTCGATGCTATTAACCAGTTCCTCGCTTCTTTCAAAGGTCTTTTTCATTGCAGCGGCGGCCTTCTCACTGGCTTGCTGCGCCCGTTTCCTAATTTCGTTTATATCCATCTTTTTATCTGTCCTCCTCATCAGGGGAGAGCGTATGCCATACCGGAGGTTTTTGGCGGCGTGAAAACAGCTTTTTGATCCATCTTAATATTGTTTCTATAAAATGAAACCACAGATTACCAAATATAAATACCACCAAAAGGAACAGCAGGCTCACTCCAATTTCTACAAAAGGCATTTTTAACTCACTTTGCTGCAAATCTGTTCATAAAGAAGTCAGTAAAAGCGGCCAACTCCTCGTCCTGCGACACATAGACATACAGCTTTTCATCTTCCAGCCAATCATAGGCATTGATACCGATATACCCTTTTTTGTCTGGGTAAATGATAAACGCATCTGTAGGGTACTTGCTGCGATAGGCTTTCAAAATTTCAGAGCGACGATAGTAGGTCGGATCACCACAGCCGGAAAGATCGGGTACCGTGGGAACGACCACAATCGTTTGACTGGCCTCGCTCCAGCCGACAATTAAATTTCCGATTTTCGTTTTACTTCCATGAACAAATCCATAATTGAAGCGGCTTACATCTTCGGTATATCCGAAAATCAGCCTATAATTGTCCCCGCCTTCAACGACCTGGTTAAACAGAGCACGCATTTTCATCGCATTTGCATTGCTCTTTTCCATATCAATTTCCGGCCCCTTAAACAACTTGCTGAAAAAACTCATACCTTTTTCCTCCTAAATATTTATTTTTGAAAGTGAATGGCGATCAATCTATTCCTCCGACAAAACACATTCCATCTCCGACAGACTCAGCCCGCGGATCAATAGGTAGTCGCCTCTTGTTTCTAAAATGTAGGGCTGCAGCCGCTTTAAAGCCTTGTGATACTCCAAAAAGCCGAGGCTTTCCTCTTCTGTCAAGCTAACAAAAGTCAGCGCCCACAGCGAAACCGTTTCTCCCTCGATCTCGTATAGCGTTTCTGGTGCTGCTGGCAGGATGGTATCTACAGTTTCCGAAAAGGGAAAGCTAACCATTAAACCACCGTTCTCCAATTCAAATACATGGGGATTAGCTTCATAGGCTTGCGACCACATATCATCAGGCTCTGCATCGCCAGAATTGTCTGCTTGCATTTCAAATAATAAGTGCTGATGAACAACGGCATTTCCTTTTTCGATATATTGAATGGACTCGGTTCCGCCAAACGCCAAAGCTGGAGCAAAGAAAAAAATCTCATTCTCTGCAAGGCCGCCATGTTTAGCAGATGCCTCTTGGAATAAATCTACTCGCAAAAATTGTTCCACAAATTTTTCTGCGGGAAGGATACGCTCAAAAAAATCGGAAAAACTGGTAGAAAAGCTCCCCGACCTGCGGTAGTGAATATCAAGCAGACACATATCGTCGGCTGTTTCAGATCGCTTGCGGTAAATAAAAAGTGTTCCAAATCCAGTCATCAAAATGGGAAAACAATCTTCCTGCTCCCCCAGCCAAAGTGTGAGCGTATCAACATAATCCGTAGGATCTATAATTTTCAGCAATCCTCCGCCATAATTTCCGAAGCCGTATTTCTGCCAAAAGTCAAGGAGCTCTGTCGGTAATTTTCCTTGAAATTGTTCCAGCATTTCAGCGGCAGGCTTTCGCAAGTCATTACCCGGTGGATATTTGTTTACGAACAGATCAAATCCTTTCATCGTGTGTTCTCCTTTGCTTGATTTTAATTCCTATAACTATAAAATAAAAATAAACAATAAAAATTGTTTTTATTTTGAGTAAAGTAAAATCCATCTGAATATGATGCCGAAACATAATATTCGGACGGATTTTTTTATTCCTACTCATCAGGGAGTGGAGTCTGTTTTCAATTTTTCCAAGGCATCCACAATCGCATTCAGCTGAAAATCAACCGTTTCATCAGCGGCCTCAGGAACAAACAAGGGAAGCGTATCGGGGATAGCTCTGCGTACAACCATCGCTGTCAAACTTAAATTCGTAAATAGATTGATCCTTGCTGTATCTGCCCTTATTCCAAAGTTTTCTAAAATTTCTCCAAAAAGACGAAGTTGCTTTTGGCGGAACACTTGATAGCTTTCCTTTGATAGACGCTTGAAAATGAGCTGTTGTTCTTCAATCGTTAAAACAGCAATTCCATTTTTTTCTCCATAACAACAGGCGTGGAGAAATTGTTTCACTGCGTCACGCCAGCTTAAAGTTGGATCGGCCATCAGCGTTTGTACATATTTAATGATTTTGGGCTGCTGCAAGTAAAGCGTTTCAACAATCAAATCTTCTTTCGTTGCGAAAAAGGAATAAAAGAAAGTTCGCGAAATACCAACTTTTTTATATACTTGTTCCACGGTTGTATGTTGTATGCCTTGTTTTGCCATCAGTTCAAGTCCAACTGTAACAAGCTGCATTCTAATACGTTCTCTGTCCTCGTCAGAATAAGCAACCTTTGGCACTTCATCACCTCCTTACAATAAAAACAAATTATAAATTTTGACTTTATTTTATCACGTTGAATAAGATAACACAAGAGCGAAATATCGCCGCTCTGATATTCTCAAACGCTGATACTTCCGGAAACCGCACATTTTGACAAGCAGGGCAAAATGTAAAAAAAGCTTGTTGGGGAGCCTCCTTAAACCCGGCTGTGTGGTAAGCTCCGTCAAAGACTACGCTTACTACTTCGGCTTCTCCCCATAAAGGACACACTGACCGGTGCCAATTCCGTCCTGCTTTCCTATGTGAACAGCAAGATTGAAGAACTGGACGGCCGCAATCAGGAACTCGTCCAAAAAAGTGCGGCGCTGAATGTGAAAATAGTCAGCCCAGAACAGGTCAAAGAAATTTACGGCTATCTGGACACATAGGATGAAGTGAACTTTGACGACAAGCGGAATACCAATTTTGTAAATATCTTGCTGAGAATACTGCGCTGAAAAATCTCAAAAACGTATCGGCAAGATATATATACTCGTATGTTGAAAGCCTTTTCGACAGAGAATGCAAAACAGTTATATCTGTACCGAGCTATCAGCAATCAGATACTACGAAAGTTTGACGCACAGTAAAAAAACATTTTGCCGCTAAACAAGGAGCCTGGAATATTCGAAAAGATGGAGCAAACTGAAAAGCATATTAAAAAAACAACGGAGGTACAGGTTAAAATCCGTACCCCGTCATTTTTCTTTTACTACGCAATCTCATTGAGAAAAACAGCAAACCCGAACGTTTCACCGGTAGGAAAAGTACGGGTTTGAATGCTTTGGTGCAGCGAGTGCATTAATATCCGAACCCAAGCCCGATTTTTCAAGCTCGGTGAAATTGATTGTTTTAGTGCCGTCTTTGTAATTGAATGTGAACGTAATCCTGTCGTCATAAAGGAAAATCGCATTGACAAAGCTGTCAATCAGCCTGCGACGGTGGTCAAGCTTCTTGGTGTCAAGCTTTCTGAACCGATGAAACCAAAAAATAATTTGTTCTCGGGAAAGTGTGGGCTTTGCCATTTCTTCCTTGATAATCTGAACGGAAAGTTCGCTTTTTTGCTTTTCAAGGCTTTCGAGCCGTTCTTTTGTAGAGGCGGTTAAAATACCTTGCTGAATGGCGTCAAGCATATTATCAATGGATTTTTGCGTATCGGCAAAACGCTTTTTGAGCAGCGGTAGCGCGGTGTTTTCCTTGCTTTGCAATTTCATTACCGTATCGGCAAGTTTCTCAATCAGCTCATCGTCAAAAATCAACTTCTTGATCTGCTCGATTACAAGATTTTCAATCCATTCTTTTTTAACTGTTTTCTTGTCACAGCCCTTGTGATTTTTTACGCTTGCACATTTGTAATAACGGTGAACCTTGTTCCTGCTTGTTCCGCTTTCACCGACCATATAACATTGACACTTGCCGCAAAACAGCTTTGTTGTCAACAGATATTCGTCTTCGGCTTTATGTTTTGCCGGAGCTTTTTTATTTGCCGCCATGCGTTCCTGCACACGGTTGAATAAATCCTCGGGGATAATTGCCGGTATACCGTTTGAATGAACAATGTCGTTATACCTGTATTCGCCGATATATTTACGGTTGTGCAGCATTCGGGTTACGCTGTTTATGCTGATTTTACCGCCGCGTTTGGTACGAACGCCTTTCAGATTCATTTCGTCGGTAATTTCACGCATAGACGCACCGTCTGCATAATGTTTAAATGCGTCAAGTACCGCCGGAGCCGCAAGCGGATCAATTTGAAAATACTGCTCGCTGTCGATCATATAACCGATCGGCAATGTTCCGCCGTTATATTTGCATTTCAGTGCGTTCTCGGTCAGTCCGCGCGTGACCTTTTCGGAAAGTTCAGCCGAATAATATTCCGCCATACCCTCAAGCATAGATTCAAGCAGAATGCCCTCTGCTCCGGCTGAGATAGCCTCAGTTGCGGAAACGACCTTTACGCCGTTATTTTTCAAAATGCGTTTGTAGTGCGCCGAATCGTATTTATCCCGTGCGAAGCGGTCAAGTTTCCAAACAATAACAACCTCAAACTTTTTGCCTGCACTGTCTTTTATCATTCGCTGAAAGTCAGGTCGTCGGTCAGTTCTCGCCGATAATGCGCGGTCGATGTAGGTTTCTACAATTTGAATGTCATTTTTCTCGGCAAAGGCCTTGCATTCGCGGAGCTGTCCTTCAATAGATTCTTCACGCTGATTATCCGAAGAATATCTTGCATAGATTACGCCTTTCATTACTTTTCACCTGCCTTTCTTTTGGAGTGTATAACACAAGTTTTCCTTGATGTTATCTGGATTTTGGGGTGTTAGGGATCTCCCTAACAAGCGAATTTGCTGCAGCAAATTCAGTGCTTGATGAGACAATGCCCGCAAAATTGATTTCTGTGGACTGATTATTTTAATTAATCCTTCTTTTATATTTACATCCTGTAGTCTTATAATTTGAACATCCAAAGAATTCTCCATACGGTCCTTTCTTTTTCAACAATTTCCCGCCACATAACGGGCATTCCCATTGTTCTCGTTTAAGTTCGTTACCGTAGTGTTCTTTGAGTTCCATAGCAAATTCGGATTCTTGATTATTAACAGTAACAAGAAACGCTTTTTTCTTCGCTCTTGTCAATGCAACATAAAAAAGACGGCGTTCCTCTGCATATGGGTATTGATCACAATTATCGAGTAATAAGTTTAGTATAGCAGCATCTTGTATTTTGCTGGGAAAACCCATTCTTGATTTTTTATTATTAATAATAAAGATATAATCTGCCTGTAAGCCCTTTGATTTGTGTGCAGTTATAAAACTCATTTTTAGATCGATTCGCTTTCGGTATTTTACTTCCACGAATCCGCTAACATTATTATATTGACATTCAAACAATCCACTATCACTCAATAATTTTGCATCAAAGGAGTATCTTCCGATGAAGAACACGCTACTATCTCTCGGCAAATCTTCGAGTTTTTTAGCCATAAACTCAATGGAGAACTTATCGGTATATCCGCTAATTTCACCTAAAGCAAACCCTACAGCATCAGTTTTCCCTTTGATGGACTTTTTGATCTGAACTGGATTTTGCATTATGAAATTTCCGCTAATTTCTATAAGTTTTTGAGTAAAACGATAGGTTGTTTCAATTTTACTGATTTCGGTAGAACCCCAGTATTTTTCAAAGTTCAAAATATATCCGATATCACTGCCTGCGAAACGATAAATGCTCTGCCAATCATCGCCCACGCAAAACAGATCATAATCATTAGATTTTCTCATACTGTTTAACAATGAGAAACGAGCCTTGGAAATATCTTGATACTCGTCAACAATAACATATTTGTAAGGACTGATATATTTCCTTTGTTCAACAAACTGGGTTGCCATATTGATCATATCATTGAAATCAATTTCCTTGTGTTCGTGCAAATAAGCACAATATGAATTAAATATTGGTTCAAGAAGTGACATAATGGTATTATTGTTTTGAGCATTACTATTTCCAACATTTAACTGCCGCACGGTAGCAATTGAATATCCATTGCTTTTTATAAGATTGATAACGGTTTCAAATAACTCTATAACACCATCAAGAACAGAATTACCGTCAGCAGACACTTGTTCCCATAATTCTTTTGTAGCTTTCGGTGTTAGTTTTACGCCGTTTAAAATAAGTTTTTCTTTTAAGTTTTCAAGCAAGAGACCATCAAATTTTTCATAAGCATAACATTCAATCAAGACAGTATTATTAGCAGTATGGGTTTCTCGCTTCCATTTCATAGATGCTTGATATGATTGGCTTGCTGTCATTCCGTTAGCGCCTTTGAAATAAGTTGGAACTTCTCCGTTCTTGTTTATACCAAAATACTCAATATAGATATCATATTCAGGTAAATAAAAGTCCGGGTTATATTGGCCGTATTCACTTGTGCGTGTATCGATTTTATAAGGGTTCTCATAGATATATTGTATTCCGTTTTGTGTTAAAAAGTTGGCTATATCCATTTCACCATAACTTTTTACTGTTTCATTATTTATAGTTGTTGGCGGATTTAATCGCAAATATTCTTCATATTCGGCCTGTGTTTTAAACTCAAACTCGGACTTAGAAACAACGCGATTATACAATAAATACGAACTTAACAGATTTAAGTATGCATCTGATTGCATATTCAACAACAACTGCTCTTTAACGAACTTCCGCAAATTTAATTGCGTAATTTTAGGGACGATGCCATTTACTTTAGTAATAATATTCAACCCAAGTTTATGAAAGGTAGATGCATCTATGTTACAACCGGTTTCTTTGTTAATTCGTTGGCTCATTTCACTTGCTGACGCATTGGTAAAGGACAATACCAAAATATCTTCCGGTTTATATTTTCCCGATTTTAACAGGAATTTAATTTTACCAACTACGGTAGTTGTTTTACCCGTTCCTGCACCAGCAATTACAAGGTGGTTATGCGCGTCCTTGACAATACAAGTCATTTGTTGCCTATCTAATCTCCGTCCTTCAACATCACCAATCAGGGCATACGCATTTTGAATTTTGACATCGGCGACCCTATCGTTATGAATACTAATTTGTTGTTTAAGAGATTTTTCGCTATGATATAGTTCTGCTCGTTTCTCCAATAATTTTTTATAGTGTGCTGCCTTTTTTAACTTTTGAGTATTAGTTAAAGCGACGTTTGTCATTAGAGAAGCATTGCGATTATGCCATTCTGATTCTTTGCTTGGCTCAACAAAAGACTGCAAATCCGAAAATATGATAGTTATTTCTTGTAGAGCTGTATCAATCTGCATAATTAGGTTGTCGCACATATCATTACGGGCTTTTACTTTTTCTTTATGTTTGGAAATTATTTTTTGAATTATTCCCATAAAACAGTCTCCCTACTCTTCCGCCTTGTCGCTATTCACCCATTCGTCAATTTCGGAAACCTTGAACTTCCACTTCTTCCCGACTTTATGCGCTGGCATCTCTTTTGTGGCAATCCAACGCAACGCTGTATCTCTGCTGATTCCGAGATATTTCATGATTTCAGGCATGGAATAATAACGGTCTTCTATTTCGGCCATAAAAAGCACCTCAACATAATGTTTTTTATATTATAACACAAGATTTGTGATTTGTAAATATATTGTATGATATTGTACGATTTAGAACAACAATTTGATGTTTATATTATCTGGACATTTTTTGATTTTTTTGATATAATAAGCAATAACAAAGTACATTCATTATGATTGTGTCTCAGCAAGCACTGAATTTGGCTATCCAAATTCGGGGATGCTGCTACGGCATTACCTTAGCAAGCATCGTCTTTGTGTCCACACTTGGCTTAGCAAGCATCGCCGCCTGTGTCCACACGACATTGCCTTTGCAAGCAACGCATTTTGATATCCCAATACTGCCGCTTGCCTGGCACTTGTTAGGGCAAATCCCTAAAACCCTTTGAACGGAGAATTCTATGGATATAAATGAACTCAAAAAACAAATGATTCCGTATTGGCGTGACATTTATAATCTGCAATACGGAAACATCTTCAAGCAACTATTTGTGCGTATCAAATACAGGATATTCGGAAACCGTTTCGGAACATCGGAGATTCCGGACAACATTCTTGAAGCCATTGCTCGCACAATGCTGCCGGATATCCGTGAATTCTTTCTTTCAAAAGAAGGACAGGCTGAATTTGCGGCATGGAAAGCAGAACAAGAAAAGAAAAACAAAAAGTGATGTGAGGGAACAATATGGGATTGTTAGATTTAGCAAGCGGCGCTTCTGCGTGGAGAGGCTATGAATACTATAAGGAAGGTAGTGTTCTGCTAAAAAAGAAAATAACCGACCACGAATATAGCGGTACTTTGCGTGGTAGCGGAAATAAGCATTATGATGTCTTTATAGACATCGAACATCCGAGAAAATCTCATTGCAATTGTCCTCATGCCAATGGCAAACGAATTATTTGCAAGCATCAGGTTGCACTGTATTTTTCTGTTTTTCCAAAAGAAGCTGATCAGTACTACAAAGAAGTTGAATATGAGGAGGAAGAAGAACGGCGGCAAGAAGAACTTGATAAAAAGGTTGTCGCTTATATTAACAGTCTTTCCAAAGAAGAGTTACGGCAAACCTTGTATGAGGTTCTTTATGACGGCGCCGATTGGGTGTTTGAGAGATTTGTGAGAGAGCATATTGATTATTAAATGATTAAGGCGAGAGATGAGTGTCCCTCGCCATTTTGAGTATTATTGATATATTAGTTCTTTCAGCACGAATTCTCTTGCTCTGCTTTTGATACTGTTCATGCAGCGGATCCATTCCATTTGGTCAGCAGCTTTGAGTTGCTCGGTTACGCCCTCAATTTCAGCCGTCTGCTTGACAATAAGATTGAACATATTCTCAGCGTCTTTATCAATGCCCATAATATAATCATTCAATGTGCCTTTCAACCGCATAGCATTGATGACCGTCCGATTGTTGCGGTAAAGAAAATCATAATGCATTCTGCCCCAAGCGCCGATGTTTTTAAGTTCTGTTTTCATAATAAGTAACCTCCGAATTTAGTTTTTGCGTTTTGAATTAAAGTTCGGATAGTCTATGAAAATGACAAATCCGAACCCTTCGCCGATTGGTTTAGGGTTCGGATTTGTACTGTTTGGTGCGGATGACAGGACTTGAACCTGCACGCTTTCGCATTGGAACCTAAATCCAACATGTCTGCCAATTTCATCACATCCGCAGCTCATTAAATTTTACTTTTTTATCATAGCAAACTAAAACCGAAATAACAAGCCCCCGCTCCGTTGCAAATGCAACTTGTATCCTTGCAGATCTATGATATAATAAGCCTGACATACGAGATATTGTATGGTTTGGGAAATAAATACAATATGTTGTAACACATTGTTTATTTTTCAGGTAAGAGCACGAAAGGCAAAAAGAAAGGGAAAAACGATGCTGCAAAAAAATTTTGAGGGCTGGAGAACATTCAAAGGAAAAGACTGGAAGGAAAAAGTAAACGTATCCGATTTCATTCAAAAAAATTATACCGAATATACTGGAACGGCGGATTTTCTTGCGCAGCCCACAGAAAAAACGAAAAAAATCTGGAAGAGGTGCCTGCGCCTTTTCCGAACGGAAAACGAAAAAGGCGTGCTTGACATTGAAACCACGCGCATTTCCGGCATTAACACGCTGAAGCCGGGTTATATCTGCGAGGAGGACGACGTTGTAGTCGGCCTTCAGTCTGATAAGCCGCTCAAGCGCCTTGTCAATCCGTACGGAGGGATGCGGATGGTGCAGAAGTCGCTGGCATGCTATCAGCGGAAATTGAATCCAACGATCGAAAAGCATTTTACCGAATATCGGAAAACGCATAACGACGGCGTCTTTGACGCATATACGCCGGCAATCCGGCGCGCGAGAAGCGCGGGGCTGCTGACGGGCCTGCCGGATAATTACGGCCGGGGACGCATTATTGGCGATTACAGAAGAATTGCGCTTTACGGAACGGACTTTTTAAAGGAAGAAAAGGCGAGGGATCTGGAAAGGATTACGGATCTTTCGCGTGAAGAAAACATCAGGCTCCGGGAAGAGGTTGCCGAACAGATCCGCGCGCTGGAGCTGATCAGAGAAATGGCCGCGGGATACGGATTTGACATTTCAAGGCCTGCGGAAAATGCCAGGGAAGCGTTTCAATGGCTGTATTTCGGGTATCTCGCCGCAATCAAGGAAAATAACGGCGCCGCGATGAGCTTCGGCAGAACGGCGACGTTTCTGGATATTTATCTGGAACGGGATTTTCAGGAAAATACAATTACGGAGGAGCAGGCGCAGGAGCTGGTGGATCAGCTCGTCACGAAGCTGCGCCTGGTAAGACACCTGCGGACGCCGGACTATGACGAGATTTTTGCGGGGGATCCTACCTGGGTAACGGAGAGCATCGGAGGCATGCTGGACGAACGGAAAAGCCTTGTTACGAAAAACTCGTTCCGATATCTTCACACGCTGATCAATCTGGGCAGCAGTCCCGAGCCGAATTTGACAGTTTTGTGGTCCGAAAGGCTTCCGGAAAATTTCAAAAAATACTGCGCTGAAATCAGCATTAAAACGGACGCCATCCAATATGAAAACGACGACCTGATGCGTCCGCAGTTTGGCAGCGATTATGCCATCGCCTGCTGCGTGTCGGCGATGACGGTGGGAAAACAGATGCAGTTCTTCGGGGCGCGCTGCAATCTTGCGAAAACGCTGCTGTATGCGATTAACGGCGGCTGCGACGAAATCAGCGGAAAAACGGTCGTGGAAGGCCTCGAACCGATTACTGCCGACGGTCCTCTGGATTATGAAGCCGTGAAAACGAAATATTTTGCCGCCATCGAAAAAATTGCTTCGATTTATATCGATGCCATGAACATCATTCATTATATGCATGATAAATACGCATATGAGCGCAGCCAGATGGCGCTGCACGATACGGATGTGGAGCATCTGATGGCATTTGGCATGGCCGGCCTCAGCGTTGCCGCCGATTCGCTTTCCGCAATCAAATATGCAAAGGTAACGCCGGTGAGAAACGAAACGGGGCTTGCCGTCGATTTTATTACGGAGGGGGAGTATCCCTGCTATGGAAACGACGACGACCGCGTGGATCGGATTGCGGTGGAAATCGTGGACAAGTTCTTTGTGGAGCTCAAAAAGCACCCGCTTTATAAAAATGCGCGCCATACGCTTTCGGCGCTCACGATTACATCTAATGTGATGTACGGGAAAAAGACCGGAACGACGCCGGACGGCAGGAAACGGGGAGAGCCGTTCGCGCCGGGCGCTAATCCAATGCACGGACGGGATCGCAGCGGCGCATTGGCTTCTTTGAATTCGGTTGCCAAGATCCCGTACTGCCGCTCCTGCATGGACGGCGTTTCCAACACCTTCAGCATTATCCCCAAAGCGCTGGGAAAATCGGAAGAAGAACGGATCCGAAATCTTGACGATATTCTGGACGGATATTTCGAGCAGGGAGCGCATCATCTCAATGTCAATGTTTTAAATCGGGAGATGCTGATCGACGCCATGGACCATCCTGAAAAGTATCCGACGCTGACGATCCGCGTTTCCGGATATGCCGTGAATTTCAACAAACTGAGCCGGGCGCACAAGCAGGAGGTCATCGAGAGGACGTTCCATGAACGCCTGTAACAGGAGTGCGGAGTGCGGCAGAGTCTCCGCCATCGAAACAATGGGCCTTGTCGACGGCCCCGGCGTTCGCACAGTGGTGTTTCTGCAGGGCTGCCCGCTTCGCTGCAAATATTGTCACAACCCGGAAACCTGGGATCCACAGCGCGGGGGAACAGTGTATACGCCGGAACGGCTGGCAAAATCCCTGCTGCGCTATAAAAGCTATATGAAGCACGGCGGCGTCACGTTTTCCGGCGGAGAGCCGCTTTTGCAGGCGGCCTTTCTGGCCGAAGCCTCCGCTCTTTTGAAAGAAAATGGAATCCATATCTGCCTTGATACTGCAGGCGCTGTCTCGGAACACCCGGAACGCGTTCCCGGCCTTTTGGAGCTCCTGGACCGCACGGACCTTGTTTTGCTGGATTTGAAAGCGGCGGATCCCGCACGTTATGAGGAAATAACGGGAGGCCGAATGGAGCCCTTCCTTGCCTTCCTGGAGCTGCTGCAGCAGAAGAAAAAACGCCTTTGGCTGCGCTCTGTAATCGTTCCGGGAATCAATAACGAGCCGAAAGAGATCGCAGCGCTGCAGCGCTTTGGAGCGGCTATAAAATACGTAGATAAAATTGAATTTTTGCCGTATCACACAATGGGTGTCGGAAAATATGCTGCGCTCGGAATAGAGTATCCGCTGAAGGGCGTTCCGGCGCTTTCTGAGGAGGAAATCCACTTTCCCAAAAATGCTTGACAGTTATATTATTCAGGTGTATTATTGTATTAATACAGTAATACATCTGTATTATTATTTACTGAAGCAAGAAAGGAAGTCGGCGGAAATGTCATGGAATTTGGACGCTGCGGCGCCAATCTACCAGCAGATAAAAGATAAAATCAAAAACGATATCATCAGCGGGAAATATCTGCCGGGACAGAAGCTTCCGGGCGTAAGGGATCTTGCGACGGAGGCGTCTGTCAATCCCAATACCATGCAGCGGGCTCTTACAGATCTGGAACGGGAGGGCTTTATCATCACGCTTGGCACGAACGGAAGAGTGGTCACGTCTGATCTTGCCTTGATCGAAAAAGAAAAGGACCTGCAGCTTCGCGGTATCACCGAAGCGTATCTCGCCAGAATCAAATCCATGGGTTTTACAAAGAATGACGCTGCGGATCTGATTTTGCATTTGGAGGAGGAGAACTAATGGAAACAATTATGGAAATCAGAGGAATTACGAAAACGTTCCCCGGGACAACGGCCTTGAATAACGTCAACCTCATTCTTCCCAAAGGAAAGATTATCGGCCTGCTCGGTCCGAACGGGAGCGGCAAGACCACGCTGATCAAGCTTGCGGCGGGTCTGCTTGTTCCGACGCATGGGCAAATTACAATTGGCGGAGCCGCGCCCGGCCCGGAAACCAAGGCGATCGTTTCTTATCTGCCGGAGCGGCCGTATTTCAGCCAGTGGATGAATGCGGAGCAGATGATCAGCTATTTTGAGGATTTTTACAGCGACTTCGACAGAGCGAAGGCGATGGATATGATGGCGAAGCTGAACATCAACCCCAGGGCAAAAATGAAAACGCTGTCAAAGGGGACGAAAGAAAAGGTTCAGCTGATCCTGGTCATGTCGCGCCACGCAAAGCTTTATCTGCTGGATGAGCCGATCGGCGGCGTCGATCCCGCGACGCGTGACTATATTCTGGAGACGATCATTTCGAACTATGATCCGGACGCGACGGTCATTATTTCTACGCACCTGATCGCCGATATCGAACGGACGCTCGATGAGTTTATTTTTATTAACAATGGCAACATAGTAATGTATGATTCCGTGGATGCGGCAAGAGAGAAGAACGGCAAGACGATAGACGAACTTTTCAGGGAGGTATTCAGATGCTGAAGAAACTTTTAAAATATGATTTAAAAAGCATGGTGCGGCTTCTTGTGCCGCTTTCGCTGGCGGTAATCGGCACGACGATCGCGGGCACGGCGGCGCTGCGGGGAATACAAAGCGTAAATAATGCAAGACATGGCTCCTGGATCCTGAACAGCACGCTGGCGATCCTGTTTGCCTCTACGATTCTGGCGCTGATCGCATACGTGTTTTTTTCGCAAATTTTGATCATGTACCGTTATTATACGAATCTTTTCACCGATGAGGGATATTTGACGTTTACGCTTCCGGCAAAGACGTCGTCTGTATTGACCGCTAAGGTAATCAATGCGATTATCTGGAGCACGTATACATTTGTGATCCTGTTTTTGTGTATTTTTATCTATGCGGCATTTGGAAGCGCGGACACGGGCCTGATCAACGTTGAATTTTTTTCCGGCATAAAACGCTTCCTCAACGCGGCTGCAGAGGAATATTCCGCAGGAATCATTGTAAAATACGTAATCGAAGGAATCGTGTTTTATATCGTAGCGATGCTGTATTCTACGCTTTCCATCTATCTTGCGCTGACGATCGGCTCTATTATTGCGAAAAAGCATAAAATTCTCGCTTCGATCGGGATTTACTATGCAATTAATACCGTGATGAGCATGTTTATGATGATTGTTAACGGAATTCTTATGTTTACAGATCTTTATCCTGTATATGTGAGCGCATATGAGGCAAACGTCACCGGCATCCTTGATACTGTATTCATTATCAACGCAGGCTCTTTCCTGATTTTTGCAATCGCTGCGTATTATTTGACACGACACCTGCTGAAGAACAAATTGAATCTTTCCTGAGTGCCCGATTTCGTTCCGGACCGTGAGACGCTTCCTGTTTGGGGCGTCTCTTTTTTTTGCAGAGCGGGACGGGCTTTAAGCATTTCGTAAGTGCGTTCATATCTGATTTGACAAAACTTCATGTCTGATATAAACTTTAGAAGGAATTTGAAAGAAATTATTCATATATTGTTTCGGGTGGGGGAAGGCGATGAAGAAAACGCGCGAACAAAAAATACGGCGGAGGTTCTGCCGGGAATTTGCGGGAGATCTGTATTTTTATTGTCTGCTTTTGACCGGAAGCGCTGAGGAAGCGCAGGGGATCGCCAGGGCGGTTCTCGGAGCGGAGCATACGGGGCTGACGCTTTTGGAAATCAAGAAAAGTCTTTATCTGATGGCGCTGGAGAGCTGCCGGGAGGCGGTGCGGTCCCGGGAGGAGGACGCGCTCCTCCCGGATTCCGGACAGGGGCTTCTTTGGTCCTTCTGGGAGCTGCCGTTCCCGCTTCGCAGCGCGGCTGCTGCGGTGGAGTTTGCCGGAGTGTCTGCGAAAGAGCTTGCGGAGGCGGAGGATGAGGAAGAAGAGAAAATTCTGGAGCGCATCGCGGCAGCGCGGGAGCGTCTGGGCTTTGCTGCCCCGGAGGCCTTGCGCGAGGCGCTTCACACGCTGCGAAATGGCGTGCAGATTCCGGACGGGCTTTTGCAGCGGCGCAGCGGAGCCGCCGCAAGGCGGATCGCGATTTCCTCCGCGGCCTGCCTGCTGGGAATAGGGGCCGTGCTGATCGGTCTTTCTGCGCTTTCTGATTACTACAGAAGCGTTGGCAGGGAACCGCTGACGCTGCAGGCCCCGGTGTCCGCCTCTCCGACCGCTCGGAGAACGCCCACGGCTGCCCGGCCGCAGCCAACTTCGCAGCCAACGCCGCAGGAGACGGCGCCGCCGCAGGAGACCGGCGGCGTTCCGATTCCCGTGGCGCTGAAATACGGGGAGGACGGAGCAGCTTATACGTATGAATTCAATGCAGAAAAGGGAACTGTAGTGCTGCGCGACCAGGAGGGGCGGATCGCGGTCCGAATGCGTTTTGACGACGCCGGCAGAAAACGGAGCGAGCTGCGCTGGAGCTATTCGAACTCAATCCGAGCCGGATGGACGCAGAGGTTTTACGATGAAGACGGGCTGCTGACGGAGGAGCGGAAGCGAGACGGAAGCACTTTATATCGCAAAATATATACGTATGAAGAGAGCGAAACCGCTCAGCTGATTCGGATTACGGAGCATGCCGGAATGCAAACGCAGATTACTGAATTTGAATATTACGCAAACGGCGCTCTGCGGAGAAAATATACGGAAAAGTTCTGGTCTGACGAAGGCGACTTGCCCTCTTCCTGGAATGAATCCCTTTATGATGAAAATGGAAACCTGGTAAAGACGACTGATTATCTTGCAGGCTATCTGAGCTCCCAATATGAATACGAGTACAATGAAGATGGTATCCGTACCGAGGGCTTTGGCGTCTCTTTCCCGGCGTCTGCAGGCAGATATATCGATCATTTTTATAAATACGACAGAAGCGGCATGCTTGTAAATTCGTATACACAATATAACGGTTCATTCGGCGAATTTTACACTACTCGGTATCGGGATGAAAACGGATCCTCGATAATCAATGAAATGCTGGAGCATCTCTCCGACGGGAAAATACAGCAATCCGTTTACTTCCCCGCGTTTGAAATTCAATCGGATAGTGATTATACCATATACGGACTTTTATATAATCCGGACGGCACGCCGGCTGTGAACGGTACGCGCGCGGAGGATCTGTTGCGTGAAATATTCAAAGCCAATACGGACAAAGAATTTTATGAATACCAATATGACCGGGACGGAAATGTGATTTCGCGTATATGTTATCATGAGAACCCGATAATACGGGACATTATGGACTGTTACGCTTATGACGAGGAGGGTAGATTGTCGGAAAGAAAATCATACGTCTGTTGGCCATATGACACCGAATGGGAGCTTAAAGAGAAAGTACGCTACGAATATAACGAGGACGGAACCCTGCATGAGATGCTGTGGCTTTCTGAAACCTCCTATATGGGAGAATTCCGTTCTTCTTTTGACAGACTGGGACGATTGATTACTTATGAGAAGCTAAACGGCGACATATTGGTTACGTTTGTATATGATGAGACGGGTGCTCTGCTGCAGAAAAAGGTAAACTTCGGTTCACCGGAAAATTTCTTGAGTAGCCAGAGTCTCCTTTATGTATATGTCGGCGGGAAGCCAGTGCTGCAAAGCGGCCGGATCGGAGAAACCGTCCTATATTTTGATGAGACGGGGAAGAGAACCAGAGAAGAAACATGTGCCGCAGACGGCGTCGTGCTTACTTCGACGGTATTTACGTATAACGATGCGGGACTGCTGGAGGAGAAGCTGGAAAGCGACGCGGAGGGGGCGCTTCGGGCCCGAACCCGTTACGAATATGACGAAGCGCGGGAGCTTGCCTATTATTCCGAGACGGTATATGGAACGGACGGGACGATTCTGTCGGAAAAACATTCTTCAATGGAAGAGAACACGATGGGCGAAGGCATGCAGCTCGATGAGAACGGAGCACTGACCGCATGGAACGGAACCGATGCGCTGGGGAATCGTGTCGCGATGGAATTTGGCGCGATTGATCCGGATGATCCGGCGTACCGCCTTTATACGTACTGCGAATACGCCGAGCTGATTCCGTAACGGGGAGGGGACAAGACAGAATGAAAGAAAATTTTTCCGAGCGGCCGAATCGGTCGAAAAAAAGAATCTGGATTGCCGCAGCAGCGGCGGGAGCGGTTCTCATTGCCGGCGCTGTCTGCGCCGCGGCGCTCCGGAGTGTGAACACGCCGGACACGGAAGACGGCGAGCCTGTCCTTATGGCTACCGCGACGCCTTCAGCCACAGTGGCAGGAGAAGAAGCAACGCCAGCGGCTCCGGCGTTTTCCGCAGTGCCGCTGCCGACACAGACGCCGGAGCAGTACAGGGTATTATCGGGACTTTACTACGGGGACTTGGATCCGACCGACTCAGTGTATGACAAAGACAGCTTACTAGAATACGAATACGCTGAAAATACTGTCACGCTGCGGGATCAGGAGGGAAATTCCGTCCTGAAGCTGGAGCTTCGCGAAAACGGGACGCTGCTGCGCCGCACGGAATACTATATCGTATATGGGGGACGCTTCGCTGACAGAAGCCGCGTTCTGGAATTCGATGAGGACGGGAGGCTTTCTGCGCTCTATTCTTCAGGAATCGGTCCGGCGGAGGAATCCGTATACCGCTACCTGGAGGACGGGACGCTTGCGGAAACGGAAACAGTATTCGGCAGATCCGGCATTTCGACGTATGAATATGACGAAACGGGACGCCTGCTCCGCCATACTGAAAAATATTCGACGGGCGCCTCCCGCGAATACGAATACGGCGGCGACGGCAGGGCTTCGGCGGAGAACTATTATGACGCCTCGGGCGTCTTGTCCTATGCCGCCGTATATGAGTACGGCGGCGCGCCGGCAGTAACAATAACGGTGACCTATTACGATGAAAACGGAGCGCCGACGGGTATGACACGCGAGGAGGAATACGACGCAGACGGAAGGCTGACACGGGAAACGTATCGCTCGGAGAAAGAACAGATTTTAACACAGACCGTTTACCGCTATGACGCGGTGGGCGATCTGGTCGTACAGGAGCGTACCGAGGAACGCCCCGGCCTGCTTACTTACAAAATTAACAATGAAGAAATATATGAACTTGCTTTTGCATCGGCGCAGGCTCCCGGACCGCTCTCTCGATACCGTCAAAATGAAGCGGGAGAGTATTTTCTTGTGAAATCATACGGGAATGTTCTGGTCGGCAATGTCTACGACGACGAATATGATGAGCAGGGACGGCTGATCCAAAGGACCTACTATTTCAACAACAGGACGTACCGAAAATTCCATTCTTACAGCTGCGAATACGACGCTCAGAACCGAAAAATACGCGAGGCCGGCTATAATGATAATGCCGGAGGGGGAGACAACGGATATGCCTACGATTATCGCTATGAATACGATGCCGATGGGAATCTTGTGCATATCAAAGACGATCCTACATATTCAGCCGACTCGGAATACTGGTTCGATCCGGCGGGCCGTCTGATCCGGCTGCAATACGGCAGCGCCGAATTGCTTTGCGAATATGATGAGGACGGAACGCTGGCGGGAAAAAGGCTGCGATATAGATATACGGACCGCGAGGATTTTATTCATTACGAGTACGCCCCGGGCGGCGCGCTGCTCCGCGTTACTGCCAGAAACGGCAATACGGAATGGGTTTATGACGCAGAAGGCAGACTGAATCGCGAAACGGAATTTGACAACGACGGAACAGTAGCCGAAAGGTGGGAGTTTTTGTACGGCGCCGATCACAAAAAGAAAGAGTCCTTATATTATGCTGCCGACGAGGCGACGCCGATTCGGACCGTTTACGAATACAATGCCGGCGGCGAACTGATTGGCTGGACGAAATTCGATTCGGCGGGAAACGCTGTCTTCCGATATCGGGAGCGTTACCAGCCGGAGACGGCGGGCAGCGGGGAGGCAGCGCTGCAGGGCAGCGCCGAATACGATGAAAACGGGAATCTTGCGGAGCTGGCCTCGTATGATGCAAACGGCAAACCGTTTCGCGGCGTATTTGAAACGGCCTCGAAGGACGAATACGAGCTTTACGCCAAGTGCAATATTGCGGATCTGCTCCCGTGCGCCTGGTGAAAGGGCGTTCCGTTACCCTAATATAATTTTAATTCGTTTTTCCCGGAGCCTTTTTATTACAGAAGGATCGGCCTCGCGGTTCGTCACGAGCCGGTCTACGGCCTGCGTATCGCAGACATACAGAAAGCCTTCTTTTTCAAGCTTGTTGCTGTCGGCGATAATGATCGTTTCGTTGGCCCGCTCCATCATCATGCGCTCCACCATGACCTCTTCCGCATGCAGCGTGCTGATTCCTGTTTCCGCGCAGACGCCGTCGATCGATAAAATTGCATAGTTGGCGCGATAGCGTTTCAGCTGCTCTAAAACGTCGTTTCCATACGTAAAGGAATCTCTGGAATTGATTTCGCCGCCCAGCAGGATGACGTGAAAGGAGGGCACAGAGCCGAGCTCGATCGCTGCGGTCAGCGAATTTGTTACGATGCGGAGGTTTTTATGGCGTTTCAATTCAACGGCGGTAAAATAAACCGTTGTTCCGGAATTGAGCAAAATCGTGTCTCCGTCGTGAATGAGCTCCGCGGCAGCGGCTGCAATCCGCTTTTTGACGTTTGCGCCGAGCCGCTTTCTCTGAATAAATTCACGGTTATAGTAATTTACTGCGGTCTGAACGGCGCCTCCCTGGATGCGCTCGAGATAGCCGTCGCGCTCCAATGCGTCCAGATCACTGCGGATCGTGACCGGCGTTGCATTCAGCTCCTCGCTGAGCTTTGAGACTTTTACCTGACCGTCGCGGTTCAGGATTTCAATGATTCTGCTTCTGCGTGTATCGATTTTCAGCTTTTGTCCGGGCATTGTTTTTCTCCTGTAAGATTAGATGCTTTTCCGCGGTTCAGCCGCTCTCCGACGGCGCCGCCGGGATGAATCAGGGCAAATTGCTCGCTGCGGTAGTCCGTTTCCTCGATCAGCGCCGCCTGAAGCGCATGGAACAAAACACATAAAGACGTTGTAGACGTTGTTCCCTGCGCATTGTATTTGTCTGTTTCGCGCGTTACGTACTGCCTCAGAACGACCTCCGCGCCGCGCGCCAGGGGAGATTCGGCGTTTTCTGTGATCGTAATCACATGTACCCCTTTCTTCCTGCAAATTTCCAGAATCGGGAGGAGCTCTGCGGTTTTCCCGCCGCGCGAAGCAAATACCATTACGTCGCCCTCCTGGAGGAAGCCGGTTGCGCCGTGCGGAGCTTCGGCAGGGGAAAGGAAGCGGGAGGGACGCTCAATACAGCACAGTAAGTGAGAAAAATGCATACAGGCGATTCCGGAATGACCGCAGCCGCAGGTTGCGATCCGCTGCGCCTGCGCAAGCAGTCGAACAGCCGCTCCAAACGCCCCTGGCTCCAGATATTCCGCCATTTTTCCAATACACTCGCTTTCAATCCGAAAGGCCTGCCTGGCCTGCTCCCAGGATTCCTGCTTCATCCCATCCAACTCCATTCTTAATTCTTAAAAAAATCAAACGTAAATATTATTTACTTTTATGCCGACAATTATACATTACAAACAAAAATAAAGCAATAAAATATTTTAAACATGGAAAATAAGAAAATAATATTGACTCTGTTTCCAAAACGTGTTATGCTGAGCGCAGCGCGGGATGAATGCAGATTCCTGTGAAATTTTAATATTGTATCGGAGGACTTTATATGGAATTTAAAGTTTATCAGAAAGAAATTGAGCTCCAGTCCAGAGGGTGGATCCCCACGTTTCACGACGTGACAAAGGAGGTCCTGGAAATTGTTCAGGCGTCCGGCGTGAAAAACGGCACCTGTACGCTGGCCTCTCATCATACTACATGCTGCGTCATGATTCAGGAGTGCTCTCATGACATCGATTCCTTTGATATTGAATATCTTCAGCATGACCTGCTTGACATTATGCGCAAAATGATTCCGGATTTCGCGGAGGAGCATCAATACCGCCATCCCGGTCCGATCCACCTGCAATATGGACGCTATGTCGACGAGCCTGGCGATTTTACCAGCATGAATACGGACGGCCATTTAAGAAGCGTCTTTTTCGGCCGCAGCGAAGTTATGACGATCAAGGACGGGGTACTGGACGGAGGCGAATTTGCGCATGTTTATTTTGTTGACTGGGACCATGTGCGCGCGCGCCGCAGGCAGCTGAACGTTACGATCATGGGGACGACGGAGGACGTCGAGGACAGAAAATGGAACAACGGCGAAGTGATTAACACGCTGCGGAAATATACCGATGAGGAAAAGGCGTATCTGCCGCAGTTCGATCTTCAGCAAAAACGGTAAAACGCATGAAGCAGAAGATCAGAACGCCGTATTTTGAGATCGGCACCAAAAATTATATTTACGGCGATACGGTGCTTGAATATGCAAAAGCAGCCGAAGCCGCAGCGGAGAAATATGATATTGATGTGCTTTTTATTACTCCCTGCGTTGAAATCAGGAGAATTGCGGAGAATACAGAGCGTCTGATTCTTCTGGCTCCTTATATGGATACGCTGCGTCCGGGCAGGGGAATGGCGGATATTCTGCCGGAGGCGCTGAAGGCCGCCGGCGCGAAGGGCGTCGTTGTCAATCATTGTGAAAAGCCGATGTCGCTGCCTGCCATTAAGGCGACGATTGACCGGGCGCGCGAAATTGATTTCCTGGTGTTTGCCTGCGCCGACTCGGTTGCCGAAGCGCGTGCGATCGCGCAGCTTCATCCCGACATCATCAATCCGGAACCGACGGAGCTGATCGGCGGGACCGGCGGCGTCAGTGATATGAAGTATGTCAGAGAAGTGATCCGTGCGATAAAAGAGATCGATCCGGAGATTCTGGTCGAGCAGGCAGCGGGAATTACGAGCGGAAAACAGGTTTATGATTTCATTATGGCCGGTTCGGAGGCGGCCGGCGCCGCATCGGGCATCATGAACGCAAAGGATCCACTTGCCATGATCGACGAAATGATCGGAGCGGTGCGAGCCGCCGCGGACGATTTGAAAAAAAGGAGCTGACAGCATGGTTTACAGAGAAGACTTCAAAGTACAGTCTGACGAGAAAATCTGCACGTTCCATGACGTGACGGAGCAGACGCGGGAAATCGCAGCACGTTCCGGCATCAGGAATGGCATTGCCGTCGTTTATTCACACCATACGACCTGCTGCGTGATTACTCAGGAATGTGCGTTCGACCAGTCCGTTACGGGGCTTGAAACGCTGCAGCAGGATCTTGTAGATATTCTGGACGATATTATCCCCGTATGCAGGCACGAGAACATATACCTGCATCCCGGCCCAAAGGCGCTGGAATTTGCCGAAGCGCACGGCGAAGACGCCAGAGGCTGTCATAATACGGACGCGCACCTGCGCTCCTCCATAATCGGCAGAAGCGAAACGATCGTAATGGCTGACGGCAAATTAGATCTGGGAGACTTCGGACGAATCCATTTTATTGATTTCGATCAGACCAGAGCCAGAGAGCGGACCGTGCAGGTCATGGTGATAGGAGATGCGTGATGTTCGGATATCAAATGTCGGACTACGACAAAGAGGTTTATGAGGAAGAACTGCGGGAGTTTCTGCCCGCGCGTCTGACGGACTGTCATACGCACATCTGGAAGCAGGAATTCGGGGGAGCAACGCCGGGAAAAGGCTGCGTTGCCTGGACACGGATGGTTGCCAGGGACTGCACGGCAGAGGATCTGCTGCAGACGTACCGCGACATGTTTCCGGGAAAAAAGGTTACGCCGGTGCTGATGGGCCAGCCGGAGGCCGATCTGGAAAAAACAAACTGTTACACGCGGGAGTCTGCGCAAAAATACGGTCTTCCGGCTCTGTACTGCACCGATTATGCGATGCCGGCGGAATTTTTGGAAAAAGAAGTAACGGAGGGCGGCTTTGCGGGACTCAAGCCGTATCTGAACCGTTCGCCTTCCTATATACCGGGAAACGAGGTACGGATTTTTGATTTTCTCACGCACGAGCATCTCCGGCTGGCGGACCGCCATGGCTGGATCGTCATGCTGCACATTCCGCGGCCCGGGCGTCTGCGCGATCCGCTGAATCTTGTACAGATGCTGGAAATCGAAGAACGCTATCCGAACGTGAAACTCATTATTGCGCACATCGGAAGGGCGTACGCGCCGGAGGATCTCGGAGATGCATTTGAGCTTCTTCGGAGGACGAAAAACATGGTGTTTGACTTCACGGCAAATACGCTGGATCAGGCCATGGCCGCCTGCCTGGAGGCCGTCGGCCCGAAACGCCTGCTGTTTGGCTCCGATCTGCCGATTGTAAAAATGCGCATGTACCGGACGACGGAAAACGGCTTTTATTATAATCATGTGCCGCGCGGCCTGTACGGGGACGTTTCCGGAGATCCGCATATGGTCGAGACGGACGAGAAAAACATCACAAATTTTTTGTACGAGGAACTGCTTGCGTTCAAAAGAGCCGCAAAGGCGCTCCGGCTTACCGCCGGTGAAGTTGAGGACATTCTGTGCCGCAACGCGGAAGCGTTATTTGGCATTTTTTAAAATTGTAAAGGAGGCAGCTTGCCATGCAGAAAATTAAAATCGGGTTTCTCCCGCTGTATATCAAATTATATGACGACACAAGTCCGGAGCTTCGCCCGCGGCTGGAAAAATTTTATGAACAGATGGCCGACGCGCTGGAAAAACGCGGCCTGGAGGTGATCCGCACGCCTTTTTGTCGGATCGAACCGGAATTCCGGAAGGCGGTGGCGGAATATGAAGCGCAGAACGCGGTCTGCATTGTGACGCTTCATATGGCGTATTCTCCGTCTCTGGAATCGGCGGAGGCGCTTTTGCAGACGGAGCTGCCGGTCGTTGTTCTGGATACGACGATGACGTATGCGTTTGGTCCCGATCAGGATCCGGATGAGATTGATTATAACCACGGGATTCACGGCGTAATGGATTTCTGCAATCTTTTAAAACGCGGAGGGAAGCCGTATGCGGTTGCCGCGGGACACTGGGAGCATTCCGACGTGCTGGAGCAGACCGTATGCTGCGTCCGCGCCGCGGCCGCAGCGCGCGCCGTGAGAGGCTCGAGAGTCGGCGTGTTCGGCGGATGCTTCAGCGGTATGGGTGATTTCCAGGTTACTCCTCAGGAGCTGGCGGAATGCTTCGGGGCGGAGCTTATCGAAGCCTCAGCCGATGAAATGCGTGAATATACCCGTTCTGTCACCGAAGAGGAAATCGAGGCTGAGCTCTGCGCGGACCGTGAACGGTTCCGCTTCCCGGAGCCGATTGAAGACGGGGTTTATCGCGCCAATACAAGAGCCTGCCTGGCGATTCGAAAATGGATTGAAGCGAAGAAGCTCGATGCGTTTACCGTAAATTTTTTGAAGGCTTGTCCTGCGTACGGCATTGATACCATGCCATTTCTGGAAGCGTGCAAAGCCATGACGCGCGGAATCGGCTACGCAGGGGAGGGCGACGCTCTGGATGCCATGCTGGCAGGAGCCTTGATCCGAACGTTTGAAATGGCCTCCTTCGTAGAAATTTTCTGTCCGGACTGGAAGGACGACCGCCTGTTTCTCAGTCATATGGGCGAAATGAATTACCGCACGGCGGACGGAATGCCCGAAATCCGTATGCGAAGCTCCAATTATACCGATTCTGTGATGCCGATGGCCGGTTATGCCTGCTATCGTCCGGGAAGAGCCGTATACGCAAACGTATATCGGGACGAAACCGGATATTGCCTTTTGGCCTCGGCGGTCGAAATGCAGCAGATCACGGATGATAAAAATTTCGATTCCGTAATTCGGGGGTGGATGAAGCCGCGGATCCCTGTAAAAGATTTTCTGCGAAAGCTGAGCGAGCACGGCGCCACGCACCACAGTCTGCTCATATATGATGCGGAGCCGGAACAGCTTCTGTACTTCGCGTCGCTTTTGCATATGAAGGGCTACGTAATATAGCATATAGCGGGGAAGAGGAGCAGCTATGTATTTGATCGGGACTGACGTCGGCACGACGGGTACAAAAACCGTGATTACGGATGAAAATGGGACGGTATATGGAAAAGGATACCGGGAGTATGAGCTCCATGCGGGCCCGGGCGGGAAGGTCGAACAGAATGCCGCGGATTGGTGGGACGCCGTTGTTTTTTCCGTAAGAGCCGCGCTCCAGACGGTCCCGGATCGGGAAAAGGTCGCCGCTATGGCGCTGTCCACGCAGGGCGGCTCGACGCTGGCGGTTGACTCGGATTTTAAGCCAATCTCTCCCGCTTATACCTGGATGGATGCCAGAGCCGCCGAGGAAAGCCGCGAGCTGGAAGCGGAAAATGGGGAATTGATCTACAAAATATCGGGCTGGCGCTGCGACGCCTCTTTCGATCCTCCGAAAATGCGCTGGCTTGCTTCCCATGAGCCGGACGTGTTCCGCCGCGCACATCAGTTCGTTTCAACAGAAGAATACATTAACATGCGCCTGACGGGCCGCAGCGTTACGGATCCGACCAATGCCGCGATGCGCCAGCTGATTAATGTTGCTGCGTCGGATTGGGACGATACGCTGCTCCTGCTCGCAGGGCTGACGCGCAGCCGCCTGCCGGAATGTCTGCCTACCGGCGCATGGATCGGCAGTCTGACGCGGGACGCTTCTGAAGCGCTGGGGCTTCCGGCCGGAGTGAAAATATATAACGGCGCGCACGATCAATACTGCGCTGCGCTGGGGAGCGGGGCCGTTACGCCCGGAGAGCTGCTTCTGTCGACCGGTACGACATGGGTGATTCTCGGCGTTACCGAAAAACCGCTTTTTACGTCTTCACATATTGCACCGGGGGTGCATCCCGTTCCGGGGCTGTACGGGAATATCGCTTCGCTGAACAGCGCGGGCTCAGCGTTAAAATGGTTTCGCAAATTGACGGGAGAGGATTTTTCCGCTTTGGATGCGGAAGCTGAAAAACGCCGCGGCTCGGCGGAAGGAATTTTGTTTTATCCTTACTACGCCGGCTCCGGCTTCCCGCATCACATGCCGGAGGTGAAAGCCTGCTGCGTCGGTATGGAGCTGATGCATGACAAATACGATCTTGCGCGCGCACTGATGGAGGGCGTTGCCTTTGAGGCGCGCTGGACGCTGGAGGAATTTTCGGCTCACGGCGCGAATGCCCGCAGGCTGAAGCTCGTGGGCGGAGCGGCAAAAAGCGTGCTCTGGAGCAGTATCACATGCGATGTGACCGGATGTGAGCTTCAGATCCCGGCGGAAAAGGATACCTGCTGTATTGGCGCCGCCATGATTGCAGCAGTGGGAAGCGGAATCTGTTCGGATTATTTCGACGCGGCGCGCCGTATGGTTCGTTATACGAAAAATTTGCTTCCGGATTCTGAATCTGCTGCATTTTATGAAAAAAAATACGCGCGTTACCGCAGCGGCTTTGGGCAGCTGCGGGCGCTGTTTGAATAACGGCTTCGTTTTTGCAAAAATTTTTTTGTAGACATTTCCCGCGCGATATGATAATATTCTGTCGTCAAAGAAATATGCGGGGGTGTAGCTCACTTGGGAGAGCGCTTGAATGGCATTCAAGAGGTAGTCGGTTCGATCCCGATCATCTCCACCAAATACTGAAAAAACCGCTTATTTAAGCGGTTTTTTTACTTCTGGTGCGCCTGGCGGCGCACGTTACTAACGGGTGCAAGTCCCGAATCCACCCGGTAGTGGGAAGGATATAGCCGAAGGCAAGGGTGTTGCAGGTGACTGCAAATCTGAAGGAAGCCGGATGTGGGGAACCTACTAACCCACGGGCAAACCTCTGGTCTGACAGACAGAAACCGCCGTGTACCGAACGGTACGCACGGTGGTGTGAGAGGACGGCGGCTAATCACCGCTTCCTACTTGATTACACGTTTCATACACGTTTATTTTGTCCAGAACACTTACTGCTCGTTCCTCTAATATTTCCAGCAAAGGCTTTGGAATTTGTAGATCGCGATAGGATGATTTATTTTTTGGCGGCGTTTCGATTATGCTCTGCCCGTTGATTTTCTGCGCTACGCTGCGCCGTACATGCAAGATTTCTCCGTCTATGTCAGACCACTTTAGCGCGTTGATTTCGCCCTTACGCATACCTGTGTAATAAGCGACGCAAAAAAACACGTAGAAGCCCTAGTCAGTTAATGTGGCAGCAGAATCACGCGCCACAGCGATATATCTAATGAATTGACTCGGGGTGTAATATTGGAGCTTTTCGTGGGAGGGGGGTGTATAAGGATCACGGAAGTTTCCAATATCAGTGATCGGATTTTTCGTGATATATTCTACCCTTCGTAATAACTGGAGCGGAGCGTCGTATTCCTCCCGCATCTGGAGCAACACGCAGACCGTGGCGGAACTGATCAAAAACGAACTGTTTCTCGGCGTCCTGACAGGCAAATCGCAGCACGACATGTCGGCTGTAATCATGGAAAAAATGGGCATCGGGGCGATGCAGGCGCGCCGTCTGGTGCGCACGGAGAGCTGTTACGTTGCCAATCAGGCAGAAATGGAGAGCTACAAGGAATGCGAGATCGAAAAGTACCGATTTGTGGCGACGCTGGATATGAGAACTTCGGAGATCTGCGCCAGCTTAGACGGCAAGGAATTTCCTGTTGACAAGCAGCAGCCAAACGTTAATTGCCCGCCGATGCATCCAAACTGCCGCAGCACCACAATCGCCGTATTTGACGCAGAGCTCATGGAGGGCATGCAGCGCAGGGCGGTAGATCCGGAAACGGGCAAAGATATCTTCGTGCCGGCGGATATGACGTATGAGGAATGGAAGAAAAGGTTTGTTGATAAGAAAAAAGACGGGCTTGCCGCAAAAAATAGCAATAATGCGTTAGGTGGAAAACCAGAAGTGATTGACAAAATTGATTTTGGTAATAAAGATGCCATCGCGAAAACACTTGACAACGCTGAACGTAAATACAGTTCGCTGAATTATGAAGTATGCTGCGCGGTCACAAAAGATGGCAGGGTGTGGGAGACAAAAGGACTTGCAGGCTCGGTGCATCCGGAGCAAATTGAGACAATGGAGAACGGCACTACGCTGAAGGGAGCCTATATGTATCATAATCATCCGGCTGATCAAACGTATTTCTCATTTAGTGCTAACGATATAGCATTTTTTATCGAAAAGGAGATTGAAATTTCGTATGCGTCTGATTATAAATATAGCTATTCCTTAAAACGAACGAAGGATACTCTAAAGAGCATAGGAGATGATGTTGTTGCGCGATATAAAGAAGTATATAGTAATGACGTATATGAGATGGCATGTTACAATGGGTTAGATATAGATGCAGACGGGTATCACGAAGCCGTTAAAGCATTAAGTAAGCATTATAACTTTGAGTATGAAAGAAGGTTAAAAGATGGTAGATAAAACACACCCCTTATTCCCGGAATACAAGAAAAAATTCGACGCGTTGCGGGATGAATTTCGTGAAAAATCTAAGGACATACCTGCAAGCGGTGGATTAGACGGTCCTCTCGATGTTTTCATAAAAGAACAAAATAAAAAAATCAAAGCTTTACAAGAAGAGTATTCGTTTCTATTTGAGTAGGCGTTTAAAATTTTTTTAAGGGGGTGTAAAAATGCTCATAGAAATTATCAAAAACAAAAGAGGGGGCAAAACTC
>ERZ1673695.419-NODE-419-length-67635-cov-23.945931_pt1 | contig 67635 bp, 61 predicted proteins | sample MGYA00580225_ERZ1673695 | MGnify/ENA primary metagenome ERZ1673695 (study PRJEB41218, sample SAMN15661739) | gut metagenome | host: Homo sapiens | place: Canada: London | collected 2015-08-20/2019-03-30 | study: EMG produced TPA metagenomics assembly of... | reverse complement strand
GAAGACCGAGTTCGACGTTGTGCTGGCTGAGGTCGGCGCCAACAAGATGGCCGTTATCAAGACCGTGAAGGAGATCACCGGTCTGGGCCTGAAGGAAGCGAAGGACCTGGTCGACAACGCTCCCAAGACCCTGAAGGAGGCTGCTTCCAAGGCCGACGCCGACGAGATGAAGAAGAAGCTGGAAGAGGCTGGCGCCAAGGTGGAACTGAAGTAAGTTCTTTCCTTACTTTGAGCATCTGCAAAACCGCCGCACCCACCCGGGTGCGGCGGTTTTTTTGTGCGCGGGGCGGGCGGGGCACACGGCTTTTTGCCCGCTCTGTCCGCCCGCGGAAAGCGCCCCCCGGCACTGCCGCCCCGCTGGCGAATCTCCGCCCGGCTTGGGGCCAACGTTCGATGCGCCGCGTGGGGCGGCGGAGACGCGGTCCGCCCTGCACAAAACCGCCCGGCCCCACGCCGCCCGGACAAGGAAAAACCGGCAGCGTTCCGTATGCAAAACGCCGGGCCGGCCCGGAGGGCCCCTGTCCCCTTTTCCCGGAAACGCCCGATTCCCTTGAAAGCGGGCGCAGAAATGCTATAATGAGGCCGGGAAAAATCATCCGCAAGGGAGGAACAGCCATGGAACGGCAGTGGTGGCAGGACAAGGTCTGCTATCAGATCTGGCCTAAAAGCTTCAAGGATTCAAACGGCGACGGCGTGGGAGACATCCCCGGCATCATCGACCGGCTGGACTATCTCAAGGAGCTGGGGGCGGACATCCTCTGGCTCTCGCCGGTGTACAAAAGCCCGCTGGCGGACGAGGGCTACGACATCGCCGACTACCGGGGCATCGACCCCCGCTTTGGCACCATGGAGGACATGGAGCGCCTGCTGGCGGAGACCAGGCGCCGGGGCATGTATGTGGTGATGGACCTGGTGGTGAACCACTGCTCCGACGAGCACCCCTGGTTCCAGAAGGCGCTGGCCGACCCGGAAGGTCCCTACGGGAAGTATTTCTACTTCCGCAAGGGCAAAAACGGCGCGCCGCCCACCAACTGGCGCGGCTACTTCGGCGGCAGTGTGTGGAGCCCGGTGCCCGGCCGGGAGGACCTTTACTACCTGCACCTGTTCTGCAAAAAGCAGCCCGACCTGGACTGGGAGAACCCCGCGGTGCGCCGCGAGGTGGTGGAGATGGTGAACTGGTGGCTGGACAAGGGCGTGGCGGGCTTCCGGGTGGACGCCATCGTGAACATCGGCAAGCCGGAGCGGTTCGAGGACTTCGCCCCCGACCGGCCGGACGGCTTGGCGGACTGCCGCAAGATGCTGGCGGACCCGGTCTCCCGGCAGCGGCTGCACGCCTATCTCGGCCAGCTGCGGGACGAGGCCTTTGCCCCCCACAACGCCTTCACCGTGGGCGAGGTATTCGACACCGACCCCGCCGAACTGGCCCTGTTCATCGGGCAGGGAGGCTTTTTCTCCAGCATGTTCGACTTTGCCGCCGCCTGCTGGGGCGGCAGCCCCAAGGGCTGGTACGACGCGAAAAAGCCCGGCCCGGACAACTACCGGGACTGCTGTTTCGACAGCGCCCTGCGGGCCGCGGGCGTGGGCTTTTTGAGCAACATCATCGAGAACCACGACGAGCCCCGGGGCGCCAGCCGCTACCTGCCCGAGGAGGCCGCAAACGACCCCAGGGCCCAGAAGGCGCTGGCAGCGGTGCAGATGCTGCTGCCGGGCCTGCCCTTCCTCTATCAGGGGCAGGAGATCGGCATGACCAACACGGTGTTCTCTTCCATCGACGCGGTGGACGACGTGAACACCCACGGCGAATACGCCGCCGCGCTGGCGGCGGGCCTCGCCCCCGGCGAGGCGCTGGCCCGGGTGGCCCGCTGGAGCCGGGACAACGCCCGCACCCCGGTGCAGTGGTCGGCGGAACACGCCGCCGGCTTCACCGCCGGCACGCCCTGGCTGCCGGTGAACCCGAACTATGCCCGGGTGAACGCGGCGGCCCAGCAGGGCGTGGAAGGCTCGGTATTGGAGTTTTACAAATCGTTGATTCGCCTTCGCAAAAACGATAAGTATAAAGAGGTGCTGGTGTGGGGCGGCTTTGAACCGGTGCATCAGGAGCAGGCGGGCCTTGCGGCCTTTGTGCGCGCCGGCGGCGGGCGCAGGCTGTTCATCGCCTCCAACCTGAGCGGCGAAGCCCAGCGGGTGGAACTGCCCGTCGCGGCAAAGGAAGTGCTGCTGTGCTCGGACGGCGCGCCCGGTCTGACAGGCGGCATCCTGACCCTGGCCCCCTGGCAGACGGCCGTGGTGGAGCTGGCATAAGAGAACTGAAACGCAGAAACAAAGCCCGGTCCTTCCCCGCGCAGTGTGCGCCGGGGAAGGACCGGGCGAAGTTTTTTCTGACGGCGGGCTGTTTCCATTGCCCGGGCGGCGAAGGGACACGGGCAGTTTCGTGCGGGATGGCCGCGTCCCTGTCCACCGCCGCGCCGAGCCGAGGCAGAGCCCGGTCCTTCCCACGTAGTGCGCATCGGAACGGACACTTTTCTTTGTCCTGAAAAGTGTCCGGGACGCCGCGTGCGGTGGGGATGGACCGGGCGAAGCGCTTTGGATGAAAGCTGGCCGCCTCTTTGTTCGGGCGGCGCTGGGGTCCGGGCAGTTTCGTGCGTGGTGGCCGCGTCCCTGCCCGCCGCCGCGTAGTGCCGCGGCTTTCTCGACTTTCAGCGGACGGCAGGCCACGGGAGACGGGCCGGAGCGCCGCCCTGGCGCCGCTCTGCGCGGCGAAGCGGGCAGGCAGGCCCTTTACCCCTCCTGACCGCCGCCGGGGGCCGCAGGGGCGTCCAGGCGGGCGCGGCAGAGGCTCAGGCTGCCGAAGATGGGGATGCACAGCAAAAACCACAAGCTGGAGTAGAGGGGGCATATCTGGCCCCAGAGGTTGCCCCAGAGCAGGGAGTAGTCCCACACGCGCCAGCCCAAAGCCAGGTTGCAGACCACGCCGAAGGCCAGCTCCACGCCGGTGATGACCAGCGCGCCGGCGGCGCAGCGGGCCAGCAGCGGCCAGCGGCCCAGGCGCTCGTTCAGCGCCCAGAGGGCCAGCATGCAAAGCCCTCCCGCCAGCAGCATGGTCCAGTGGGTGCGCCCGCGCCAGGTCAGCTCGATGCAGCCGTAGCCCAGCGCCCCCAGACAAAACAGCGCGCTTTTCTCTATCATACAAAATCACCCGGGGAACAGTGTTCCCCGGGTGATGCGTTTTTATGTGAGTTTACTGGCCTATGCGGGAGATCTGGGTGAGAAGTTCCTGGCGGCACTCCCACAATTTGCGGGAATAGTCCACGTAATACCGGTGGGGGTACTCGAAGCGGCGCATCTCCTCCCACAGGTTCTCCACCTGCTCGGCGCAGGCGGTGCGTATCTCGGTCACGGTGGGCCGGTCATACACCAGCTTGCCCTCCTTGTAGATGGGGGTGGTGAGGCACTTCACCGTGCAGTTTTTATAGGTGCGCTGTTTCCAGGTCTGGTTGGGGTCGAAGAGGGTGAGCTCCTCGTGCTCGCCCACCTCTTCGTCGTACACCGCCACATAGTCCGCCATGGCCTTGCGGGTGTAGTTGTCGTAGATGCGCCAGACCTTCTTGAGGCAGGGCAGGGTGATCTTTTCCACGCTCTCGCTGACCTTGATCTTGGGGATGTAGCTGTCCCCTTCCTTCACGGCGGCCAGCTTATAGACCCCGCCGAACACCGGGTCGCTCTTGGCGGTGATGAGGTTCTCGCCGATGCCGAAGCTGTCGATCTTCGCCTCCTGCAAAATCAGGTCCCGCACGATGTACTCGTCCAGGCTGTTGGAAGCGCAGATGGGGCAGTCCTCATAGCCGGCCTCGTCCAGCATTTTGCGGGCCTTCTTGGAAAGGTAGGCGATGTCGCCGGAGTCGATGCGGATGCCCTTGGGCCGCTTGCCCAGGGGCTTCAGCACCTCGTCGAACACCTTGATGGCGTTGGGCACGCCGCTCTTGGTCACGTTGTAAGTATCCACCAGCAGCACGCAGCCGTCGGGATAAAGCCGGGCGTAGGTGGCAAAGGCCTCGTACTCGCTGTCAAACATCTGCACCCAGCTGTGGGCCATGGTGCCGCTGGCGGGGATGCCGAAGTCCCGGGCGGCCATGACGCAGCTGGTGGAGGCGCAGCCGCCGATGTAGGCGGCGCGGGCGCCGTAGACCGCGGCGTCGTACCCCTGGGCGCGGCGGGCGCCGAACTCCATCACAGGGCGGCCCTGCGCGCTGCGCACGATGCGGTTCGACTTGGTGGCCACCAGACACTGGTGGTTGAAGGTGACCAGCAGCAGCGTTTCCAGCAGCTGGCACTCGATGGAGGGGCCCTCCACCGTGACGATGGGCTCCTGGGGGAAGATGGGCGTGCCCTCAGTGATGGCCCAGATGTTGCAGTGCAGGGTGAAGTTGCGCAGATAGTTCAAAAACTTTTCGTTGAACACGCCGGTGGCGGCCAGATACTCGATGTCCTGGTCGGTGAACTTGAGGTTCTCCACCGCCTCGATGAAGGTGTCCAGCCCGGCCATGATGGCGTAGCCGCCGCCGTCGGGGATCTTGCGGAAGAACATGTCGAAGACGCTTATCTTGTCCTCAAAGCCCTCTTCCAGATAGCCCGCCGCCATGGTCAGTTCATAGAAGTCCATGATGGTGGTGAGATTGCGTTTCACATCCAGCATAAGCCTTAGCCCCCTCGATTTCCCTTTTATCAATAGCGGCGGCGGATCTTTTTGGAACCGCGCCCCTTTGCCAGCGAGATGAAATAGAGCACCAGATACACCGCCACCGCGGCCCCGGTGAGCACCATCAGCACCTTGAAGTAGAGGCTGGAGAAGAACTCGCCCACCTTGCTCAGGGTGTAGAGCACCATGTTGCGGTCCAGGTCGCGCTCGGCCAGCAGTTCCACCGTGCCGATGACCTCGCCGGAGAGGGAGATGTCCACCGTGCCGATCACATCCCCCTGCTTCACCGGGGCGGACACGCTCTCGGGCAGGTGGAAGGTCTTTTGGGTGATGCTCTCGTCCGCGCCCACCGGCAGGATGGTGAGCAGGTCGTCCGCCGGGTAGACCATCAGCCGGTCGGTCTCGGCGCAGTACTTCACCGGCACCTGCTCGATGGGCTCGTTTTTGTCCAGCGCGGGCAGGATGTCGAAGCTCTCGAACACCCAGTCCATCAGCAGGCCCGTCTCATAGGCGGCGGGGTTATACTTGGGGTTGCCGTTGGCGTCCAGGTAGTTGACGCCGATCTGGTCGCAGGAGTTGGGGCTGTTGAGCACCACCGAGATGTAGCTCTTGCCGTCCTGGTTGTGCCAGGCCACCAGATTGGACCAGTCCTGGAGGGTGCCGGTCTTGCCGCCCATGCAGTAGCTGCGGTAGAACTCGGCGCCCGCGCCCTCGCGGATCATCACGTTGGTGTTGAACAGGTTGTAGGTGCCCGCCGTGTAGCGGGGCAGCATCTCGCCCATGTCGTACTTCTGGGTGGCGATGACTTCCTTGAAGGTGTCGAAGCTGAGGGCGTAGCGGAACATCAGGTAGAGGTCCCGGGCGGTGGTGACGTTCTCGATGCTCATGCCCACCGCGTCCACAAAGTTGGTGTCGGTGCAACCGATCTCCTTCGCCTTGGCGTTCATCATGTAGACGAAGTTCTCCTGGCTGCCGCCGCCCACATAGTCGGCGATGATCATGGCCGCGTCGGCGCCGCTGTACACCAGCATGGCGTTCAGCAGATTGCGCAGGGTGTGGGTCTCACCGGGGCGGATGTCCGCCACCTGCATGCCTTTGCCGTAGAGTTCGTCCTGGATGTAGCGGGGCATGGAGACGGTGATGGAGTCCAGCTGGTCCTGATACTGTTCCAGCAGCAGGATGGCGGTCATCACCTTGGCGGTGCTGGCGGTGGGCAACACCTGCTCGCTGTTCTTTTCGTAAACGATGATGTTGGTGTCCAGGTTGACCACATAGGCCCCGGGGGCCGCCACGTCAAAGGGCGGAGTGAAGCCCGCGGCGGAGGCGGGCAGGGCCAGCAGCCCGGCCATGACCGCAAGGGTCAGCAGAAAGGCGATGGTTTTTTTCATATAGACTTTTCCCTTTAAAGGCGTTACAATAAAACACAGATGACCCCGCCGGGGCGGGCGGCAGAGAGCCGGGCCCTCCCGGATGGTATCTCATATATTATAGCAGTTTTGAGGCCGCTTATAAAGGCTTTTTGTGTGAAAGAGGTGTGTTCCCCCGTGATTTATGTGACCGGCGATCTCCATGGCGACATCGAGCGTTTTGCCGACAAAGCCATCAAAAAGCTGAAAAAAGGCGACACGCTCATCGTGCTGGGGGATTTCGGCTTCCTCTGGTCCGGCGACAAGGCGGAGCAAAAGCATCTCAAGTGGCTGACCAAGCGCCGCTACCGCATCCTGTTCATCGACGGCTGCCACGAGAACTTTGACCTTTTGCGGGACTACCCCGTGGAGGACTTCATGGGCGGCCGGGCGCGGCACATCGGCGGCAACCTCTATTACATCCAGCGGGGCAGCATTCTGGAGATCGAGGGCAAAAAGCTGCTGTGCTTCGGCGGCGCCGAGAGCTGGGACAAAGAGGACCGGGAGGAGGGCCTCAACTGGTGGCGGGCGGAACTGCCCACCAGCGACGAGCTGGAATACTGCGCCGAGAACCTGAAGGCCGCGGGCAGCGAAGTGGACTACATCCTCACCCACGACGCGCCGCTGCAGATCCTGGAGTTCACCCAGCTGATGCGGGGCCAGCCCAACTGGCTGCACAACTTCTTCGACCAGATCATGAAGACCACCCGCTACAAAAAGTGGCTGTTCGGCCGCTATCACAAGGACCTGAACTACAGCCCCAAGGTGCAGGCGGTGTTTTTGAAGGTGGTGCCGCTGGACTGACACGGCAGAAAGCCAGACCCACAGGCCGCCGGGAAACTCGTGTTTCCCGGCGGCCTTTTGCACGGCAGGCGCAAAAAAGCCCGGCCCCTCGAAGGGGTCGGGCTGCGGTTTTGTTCCGGGGGGCGCTTGCTCAGTAAGCCTTGCCCCAGTAGACCATCACCTTGGCGGGACGGCCGCAGATGGGGCAGACGTCGGAGAGGTGCTCCTGCTCAAAGGGCATGCACCGGCTGGACAGGCCAGCCTCCTCCTTCATCTTCTCCTCGCAGGCAACGTCGCCGCACCACATGGTCTTGATGTAGCCGTTGTTCGCCTCGGCCAGGGCCTTCACCTCGTCCATGGTGGTGGCGGCCCAGGTGCGCATCTCCCGGTTCTCCAGCGCGCGGGCGTAGAGGCTCTGGGCCAGAGCGTCCAGCTGGGCGGGGATGGCGGTCTCCAGCTCGTCCAGGGAGACGAAGGTCTTTTCCCGGTTGTCGCGGCGCACCAGCACGCACTGGTTCTTCTCGATGTCCTTGGGGCCGATCTCCAGGCGCAGGGGCACGCCCTTCATCTCCCACTGGCTGAACTTCCAGCCGGGGCTGTTGTCGGAGTTGTCCAGCTTGACGCGGCAGAACTTGGAGAGGCGCTTGGCCAGCTCCTCGGCCTTCTCGGTGACGCCGGGCTTGTGGGCGGCCACCGGCACGATGACCACCTGGAAGGGGGCGATGGCCGGGGGCAGGATGAGGCCCTCGTCGTCGCCGTGGGTCATGATGATGGCGCCCACCAGACGGGTGGACACGCCCCAGCTGGTCTGATGGGGGTACTGCAGCTGGTTGTCGCGGCCGGTGAACTGCACGTCAAAGGCGCGGGAGAAACCGTCGCCGAAGTAGTGGCTGGTACCGCTCTGCAGGGCCTTGCCGTCGTGCATCATGGCCTCGATGGTGTAGGTGGCCTGGGCGCCGGCAAACTTCTCCTTGTCGGTCTTCTTGCCCTTCACCACCGGGATCATCAGGTACTTCTCGCACAGCTCGGCGTAGGTGTTCAGCTGCTGCTCGGTCTCCTCGATGGCCTCCTGGGCGGTCTCGTGGATGGTGTGGCCCTCCTGCCACCAGAACTCGCGGCTGCGCAGGAAGGGGCGGGTGGTCTTTTCCCAGCGCACCACGCTGCACCACTGGTTATACTTCATGGGCAGATCGCGCCAGGAGTGCAGCACATGGGCGAAGTGGTCGCAGAACAGGGTCTCACTGGTGGGGCGCACGCACAGGCGCTCCTCCAGCTGGTCCAGGCCGCCGTGGGTGACCCAGGCCACCTCGGGGGCAAAGCCCTCCACGTGGTCCTTCTCCTTCTGGAGCAGGCTCTCGGGGATGAAGATGGGCATGGCCACGTTCTCATGGCCGGTGGCCTTGAACATGCCGTCCAGGATGTGGGTGATGTTCTCCCAGATGGCGTAGCCGTAGGGGCGAAGGATCATGCAGCCCTTCACGCTGGAATAGTCCACCAGCTCCGCCTTGAGGCACACGTCGGTGTACCACTGGGCAAAATCCTCGTTGATGGGGGTGATGGCCTCCACCAGTTTCTTCTTCTGTTCGCTCATTTGCGCCGTTCCTTCCTGTTCGGTTTGATTAAAAAAAACGCCCCCGCAGCGGCAGGGGCGTGATCACAGCATGTGTGTTTTCAGCTGTTCTCCTCGACGTAGCGCACGACGTCCCCAACGGTGTGGAAATTCTCGATCTGCTCGTCGGGCACTTCCACGCCGAACTCGTCTTCCAGGGTCATGACCATGTCCACCACGTCCAGGCTGTCGGCCTCGAAGTCCTCAAGAATATCGCTGTCCATGGTGATCTTGTCCTCGTCGATGTCCAGCTGTTCGGCCAAGAGCTCACGGATGCGTTCGAAAGTATCCATAATCGTTAAAACTCCCTTTTCGTTGCTCCGCAGGTGCGGTGTGTTTATACTATATCATTTTATAGCCTATCTATGAGGGGTTGTCAAGGGCCTGGAGCAAGTTTTTTGGCGGTTTTCCTTGTGCTGGCCGGGGTTTGACGCTATAATAAAATCAAAGCGCGGGCGGCGGGCGAAATGCGCCCTTTTCCGCCCCGGAGGGGGGAGATCTCGGTGGTTTTGAATTTCACCAAAATGGAGGGCTGCGGCAACGACTACATCTATGTGGACTGCCTTGCCGGCCTCTCCTTTGACCCCGCGGCCGCGGCGGTGGCCCTGAGCCCCCGGCACTTTGCCGTGGGGGCGGACGGCCTCATCTGCATCTGCCACAGCGACGTGGCCGACGCGAAGATGCGCATGTTCAACGCCGACGGCAGCGAGGGCTCCATGTGCGGCAACGGCGTGCGATGCGTGGCCCAGTGGCTGTTTGAGCACGGCCTTGTGAAGGACGAGGCCAGGGTGGAGACCCGCGCGGGCATCAAGACGCTTCAGCGCTGCGGCGAGGGCATGTGGCAGGTGGAGATGGGCAAGGCCAGCTTTGCCCCCGCCGACCTGCCCGCGCTGGGCTTTGGCGACGGGCCGGCCATCGGCAAGGAGCTGATGGTGGGCGGCCGGGCCTGGCCGGTGACCTGCGTGTCGGTGGGCAACCCCCACTGCGTGACGCTGGTGCCGGACGTGGCCGGGGTGGACCTGCAAAAGATCGGCCCGGGGTTTGAACACCACATGGCATTCCCCGAAGGGGTGAACACCGAGTTCATCCAGGTGCTGGGCCCAAACCGCCTGAAGATGCGGGTGTGGGAGCGGGGCAGCGGCGAGACGCTGGCCTGCGGCACCGGGGCCAGCGCCAGCGTGGCGGCCTGCGTGGCCGGGGGCTTGTGCCGCCCCGGCGAGGACGTGCAGGTGGAGCTTTTGGGCGGCACGCTCACCATCCGGGTGGGCAGCGACTGGCAGGTGCTGATGACCGGCCCCGCCCGCACCGCCTTCACCGGCACAGCGAACATTTGAGTGGGTAAGGAGCGAGGGAACATGGAAGAACTGAAAAAGGTACTGGAAGGCCGTCCGGTCTTATATCTGGCCACCGTGGAGGGCTATCTGCCCCGTGTGCGGCCCATCAACCACTACATGGTCTGGAACGACCGCTTCTACATCGCCATGGGCAAGCACAAGGAGGCCTACAAGCAGCTGCTGGACAACACCAACCTGGAGCTGACCGCCGCCCTTGGGTCGGACGAGTGGGTGCGCATCCGCGGCACGGTGAACTTCGACACCAGCGCCGAGGCCTACGCCGCCGCCTTCGCGGAAATGCCGGACCTGAAGGAGAGCTTCAGCGAGGACACCGGCAAGCGCCTGGCCCTCATCTATCTGGACCACATCAGCGCCATGGTCTTCGACCGCGAGGACAACGCGCAGCTGCTGGCGAAATTCTGACACGATCATACCGCCTGACGAGGCTTTTCCCGTCCGGCTTTTCTATTGAAATGGAGGCTTCCATGGAACACAGCGCATCCGCGCCTTTCATCCGTCCCGCGGCGGCCCAGGATGCCGGGCGCATCGCGGAAATATTGGTATTCAACAACCGGCTGAACTTCTTCCCCATCTTTAAAGACGAACCGTATTCTTTCTGTGAGATGCAGGTGGTGCCGCTGGCGCAGCGGCTCGCGGAGGACCAGGACGCCCTATCCCGCACCTTCGTCTGGGACGACGGGGTACTGCGGGGCTTCGTGCGTCTTCAGGGCCGGGAAGTGGAAAAGCTCTTTGTGGACCCCTGCTTTCAGGGCAGGGGCGTGGGCGCGGCGCTGCTGGAATTCGCGGCAGCGCGCTTTGGGGCAGACCGCCTCTGGGCGCTGGAAGCAAACGCAGGCGCGCGGCGGTTTTATGCCGCCCATGGGTTTACACCAGCTGGTGAAAGCCGTTTTGAGGAGGGCACCGACCAACGCCTTCTGCTGCTGCGCCGGCAGGCCTGAACAGGAACAAAACAGCAGCGGCCCCCTCCCGGGTTCCGGGAGGGGGCCGCTGCTGTTTTTTAAGGCTTACTCGATGATGCTCTTGCCGGTCATCTCGGCGGGCTGGTCAAGGCCCAGGAGCTTCAGCATGGTGGGGGCGATGTCCGCCAGGACGCCGCCCTCCCGCAGCTTCACATCCCCCGCGCCGGCCACCAGGAAGGGCACCGGGTTGGTGGTGTGGGCGGTGAAGGGAGAGCCGTCCACATCGTACATGCGGTCGGCGTTGCCGTGGTCGGCGGTGAGCAGCACCTGGCCGCCGGCGGCCAGGGTGGCGTCGATCACCTTGCCGGCGCAGGCGTCCACGGCCTCCACGGCCTTCACGGCGGCCTCGAACACGCCGGTGTGGCCCACCATGTCGCAGTTGGCAAAGTTCAGGATGATGACGTCGTACTTGCCGCTCTCGATGCGTTTGACGCACTCGTCGGCCACTTCGTAGGCGCTCATCTCGGGCTTCAGGTCATAGGTGGCCACCTTGGGGCTGGGGATGAGGGCGCGGTCCTCGCCCTCAAAGGGAGCCTCCACGCCGCCGTTGAAGAAGAAGGTCACATGGGCGTACTTCTCGGTCTCGGCGATGCGCAGCTGGGTCTTGCCGCACTTGGCAAGGTAGGCGCCCATCACATTCTCCAGGCTCTGGGGCTTGAAGGCCACCTCCACGTTGGGCATGGTGGCGTCGTACTGGGTGAAGCAGACATAGTTCACCGGGAAGCGGCCGTTGCGGCGCTCGAAGCCGGTGAAGGCGTCGTCCACGAAGGTGCGGGTGATCTCACGGGCGCGGTCGGGGCGGAAGTTGAAGAAGATGACGCTGTCGCCCTCAGAAACGCGGCCGCCCTCGCAGGTCACGGCGGGCACCACGAACTCGTCGGTCACGCCCTCGGCGTAGCTGATCTCCATCACCTGGAGCGGCTCGCCCTTCACGCCCTCGCCGTAGACGAAGGCGGCGTAGGCCTTCTCCACTCGGTCCCAGCGGTTGTCGCGGTCCATGGCGTAGTAGCGGCCGGTGACGGTGGCGATCTTGCCGATGCCCAGTTCGTTCAGCTTGTCCTGCAGCTGGGCGATGTAGCCCTTGCCGGAGTCGGGCGGCACGTCGCGGCCGTCCATGATGGCGTGGACGTACAGCTCCTTCACGCCCAGGTCCTTGGCCATGTCCAGCAGGCCGAACAGGTGCTGGATGTGGCTGTGGACGCCGCCGGCGGAGAGCAGGCCCATCAGGTGCAGGGCCTTGCCGTTCTTCACAGCGGCCTCCATGCAGCCGCGGATGGCGGCGTTGTCACGGATGGAACCGTCCTGGATGGCCTTGGTGATGCGGGTGAGCTCCTGGTAGACGATGCGGCCCGCGCCGATGTTGGTGTGGCCCACTTCGCTGTTGCCCATCTGGCCGTCGGGCAGGCCCACGTCCATGCCGGAGGCGCCGATGGTGGTGTAGGGGCAGGCGGCGAACAGCTTATCGAGGTTCGGGGTGTTGGCGGCAACGATGGCGTTGCCGTCTTTCTGCTCGGGCACCCAGCCGAAGCCGTCCAGGATGCAGAGCAGCAGGGGTTTTTTCGACATAAAAAATTTCTCCTTCTTGGCAAAAGGGCGCGCCGGGGCTGCCGGCGCGCCGCGGTGGTGTTTACTTGCCGGCGGCGGCGACGATGGCCGCGAAGGCGTCCGCCTTCAGGGAGGCGCCGCCGATCAGGCCGCCGTCCACGTCGGGCTTGGAGAGCAGCTCGTCGGCGTTGCCGGCGTTCATGCTGCCGCCGTACTGCACGGTGGTGGCCTTGGCCACCGCCTCGCCGTAGAGCTCGGCCAGCACCTTGCGGATGGCGGCGCAGACCTCCTGGGCCTGGTCGCTGGTGGCGGTCTTGCCGGTGCCGATGGCCCACACGGGTTCGTAGGCGATGATGACGTTCTTCATGGCCTCAGCGTCGACGCCCTGCAGGGCGATCTTGGTCTGCATGCGCACCAGTTCCTCGGTGACGCCCTGCTCCCGCTGGGTCAGGTTCTCGCCCACGCAGACGATGACCTTCAGGCCGGCGGCGAGGCCCGCCAGGGTGCGCTTGTTCACAGTCTCGTCGGTCTCGGCGAAGTACTGACGGCGCTCGGAGTGGCCGGTGATGACGTACTCCACGCCCAGGTCCACCAGCATGTCGGCGCTGATCTCGCCGGTGAAGGCGCCGCTCTTCTCAAAGTGGACGTTCTCCGCGCCCACATGGATGTTGGTGCCGCGGGTCTTCTCCACGGCGGTGACCAGGCTGGTGAAGGGGGTGCAGATGACCACTTCGCAGCCGGCGTCCTTCACGGCGGGGATGAGCTCGTCGATGAGAGCGGCGGCCTCGGTGGCGGTCTTGTTCATTTTCCAGTTGCCGGCGATGACGGCTTTGCGGTTGGCTTTATCCATGGTGTGTTACCTCACTTTTTTCGTTTGTCGGCGGGCCGCAAAAGGCCTCAGCCGCCGCTGGCGGCTGAGGCGCATGGGCTCGCAAATCAGGCGTTCTGGATGCAGGCGATGCCGGGCAGCTCCTTGCCCTCCAGGTACTCCAGGGAAGCGCCGCCGCCGGTGGAGATGTGGGTCATCTTGTCGGCGTAGCCCAGCTGCATCACGGCAGCAGCGGAGTCGCCGCCGCCGATAACGGTGGTGGCGTCAGCCTCGGCCATGGCCTTGGCAACAGCCAGGGTGCCGGCGGCCAGGGTCGGGTTCTCGAACACGCCCATGGGGCCGTTCCACACGACGGTCTTGCTGGCCTTCACGGCCTCGGCGAACAGCTCGCGGGTCTTGGGGCCGATGTCCAGGCCCATCATGTCGGCGGGGATGGAATCGGAAGGCACGACCTTCACGTCCACAGGCCCGTCGATGGGGTCGGGGAAGGAAGCGGTGATGACGGTGTCCACAGGCAGCAGCAGCTTGACGCCCTTGGCCTCGGCCTTGGCCATCATCTCCTTGCAGTACTCCACCTTCTCCTCGTCCACCAGGCTGGTGCCCACGCCGTAGCCCTTGGCGACCAGGAAGGTGTAGGCCATGCCGCCGCCGATGATCAGGGTGTCCACCTTCTCCAGCAGGTTCGCGATGACGTTCAGCTTGTCGGCGACCTTGGCGCCGCCCAGGATGGCGGTGAAGGGACGCACGGGATCGTTCACGGCGTTGCCCAGGTAGCGGATCTCTTTCTCCATCAGGTAGCCCACGGCGGTGTCTTTGACGTAGTCGGTCACGCCGGCGGTGGAGCAGTGAGCGCGGTGAGCGCTGCCGAAAGCGTCGTTCACATAGCAGTCGGCGATGCTGGCCAGATCCTGGCTGAACTCAGGCAGGTTCTTGGTCTCCTCCTTGCGGAAGCGGGTGTTCTGCAGCAGAACCACGTCGCCGTCCTTCATGGCGGCAACAGCGGCCTTGGCGTTCTCGCCCACGACGGTGTCGTCATTGGCGAACACGACTTCCTTGCCCAGCAGCTCGGAGAGACGCACCGCCACAGGGGCCAGGCTGAACTTCTCCTCGGGGCCGTTCTTGGGCTTGCCCAGGTGGCTGCACAGGATGACCTTGCCGCCGTTCTCGATCAGCTTCTTGATCGTGGGCAGCGCGGCCACGATGCGGTTGTCGTTGGTGATCTTGCCGTCCTTCATCGGCACGTTGAAATCGCAGCGCACAAGCACCCGCTTGCCGCGCACGTCCATCTCTTCCACGGTCTTTTTACCCAAACCCATCGTCTGTTTCTCCTCTCGATTTTGAAGTTCTCATGGGCATTTGCATACCTGCCTTTATTATAATCAATCGGCGCGCATTTCGCAAGGCGTTTGCCGTTATGTTTTTAACGATACTCTGCCCCGGACGTGCCCGAAACTTGCACAAAAAGCACACAGCAGAACGAGCCGGGGCGCGCCGCCCCGGCCCGACGCCGGTCGATTATTGCGGGGCCTGCCTGTTGCGCCAGGCGCCCAGGGTGTAGAACGCCGCCAGCACCAGCCGGACGGCGGCGCCTGCCGTGGCGCTGATGTTGCCGTCGCCGAAGGAGGCGAGCAGGTTCAGCGCCGCCAGCACGATGAACACCACGCCCAGAACAAAGAGCACCCGGGCCTTGTCCGGCCGGGCGCACCATTTTGCGCCCAGGATGCCGGCCACAAGGCCGAAGGCGCTGCTGGGCACCGCCAGCACTCCCAGTGTGATGAGGGCGGTGACCACGCCCCAGCCCAGGCCGTCGTCGGTGCCCATGGCTAAACCCGCGCCGATGAGCGCCAGGCCGCCCAGCAGGCCCAGAGCCGATAGGATGATGAGGACGATGCCGGTCACTTTGAGCATCGTTCTGCCCGCAAGCTGTGTTTCGTTCATGGCGTTTTCTCCTCAAATCATAAGTTTTTGAAAAAAGCGGGCCGGGGCCGCGCCCCGGCCCGCTTTGGGTCATTATTGCAGGCTCTGCTTGTTCTGCCACGCGCCCAGGGTGTAGAGCACCGGCAGCACCAGACCGAGCACGCTGCTGACCACGGAGGTGCTGCTGTCGCCGCTGAAGCTGGACAGCAGGCTCAGCGCCGCCAGCACGATGAGCACAATGCCCAGCACGAAGAGGACGCCGGCCTTGTCGGGGCGGTTGCACCACTTCACGCCCAGGATGCCCGCCACCAGGCTGAAGACGCTGCTCAGGATCATCATCAGACCAAACGCCACGGCGATGGCGCCCAGGCCCAGGGCCAGGCTCTCGCCGCCGGCGATGCCCAGCGCGGCGCCGCCCACCACGGCCATGAGGCCGGTGAGGATGCTGAGGGCTGCGAAGATGATGTAGAGAATGCCCACCACTTTGAGCATCAGGCGGCCTTTGAGTTCGGTGTTGTTCATGGGTGTTTCTCCTTATTTTTTATTTCTTTTCCGCGGGAACATCGGTGAGCATCTCCTTCACCGAGGTCACGAGACCGGCGAGGTTCTGCATGTCGCTGGGGATGATGAGCTTGGTGGCTTTGCCGTCGGCCACCTTTTCCAGGGCTTCCAGCCCCTTCAGAGCCAGCACCCGGTCGCTGGGGGCGGCCTCGTTCAGCAGCTTGAGGGAGTCGGCCAGGGCCTTCTGCACCTCCATGATGGCCTGGGCTTCGCCCTGGGCCTCGCGGATGCGCTGCTCGCGCACCGCGTCCGCCCGCAGGATGGCGCTCTCCTTTTCGCCCTCGGCCACCAGGATGGCGCTGCGCTTTTCGCCCTCGGCCCGCAGGATGGCCTCGCGGCGCTGGCGCTCGGCTTTCATCTGCTTTTCCATGGCGTCCTGGATCTCGGCGGGCGGGATGATGTTCTTCACCTCCACCCGGTTGACCTTGATGCCCCACTTGTCGGTGGCCTGGTCCAGGATGGCGGTGATTTTTGTATTGATGACGTCGCGGCTGGTGAGGGTGTGGTCCAGCTCCATCTCACCGATGATGTTGCGCAGGGTGGTGGCGGTGAGGTTCTCGATGGCGGCCATAGGCCGCTCCACGCCGTAGGTGAAGAGCTTGGCGTCGGTGACCTGGAAAAAGACCACCGTGTCGATCTGCATGGTGACATTGTCGCGGGTGATGACGGGCTGGGGCTTGAAGTCCACCACCTGCTCCTTGAGGCTGACCTTCTTGGCCACCCGCATCAGGAAAGGCACCTTGAAGTGAAGGCCGGCCTCCCAGGTGGCGTTGTAGACGCCCAGCCACTCCACCACATAGGCGGTGGCCTGAGGCACGAGGCTGATGCAGCTGATGAGCAGGATGACGGCCAGCAGCACCAGCGGGATGATGATGAACAGCATGAATGGCATAAACGATTCCTCCTTTTGTAAGATGTACAGGGGGGACAGGGTTCACACGCCGGCGGCGGCCGGCTGGTTTGCGGGCTCCACCCGCAGGGTCGTGCTCTCCACGGCGGTGACGACGCACTCGCCGCCCTCGTCCAGGGCGGTGTCGCAGACGGCGGTCCAGTCCACGCCGTCCAGCCGGACGCGGCCGGGCACGCCGGGGCGCACGGGCTGCACCACCACCGCGCGGCGGCCGATGTTGCGCTCAAGGCCCAGGGCGGCGGCGGGCTTGCGGCTGCGCATGCGGGCCACCAGCGGCTTTGTGACGGCCAGCGCCGCGGCGCTGACCAGCGCGAAGACCAGCAGCTGGTAGAGCAGATTTTCTGTGAACAGGCTTGTGATGAGCCCGGCCAGCGCGCCCACGGCGAACCAGATGCTCACCAGATTGACGGTGGCGGCCTCCACAATGACGAACAGCGCCAGGGCGATGAGCCAGCCGGCGATGGCCGCGGCTTCGGGCACGAGGATGGGTTCGAACATAAAGACTCCTTTCCGGCGGCCGTGGGCCGCCACCCCCGAAAAAACGGGGCACCGGTGTTGTCTTTATCTTATCAAAAACAAATACGATTGGCAAAGGCGGAAATATCACAAAAACGGCGGATTTTACCTATTTTTTGCTCACGGCGTGCAAAGGGGGCCTCAGGGGGCAGCAGGGCGGGGCCGGGGAAGGCCGGGGAAATGCGAGCGAAAAAACGGGGCGGGAAGGGCGGCGCGGCGGACAGGGCCGCGGTCTCCCCGCGCAAGACTTCCCCGCCCCCAGCGCCGCCCGGACAAAGAGACGGCCAGCTTTGCGAAAAAGCTCCGCCCGGTTTCTCCCCACCGCACGCTGCATTTCGGACATTTTCCACGACGAAGGAAAATGTCCGCTCTGATGCGGCACTACATGGGGAAAACCGGGCTCCGCCTCGGTTCGGTGTTCCCCCAAAGCAAAAGCGGGCGGCCCCGAAGGGCCGCCCGCCGTGCGCTTTGTTCAGTTTTTCGCCGCGCCCAGGGTGCGCATGGAGTTGAGCACCGCCAGCACCATCACGCCCACGTCGGCGAAGATGGCCGCCTGCATGCCCACAAGGCCGAAGGCGCCGAGGGCAAGGCAGCCGAACTTGACCGCCAGGGCGAAGACGATGTTCTGGCGCACCACCGCAAGGCACTTGCGGGCCACCTTCATGGCAAGGCTGAGCTTGGCCGGGTCGTCGTCCATCAGAACGATGTCCGCCGCTTCGATGGCCGCGTCCGAGCCCATGGCCCCCATGGCGATGCCCACGTCCGCCCGGCTGAGCACCGGCGCGTCGTTGATGCCGTCGCCCACAAAGGCCAGGGTGGTGCGCCGGGGCTTTTGGGCCAGCAGCTGCTCCACGCAGGCCACCTTGTCGCCGGGCAGCAGCTGGGCATGCACCTCGTCGATGCCGAGGCTGGCCGCCGTCTGGCGGGCGGCGGCCTCGCCGTCGCCGGTGAGCATCACTGTGCGCACGCCGCCGTCCCGCAGGGCTTTGACCGCCGCTTTGGCGGTGGGCTTTTCCTTGTCGCTGATGAGCACGCCGCCCAGAAACTCGCCGTTCTGGGCCACATACACCGCGCTGCCCGCGCCCTCCACCGGCCGGAAGGCCACCCCCAGCTGCTCCATCAGCCGGGCGCTGCCCACCGCCGTGGGCACGCCGTCCACCAGGGCGGTCACGCCGTGGCCGGCGGTCTCGGTGACCTCCTTCACCCGGTCGGGGGCGGCTTCGATGCCAGCCGCCCGCCGCAGGCTGAGGGCGATGGGATGGCTGGAGAACTGCTCGGCCAGGGCCGCGGCCTCCAGCACGCGGCTCTCCTCCGCGCCGGGGGCGGGCAGCACCCGGGCCACCTCAAAGACGCCCTGGGTGAGGGTGCCGGTCTTGTCGAACACCACGGTGCGGGTGCTGGCCAGGGCCTCCAGATAGTTGCCGCCCTTGACCAGGATGCCCGCCCGGCTGGCCCCGCCGATGCCGCCGAAGAAGGCCAGCGGCACGCTGATGACCAGCGCGCAGGGGCAGCTGATGACCAGGAAGGTGAGCGCGCGGCGCAGCCACTCGCCCCAGTCGCCGAGGAAAAGAGGCGGCAGCACCGCCAGCGCCAGCGCGCCGATGCACACCGCCGGGGTGTACCACCGGGCAAAGCGGGTGATGAAGTTCTCGGCCTTGGCCTTTTTCATGCTGGAATTTTCCACCAGGTCCAGGATGCGGCTGACGGTGGACTGGCCGAAGGGCTTTGTCACCTCCACCCGCAACAGGCCGGTGGTGTTGACGCAGCCGCTGACGACCTCGTCCCCCACGGCCACGTCCCGGGGCAGGCTCTCGCCGGTGAGGGCGCTGGTGTTCAGGGCGGAAGCCCCCTCCACCACCCGCCCGTCCAACGGGACCTTTTCCCCCGGGCGCACCACGATGATCTGGCCCGGCTGCACCTCCTCGGGGCTCACGGTCACCACCGCGCCGTCTTTTTCCAGGTTTGCGCTGTCGGGCCGGATGTCCATCAGCGCGGCGATGCTGCGGCGGCTCTTGCCCACGGCATAGCTTTGGAACAGCTCCCCCAGCTGGTAGAACACCATGACCTCCACGCTCTCGCCGTATTCCCCCAGCGCCAGCGCGCCCACGGTGGCCACCGCCATCAGGAAATTCTCGTCGAACACCTCGCCGTGCACCACGCCCAGCACCGCCCGGCGCAGCACGTCGTAGCCGATGATGAGATAGGGCGCAAGATACAGCGCCAGCCGTACCCAGCCTTCGGCGGGCACGAAGTGCAGCGCCGCCAGCAGCGCCGCCGACACAAGGATGCGCGCCAGCATCCGTTTTTGTTTGCGGTTCATTTCGGAACGCTCCCTCCCCCAAAAACCGGGCTCACAGATAAATTTCACAGTCCGGCTCGATCTTGCGGCAGGCCCTGACCACCTGCTGCATCAGTGCGTCGAAGCCCTCGTCGGGCCCTTCCACCACCATCTTCTGGGTCATAAAGCTGACGGCGGCGCTCTCCACCCCCGGCAGCTTCTGCACCGCCTGCTCCATCTTGGCCGCGCAGTTGGCGCAGTCCACCTCGATTTTGAATGTCTTTTTCATGGCTCGTTCCTCCTTGTTATTCAGCGATATGCTCCAGCCCCAGGGCGATGATGTCCCGCACATGGTCGTCGTCCAGCCCGTAGAACACCGTCTTGCCCTCCCGGCGAAAACGCACCAGCTTGTTGGCCTTCAATATGCGCAGCTGATGGCTCACCGCCGAGGGCGTCATGGACAGGCACTGAGCGATGTCGTTGACGCACAGCTCGCTTTCAAACAGGGCGTAGAGGATCTTGACCCGGGTGGTGTCGCCGAAAATCTTGTAAAGCTCCGCCAGGTCATAGAGCACCTCGTCCGGCGGCAGCGCGCCGCGCACCTTTTCGCACCGCGCGCCGCCTTCGCCCTCGCCGCAGGCCTTTGCCCGGGAAATGGTCTCGTCCATGGGGGTCCCTCCTTTCGATGGGACAAACATTTGAACGCTTGTTCAATTGTTATTATATTCAATCCGCGCCGCCTTGTCAACAGGAATTTTTAAAAAAAGAAGGCCGCCGGGAAAATTTCCCGGCGGCCCTGGCCCGGGCGCTTTCCTGCGGCGCCCGGGCCTTCGGCTTATTGTGTTTTTGCAAGGGGCGTGCCCCCCGCTTTGGGCCGCAGGGGGGCATAGCCCGCCCCGGCGCACTGAGGCGGGGTGAGCAGGCGGGCGGCGGCGTCCAGCGCCTGTTCCAGATCCAGGGCCAGCACGTCGATGTAGCACCGCGTTTCCCCCACCGCGCCGCCCAGCACCGCAAGGCTGCCCGCGCCTTCCCGGGCCAGGGCCTCCTCCAGCGCGGCCCGCCGGGCCACCGGGTCCCCGCCGGGGGCGGGGGTGTAGTAGAAACAGCCCAGCACCGCCCCGTCGGCGGCAGCGGCGGCGCAGAAGGAGGGGTCCTGCGCCGCGAAGGCCCGCTGGGGCCCTTCAAAGCAGGTGGTGCCGGCGATGAGGTCCCGCCGCAGGCCCTTTTGGCCGGCGGGGGCGCTCTGATACCCGGTCCAGGCCGGGGGCGTGTGGTCAAAATCGAACTCCCACCAGCGGCCGAGATGGGCGGGGGCCAGGGCCTTCCAGGCCGGAGCCAGCCAGCGCCGGTGGGGAGCGTGTTCCCACAAAAGGGTCAGCCGCAGCTTTTCCCCCGCCGGTTCCAGCCTGAACTCCGGCGTGGGGAAACAGATCCCCAGCAGCTCTTCCAGCGCGGGGCGCACCGCCTCACAGCCTTCGGCAAAGGCTTTTTCCGCCAGCGCGTCCTCCTGTTCGGCAAAGGCCGCCCAGAAGCGGGCCGCCCGGTCGGGGAAGGGCTCCAGGCACACCGGCAGGTCCAGCGCCGCCCGGCACCAGCGCAGGTAGGTCTCGGCGTCCCCGTCGCCGGGAGCCATCCGGTCGCTGGCCTCAAAGCAGGCCAGGGCCTCGTCCAGTTTGCCCTGATAGTAGAGGGAAAAACCCATGCGGAACTGCCACAGCGGGTCGGACGCGCCGGCGGCCTCCACCTGTTTCAGCACGGCGGCAGCCTCGGCGTAGCGGCCGAGGTTATTCAGCGAGCGGGCCAGCATGCCCGCCAGCCGGGGGCTGGTCCCCACCTTTTCTTTGAGCAGGGCGGCGATGCCCTCGTCGTCCGCCCGGCGGTCCAGTTCTTCCAGCTGCTCCATCAGGGCGGCGGGCGGGGGCGGCTCCACTTCGCCCGCGGCGCAGGGCCGGTCCACCCGCACAAAAGGCTCGTTCAAAAGGCCCTTGTCCTCCATCAGGTCCAGCAGGCCGTCCGCGTCCTCGCCCAGTTTCAGGTCCATCTCGGGGGCATAGAGGGGCAGCAGCTGGTAAAAGTTCACCGCCCCGCCCCCCGGCAGCGGGCAGATGGCCGCCGGTTCGGGGGCGTCCAGCGGGTCCACCAACATGGTGCCGCAGAGCAGGGTGTTGCTGGCAAAGGGCCGCCCGTTGGGCACGGTGTGGCCCCAGCCCAGCCAGGTGCCCTGCTCGGCGGGCATCCGGGCCAGCAGGCGCAGCCAGCGCACCGGCCAGCGCCAGACCTCCCGCTCGTCCTCCACCTTCCAGTCCGCGGGCAGCAACATCATCAGCTCCGCCCGCTCCAGCTGCTGGCCCGCAAGGTCCGGGGGCAGTTCCATGGGCCGCGCGCCCATGCCCCAGGTGAGCAGGGTGTAGTACTCCCGGCCCGGCTCCGGGTCGATGACGAGCACCGAGACGCCGTCCGCGCCGGGCAGCATCCGGCTCACCGGGCCGAACCATGTGAAAATATGCTTTTGCAGCGCCGCCGCCTGGGCGGGGGCATAGCCCGGCGCGGGGGGCGGCGGGGGAGCCAGGGGCGCGGGGGGCGCGTCGAACCAGCTGGCGGGCCAGCGTTCCTCGTAAAGCTCCCTGGGGGCGGAAAGGTCGTGCTCGATCATCACATAGACATAGAGGGGCTCCTCGGGGCAGCGGCCGGCATGGTAGCCCAGCTGGGCGCGGCCCTGCCGGTCCACCAGCACCTCCGCCGGGGCAAGGCGCACCCCGGGCCGGCGCTTCTGGGCCAGGGGGCGGCCCTCTTTTTCCAGCCGGGGCAGGGCCTCCACCAGCGCCGCCAGCCAGGCCGGGTCCAGCCTTGAGGCGGCGGCCTCGCTCATGCGCAGGCGCATGTCCAGAAAGCCCTCGCCGAAGGGCACCCGGCAGAAGCACCAGGGGGCCTCGAAGGCCCAGTCCCGGGCGGCCAGCGCCGCCGACACCCGGCCGAGGCCCGCGCCGTCCGCCGAAAAGCCAGGGGCCAGGTTGCGCACCTTTTCCTCGCTTTCGGCGGGCGCGGCGCACACCGCCAGCTCTTCCAGGGGCGCGTTCGCCGCCACCGCCGCCCGCAGGCGGGCCAGCCGTTCGCTCTCGCCGGTGCGGGCGAAGGCTTCGTCCAGAGCGGCCAGCGCACCGGGCACATCCCCCTCAAAGGCGTGAAGGGCCGCGGCAAGGGCCGCCAGCTCCTCGTCCCGGGCAAAGCGGCGCAGGCCCGCCTCCGCCCAGCGGCGTGCGGCGCGCGCTTCGCCGGTGCACAGGCAGGCCCAGGCCATCGCCCGGTGCCAGGGTGCGCTCCGGGCGGCCTCGGCGGTCTTTTCCAGCCAGCGGCGGGTGTGCCAGAAGCACTCGTAGTCCCCGATGGCGGCGTCCAGCCGGGCCACCAGTTCCGCCAGCTCCCCGTCGGCAAATATGTCCTCCTGGGTCCAGCGGCCCTCGTCCAGGCCGTCCTCCAGGTGGTGCTGGATCTCGTCCAGCATGACGTAGTACCGGCCCTCGGCCTCCAGGGGGGCCAGCCGGGCCAGGAAGGAGCGGGAGAGGATCATTGCGCCTGCTCCTCTAAAATTTTCTCGCGTACAAAGCGGCTCACCGCCGTCATCAGCCGCCGCTCACGGGTGAAGTCCCAGAACAGCAAAGCCAGGGCGATCACGCCCGGGGCGATGCTGGCGCCGGTGTTCGGGGCCAACACCCGGGCCGCTACCATCCCGGCCACCGCCAGCGCCGCCACGGCCCAGCAGACAAGGCGCAGCGTCCAGGACTCGTGGAAGGCCAGGTGCAGCCGGCCGTCCTCGCACTCGATGTCGAACCAGGGGGCGTAGAAGCCCTTTTTCAGCTCCAGAACGGTGGGGCGTTCCTTTTTGTAATAGGGCTCGCTCTCCACGGTGACCTGCCAGCCGCCGGGCAGCTTCTCCTGCCGGTGGGTCAGCAGCGCCTCGTGGAGCTCGAACTTGTTCTTCTTGGTCTTGAAACCCAGTCGCTGCATGGTGTGTCCTCCTTGTTTATTCCCTTGCGGGCAAAAGCGCCAGATGCCGGCGCATCAGAACGAATGCTGCCGCCGCGGTGAGCATCACCGCCGCGGGATAGGCCACCCACACGCCCTCCAGGCTCAGCCAGCGGGGCAGGGTGAACAGGAAAAGCGGCTGCGCCGCCAGCGGCTCGCCGTAGGCCAGGATGCCGCCCGCCAGGGGCTCGCCCACCGCGCAGAAATAGCTGCAGGTGAACCGCGCCGCCGCCACGAAGGGGCAGGCGAGGGTGAGGGTCCACATGGCCGCCGCGCCCTCGGCCGCCGCCCCGGCGCTGGCCCCGAACACTTCGGGCAGCACATACCGCAAGGCAAAGCAGGCCGCGCCGCTGACCAGGGCCACCCCCACCGCCAGGGCGAGCCCCTTGCGGCGCAGATGGTCAAGGCTTTGCCAGTCCCGGGCGCCCCGGGCGTAGCTGAACAGGGGCTGCAAACCGTCGCCCACGCCGCTGATGAGGGGGATGATGCTGCCCAGCACATAGCTGAGCACCGCATACACCGCCACCCCCTTGGTGCCGCCGTAGCGCAGGGCCTGCAGGTTGGTGACCAGCAGGATGGCGCTGGTGGAGATGGAAAGCCCGAAGGGGGACACCGCGTAGTGCAGGATGCCTTTGACCATCGGGCGGCAGGGGATGAACTGGCGCAGACGCAGGGGCCAGCCCTTGTGAGCCAGCAGCATCGGCAGCGCCGCCAGCGCGCAGCCCCCCTGGGAAAGGCCGGTGGCCAGCGCCGCGCCGGGCAGGCCCCACTGGAAGCGCTGGATGAACAGCCAGTCCAAAAAGATGTTGCCCAGAAGGCCGCCCACGGTGACGGTCATGGCCCCCAGCGTGCGCCCCGCGCTGCGCACCAGCGGCAGAAGGCCGGTGGCAAACACCTGGCAGGCGCTGAGCAGGCAGACCACCCGGATGTAGGCGGCGGAGAGGGGATAGAGTTCCTCGTTCGCCCCGATGAGGGGCAGGATGTACGGATAGGTCAGCCCCAGCCCCACGCCCAGCACGGCGGCGCACACCGCCAGCAGGGTCACGGCGTTGCCCCGGGCGGTGAGGGCTTCGGTCTCGTCGCCTCTGCCCTGGGCGGTGGCAAGGCGCACCGCGCCGCCGGTGCCCACCGCCAGACTGACCGCCTGGATGAAGGCCACCATGGGCCAGGCCACGTTGATGGCCGCAAGGCCCGCGTCGCCCAGATTCTGGCCGATGAACAGGCCGTCCACGATGATGAAGCAGCTGTTCAGCAGCTGGCTGAACATGCTGGGCAGCGCATAGCGCCAAAACTGGCCGCGGATGGCGGCGGAAGGCTCGTTGTGCATGGGTCCACCTCTTTCCTTGGAATTATAGCCTTTTTCACGGCGCTTGGCAACGGCGCGGGGCTGCATCTGGATTTTTGCGCGCCGTTCGTATATAATGGTAACAGTATCTGAAAGGAAAAGGAGGGCGGGCGTTTTGTACAGCAAGATCCAGGTGATCCGCAAGCTGCTGATCGGCGCGGCGGCGCTGGCTGTGGCCATCTGCATCACCATCTTCATTCGGGAAAACATGGATGTGAACGACCCCGAGCAGGCGCTGCCCTCCATCACCATCACCATGAACGGCACCACCGCCATGGCGCCGGAGATGATCTTCCGGGCGGGGTATGAGTGGAACTTCCTCACCACCACCGCCAAATCCACCCCGCCCTACAGCAGCCAGGACCTGCAGGCCCACACCCCGCCGGTGGAGATGCTGGCCCGCACCTACATGGACATCGACTTCTCGCTGGAGCCGCGGAGCCTGACCATCAGCCGCTCGGACGAGGAGAACTTTGAGGCTTTTCTGGACCTGGTGGACGCGGAAGAAGGCCCCATCATCGCCCCCGCCACGCCCGGCGTTTATATGTACCGCATCCAGGCGGACTTCGGCTGGCGCGGGTCCATCGTCTACTTCTTCCGCATCCGGGTGCAGGCGGGCGGCTGAGCGGCACATCGGTTTTTGGCTGCGGCGCTGCGCCGCGGCCTTTTTTCAAAAGGAGGCACGGAGCATGGCAAAGGAGATCACGGCCCAGCAGGTGTTTGAACTTCTGCCCCGCCGCAAGGCGGACAGCCACAAGGGCAGCTACGGCAAGGTGATGTGCCTTGCCGGGTCGGCGCGGTTCCGGGGCGCGGCGGCGCTGGCCGCCGAGGGCGCGCTGCGCGCGGGAGCGGGGCTGGTGACGCTGGCGGCGGTGGAGCCGGTGATCGCCGCGGTGGCGGCCCGCTGCCCCGAGTGCGTCTTTCTGCCCTGCCGCCAGAGCGCCGGGGGCGGCGTCAGCGCCCAGAGCGGCAAGGCCGTTCTGGAAAAGGTGCGGGGCATGGAGGTGCTGCTCTTCGGGCCGGGCCTTGGCGACACCGAGGACACCGCGGCCCTGCTGGAGCAGCTGGGCCCTTCCGCCGGGTGCGCCCTGGTGCTGGACGCCGACGGCCTGAACGCCGCCGCCAAAATGGATGCGCTGCCCCGCTCGCCGGGCCTGCCGCTGATTTTGACCCCCCACCCCGGCGAGATGGCCCGCCTGTGCGGCCTGACCACCGCCGAGGTGAACGCCGGGCGGGAGGGCATCGCCGCCGGGTATGCCCGCGCCGAGGACTGCGTGGTGGTGCTCAAAGGCCACCGCACCATCGTGGCGGGGCCGCAGGGCGAAGTGTTCGTGAACCCCACCGGGAACCCCGGCCTTTCCCAGGGCGGCAGCGGGGACATCCTTGCAGGCATGATCGCCGGCCTTGCGGCCCAGGGCCTTCCGCCGCTGGACGCGGCGGTGTGCGGCGTGTGGCTGCACGGGGCGGCGGCGGACCAGTGCGCGAAGCGCCTGGGCCAGTACGGCATGCTGCCCCACGACCTCTTCGCCGACCTGGGGGCCCTTTTCGCCGCCGCAGAGCGGTGATGAAAGGCAAAAAAGCGGAGCGCCGCGTTCCCGGCGTGCGCCGGCAAGGAAGCGCCGGGCGCTGCCGGGGCCGGACGGTTCGCAGGCATGGATGCCAAATAAGCCGGGGCGTCGTTTCACAACGAGGCGGCCCGCCTGGTTTCTGCATATCCCGTGCAATGCCGAAAGCATCTTGAAGGATCGGAGCAGGCTTATGACGAATCGTGAAATGCTTGAAATCGCCATGAGGCAGTCCGCAGAGGACCTGGGATGCCGCGAGGCGGATCTCGCGGCAGGCAGAAATGTGGCCGTGCCTTTAAAAATGGGAAAGAACGCCCGGAAATATTTGAAACAGCCCATCACCTGCAGCCTTGTTTCCTATGGGAATAATGTCGTGGCCGCTTCAATCAACGAGACTTTTGCTCTGGTGCGCGAGTACATCGGGAAGTTTGAGTTTTATCACTGTTTTGAAACGCCGAATATGCACTGGCTGAATGAACGCCTGGCCGAAAAAGGGCATAAAATATGCTTTATGGCGGAATATTATCTGCCAGACATAAGCAGGATGCCGCTCCTTTCCTGCGCTTACGAAACGCGCCTGCTGGAGCCGGAAGATTTTGAAGGGCTGTATCTGCCGGAATGGAGCAATGCGCTTTGCAAAGAGCGCAGGCATCTGGATGTGCTTGGAGCCGGCGCATACGATGGGAGCGCGCTGGTCGGGTTGGCCGCCTGTTCCGCGGATTGCGAAGAGATGTGGCAGATCGGCGTGGATGTTCTGCCGGAATACAGGCGGCGGGGCATTGCCTCTGCGCTGACAAGCGCGCTGGCAAGGGAGATCCTGAATCGGAACAAAGTGCCGTTTTATTGCGCGGCCTGGTCAAACATACGGTCAGCCAGGAATGCCGTCAAATGCGGCTTCGTTCCGGCTTGGGTGGAAATGACCGCAAAGCCCGCCGCCATCGAGGATGAAATGAATCTTTAAGCTCCCCACCCGCCGAAGAAAAAAGAATGGGCCGCGTTCCCGACGGAACGCGGCCCCGTTTTTCACCCCAGCAGGGCGCTCACCGCCAGCATGGCCCCAAAGCCCAGGGCGGCGCACACCGCCCCCCGGCCCCCTTCGCCCCGGGCGGCGGGGGCCAGCTGCCGGGCCACGGTGAGGGCCATGGTGCCCGCCGCCGCGCCCATCAGCCAGGGCAGCACCGGCGCGAGGTGTGCCGCCAGCGCCCCGGCCAGCGCCGCCCCCGCCAGCTCCACCAGGCCGCTGGCCGCCCCCGCCGCGAAGGCCGCCCGCCGGGTGGCCCCCTTCGCTCGCAATGGCAGGCTGAGGGCCGCGCCCTCGGGGAAGTTCTGCACTCCCAGCCCCAGGCTGAAGGTGAGTGCCCCCGCAAGGCCCGCCCCCTCCCCTGCGGCGGCCACGGCCCCCGCAAGGCCCACCGCCATGCCCTGGGGCAGGTTGTAAAAGGCGCTGGCCAGCACAAGGCCCGCCGCGCTTTTCTTTCGGGTGATTCTCCCGGCCAGCGGCCCCAGAGCCGCCAGCGCCGCCGCGCCGAGGAAAAAACCCGCCAGCGCCGCGGGCCAGCCGCCCGCCTCTGCGGCGGGCAGCAGCAGGCCGAACAGCCCCGCCCCCAGCATGATGCCCGCCGAAAGCCCCATGGCCCCCCGCCCCGGGCCGGCGGTGCGCCGCCCGGTCAAAAACACCGTCCCCGCGCCCAGCGCCGTGCACAGGCAGGGCACAAGGTCCATCCAAACAGCCGCCGCGATCCGGTGCAACTCTCTCGACCCCCTTTTCCTCCACTGTATACAGCAAAGGGGAAAAGGGTGCCTGTTTCGGGCAGCAAACGCGCCGCGCGGGGCCAAAGCGGCAACAAAAAAGCCCCCCGGACAGGGGGGCAAAAGGATGTTTTCGCCGCGGCGAAGGCGCGGGCGCGCAGCCAAGGGCGGGCCTCAGCCCTCGCCTCTCGTCTTTGCCCAGTAGTCGGCCATGCTCTGGCCCTTCTCGCCGGTGACCTCCCGGTCCAGATACTCCCGCAGCACGCCGGGCTTCCAGGCAAGGGCCTGGGCCTCGGAGCTGAACTCCACCTCGGCGTAGAAGAACTCGTGCTCGGTGCCCGCGTCCACCCGGTTCACCTCCAGGGTGAGGCCGTCCGCCAGGGGGTAGCGCCGCTGTTCCTTGTGGATGAGGGGCTTGCCGATGAGCTCCTCCAGCTGGAGGAAGAGCCCCCGCTCGACGGGCGTTTCTATCTCGGTGCGGGAGAGCCCGCCGGGGCCCGCCTTGCCCTTGAAGCAGAGGATATACTCCACCCCCGCCTCGTCCGCCTCCTCCCGGATGCGCACGGTGGGCCGCAGGGCGATGTAGCCCTGGCGCATGCGCAGGGTGCGCACCGCCTCCAGGCCCTTGGGCCAGTCCTTCACCAGCCATTTGCGTTCTATTTCCATGGTTTTGTGTCTCCTTTTCCGGCCCGTGCCCTTGCCGTGGGCCCCGCGAGCCGTTATACTGAAATGGTACCATTATTATAACCGGTTTTCAACCGATATGAGGGAGCCCTTGTTATGAAAGCTGAACGACCCTATCCCGCTTATACCGTCACCCCCAAGGCCGAGGCCGCCATCCTGAAAGGCCACCCCTGGGTCTACGCCGATGAGATCACCGCCGCCCCCGGCACCGCCCCGGAAAACGGCGCGGTGGTGGACGTGCTCAGCCGCAAAGGGCGGTACCTGGGCAGCGGCCTGCTCAGCGAGGCCAGCAAGATACGGGTGCGGCTTTTGAGCCGCAACGCCAACGACCGCTTTGACGAGGATTTCTGGCGGCGGCGCATCGAGTACGCCTGGGCCTACCGCAAGGCTATCTACCCCGCGGAGGACCTGCAGTGCTGCCGGGTGGTGTTCGGCGAGGCGGACAGCCTGCCCGGCGTGACGGTGGACCGCTTCGGGCCCATCCTGTCGGTGCAAATTCTTTCCTACGGCATGGAAAAGCGCAAGGAGCTGCTGGCCCGGCTTCTGGTGGAAACGCTGCAAGCCGACGGCCAGGTCATCGAGGGCGTTTTTCTGCGCAACGACGTGGCCCTGCGGGAGAAAGAGGGCCTTTCGGAGGGCAAGGGCTGGCTGGAAGTGCCGGGCCTTGTCCACCCGGAGAAGGCCGGGACCATCATCACCGAGAACGGCGTGCGCTACCATGTGGACGTGGAGAACGGGCAAAAGACCGGCTTTTTCCTGGACCAGAAGCTCAACCGCCGCCGGGTGGCCCAGCTGGCGAAAGGCCGCCGGGTGCTGGACTGCTTCACCCACACCGGCAGCTTTGCGCTGAACGCCGCCTTTGGCGGGGCCGAGCATGTGACGGCGGTGGACGTGAGCGAGGCGGCGGTGGAGATGGCCCGGGCCAACGCCGTGCTGAACGGCCTGGAAGGCCGGATGGACTTTGTCTGCGCCGACGTGTTCGACCTGCTGCCCGGCCTTGAGGGCAAGCACGACTACGACTTCATCATCCTGGACCCGCCCGCCTTCACCAAGGCCCGCAAGACGGCGGCCAACGCCATGCGGGGCTATAAGGAAATAAACTACCGGGCCATGAAGCTGCTGCCCCGGGGCGGCATTCTGGCCACCGCCAGCTGCAGCCACTTTGCCACCCCCGCCATGTTCGAGAAGATGCTGGCGGACGCGGCTCAGGATGCAGGGCGGCAGCTGCGCCAGATCGAGGCCCGCCAGCAGGCCCCCGACCACCCCATCCTGTGGAACGTGGAGGAGACGAACTATCTGAAATTCTATCTCTTCCAGGTGGTGTGAGGGCGGCAAAAACCGTTGACATCGGCCGCCGCCGCGCCGTATAATTTCTCACATAAGTTTTTTGCCGCGCCGCGGCAGGGAGGAACCAAACATGCCCCATCCGAATCCGAAGGAAGTGTACGGCTCGCTGGTGTTCAACGAGCATGTGATGAAGGAGCGGCTGCCCGCCGCCACCTACAAGAGCCTGAAGGCCACCCTGCAGAAGGGCCAGCCCCTGGACATTGAGCTGGCCAACGTGGTGGCCAGCTTCATGCGGGACTGGGCCATCGAGAAGGGCGCCACCCACTACACCCACTGGTTCCAGTCCCTCACCGGCATCACCAGCGAAAAGCACGACAGCTTCATCAGCCCCATGAAGGACGGCACCGCCATCATGGAGTTTTCCGGCAAGGAGCTGGTGCGGGGCGAGTCGGACGCTTCCAGCTTCCCCTCCGGCGGCCTGCGGGCCACCGCCGAGGCCCGGGGCTACACCACCTGGGACCCCACCAGCTACGCCTTTGTGAAGGACGGCACCCTGTGCATCCCCACCGCTTTTTGCAGCTGGACGGGCGAAGCCCTGGACGAAAAGACCCCCTTGCTGCGCAGCATGAAGGCGGTGAGCGACCAGGCCTGCCGCATTTTGAAGCTGTTCGGCAAGGACGTGGCCCATGTGGACGTGACCGTGGGCCTGGAGCAGGAGTATTTCCTCATCAAGAAGGAGCACTACGAGCAGCGTGAGGACCTCATCCTCACCGGCCGCACCCTCTTCGGCGCGGCGCCCGCCAAGGGCCAGGAGCTGGAGGAGCACTACTTCGGCGCGCTGCGCCCGGAGGTGAGCGCCTTCATGCACGAGCTGGACGAGGAGCTGTGGAAGCTGGGCGTGGGCGCCAAGACCAAGCACAACGAGGTGGCCCCGGCCCAGCACGAGCTGGCCCCCCTCTTCGACCGCTGCAACGTGGCGGTGGACCACAACCTGCTGACCATGGAATTCATGCGCCGGCTGGCCCCGAAGCACGGCCTTGTGTGCCTTTTGCACGAAAAGCCCTTCGAGGGGGTCAACGGCTCCGGCAAGCACAACAACTGGTCGCTGAGCGCGCCCGGCATGAACCTGCTGGACCCCGGCGACACCCCCATGGATAACCTGCAGTTCCTCATCTTCTTCGCCGCCGTCATCCGCGCGGTGGACGAGTATCAGGACCTGCTTCGCATGTGCATCGCCTCGGCGGGCAACGAGCACCGCCTGGGCGGCAACGAGGCGCCCCCGGCCATCGTGTCGGTGTTCGTGGGCGACGATCTGGCCGCCATCCTGGACGCCATCGCCTCCGACAGCCAGTACGTGGCCCCCGAGGCCGCCAAGATCGACCTGGGCGTGGACGTGCTGCCCAAGTTCGCGAAAGACACCACCGACCGCAACCGCACCAGCCCCTTCGCCTTCACCGGCAACAAGTTCGAGTTCCGCATGCCCGGCTCCTCCGCCAACATGTCCGACCCGAACACCGTGCTGAACACGGCGGTGGCCAAGGAGCTGAAGGGCTACGCCGACGAGCTGGAGCAGGCCGAGGACTTTGACACCGCCGTCATCGCGCTGGTCAAGCGCACCATCCGCGACCACAAGCGGGTCATCTTCAACGGCAACGGCTACTCCAAGGAGTGGGAGGAGGAAGCCGCCCGCCGTGGCCTGGGCTCCACCCCCGCCGCCTCCGACGCGCTGGAGGCCATGATCGCCCCCAAGAACCTGGAGCTGTTCCGCATGATGGGCGTGCTCAGCGAGACCGAGGCCCGCAGCCGCTACGAGGTCAAGCTGGAAAACTACGCCAAGGTGCGCCACATCGAGGCCGGCACCATGATGGAGATGACCCGCCGCCAGCTGGTGCCCGCCGCCTGCGCCTACATGACCGATCTGGCGAACGGCATCGCCGCCAAGCAGGCCTCCTGCCCCGGCATCAGCTGCAAGGCGGAGGAGAAGGCCCTGCGCCAGCTGACCAACTACACCGATGCCATGAGCGACGCGGCCGACCGGCTGGAAGCCCAGGTGGAGGCCGCTGAGGCCATGACCGACGCGCTGGAAGAGGCCAAGGCCTACCACGACCAGGTGCTGCCCGCCATGCAGGCCCTGCGCGCCGCCGCCGACGCGGCGGAGGGCATCTGCGGCCAGGACTACTGGCCCCTGCCCAGCTACAGCACCATGCTGTTCTATGTGTGAGTTGTGATCTTGCGCGTATTCGGGAGATGATCGAATGGACGAGCGAACCATCGGCTTTCTGATATGGGCAGCCTGCGGCTGTGTTTTTATCGGCATCGGCATCCGTGCCCTCTTTGCAAAGCAGCCGGTCCATTTTTGGGCCAACGTCAAGGCATTCCCGGTAAAAGAGCCGGTGAGATACAACCGGGCGCTGAGCAAGCTGTTCATCCTCTACGGCCTTGTTTTCATCGCGCTGGGAACGCCTTTGCTGGGCGGACAAAACGCGCCCTATATCGTGCTTTCCGTTGTCGGCGTAATGCTGGAAACGATCGTGGCGATGGCCGTTTATACTGTTCTCATCGAAGGAAAATACAAGGGCTGACAGAACATCTAAAAAGGGGCGCGCCCGGCTTTGTGCCGGGCGCGCCCCCTTCTCTTTTTATTACCAGACCCATCGGGCGAAGTATCGGTTTACGCCGCACAGAACACGTTCCTGAACGCCGTCCTTTTCAAAGACCCGCAGGGCCCCCATCCGCTCCTGCTCGTTTTCGGCAAAGCCCCGGGCGGCCATATAGTCGGTGAGGTCGGTCTCCGGGGCGGCCAGCACCACTTTGGGCTCGCTTGCTATCTCCGCCCAGGGCTCTTCCAGCAGGGTGACCCGGGCAAGGCCCGCCGCCGCCGACACAAAATTCGCCGTGCCGAAGGTGAGAAGGGAGAAAAGGCACGCCGCCAGCAGCGCGGCGGCCAGGGCCAGGGCGGCAAAGGCCGCCAGCGCCCGGCGGCGCTTTTTCTTCCACCGGGCGGCAAAGGCGCGAAAAGCCCGTTCTTCCTGCGCCGCCTTCGGCGGGGCGGCGGGGACCCGCAGCTGTTCCAGCCGGGCGCGGCAGGCGGCGCAGCGGGCCAGGTGCTCCTCCACAAAGGCGGCGGTGTCCTCGCTCACCAGCCCGTCCAGCCAGAGGGCCAGCAGGTCGCCCACGATGCTGCACTCGTTTTTCATCCCTCTTCCTCCTCCCAGCGGCGGCGTATCATCTCCCGGGCCCGGTGATAGGTGACACAAGCCCAGTTGGCGGTTTTTTCATAAAAACTGGCGATGTCCTTGTAGGGCAGTTCCCCGAAAGCCCGCAGGCGGAAGACCTCCCGGTAGGGCTCGGGCAGGCCGTCCGCGATGGCCCGCAGGCGGGCCGCCTGGTCCCGGGCGGCGGCCGCCTCCTCCGGGGGCGGGGCGGGGTCGGCCAGCTGCCCCAGCAGAGCCTCGTCCGCGGGGCGGGCCCGGCGGCTTTTTTGCAAATGGGTGTAGTAGGCGTTTTTGGCGATCTGGCACAGCCAGACCCGCGCCTCGCATTCGCCCCGGAACCCCTCCACCGCCCGCAGCGCCCGGAAAAAGGTCTCGGCGGCCAGTTCCTCCGCCAGCTGTTCGTCCCCCGAAAGGCGCAGAAGATAGCGGTAGACCGGGCCGAAATACGCTTTGTAGACGTCTTCAAACTCCACCGCCGCCACCGCCTTTCCCCTTTTGTGATCATAAGACTTGTTTCAGGCCGGGATATTACAAAAAAAGCACGGAAAATTTCCGCCGGAGTGCCGTAAGGAAACGGCGCCGGGAAGCGGGCGCTTTTGCGGTATCGCGGCGTCAAAACGCCTTGACAACCACCAAGGGTGCCGGGGCGGCAAAGCCGCGAAGGCCCCGGTGGGGCCTTCGACCGGCAGGGCGGTCCGCAAAGCGGAGCGGGCGCACCCTCGTCGCGCCCGCAGCCCCTGCGGCGCTTTTCCTTGCGCTCCCATCAAAATCGCCCGCTTCCTGGTGCTGTGCAGTCCGGGTCCGCGAAGCGGCCAAGGCCCCGGTGGGGCCTTGGACCGGCTGGGCGATCTGCAAAGCAGAGCGGGCGCATCATTGTTGCGCCCGCAGCCCACGCCCCAGGATTTTGGATGAAGAGAGCACAAAGAGCGGCCCCCTCAAGCCTTGGTGGCTTGTGGGGCCGCTCTGCGTGTTTTATGCGCCAAAATCCCACGGCAGAACCGCCGTTTTCTTATGCCACCCCGGCGTTTCCCGTGCTTTTTATTTTATCGTCCGGCGTTTTTCACCCGCTCGGCGGCCTCCGCCGCCTCCTTTTCCGCCCGGCGCTTGGCGCGGGCGATGGCGGCTTTCTTGTCCTTCTCCCAGCGGGCGGCCTGGGCCTCGTCCGCCGGCTCGGTGGCCCGGGCGAAGGTGTGGTGCAGCCCGTCGGAGCGCATGCGCCGCAGCCAGATGAGCACCGGGCCGTGGGCGGCGCAGCGGCCCATGGAATAAAGGCTGTTGTTGCCCTTGCGCAGCCACCAGTCCCCCTCGTTGGGGGCCAGGGGCGCGCCGCACTCCGGGCACACCGCCCGGCGCATGGTCTCATCGGTGAGCCACACTTCGCCGTCGGCGTAGCCCCGCCAGAGGGTGAAATCGGTGCGGCGGCTGCCTTCCGGGCAGGTGAGGGCCCGCAGCTGCTCCTCCTCGCTGGGGTACTCGGCCAGGGCCTTGTCCAGGTCGATGAAGGAGCACACCTTCGCGGTGTAGACCGCGTCGGCCAGCGCGTCGTGGAAGGCCTCGTTCTTCTCGATGCCCAGGCGCTCCACCACGCTCTCCAGCGTCATGCTCTCCCCCTCAGCCCGGGGCCGCTGGCTGAGAAAGGCCCGCTGCAAATCGTACCAGGTGTGGGGCCAAGTCTCGTCCAGGCCCGTCAGCACCAGGTTCTGCTTGAGCACCGGCACGTCGTCCTGGCCCCACTCGCCCAGAGCCGCGTCGGGGCCGCACCAGTCCATGAAGCGGCGCAGGCCCTCGGCCACGGGCACCCCCGCCGCCAGGTCCTTCTGGGTCAGGCCGGTGACCTTGGCCACATGGTGGTGGAGCTTGGGGAAGATCTTGGGCCGCATGGTCACGGTGAAGGTGTCGGTGATCTTGCCGCCTTCCACCTTCGCCGCGCCGATCTGGATGATCTCGCCCCGCAAAGTCTGCTCCGCGCCCTGGTAGCGGAAGGTCTTGGGCGCGTAGCCCATGTTCCACTCCATGTCAAATACGATCAGCTGGGCCATTTGTCTCTCGTTCCTCTCACGGCACGGGGCGGACGAAAACGCCCGCCCCGCTCCAAAGTTATTTTTTACAGATAGGCCGGCACGGCCTTCTCGCCCGCGGTCACCAGCTCCTCCAGAGAGGGCGCGGCGGGGGCGGCGGCTTCGTCCAGCCGCTCCTTGGCCACGCTGAGCATCAGCTTGATGCGGTTCTCCTGGTTCACCGGCGTGGCGCTGGGGTCATAGTCGATGGGGGTGATGTTGGCCTGGGGATAGATGGCCCGGATGCGGCTGATCATGCCCTTGCCGCAGATGTGGTTGGGCAGGCAGCCGAAGGGCTGGGCGCAGACGATGTTCTCGTAGCCGCTGGTGACCAGCTCCACCATCTCGGCGGTGAGCAGCCAGCCCTCGCCCATCTTGTTGCCCCGGCTGATGATGCCGTCGGCCATGGTACGCAGCTCCAAAAAGGGCGCGGGGGCGTGGAAACCCGCCGCCTTCATGGCCGCGCCCGAGGCCCGCTCGATGCCGTCCATATACTTCAGCAGCGCTTCCGAGCCCCAGACGGCCGCCTTGGAGCCGCCGTAGAAGCGCACGGTGTCGCCCATGTTGCTGATGCAGTACTGCACGAAGCCCAAAAGGCCCGGCAGGTTCACCTCGCACCCTTCGCCGGCCAAAAATTCCTCCAGCCGGTTGTTGCCGAGAGGCGAATACTTGACGTAAATTTCGCCCACGACGCCCACCTTCACCTTGGGCACACGCTTTACGGGGATGGCGGCGTAGTCGGCGGCGATGACGGGGAACATCTTCTTCATCGCGCCCGCCGAGATATTGCGGCCGGCCAAAAAGTCCTCCCGCAGGCGGCCCAGCCACTTGTCGGTGAGGGCCTCGGCCGCGCCCTTTTCCGTTTCGTAGGGGGAGGTCTGGTTGCGCAGGGCCATCAGCAGGTCGCCGTAGACGATGGCCGCCAGCGCCATGCGCAGAAGGGGCAGGGTCATTTTGAAGCCCGAGTCCTTTTCAAGGCCCGAGAAGTTCAGGCTGGCCACCGGGATGTGGCCGTAGCCCGCGCGGGCCAGCGCCTTGCGCAGCAGGTGGATGTAGTTGGAGGCCCGGCAGCCGCCGCCCGTCTGGGTGATGAGCAGGGCGGTGTGGTCCAGGTCGTACTTGCCGCTGTTCAAGGCGTCCAGAAACTGGCCGATGACCAGCAGCGCCGGATAGCAGGTGTCGTTGTGGACGTATTTCAGGCCCAGCTGGGCCACCTGGCTGCCGCAGTTGCCCAGAATCTCGGTGCGGTAGCCCTCCTTTTCCAGCGCCGCCTGCAGCAGGGTGAACTGCACCGGGGCCATGTTGGGGATGAGGATGGTGTGGGTCTTTTTCATCTCCGGCGTAAAGCGCGGGTAGTTCATGGCGTTTTCCATCGTCTCATTCCCCCTTTCTGTCCTTCTCGTCCAGCGCGGCGAAGAGGCTGCGCAGACGGATGTTCACCGCGCCGAGGTTGGTGATCTCGTCGATCTTCAGCTGGGTGTACAGCTTGCCCCCCGCCTGCAGGATGCTGCGGGTCTCGTCGGTGGTGATGGCGTCCACACCGCAGCCGAAGCTCACCAGCTGCACCAGATCCATGTCCGGCTGGGTGGTGCAGTATTTGGCCGCGGCGTAAAGCCGGGAGTGATAGGTCCACTGGTTGAGCACGGTGGTGGGGAATTTCTCCATGTGCCAGGCCACGCTGTCCTCGGTGACGACCGCCGCGCCGTGCTGGCAGATGAGGCCGTCGATGCCGTGGTTGACCTCCGGGTCCACGTGGTAGGGCCGGCCCGCCAGCACGATGATGCGCTTGCCCGCCGCACGGGCGTCGGCGATGATCTGGGCGCCCTTGTCCCGCAGGCGCTGCATGTGGTCATGATACTCGGCGTAGCCCAGGTCGGCGGCCTTGGCCACCTCTTCCTTGCTAATATCCTTAAAGTATTTTTTAAGGATAAAATACATTTTGTTTTTAAAGTCCGCCGGGCGGTGCAGGCCCACGAAGTCGTTGATGAAGGGGATGTTTGCCAGCTCGGGGCAGTTGACCTCCAGAACTTCGGGGTAGTAGGCCACCACCGGGCAGTTATAGTGGTTGTCGCCCAGGTGCTCGTCGATGTTGTAGCTCATGCAGGGGTAGAAGATGGCGTCCACGCCCATCTCGCTCAGGGCCTTGATGTGGCCGTGGGCGAGTTTTGCGGGGAAGCACACCGTGTCGCTGGGGATGCTGGCCTGGCCGGCGGTGTAGAGCGCCCGGTCGGAGGCCGGGCTGGTGACGACGGCAAAGCCCAGGGAGGTGAAGAAGGCGTGCCAGAAGGGCAGCAGCTCGTACATGTTCAGGCACAGGGGGATGCCGATGCGGCCCCGGGGGCCCTCCACCGGTTTGTAGCCTGCCAGCAGGTTCTGCTTGTAGCGGTAGAGGTCCAGGGAGTCGTCGCCGCCGGCGGCCCCGCCGCTCACCGGGTGCTCGCAGCGGTTGCCGCTGATGAGCCGCCGCCCGCCGGCGAAGGTGTTGATGGTGAGCTGGCAGTGGTTGGTGCAGCCGTTGCACTGCACGGTGCGGGTGGTCTGGCTGAAAGCCGCCAATTCCTCGGGGCCCAGCACGGTGCTCTTCTGGCCGGGCTTGGCGGTGGCGCGGCCGTGGAGCGCCGCGCCGAAGGCGCCCATCAGGCCGGCGATGTCCGGCCGGATGACCTCCACGCCCATCTCCTTTTCAAAGGCGCGCAGCACCGCCTCGTTGTAGAAGGTGCCGCCCTGCACCACGATGTGGCGGCCCAGCTCCTCGGGGCTGGAGGCGCGGATGACCTTATAAAGAGCGTTCTTGACCACGCTGATGGACAGGCCCGCCGAGATGTTCTGGATGGACGCGCCGTCCTTCTGGGCCTGCTTGACGCTGGAGTTCATGAACACGGTGCAGCGGCTGCCCAGGTCCACCGGGCGGTCGGCAAAGAGGCCCAGGGCCGCGAACTCCTTCACGTCGTAGCCCAGCGCCTCGGCAAAGGTCTGCAAAAAGCTGCCGCAGCCGGAGGAGCAGGCTTCGTTGAGGAAGATGTCGCTGATGGCGCCGTCCTCAATTTTGAAGCACTTCATGTCCTGGCCGCCGATGTCGATGATGAAGTCCACCTCGGGCAGGAAATGGCGGGCGGCGGTGAAGTGGGCCACCGTTTCCACCACGCCGGCGTCGGCGTTGAAGGCGTGCTGGATGAGGGCCTCGCCGTAGCCGGTGGTGGTGACGCTGGCCACCTCCAGGCCCGGATGGTCGGCGTAGAGCTTTTGCAGCACTTCCTTCACCAGCGGCACCGGGTTGCCCAGGTTCGGCTGGTAGCTGGTGAAGAGCAGGTTGGCGTTCTGGTCGATGACCGCCAGCTTCACGGTGGTGGAGCCGGAGTCGATGCCGATGTGCACCGGGCCGCAGTCGGCCCCGAAGGGCACATGGGGCACGCTGGCTTTCAGGTGCCGGGCGTGGAAGGCCTCGTACTCCTCCTTGGAGGCGAAGAGGGGCGGCTCGCTGGCCCAGCTGCCGGAGGCGGCGTTGTGCTCCACCGCGTCGGCCACCTGAGCCAGATTGAACTGCTTGTCGGCATAGAAGGCCGCGCCCAGCGCCACAAAGTGCAGGCTGTGGTCGGGGCACAGGCCCGTGACCCCCAGCGTTTTGTCAAAGGTCTGGCGCAGCACGCTGTTGAAGGTGAGCGGCCCGCCCAGATACAGAATGTTGCCCTTGATGGCCCGTCCCTGGGCCAGGCCGGCGATGGTCTGGTTGACCACCGCGCCGTAGATGGAGGCGGCGATGTCCCCCGCCGCCGCGCCCTGGTTGATGAGGGGCTGGATGTCGCTCTTGGCGAACACGCCGCAGCGGCTGGCAATGGTGTAGGTGCGTTTGGCGGTGGCCGCGGCGGCGTTCAGCTCCTCCGGGCTCATCTTCAGAAGGGTGGCCATCTGATCGATGAAAGCGCCGGTGCCGCCGGCGCAGCTGCCGTTCATGCGCACCTCGGTGCCGCCGGTGAGGAAGAGGATCTTGGCGTCCTCGCCTCCCAGCTCGATGATGACGTCGGTGCTCGGCGCAAGGCGTTTTGCCGCCACGCGGGTGGCGAACACTTCCTGCACAAAGGGCACGCCGCAGCTCTCGGCAAGGCCCATGCCCGCCGAGCCGGAGATGGCAAGCCAGGCGGTGCGCCCGCCCAGCTGGCCGTGCACCCGCTCCAAAATCTCCTTTGCTTTTTCGGTGATGTGGCTTCCGTGACGCTCGTAGGTGTCAAAAATCACCTCGTCCGCGTCGTTCAGAACCACACATTTGATGGTAGTGGAACCAATGTCCAGACCAACGCGCATTTGATCTCCTCTTTCTTTGATAAGACGCGCCCTGCCCCCGTGGCAAGGACGCGAAAACAGCAAAACAGTTTGATTATAACAGACAAATTTGAAAAATGTTTGAAGCTGGGGGATGTTGCCAGCTTTCTCACAGCGAACGGAACCCCTTGCCCACGATCTCGGAGGAATTCACGATGGTGAGGAAGGCGGTGGGGTCCGCCCGGCGCAGATGGTTGCGCAGGGCCACCGCCTGCCGCCGGGTGAGCACGGTGGTGTAGACCTGCTCCTCCTTGCCGGTGTAGGCGCCCTTGGCGGTGTAGACCGTGGCGCTGCGGTTCAGCTTTTCCAGGATGAAGGCCTTCAAATCGTCGGGCCGGGAGGTGATGACGGTGATGACCTTGCGCTGGTTGAAGCCCTCGATCATGCTGTCCACCGCGAAGGCCTTGGCAAAGGTGCCCAGCATGCAGTACAGGCCGGTGGCGATGCCATAAAGCCCGCCCGCCCACACGGCGATGGCCAGGTCGGACACCAGCAGCGCCCGCCCCACTTCCAGGCCGGTGTATTTTGAGAGGATCATGGCCACGATGTCGGTGCCGCCGGTGGAAGCGCCCACGTTGAACACAATCGCGCTGCCGATGGCGGGCAGGGCCACCGCGAAGCACAGCTCCAGCAGGGTGTCGTCGGTGAAGGGATGGGGCATGGGATACACCTTTTCCAAAAGCGACACGAAGGCGGACAGGGCAAAGGAGGAATAGATGGTCACGCCCATGGTCTTCGCGCCCAGGAACACAAGGCCCAGCGCCACCAGCGCGGCGTTGATGAGGAACAGCGCGCCGCCCACGTTCAGGGTGGGGAACAGGCTTGCCAGGATGATGGACACGCCGCTGGTGCCGCCCATGGCGAAGTGGTTGGGGGTCTTGAACAGGTGGATGCCCGCCGCCGAGAAGAACAGACCCAGGTTCAAAAGCAGCGCGTAAACGGCAAAATCTTTGGTGAGGAATCTCGGTTTGTGATGCATAGGATGCACGACCCGCTTTCTTTGTTTCGGTGGGCCGGGCGGGCGCAAAAACGCGCCAAAACCGCCCACTGCCCCAGTATCTGTAATAAAGTACCATACATCCCCCTTTTTTGTCAAACCCCGCGGGGCGGGGCGGCGTTTTCATATTGCAATCGAAGAAAAAATCCTGTAAAATAGTACAGATAATGGGATGCGGGCAGTTTTGCCCGCGTCCGGACAGTTTTCGAGGAGGGGCAAGCCCATGGAAAAGCCCAGCAATTTTCTCACCGGGATCATCGACGCGGACCTGGCCGAAGGCCGGGTGAAAGAGATCCACACCCGTTTCCCGCCGGAGCCCAACGGCTACCTGCACATCGGCAGCGCCAAGGCCATCTGGATCAACTGGGGCATCGCCCAGGCCTACGGCGGCAAGTTCAACCTGCGCTATGACGACACCAACCCCGTGCGCGAAGACGACGAGTACGTCAAGAGCATCGAGGAGGACCTGCGCTGGCTGGGCGCCATCCCCAACGGCGGCATCTACTACGGCAGCGATTACTTCGAGCAGTGCTATCAGTACGCCGAGCAGCTCATCAAGGAGGGCAAGGCCTACGTGTGCGACCTCTCCCGCGAGGAGATGCAGGAGTACCGGGGCACTTTGACCGAGCCGGGCCGGCCCAGCCCCTGGCGCGACCGCTCGGTGGAGGAGAACCTGGACCTCTTCCGCCGCATGCGCGCCGGCGAGTTCGCCGACGGCAGCCGCACCCTGCGGGCCAAGATCGACATGGCCAGCCCCAACATGAACATGCGCGACCCGGCCATCTACCGCATCGTGCGGGCCCACCACCACCGCCAGGGCGACGCGTGGTGCATCTACCCGCTCTACGACTTCGCCCACCCCATCCAGGACGCCATCGAGGGCATCACCCACAGCATGTGCAGCCTGGAGTTCGAGAACCACCGGCCTCTGTACGAGTGGGTCATCGACAACCTGCATCTGGGCCCCTTCCCCATCCAGCGTGAGTTCGCGCGGCTGAACGTGTCCAACACGGTGATGAGCAAGCGCTATCTGCGGGAACTGGTGGAAAAGAACATCGTGGACGGCTGGGACGACCCCCGCATGCCCACCCTGTGCGGCCTGCGCCGCCGGGGCTACACTCCCTCCAGCATCTTTGAGTTCGTGAAGAAGGCGGGCGTTTCCAAGGTCTACAGCCTGGTGGACTACCGCCTGCTGGAGCACTGCCTGCGCACCGAGCTGGAGCTTTCCGCCCCCCGGCGCATGGCGGTGACCGACCCCATCAAGCTGACCATCACCAACTACCCCGCCGGCAAGGTGGAGTTCTTCGACATCCCCAACAACCCCAACAAGGCCGCCGGCGATGATTCCACCCGCAAGGTGGCCTTCTCGGGTGAGCTGTACATCGAGCGCAGCGACTTTGCCCAGGTGCCCCCGCCCAAGTTCCAGCGCCTCAAGCCGGGCGGCGAGGTGCGTCTGATGGGCGCCTACATCGTCAAGTGCAACGAGGTCATCCTGGACGAGAACGGCGAGGTGGCCGAACTGCGCTGCACCGCCGACCTTGAGACCGGCAACGGCATGCCCGCCGACGGCCGCAAGGTCAAGGGCACCATCCACTGGGTCAGCGCGGCCCACGCGGTGGACGCGGAAGTTCGCCTTTACGACAAGCTGTTCACCCAGGAGAACATGGGCGATCTGCCCGAGGGCGCGGACTACAAGGACTACCTGAACCCCGAGAGCGTGAAGGCGCTGCCCGGCGCGAAACTCGAGGCCGCTCTGGCGGACGCAAAGCCCGGCGACACCTTCCAGTTCGTGCGCATGGGCTACTTCACCGCCGACTCCAAGAACCCCGGCGTGTTCAACCGCGCGGTGACCTTGAAGGACAGCTTCTCCAAGACCCTGGAACAGAAATAAATTTTCACGCGACAAGGCTCCGGCGCACCAGCGCCGGGGCCTTTCTTTATCCTGCGCGGCGGCCCGCTTTTCGGGGGCGCGCCGCGCTTTTTCGTTTTTTCAGGCGGGCTGTTCGGTCTGGGCCGCCTCCCGGACGCGGATGCACCGGCGCAGCCAGCCGCCCTGGAGGTAGTAGGCCAGGAAGAACAGGCTGGTGAGGGACCAGCTGACGGGGTAGCAGGCCAGCGCGCCGATGAGGGTGGGCCAGACGGCGGCCACCACGGTGAGCACCCAGAGGATGCGGGTGACGCACACGCCGATGCTGGTCATGATCATGGGGATGAGCGAGTCGCCCGCGCCGCGCACCGAGCCGCTGAGGATCTCGATGAGCACGTAGGTGGGCCAGAAGGGCACCACGTAGTGCAGGATCTCCACGCCCTGCTGGATGACCGGCGCGTCCTGCACGAAGAGGCGGAACAAAGCGCTGCCGAAGGCCAGGGTGACGGCCATCAGAAGGCCGGTGGCCACAAAGGCCATCAGGGCGCACTGGCGCACCCCCTTCTTCACCCGGTCGTACTGGCCCGCGCCGAAGTTCTGGCCCACGAAGGTGGTGATGGACAAACCGAAGGAGTTCATGGTCATCCAGAAGATGCTGTCGATCTTGCCGTAGGCGGTGTAGGCGGCCACCACGTCGGTGCCGAAGCTGTTGATGGAGGTCTGCACCACGCTGTTGGAAAGAGAATACATCACCGACTGCAGCCCCGCGGGCAGGCCGATGCGCACGATCTTTTCCACCATTTCCTTGTCCAGCTGCAGATAGGCGGGCACAAAGCGGTAGCAGGCGGTGGTGTGGGTGAGGCTCATCACCGTCATGCCCGCCGCCACGCACTGGCTGGCCACGGTGGCCAGCGCCGCGCCGGCCACGCCCATGCCCAGAATGGCCACCAGCACCATGTCCAGCACGATGTTGGTCAGGCTGGCGCAGATGAGGAAGTAGAGCGGGCGCTTGGAGTCGCCCACCGCCCGCAGGATGCCGGTGCCCATATTATAAATGAGGCTGGGCACCATGCCCAGAAAGCAGATGCGCAGATAGAGCACCGCGTCCTCCATCACGTCCGCCGGGGTGTTCATGATGGAAAGGGCCCAGCGGCTGGCGGCAAGGCCGATGAGCATGATGCCCACGCCGCCCAGCAGAGCCATGGCCATGGCGGTGTGCACCGCCCGCTGCACCTGCGCGCCCTGGCGCGCGCCGTAGTACTGGCTGATGACCACCGAAGCGCCGCTGGCCACGCCCACAAAGAAGCCCACCAGCAGGTTCTGCACCACCGCCGTGGTGCCCACCGCCGCCAGGGCCCCCTTGCCCACAAAGTTGCCCACGATCACCGCGTCGGCGGTGTTGTAGAGCTGCTGGAAAAATGTTCCGAACCAGATGGGGAAGAAGAACAGCAGAAGCTGCTTCCAGATGACCCCTCCGGTGATGTTGTTGTTCATTCCCACACCCTCCAAAATCAAGAAAAGCGGCGGCCTTTGGCGCATCCGGCGCACGAAAGGTCTCCACTGCACTATCACGATACTTCAGCCGCCCGCGTTTGTCAATAGGGGCGCGGGCCCTGCGAGAAAATTTTGTGACGGCGGGCAAAGGGGGTGGCCCGGCGCTCTTTGTTATGTTATACTGAATATGTATAGACATCACAGGGCGCGGCCCGCTTTTGCGCGCCCTTCTGAGGAGGCTTTTCGTTATGGATTTTGTGTGGTTGCTGTGGGGTCTTTGCGCCCTGGTGCTGCTGGTGCTGGCGCTCATCGCCGCGGCAGCGGTGCGCGCGGCGCGGATGAAACCCACCGGCGCGGTGAAGGCGCAGTTCCCCGAGGCGGACATGGCCCGGGCGCAGAAATACGCCGAGGGCCTTGCGGACCTTGTGCGCTGCGAGACGGTGTCCTTCCGGGGGCAGACGGACCGGCGCAAGTTCGCCGCCTTCCACAAGGTGCTGCGGCGCACCTTCCCCAAGCTGCACCGCACCGCCGAGATCATTGAACTGGACGGAAGCCTGCTTTACAAGATCACCGGCACCGCCCCCGGCCAGAAGCCGCCCATCCTGCTGATGAGCCACCAGGACGTGGTGGCCGCCGAGGGCGAATGGCCCCACGAGCCCTTCTCCGGCGACATTGCCGACGGCGCGGTGTGGGGCCGCGGCACGGTGGACACCAAGGGCAGCCTGTTCTGCATCATGCAGTCGGTGGAAGAGCTGCTGGCCAGCGGCTGGAAGCCGGAGTGCGACGTGTACATCGCCTCCAGCTGCACCGAGGAGTGGAGCGGCGACGGCGCACCCGCCACCGCCGCATGGCTCAAAGAGCACGGCGTGCACCTGGGCCTTCTGCTGGACGAGGGCGGCATGATCATGGAAGGCCCCATGGCCGGGGTGCGCGGGCGCTACGGCATGGTGGGCGTGGTGGAAAAGGGCTACGCCGACGTGAAGCTGGTGGCCAAGGACGACGGCGGCCACGCCAGCGCCCCGGGCCGCAACACCGCCCTGGTGCGGCTTGCCAAACTGATGTGCCGGGTGGAAAAGCACTATCCCTTCCGGGCCCGTTTTTCGCCCACCCTGCGGGAGATGTTCCGCCGCATGGCCCCCAACATGAAGTTCGGCATGCGGCTGGTGCTGGGCAACCTGTGGCTGTTTGAGCCGCTTTTGTGCTTTGTGCTGCCCCGGGTGAACCACATGGCGGGCGCGATGATGCGCACCACCTGCGCCTTCACCACCGCCAAGGGCTCCGACGGGCTGAACGTGCTGCCCCAGGAGGCCTATGTCACCGCCAACATGCGCTGCATCCCCCACCAGCCCACCGACGAGAGCATCGCCATTCTGGCGAAGCTGGCGAAGAAGTACGGCGTGGAGGCCGAGGTCATCTATCAGGATGCGGTGCCCCCCGTGGCGGACTATCACGCCGCCCCCTTCAAGCTGCTGGAAGAGACGATGGCCAAGGTCTACCCCGGCTACGACGTCTGCCCCTACATCATGACCGGCGGCACCGACGCCCGCTTCTATAAGGAAGTCACCGACAACGCCCTGCGCTTTGCCCCGCTGGAGATCAACCACCAGCAGCACGCCAGCATCCACGCCGCGGCGGAGAACCTGTCGGTGCTGGCTCTGCCCCCGGCAGTGGACTTCTACAAGCAGCTGCTGGAGAGCTACTGCACCCTGGAGGAGGGCCGCCGCCCCGAGGCCAAAAAGCCCGCCGCCCGCCGCGCCGCCAAGAAAGCCGCGCCGGTGAGCGAGCCCGAGGCCCCGGCCGCGCCCGAAGCCGCTCCCGAGACTCCTGTCACCGCCCCCGAAACCCCCGCCGCACCGGCGGAAAATGCCGCCGCCCCCGCGGTGAGCGAGGCGGCCCCCGCTGAGGCCCCCGCTGAGGGCGAGGCCGCCCCGGCCAGGAAACCGGCGGCCAAAAAGCCGGCGGCCAGAAAGCCCGCCGCGAAGAAGGCCGCCCCCAAGAAGGCGGAGGAGGGCAGTGAGGCCGGCGAAGGCGGCGAAGCCGCCCCGGCGAAAAAGCCGGCCGCCAAAAAGCCTGCGGCCCGCAAGCCCGCCGCGAAGAAGGCCGCGCCGAAAGCGGCTGCTGAAGCGCCCGCCGAGCCTGCCCCCGCCGAGGGGACAAGCCCCGCCGAGGCCCCGGCCGCGCAGGCCGAAGCTGCGGAACCGGCCACCGTCTGAGCGCGGCGGCTGTCAAACCGACAAAACAAGACCCGGGACCCCAACGAGCGTTGACCGCTCAACGGGGTCCCGGGCCTTTTTGTTTTGAACCGTATGCCCTGTGCCGGGCAGCGTTTCCGCCCTCAAAAAATCAGCGGTGCAGTATCTCCCGGCGGATGATGGCAAGGGCCTTGTCCTCGCCTTCGTCCCGCACCAAAAGCAGCATCTTTTCCAGCAGGGCGCGGGTGTTCGGGTGGAGAATGTAGTGGTCCCGCCCGCGCTGGTAATACTCCCAGGCGGAGGCGGCGGTGTAGTCCTCCTTCAGATACACCCGGCTGGCGGCCAGCCGGTCGCAGAGCATCTCCGCCACGCACTTCACCGGCATCTCGTTGCCGATGAGTTTTCCGGTGCCCGCCGGGTCGTAGTCGATCCAGTATTCCAGATGGTGGCGGTTGCGGCCCTTGTGGTGCAGCCAGGCGGTGCTGCAGCCCTCGGCTTTGCGCTGGGCGTCGTTGGGGCTGCGGTCGCCCTGAAAGTACTTCACGCCCACCCAGAATTCCGCCGGGCTGTATTTGGAGAGGTCATGGCAGAGCCCCTGCCTCCAAAGGCCCAGCCGCCGGCAGTAACAGAACACCAGCCACTTGTGATAGGTGATGGTGGTCAGGTGCCCCCAGAACCTGCCCAAGGGGCCCCGCCGCTTCGCTTCGCCCCTCACAGGGTCTGCTTGGCCTGCTCTTTCATCTTGCGGCTGCCCAGATGCACCAGGGGCAGCTTGCCCTCGGCGCAGATGGGGCACTCCTCAGGCAGATAGTTGGGCAGGTCCAGCTTGGCGGCGCTGGCCACGATGGGGATGGGGCTGGGCGCGTCCGCCTTGGTGCGGTCCACCACGCAGGCGATGCCCAGGCACACGCCGCCGGCTTCCTCGATGACCCGCTTGGTCTCCAGGCTGGAGATGCCGGTGGTCACCACGTCCTCGGCGATGATGCAGCGCTCGCCGGGCTTGATGGAAAAGCGCTTCAGGGTCATCACGTTGTCCACCCGCTCGGTGAAGATGGCCCGCTTGCCCAGCTGGCGGCCCAGCTCGTAGGCGTAGACGATGCCGCCCATGGCGGGGCCCACCACCACGTCCACGTTCAGCTCCTTCAGTTTTTCCGCCACGGGAGCCATCACCTGGGCGCACTTGTCGGGGTACTGCTGCAGGTAGGCCATCTGGCAGTAGGCGCTGGAATGGCGGCCGCTGCTCAGCAGGAAATGGCCTTCCAGAAAGGCCTCGCACTCTTTCAGAATTTCCACTGCGTTGCTCATGGTTGTCGTTCTCCTTTGTTTTGTTTTCAGGTTTCAGCCGCGGGCACAGCCGCGGATCTCGTCCAGGTTTTTCACCCCGTGGCGGTCCATCCACTGGCCGATCTCGGCGGTGATGCGCCCGCCGGCCCGGGGGTCCATGAAGTTGGCGGTGCCCACCTGCACGGCGGCGGCGCCGGCCATGATGAATTCCAGCGCGTCCGCGCCGGTGGTGATGCCGCCCAGACCGATGACCGGCACATCCACCGCGCCCACCGCCTGCCACACCATGCGCAGGGCAATGGGTTTGACGGCGGGGCCGCTGAGGCCGGCAAAGAGATTGTTGAACACCGGCTTGCGGCGCTCGATGTCGATGGCGCAGGCCTGGAAGGTGTTCACAAGGCTCAGCGCGTCCGCGCCGGCCTCCACGCAGGCTTCGGCCATGCGGGCGATGTCTTCCGCCTGGGGGCTGAGTTTCACCACCAGGGGCTTTTTGCACACCGCCTTCACCCGGCTGACCACCTCTTTGGCGCTGTCCGGCCGGATGCCGTAGGCGATGCCGCCCTGTTTGACGTTGGGGCAGCTGATGTTCAGCTCGATGAAGTCCACGGCGGTCTCGCTGAGCAGCTGCGCGCCTTCCTCGTAGTCCTCGATGCAGCTGCCGCCCAGGTTCGCGAACACCGCGGTGCCCAGGGTCAGCATCCGGGGCAGCTCTTCCGCGATGAAGTGACGCACGCCGGGGTTCTGCAGGCCGATGGAGTTGATGAGGCCCGCCGGGGTCTCATAGAGGCGCTCGCCCTCGTTGCCGTACTTGCCGTTCAGGGTGAGGCCCTTGGAGCAGATGCCGCCCAGAACGCTCAGATCGTACATGTCGGCGTATTCCTCGCCGAAGCCGAAGGTGCCGGAGGCCGGGATGACCGGCCCGGCCAGCCGCTTGCCCAGAAAATCCACATGCAGGTCGCTCACTGGCCGAACACCTCCTTCGAATCGAACACCGGGCCGTGCTTGCACACGCTCTTGGCCCCTTCCGTGGTGTGGCAGGTGCAGCCGAGGCAGGCGCCCACGCCGCAGGCCATCTTCTTTTCAAGGCTGACAAGGCACTTCACGCCCGCCGCCTCGCACTTGGCGGCCACCGCCTTCATCATGGGTTCGGGGCCGCAGCAGAGCACCAGGTCGTACTCCTCCGGGTGGAGGATGCCGGTGACCAGACCGTGGTAGCCCACCTTGCCGCTGTCGGTGGCAACGTGCACCCGGCCGCAGAGGGGCGTAAAGCGCTCCAGGCCGTAGGGCTCGTCCCGGAAGCCGGTGTAAAGGTCGGGCTTTTTGCCCGCGGCGGCCAGCTCCTTCACCAGCTGGTAGAGGGGCGCGGTGCCGATGCCGCCGCCCACCACCGCGATCTTGCCTTCGGCGGCGGCCGCGTCAAAGCCGTTGCCGGAAGGGCCGGTGAGCAGCAGGGTGTCGCCGGGCAGCAGAGCCGCCAGCAGGCGGGTGCCCTGGCCCCGCACCTCGTAGAGGAATTCCAGCGTGCCGGTGGCCGCGTCCCAGCTGTGGACGCTGATGGGGCGGCTCAAAAGGGGAGCCGCCGTGTCCGGCCAGCAGCGCAGCATGAAGAACTGCCCGGCGTGGGGGGCTTTGTCCGCCCGGGGCCACGCCACCGCCAGAAGGCGGATGTTCGGCGCAACGGTGGTATGCGCCAGCACCTTCACCTCACAGGCTGTTGCAGGCATGGGCAATGGCCTCCTTCATCTTGATGCACTCGTTGCGGGCCGCCTCGTCGAAGGCCACGCCGGGCTGCTTCTTGTAGGCCAGCAGCACCGCGCGGCTGGAGTTCACCACGCCGCCGTTGCTGTGCTTGTCCAGATAGCGGGCGATGTCGTCGGCGGTGCCGCCCTGGGCGCCGTAGCCGGGGATGAGGAAGAAGCTGTCCTCATAGCGGGCGCGAATTTCCGCGGCCTCCTCGATGTGGGTGCCGCCGATGACGAGGCCCAGGCTGGAGTAGCCCTTCTCGCCCATGCACTCGCCGCCCAGCTCGTGGAGCTTGTCGCCCACCATGTCGTAGACGTGGCGGCCGTCGGCCAGCTTCTCGTACTCAAAGTCCTTCGCGCCGGGGTTGGAGGTGCGCACCAGCACGAACAGGCCCTTGCCCGCGCCGGTGACGTAGGGCAGGTAGGGGCGGATGGAATCCAGGCCCATGTAGGGGGCCAGGGTGATGAAGTCGGCCTCAAAGTCGCCCTCGAAGTGGGCCTTGGCGTACATCTCGGCGGTCTTGGCGATGTCGCCCCGCTTGATGTCCGCGATGACCGGCATGCCGGCGGCCTTCACGTAGTCCAGGGTCTCCTTGTAGGCGCGGATGCCGTCCAGCCCCAAGCTCTCGTAGTAGGCGATCTGCACCTTGAAGCAGCCCGCCACGTCCTTGGTGGCGTCCACAACGGCCTTGTTGAACCGCACGATGTTCTCGCCGGCGGTCAGCTCCGCCTTGGCAAAGCCCTCCGGCAGGTAGGAAAAGTCGGTGTCCAGGCCCACGCACACCGGGCCGCGGGCGGCCACTGCCTCGTACAGCTTGTCCATGTTGGTCATCATAATATTCCGCTCCTTTTAATAATTGTATTATGTAAATTGAATATAACGCTTGTATTCACCGTTTCCAGGTGACTTTGCCGCCTTTGATGGTCAGGTCCACCCGGCCGAAGAGCTGCGCGCCGTCGTAAGGGCAGTTATGGCTCTTGGAGTGGAGGGCGTTTTTGTCCACGGTGTAGGGGGTGTCCAGCTCCACCAGAACCAGGTCCGCCGCATAGCCGGGCAGCACCCGGCCGTGGCCGGCAAGGCCCAGGATCTCGGCGGGGGCGGTGCTCATCAGCTCCGCCAGCCGGGCCAGGGGCAGGCCCTTTTCCCTGCAGAGTTTGGTGTAGCACACGCCGAAGGCGGTCTCCAGGCCCACCATGCCCGCGGCCCCGGCGGCCTTTTCCTCATCGGTGTGGGGGGCATGGTCGGTGGCGATGGCGTCCACCACCCCGAGGCGGATGGCCTCGATGAGGGCGTCCACGTCCTCAGCCTTGCGGATGGGCGGGTTCACCCGGTAGTCGGTGTCCGCGAACCACAGGTGGTGGGGGGTGACCTCGCAGGTGACGGGCACGCCCTTCCACTTGGCCGCGCCGATGGCCTCCACCGCCTCTTTGGTGCTCACGTGGCACATGTGCAGCCGCGTGCCGTAGTATTCGCTCAGGTGCAGGTTGCGCACCGTCTCGATGTTCTCCGCCAGCCGGTAGTCCCAGGGGGAGATGTCCATGTCCTCGGCGTGGCTCATAATGGTGAGGCCCCGCTGGGCGGCGATGGCGAAGGCTTTGGCCATCACGTTGCCGGACTGCACGCCCTTGCCGTCCTCGGTGATGAACTTCAGGTCCTCCGGCAGGGTCTTGAGGTGGTCCAGGGTGCGGCCGTCGAAGTTCTGGGTGATGCTCACCGTCTGGTTCGCGGCGCACAGGCCGATGCGCTCGGCCTCGGCCATCACGCTGTGGGCGATGTCCGCCGAGGAGCAGACGGGCTTTGTGTTGGGCATCAGGTTCACGAAGGTGTAGCCGCCCGCGGCGGCGGCAGCCGAGCCGGTGGCGATGTCCTCCTTGTACTCAAAGCCGGGGGTGCGCCAGTGGCAGTGCAGGTCCACGAAGGCGGGCAGCACCGTGCGGCCGGCGCAGTCCAGCACCTCTTCGCCGTCGGCGGCGAGGTCCAGCCCCATGGCGGCGATGAGGCCGTCTTTCAGCAGCAGGTCCACCGGCTGGCCCGAGGCAAGGCGGGCGTTTTTCAGCAGCATGCGCGGTTCGCTCCTTTCCATATCCCGCGGCCGCAGGGGCCGGGTTTTTGGGTAAAAAAAAACTTTTCCCCCGAAAAGGAAAAGTCAAAGAAAAAACGCAGAAAAAACACGGGCCCGCAAACCAAAAACCCAGTGCTGTGCAAATCGGTGGGTCATTGCGTGCCGGCCCCTTTCCCTGCGTGTTAAATCGCTTAATAATAGCATACTTTTTACTGTGCGTCAAGCCTGCCCGCCGCCGCCCCTTGCGCCGGGCGGCGCTTTGCGCTACACTGTGAACAGCGCCCGGGGCCCCCCGGACGCGGAGAGGAGCTTTTTTGCGATGAAACGACTGCTTTTGCTTTTTGTCTGCTTTTTGATGCTGGCGGGGTGCGCCGGCCAGCCGGCGGCGCCCTCCCTGCCCGCCGCCACGCCCGAGCCCACCGCCGCGCCCGAACCCACCGCCACGCCGGACCCGGAGGCCGCCTGGGCCGAGGCCGCCGCGGCTTTTCGGGAATGGCTGCCCGCCCAGCCGGGCTTTGAGAACTTCTCCTTCACGGTGCAGGAGGGCTTTCCCTACCTCATCTGCGTGAACCGGGCGGCCAGCTGCGTGACGGTGTATGCCGACGACGGCGCAGGCAGCTACTCGGCGCCCTACATGGCCATGGTGTGCAGCGGCGGCGAGGACACCCCCATCGGCAGCTTTTCCACCCCGGTGAACTACGACTGGCGGCTGCTCTCCGGCCCCTGCTACGGCCAGTACGCCACCCGCATCGACGGGCCCTATCTCTTCCACAGCGTGCCCTACTACACCCAGCACAAGGACGATCTGGAGTACGACCAGTTTAACCAGCTGGGCACCCCCGCCTCGCTGGGGTGCATCCGTCTGGCGGTGGTGGACGTGCGCTGGATCTACGAAAACTGCCCCATCGGCACGCCGGTGGTCATCTATGACGACGCGGAGAACCCCGGCCCCATGGGCAAGCCGGAGACGCTGTACATCGACCCGGCGGACGAGACGCTGCGGGGCTGGGACCCCACCGACCCCGACCCGGCCAACCCCTGGGACGACAGCTATCTGGACGGCACCGCCATCCGCAGCCGGGCGGCGGCCGCCGACTGGGAGGCTTTTAAGAACAGCGAGGCCTTCACCCAGAACCTGACCCCCACCGACCTGCAGGGCTGGAGCCACGACAGCTCCATCGAGGGCACACGGGGGTAAGCACGGCAGCGAAGGGCCGCCGCCCCGCACAAAACCAAACAGCCCGCAGGGCCCGGAAAGACCGGGCCCTGCTTTTTTTTGCAAAAAAATCCGTCTTCCCTTGAAGAAAGCGCCGGCCGCAGCTCGTCTTTTCGTTCAGAAACAGAAAACGCCCGGCGAAAACAGTGAACGGTTTGCCCGCTGGCGACGAACAAGAAGAAAAGGGCGGCTGTTTTCTGCCCGGCGTTTTGAGAAATGAAGAGGAGTCGATGAGGGATGAGCAGGATCATATCATTTTTGGGCCGGCATAAAAAGGCGCTGATCGCGCTGGCGGTGCTGGCGGCGGCGGGCGCGTTCGGCTGGGTGCGGATGAGCCGCGCGGCCCAGGCCGCACAAAAGGCGGCGGCCCAGCAGGTGCAGACCTTCACGCTGGAAAAGGGCGACCTGAGCCGGACTTTGAGCGTGAGCGGGAGCATCCAGTCCGCCCGGGTGACCGAGGTGGCCGCAGCCCAGACCTACCCGGTGGCCGAGGTGCTGGTGAGCGAGGGCGACGTGGTGGCCGAGGGCGATGTGCTCGCCACGCTGGACACCACCGACCTGGACGCCCAGATCAAGGTCCAGCAGGAGGCGGTGGCCGCGGAACAGCGCCAGAACGAGCTGAGCGTTTCCCAGGCTCAGCGCCGCCTTGAGGACGCGCGCAACCAGAAGGCCATCGACGAAGAGGCCACCGCCGACTGGGACCAGGCCGAGCGGGACGCAAAGCTCCGGCAGGACAGTCTGGCCATCGAGGACGCCCAGGATGTGCTGGTGAACGCGATGACGGCGGCGGACGCCCCCAGCGCGGCGGCGCAGCAGCTGGGGACCCTGCAAAACGCCAAAAAGCAGTGCACCGTCACCGCCCCCTGCTCCGGCACCGTCACCCAGGTGAAGGCCGTAGTGGGCGGCGCGGCGGGGGCCATCGCCACCATCGAGGACCAGAGCGCGCTGGAGGCGCTGCTCACCGTGCGGGAATACGACATCAACCAGCTGGCGGTGGGCCAGAGCGTGACCCTCACCTCCGGCGCGAAGGATGTGTTCCACGGGGCCGTCGCCTGGATCGCCCCCAAGGCCTCCGTGAACGAAAACGGCGAGGCCTGCTATGAGGTGAAGGTCTCAGTGGATGACACCACCGGGGCGCTGCGGCTGGGCATGACCGCCAAGGCCAAAGTGCTGCTGGAAGAAAAGAAGGGCGTGTTCAGCGTGCCGCTGGATGCAGTGGGCGTGGACGAAAACGGCGCGCCGGTGGTCTACCAGAAAACCACCGACGCAGAGGGCAACGTGACCTTTGTCCCCGTCCCGGTGACCACCGGCATGGAGACCGACCTGTCGGTGGAGGTGAGCGGCGAGGGCCTGACCGAGGGCATGGAGCTGCGCAGCCTGGCCGACCCGGAGGCGATGCAATGAGCGGCGAAAAGCAGCCCATCATCCGGCTGAGGGGCATCGTGAAGAGATTCTACATCGGCCATCCCAACGAGCTGGAGATCCTGCACGGCATCGACCTGGACGTGAACGAGGGCGAGTTCGTGGCGATCGTGGGCGAGTCCGGCAGCGGCAAGTCCACCCTGATGAACATCGTGGGCGCGCTGGACAAACCCACCCAGGGCAGCTACCTGCTGGACGGCATCGACATGACCGCCGCGAAGGACGGCGAGCTCTCCGCCCTGCGCTGCCGCAAGATCGGGTTCGTGTTCCAGACCTTCAACCTCATCGGCCGCACCAGCGCGCTGAAAAACGTGGAGCTGCCCATGCTGTACAACGGGGTGGGCGCGGCAAAGCGCACCGCCCGGGCCAAGGAACTGCTGGAACTGGTGGGCATGGAAAAGCGGATGGACCACCAGCCCAACGAGCTTTCCGGCGGGCAGAAGCAGCGGGTGGCCATTGCCCGGGCAATGGCCAACGACCCGGCGGTGCTGCTGGCGGACGAGCCCACCGGCGCGCTGGACTCCGCCACCGGCCGGGTGGTGATGGACCTGTTCCACAAGCTGCACAAAGAGCAGGGCAAGACCATCCTGCTCATCACCCACTCCCGGGAATTGGCCGCCGAGTGCGAGCGCATCATCACCATCCGGGACGGGCGCATCACCGGCGAAGCGAAAGGGGGCGGGGCGCTGTGATCTGGGAAAACATCAAGCTGGCCCTGGGCGGGCTGCGCAGCAACAAGATGCGGGCGCTGCTCACCATGCTGGGCATCATCATCGGCATCGGCTCGGTCATCGCCATCGTCACCGTGGGCAACTCCCTCACCAGCTCGGTGAGCGAGAGCCTGGTGGCCATGGGCGGGAACAATCTGCAGCTGAGCGTGGACCCCCGCCCGGACGAAAACGGCGACTACCCCAGCAGCTACGGTTACATGGAGAGCGACCTGCTCAGCGACGAGATGCTGCAGGCGTATCAGGAGCGCTTTGCCCGGCAGATCAAAGCCGTGGTGCTCACCGAGAGCGGGGGCGCGGGCCGTATCCAGCAGGGGGCAAACACCGCGAAGGTGAACATCACCGGCGTGAACCAGGGCTACTTCGACGCGGGCAAATGCGAGCTGGCGGCGGGCCGGGCCCTGAACGAAACGGACCAGGAGGGCGCGCGGCAGGTGGCGCTGGTGAGCGACCTGCTGGTGGAGAACCTGTTCGGCGGCGACGCGCAGGCCGCTCTGGGCCAGACCATCGAGGTGACGGGCCCCGACGGCGGGGTGAACGAGTTTTCCATCGTGGGCGTTTACGTCTACCAGACCATGGGCCCGCTGCTGGGCGGCGGCACGGTGAACAAAAACACCACCACCGACCTGTATCTGCCCCTCGCCATGGTGCACGAGATGGAGGGCATCGCCTCCGGCAGCTATTTCTGGTGCGAGGTGGTGCCCGCCGCCGGCGTGGACGCGGACGCTTTTCAGACGCGCAGCGAGCAGTTTTTTGAGGAGCGCTTTTACAAAAACAACGAGCAGTTCCGGGTCACCGTGTACAACCTGCAGAACGAGATGAGCTCCATCACCAGCGTGCTGGGCACCATCTCCCTGGCCATCGGGGTGATCGCGGGCATCAGCCTGCTGGTGGGCGGCATCGGCGTGATGAACATCATGCTGGTGAGCATCACCGAGCGCACCCGGGAGATCGGCATCCGCAAGGCCCTGGGCGCTTCCAACGGGGCCATCCGCACCCAGTTCATCGTGGAGTCGGTGGTCATCTGTCTGGTGGGCGGCGCGCTGGGCATCCTGGTGGGCTTTGGCCTGGGCAGCCTGGGCGCTTCCCTCATCGGCGCGCCCGCCCGGGCGGACCTGGGCACGGTGCTGGTGGCGGTGGGCTTCTCCATGGGCATCGGCGTGTTCTTCGGCTATTACCCCGCCAACAAGGCTGCCAAGCTGGACCCCATCGAGGCGCTGCGCTACGAATGAGCGGGCCGGCGGCCGTCAGCCCGCCATCTCCTCCATCGCCTCGCGGGCGGTGTCGGCGCTGAACAAAAAGCTGCCGCTGAGGGTGTAAACTTCCACGTGGCTGCCCACATAGCGAATTTCGTACTCCATTTTTCATGCCCGCCTTTCTGCGTTCCTGCGTTTGGCGGGGGCTTTTCCCCCCGCCCGATGCTATCAGTATAGGCGAATATAGGTACGATAATCGGGATTTTGAACGCCGGCGGAAAAATTTTCCGCCGGGCAAAAAGGGCCGCCCCCGGGTTTTCCGGGGGCGGCCCTACTGTTTTGGTTTCGGCGGCTCACTCGGTCTTTCGATAGACCGCCTCGATCTCCGCCACATACATGGTGTGATAGTCCTTTTCGGGGTACCAGCGCTCGTCGGCGTCGCAGCCGGGGGCAAAGCCCGCCGGGTCCAGCCCCTGGGTGTAGAGGGTGCGGCACACCAGCACCGTCTCGGCCTGGGTGAAGGCGGGCGCGCCGTCGAAGTCGCACACCTCAAAGCCCACCTTCGCGATCTTGTCCTCGTCCCGGCCGCTCACCCGGCCCAGATAGGCCAGGTCCGCCCGGTGCTCCTCGCCGTAGAAGCTGAGGGTGAAGCGGCCGGCGGCGTCCACGAATTCCTTGGTGAAGCGCTGGGGCCGCAGGAACACGAAGGCCACGTCCTTCCCCCACATCACCCCCATGCCGCCCCAGCTGGCGGTCATGGTGTTCACCCGGCCCTCTTTTTCGGCACTCACCAGCATCCACTGGCGGCCGATCATGGCAAAGGGCTCGGCGTGCAGGTCACAAAGCTCGATCTTTTCAAAGGACATCTCTCATCACACTCTGCTTTCTGTCTGTATCTTGTGGGGCACCGGGCGGCCCTTGCCGCCGCCCCGGTACCGGTCATAGCAATACTGGATGATGGCGCCCCGCTTGACGATGCCGATGAAGCTGCGCTTGTCGTCCAGCACGGGCACAAAGTTCTGGTTCATGGCGGCGGCCACCAGTTCATCCATCTGGGTGTTCACCGTCACGGGCAGATAGTCCCGCTTGCGGGGGATGGCCTTGATGGGGATCTCCTCCGCGTTCTCGATGCGGATGCCCTGGTTCTTGATGGCCCACAGCAGGTCGCCCTCGGTCATGGTGCCCACATACTCCCCCTTGCGGTTGAGCATGGGGATGGAGGAATAGCGGTGATACTCCATTTTTTCCAGAGCCTGCCGCAGTGTAAAATCGTCGTACAAAAAAGCCACGTCCTGTTTAGGTGTGAGGAAAAACAGGATGTTCACGCGCAAAACCTCTTTTCTGAAGCGCGGGGCGCTTCGTCATTCTTTTGTTACCTTGATTATACCACGCCCGGGCCCGCCGAGTGTGAAGAACTTGTTAAACCCGGAGGGAGAATTTTTCATTCTCCGGCGGCGCGAAACGGGCCGTTCCCCTTTTAAAATATCCGTTTCTATGGTAGAATAGAATACGATTATCCCATTCTGTGACCTGAAAGGAGGCCGCATTTTGCCCTTTGCAAAACGAGCCGCCGCGCTGGCGCTGGCGGCCTGCCTTTTCCTGACCGGGTGCGGCGCGCAGCCCGAGGCCGACTCCGCCCCCGCGCCCAGCCCCACCCCCACGCCCGCCGCTGCCGCCAACTCGGATAAGCTGGTGCTGGGCTACACTCCCGGCGACGGGTTCAACCCCTTCCTCACCGGCTCCACCCTGGTGCGCCAGAACGCGGGGCTTCTGTTTGAAAAGCTGGTGGAGATCGGGCCGGACATGTCCATCGTCTACCGGCTGGCCAGCAGCATCGACGTGCTGGACCTGCAGGCGGTCATCCACATCCGGGGCGGCGCCACCTTTGCCGACGGCACCCCCGTCACCGCCGAGGACGCCGCCGCCAGCATCGAGGCCGCCCGCACCAGCCCCCTTTACAGCGGCCAGCTGGCCAATGTGACCAAGGTGGAAGTGAGCGACGGGGCCGTGGTGTTGACCCTGGCCCAGCCGGACTCGCTGTTCAGCTATCTGTGCGACATCCCGGTGCTGAAGGCCTCGGAGGTCACTTCCACGAACCCCACCTCCAGCGGCCGCTACATTTACAGCGAGGGCGTGCTGGTGGAAAACACCCGCTGTCTTTTTGCCGAGGACGGCCAGCCCGAGGAGATCGGCCTTGCCGAGGTGAGCAGCTACAACGAGATGGTCTCGGGCCTGACGGTGGGCTCGCTGAACCTCTACCAGACCAGCGAGCTGAGCGATTCGCCCTCCGGCGTTGCCAGCGAGCTGAGCTATTACCGCACCAACAACCTCATCTTCCTGGGGGTGAACGCCGCCGCGGCGCAGGACAATACCATGCTCGCGCCCCTTCTGGGCACCGCCGCCGGCCGCGGGCTGCTGAGCCAGATCATCGACCGGCGCATCCTGGCGGAAAAGGGCTACTACTCCCGGGCCTATCCCGCCACCGGGGCCATCAACAGCTTCTACCCCTGCGTGCTGGCCCAGCAGGTCATCCTGCCGGAGGCCCAGCTGGACGAGACGGCCGCCCGCGCGTCGCTGGCGGCGCTGGGCTACACCGAAAACGCCATGGACGGCTTCTTTTACACCGCCGGCGGCCAGAAGCTGACGGTGCGCCTTTTGGTCTACAGCGGCAACACCTACAAGCGCTATGCCGCCAGCCTGCTGGCGGACCAGCTGGAGGCGGTGGGCGTTGCGGTGACGCTGGAACAGGCGGATGATTTTGAAGTTTTCCGCGAAAAAGTGCTTTTGGGCGATTTTGACCTGTACATCGGCGAGGTCAAGTTGTATAATAATATGGATATGAGCCCGTTTATGGAGGGCGGCGGCGCCAGCGCCGGCATCGTGCAGAGCGAAACGCTCACCGCGGCCTACAACGCCTTCCGCGGCAACATGAGCGCCGCGGGCGCCTACGAGGCGGCCTTTGCCGCCGAGATGCCCTTTGTGCCCCTTCTGTGGCGCAACGGCACCGTGGTGCACACCCGCAGCATCGACGGGCTCACGTCCTCCATCAGCAATGTGTTCTATTCGTTGGGGCAGCTTCGGTTTGCCTCCGAAGACTCTTAACCGAACAGGAGGTTGTTTGTATGATCACCTTGCAAAATCCGCTGGGCACCATCAGCATGAACGCCGACTACTTCGCCGAACTGGTCAGCCTTGCGGCCCGCAGCTGCTACGGCGTGGCCGGCATGGCCACCGGCGGCGCCCACGACGACTTCAAAAGCCTGTTCTTCGGCAGCGATTTTCCCGAGAAGGGCGTGCGGGTGACCCAGAGCGACGGCAAGCTCACCATCGAGCTGCACATCAAGGTGGGCTACGGGCTGAACATCGCCACCATCGTGCAGAGCATCACCCACAAGGTCAAGCACGAGGTGGAGAACGCCACCGGCCTGAAGGTGGAGCGCATCGAGGTCTCTGTTGACGACATCGTGGCCGACTGACGGCCCTTCCCGCCGCCCGTGAAGGCGGACCCATAACTTTGATGTTGAGGTGTACTGTATGATTACTGGTCGTATTCTGCGTGACGCCATTCTTTCCGGCGCCAACAACATTTCCAACCAGCGCTCCCGGGTGGACGAACTGAACGTCTTCCCCGTGCCGGACGGCGACACCGGCACCAACATGAGCATGACCGTGGGCGCGGCCCGCCCCGAGCTGGAAGCCATGAGCGACGACTGCACCGTGGGCGAGGCCGCCAAGGCCGCCGCCGGCGCGATGCTGCGGGGCGCCCGGGGCAACTCCGGCGTTATCACCAGCCTGTTGTTCCGGGGCTTCTCCAAAGCGCTGGACGGCAAGAAGACCGCCGACGCCGCCGACGTGGTGGCCGCCCTGCAGAAGGGCGTGGAGGCCGCCTACAAGGCCGTGATGAAGCCCACCGAGGGCACCATGCTCACCGTGGCCCGGGTGGCCAGCGAAGAGGCCGCCGCCAGCGGCATCGCCGACGTGGTGGAGCTGTGGAAACTGGTGATGAGCGCCGGCCAGCGCGCGCTGGAGAACACCCCCAACCAGCTGCCGGTTCTGAAAAAGGCCGGCGTGGTGGACGCGGGCGGCCAGGGCCTGATGGTCATTTTTGAGGGCATGCAGATCGTGTTCGAGGGCGGCAAGCCCGTGCAGTGCGAGGAAGCGGCCCAGAACAAGGCAAAGCTGTCCACCTCCGGCGCGGGCAAGGGCGTGTTCACCGACGACCTGATGAAGGTGGAGGACATCAAGAACGGCTACTGCACCCAGTTTTTGGTGAACAAGGACGAGGGCGCCAGCATCGCAAAGCTGCGGGCCTTCCTGGAGTCCAACGGCGACAGCGTGGTGGTCATCGAGGACGACGACGTGGCCAACTGCCACGTGCACACCGCCGACCCGGGCAAGATCCTGTCCGAGGCCATCCGCTACGGCTACCTCACCGGCTTCAAGATCGAGAACATGCACGAGCAGTTCCTGGCCCGCCAGAAGCAGGGCAAGGGCCTGGAGAAGCAGAAGGCCGCCGAAGAAGCGCCCGCCGCCGCCTTCCCCTATGCCGCGGTGGACCCCGAGCGCACCTTCGGCTTTGTGGCCGTGGCCGCCGGCGAGGGTCTGGCCTCCGTGTTCGCGGACCTGGGCGTGGACGCCGTTGTCAGCGGCGGCCAGACCATGAACCCCGCCACCGAGGACATCCTGGCCGCGGTGCAGAGCGTGCCCGCCGGCACCGTGTTCGTGCTGCCCAACAACAAGAACATCATCATGGCCGCCGAGCAGGCCCAGAAGATCGCCGACCGCAAGGTGGTGGTGCTGCCCACCCGCACCATCCCCCAGGGCATCACCGCCATGCTCAGCTTCGACCCGGACGCCGACGCCGACGCGAACTCCATCGCCATGATGGAGGCTGCCGGCCGCGTGAGCACCGGCCTTGTGACCTTTGCCGCCCGCAACAGCGACTTTGACGGCCACAAGATCAAGAAGGGCGACATCATGGCCATGGAGAACGGCAAGATCGTGAACATCGGCACCGACATCGCCAAGATGACCTACCGCCTGGCCCGCAGCATGGTGAAGAAGGACACCAGCTTCATCACCCTCATCAGCGGCTGCGACGTGAGCGAGGAAGAGGCCCAGCGCACCTGCGAGCTGGTGCAGGCCAAGGTGGGCGACAACGTGGAAGTCACCCTCATCAACGGCGGCCAGCCGGTCTACTACTACATGATCGGCGTGGAATAAGCCCATAAAACAGCCAAAGGCGGCAGGCACATTTTGTGCCTGCCGCCTTTTTGCTCTCTATTCCTTTGCAAGGCGCTCCAGCCGGCCGCGCAGTTTTTGCAGGCCCCGGTAGCCGCACTTGCGGGTCTGCTCATAGGGCAGGCGCAGCGCCCGGGCGATCTCGGCGTAGCTCATGCGGCGCACACAGCGCAGCCAGACGATGACGCGCTCTTTTTCCGCCAGCTCGCCCAGCAGCCAGTCCTCCAGCGGGGCATCCCCCTCCCGCTCCGCCGCGCCGCCGCTGCGCGCCGCCGCCTGACGGGCCCGCTCCCAGCTTTGGTTTTTGCGGTAAAGGTCCAGGGCGCGGCGGTCGGCGATGGCGGCAAGATAGCTTTTCACGCTGCCCCTCTCGGGGGAAAACCGCTTCCATTGCAGGCAGAAATCGGCCAGCGCCTCATAAACGCACTCCCAGGCGTCTTCCGGGTCCTGCAGGCGGCGGGAGCACACGCCCCACAAAAGATAGCGGTACTGCTGCTCCACCAGCGCCGCCGCCCCGTTTTCCGGGTCGGCGCGGAACAGCTCCAGCAATTCCTCGTCCCTCATCCGCGCACCTCTTTCAGCCCACAGCAGGCCGCTTTATAACTGGATTCGCCGAAAAGGTGCGGATGGGGACAAAATTTTCCTTTTTTGTCCGTTTTTTGATCAAAAAACGAAGGCCCGGCCTTTTTCAAAAGGCCGGGCCGGACTGTTTTAATACCAGTGGAATGTGCCTTCGCCGGTGTTGGCGGTGGTGCCGCTGACGTAGTTCAGGTGGATGAGCACCTCGCGGCCGTCGTCGCTGTAATAGGTGGCGCTGCCATCGCCGTTGCGGTGGCGCAGCTGCCAGCGGGCGTTGGAATCGTCGTAGATGATGTTGGGCAGCGTGCCGCGGCCCCCCGGGGCCGCATCCTCCGCCCCGCCCCGGAAGGCGGACGCGGAGGAGCCGCCGAAGAACAGGGGCCGGATGATGGCGCTCCAGCCGATGAGCGCCACCGGAGCCGCAAACGCCAGACCGATGACGATGCCGATAGCCGCGCCCAGCATTTCGGGCTTGAACTTGAACAGCAGCCAGATCGCCCCGTGAAGGGCCACCGTGAGAGCGATGACCTTGCCGCCGCTCTCCTTGACCAGGCCCCGGCCCACCGTCCAAAGAACGCCCGCCGCCGTGAACACCACGGCAAAGGCGGGAAAGTCATGGGCGGAGTCCACCATCAGACCCAGAAAGGTGAGGAAATAGGGAACTATGAGAGAAATCATAGGTGCGCGGACCCCCTTTCTTTCAGCCGAACAGGCCGAAAAAGCCCTTCTTTTTGGGCGCACCGGGCAGCGGCGCGCCGCTTTGCAGCGCCTCGACGTCCTTCATAAAGAGGGCGCAGCTCTGGGGCGCGGGGGCGGTCCCGTCGGGGTACTCTCCGGCCAGGTCCGGCAGCTGGCCCGCCTTCAGCTGGGCCTCCATGGCCTTGCCGTAGCGCCGCAGGTATTGCTGGTACTGCTGGCGGTAATCGGCAAAATCGTTGGGGTACTCCGCTTTCTGCTCGGCGGTGAGGGTGCCGTTCAGCTCGGCGGCCCTGTCCAGATGCCACTTGGCGGCGGCCAGCATTTTGCCGGATTTGGAAAAATCCACCGCGTCAAGGCACAGCGCGGCCCGGAAGTCCTCCGCCATGGCCTTGTAGCCCGCAGCCTCCATCAGGGCGCAGCCCCGCACGGCCGCCGCCAGCCACACCCCCTGGCCGGCCCTGTCGTCCCGGCCCGCCTCGAAGGCCTTGGCCACAGAGGCATAGGTGGAAAAGGCGCTGCCGCTGACTCGGAAGCTCCTGGTCTCGCCCCCCAGCGCCAGGGCGTACATCATGTCGAAGGCGCGGCCATAGCCCTGCCAGTCGGCGTCGTTCATCATGCCCGGGTGGGCCGCGCCGATGGCCTCGCCCAGCAGGATGACCTTGGTGTAGAGGGTCATGGCCTGGCCGTTGGCCCGCCCGAAGGAACGGGCGTTGAGGGTGCCGGCGGCGTCGCCCCGCAGCCTGTCGGCCTGGATCTTGCAGACGTTGGCCAGCAGGGTGCCGGCCTCGATGTTGCCCAGCTGGTACCCCTTTTCCAAAGCCGGGGCGGCCTGGTCATAATTGCCCAGCAGCATATAGGCGCTGCCCAGCCGGTTCCAGGCAAGGGCGTCCTCCGGCTCGATGCGCAGGTAGCGCTGGGCGCTGCGGGCGGCGGCGTTGTAGTCCTCCCGCACGTTCTCGCCCATGAAGTAGAAATAGGCCATGGCCAGCCCCGCCGCGTCGGCGTCCTCTTTTTCCAGCGTCTTCGTCAGCCGGAACGCCTCTTCGCTTTTGCCCGCGTCGATGAGCTTTTCAATGGCCTGCACCATCTCCCGGCGCTGTTCCGGGGGCATTTTTTCCTTTTTGCCAAACAGCATGATATCTCTCCTCCTGTTGTTTTCCAAAGCGCAAAGCGTTTTGCTTTTTAAATAATTCGCCCGCGCGGCGCAAAAGGGGACAAAAAAGCCGCCCTCCGCGCAAAAATGCGCGGAGGGCGGCAGCCGATGCGGCTCAGGGCAGATGCACGGTCAGTTCCACCGGCCAGGCCCATTTCCAGGTGATGCGGCCCTGCATGCCGGGCGCGAGGCGGCAGCCCTGTTTCACGGCGTCGGGGGAGACTTGCAGCCCCAGCCCCGCCCAGGCCCCGCTTTCGTCCGGCAGGGTGACGCAGCTGGACCACGGGCCGTTCGCGGTGGGTTCGGGCAGGCCGTCGGTCCCGGCCTCCAGCCAGACGCCCGCCAGAGCCAGGTCCTCCCGCCGGGGGGCCGCGTCAAAGGTGATGTAGAAAGCCTCCGCCCCCGGCTCCGGCTCAGCGGCGGCCAGGCGGCCCGGCTGGCGGCTCACATGGGCGGTGAGGCTGCCGCCGGGCGCTTCCAGCACAAGGCCGTCCCCCTCGGGCAGGGGCAGGACGAACGTTTCGGGCAGCGGCGCGCTCACCAGCAGATAAGGCAGCGAGAGGGTGTACTCCCCGGCGGGCAGGCTGCCGAACTCCCAGCGGGAATAGAGGGAGGTGCCGTAGGGGTTGAAGCCCGCCGGCGTGCCCTCGTGCACCGTGCCGTCCGCCCCGGTGAGGGTGACCGCGCCGGGGGCCGGGTCCATAAAGGAGCTGAGGACCATCCAGGGCTCCACCGAGAAGGCCTCGCCGTTCAGGGGGTAAAGTTCCACCGCGAGCCCCTGTTCACTTCGGGTCGGGATGGCCAGCACCCCGCCCAGATCGCCCAGAGCGTAGGCGTATCCTTCCGGCGAGGTCTCCCCGGCGGCGGCAAGGGTGAAGGGGATCTCCAGCCCGCCGCAGCAGAGCACAGCCTCCACCGGCCCCTTCCCCTGTTCCGGCGCGGGCAGGCCGGTGAACACCAGCTCCATCGCCAGGCAGTCTTTGGTGGAGCGGGCCGCGTCGGTGACGACCGTGCCATACATCTCCTCCTGTTCGCCCCAGCGCAGGGTCAGATCTCCCACGAGGCTGGTCTGCCAGAGGACGGTGTACTCGCCGCCGTCGGGCAGGGTGACCACCCGGTCCGCCGCGTCGGGGCCCTTTTCCAGCCGCACGTCCAGCACAAGGCCCCCCTGCCACCAGAGGGCGTCCTCAATCCGCAGGGCCGCCATCCGGTCCTCCCCTTCGGCGGGGGCGGCCAGGGTGTGGAAGGGCGCGTCGGCCCGGGTGTTCACGCCGTAGCCGGGCAGCACCCCGAAGTAGCGCAGCAGCAGGTAGCCGCAGGCCGCCAGCAGGGCCGCCAGGGCCAGCACCAGGCCGGTGAGCAGCAGTTTGCGCAGCTTGGCAAGGCTGCGCTGCTGGCGCTTTTTCACCGTTTCGTAGGGCTCGTCCAGCGCCCGGGCGATCTGGCGCACCGTGAGCCCCGCGGCCCGCATGCGCAGAAGGGCCGCCTCTTCCTTTGGCAGGCGGGCCAGGGCGTTTTCCACGTCCAGCCGTTCGTCCGGGTCGGGGGCCCCGGCGGCGGGCAGGGTCTCGGGCAGCGGGTCCGCCTGCCGCCGGAGCAAAGCGCGGCGGCGGTCGGCGGCGCGGCGCGCCGCCAGGGTGCACAGCCAGTTTTTCAGCGAGCCTTTGGCGGCGTCGAACCGGGCGCGCTGGAAATAGAATTGCGCGAACACGTCGTTGACGCACTCCCGCACATCCTCCTCGTTGGAGAGGCGGCGGGCCGCCGCGGCGCGCACCGCCCCGCCGTACCGCTCCATCAGGGCGGCAAGGCCCGCTTCCGGGTCCTGTTCCAGCAATTCCAGCAGCCGTTCGTCCGTGCTCATCCCGTCGCCGCCCCCTTTTGTTCCGCTTATGAAAGAATTATAACATATGCCGCCGCACCGGAACAGGCCGGGCGAGATTTTTTCGACCCCCTGCGGCCAGGGATTTATGCTATAATGAAAAAAATGGACGGGAAAGGGGGCCATGGGCCATGCGGGCGGACACACCGGTGCAGTACCTCAAGGGCGTGGGCCCCAAGACCGCCGAGAAGTTCGCAAGGCTGGGGGTGGCCACGGTGGAGGACCTGCTGGGGCTTTATCCCCGGCGGTATGTGGACTATTCCGACCCCGCCCCGGTGGCCGCCGCCCCCTTCGACGCGGACACGGTGGTGAAGGCGGCGGTGTATTCCAAGCGGGGCGCGGTGCGGCTGCCCGGCGGGCGCACCATGGTGCAGGTGCTGGCGGGGGACGACAGCGCCGCGCTGACCCTGACCTGGTTCAACACCCACTTCGCGGCGGACAGCCTGCGGGTGGGGGAGGAATACTTTTTCGAGGGCCGGGTGCGGGGCACCCTGACGCGGCGGGAGATGGCGAACCCCACGGTGCGCACCCCCGCCCAGGTGGAAAAAACGCCGCTGGCGGCGGTGTATCCCCAGACGGAGGGCCTGGGCAGCGGGCAAATTGCCCGGTGCGTGGCCCGGGCGCTGGAGGAAGCGGACCCGCTGGAGGAGTTCCTGCCGCCGGACTTTCTGACCCGGTTCAAGCTGCCGGGGCGCTGGCAGGCCATCCGGGACATCCACCGCCCTGCCTCCATGGCCGCCGCCCAGGCGGCCCGGCGGCGGCTGGTGTTCGACGAACTGTTCACCCTGCAGCTGGGCCTGGGGCTTCTGCGCAGCCGGGGCGCGGCGAAGGCCAGCGCGGTGATGAAGCCCGCCGACCTCGCCCCCTTCTGGGCCAGCCTGCCCTTTGCTCCCACCGGGGCCCAGCGGCGGGCGGCGGGGGAGATTTGCGGCGACATGACAAAGACCGCCCCCATGAACCGGCTTTTGCAGGGGGACGTGGGCAGCGGCAAGACGCTGGTGGCGGCGGCGGCGGTGTACACCGCCTACAAAAACGGCTGGCAGAGCGCCCTGATGGCCCCCACCGAAATTCTGGCCGCCCAGCACGCCGACACCCTGGACCGGCTGCTCGGCCCCTTCGGGGTGCGGGTAGCGCTGCTCACCGGCGGCATGAAGGCGGCGGCAAGGCGCACAGCGCTGGCGGCCATCGCCGCCGGGGAGGCCGACCTGGTGGTGGGCACCCACGCGGTCATCGGCGAGGGAGTGCAGTTCAAAGCGCTGGGCCTTGCGGTGGTAGACGAACAGCACCGCTTCGGCGTGCGCCAGCGGGGCCTGCTGGCGGGCAAGGCCGCCCAGCCCCACGTGCTGGTGATGAGCGCCACCCCCATCCCCCGCACCCTGGCGCTGCTTGTCTACGGCGATCTGGACATCTCGGTGCTGGACGAGCTGCCCCCCGGGCGCAAGGCCGTGAAGACCTACGCCGTGGGCGGCGAAAAGCGCAGGGCCATGTACGGCTTTTTGGAAAAGCAAATTGCCGCCGGGCGTCAGGTGTACATCGTCTGCCCGCTGGTGGAGGAGAGCGACGCGGAGAACGCCGGGGACCTGGCGGCGGTGACCACCTATTACACCGACGTGGCCAAGGCCCTTTTGCCCGGCCGGCGGGTGGGGCTGATGCACGGGCGGCTGAAGGCGAAGGAAAAGGCCGCCGTGATGGAGGACTTCAAGGCCGGCAGGCTGGACGCCCTTGTCTCCACCACCGTCATCGAGGTGGGTGTGGACGTGCCCAACGCCACCGTGATGGTGATCGAAAACGCCGAGCGCTACGGCCTGTCGGCCCTGCACCAGCTGCGGGGCCGGGTGGGCCGGGGGGCGGCGGAGAGCTTCTGCATCCTGGTGAGCGACCACGGCAGCGAGGCCGTGCGGGACCGGCTGCGCTTTCTCTGCTCCACCCAGGACGGCTTTGCCATCGCCAAATACGACCTGGAGCACCGGGGCCCCGGCGACTTTTTCGGGGACCGGCAGCACGGCCTGCCCACCTTGCAGCTGGCCAGCCTGACCACCGACACCCGCACCCTGGCGGCGGCCCACGCCAGCGCCGCCGAACTGCTGGAGGCGGACCCCGCCCTCACCGCCCCGGAGCACCGGGCGCTGGCGGGGCAGGTGCAGCGCCTTTTCGGGCGCACCACCTTCAACTGAGCAGTCTTGTTTTCCACAAAGAAAGACCCGGACGGGGGAAAACTCCCCGTGCACCTGTAAACTGAAAGTAGACACTCACAAAAGTGTGGGTGTCTGCTTTTTT